>Ga0209048_10006320_pt1 | contig 11103 bp, 8 predicted proteins | sample FrelakmetCRP12CR_FD_187146 | JGI IMG/M metagenome (GOLD analysis project Ga0209048, IMG submission 187146) | Freshwater lake sediment microbial communities from the University of Notre Dame, USA, for methane emissions studies - CRP12 CR (SPAdes)... | ecosystem: Environmental > Aquatic >... | reverse complement strand
CCCTTCGTCATCCTGGCCACCCTGATTTGGAACGTATCCGCCTACGGGATGCTTTGGGGTGCGGTGGGAGCGGCCTTCATCCTGGCCGTCGCCTTCCTGGCGCTGCTCTGGACCATGTCGAAATAGGAATCTGGTCTTATGAAAGTGGCCAGGGCCCGTGCTGATGATGTAAAATATTGAAAATTGTAAAAGAGGTTTCCTTCGGGTCTAGATTGCCGGCCTTCCACTGTTGGGGGTGATGGGCGTGATGGGCGCTGAGCTGTCCACCAGGGCCGCCAGCTTCTTCAGCAGGCCGTCCTTCTTGATGCCGCCGATGAGGGCGTTCTCCAGCACCTCGGACATGTTGCTCACCGGTATGATGATGATCTTGCCGATGTACTTTTCCTCCAGCACCACGTCCCTCATGTTGGACGCAGGGATGATGACCTTCTTGATGCCGGACTCGATGGCGGCCTCGATCTTGGCCGTCACGCCGCCGACCGGCAGCACCCATCCGCGCACGCTCAGGCTCCCGGTCATGGCGACCGTCTGGTCGATGGGGACGTCCTCCAGGGCGGAGATGACCGCCGTGGCCACGGAGATGGACGCGGAGTCGCCCTCGACGCCCTCGTAGGTGCCGATGAACTGCACGTGCACATCGTGGTTGGAGATGTCCTCCCCGGTGTACTTCTTGATGAGCGCTGAGACATTCTGCACCGCCTCCTTGGCGATCTCGCCCAGCTTGCCGGTGGCTATGATCTTGCCCGCGCTCTTCGCCTGCGCCGGGGTCACCTCGGCCACTATGGGCAGCACCACTCCCGAGTACTCCGCCATGGAGGACTCGGTGTTGAGCGCCGCCAGCCCGTTGACCATGCCGACCGCCCCGCCCTCGATGGCGAAGGTCTTGTACTCCTTCCTCGCCTCCAGGTAGCGGTCCGCGATCTGCTGCTCCAGCGTCCGGGCGATCTTCTTCGCGGCCAGCACATGCTCGACCGTGACGATGGACTTGTGGTTCTCCCTGGCGATGTCGCCGGAGATGCGGATCAGTCCGCCGAGCTCCCTCAGCCTCAGGGTGAGCTGCCCCTTGCGGCCCGCTCTCCTCTGCGCCTCCTTGAGTATCTCGGCCACCGCCCTGCGTTCCAGGTGGGGGATCTTCTTGTCCTTCGACACTTCCTGGGCCACGAAGCGCACCAGTTTGCCACGGTTGTCCGCGGTGTCGTCCATGGTGGACTTCATGTACACCTCGTAACCGTAGCCGCGGATGCGCGACCTCAGCGCCGGGTGCATGCCCTGCACTGCGTCCAAGTTCCCTGCGCAGACCAGGATGAAGTCGCATGGCACGGCCTCGCTCTTCACCATGGCGCCCGATGACCTCTCGGACTGGCCGGTGATGGAGAACTTGCCGTCCTGCAGTGCCGTGAGCAGCGACTGCTGGGACTCGATGCGCAGCATGTTGATCTCGTCGATGAACAGCACGCCCTTGGAGGCCTTGTGGATCGCTCCCACCTCCAGCCTCTCGTGGGCCGGGGTCTCCAGGCCTCCCGATTGGAACGGATCGTGCTTGACGTCGCCCAGCAGTGCGCCTGCGTGTGCCCCGGTGGCGTCTATGAAGGGCGGCATGTCGGTATCCTCATGGGAGACCAGCAGCTTCGGTACGATGTAGTTCTCTGTCCTGGTGTTGGTGGTCCGCATCGCGAAGAACACGATGGCGGCGGCCACTATGCCCACCAAGATGATCGAGGGGTCCATGCCCGCCGTGAAATAGAGGGCGATAGTAATGGCGATGATCATGATCACGAAGGTCGTGACCATGGAAGACCTCTGCTGCTTGCGCTGCATCGCCTCCCTCTTCTGGGCGGCCACGATCTCCTTTCCCTTCCCCGCTGGCACCGTGCGGATCTTTGGCTCGTTGCCGTCCTCGGGGTTGTGATACGCGATCACATCTTGGAGCTCGCCCTTGGGCAGGTACTCGACCATCGAATGGGCCAGCATCGACTTCCCCGTGCCTGGCTCACCGATGAGCATCACGTGCCTCTTCTGCTCCGCCGCCTTCTTGATGACCTCGACGGCCGAATCCTGGCCGATGACCTGGTCAGCCAACTTGTCCGGGATCTTGATGTCGGCGGTGGTGGCAAAATTCTGAGTCTCTATCCAAGCTTCCACATCTGGCAATACCTCTGTGGCGCTTGGCTCTCCATTAACCATATTGGTTGATCTCCTAAATACTGAATCTTACTAAAATGGGTCCCACTAATTAAGTGTTTTCCCTCTGAGTGTCAATTCGAGCGAAAGGAGATGGTGCATGCCAGACTCCTTTAAAGGGCGTTAAATGAAGGTGAAGGGAGCGAATGCCCACCTCCTAGGCCAAGGCAAGGGTTAAACGAAGGCCGAAGCATCATGGACCGAGGTACCACATGAGGGTGGATGAGCTTGATCTTCCGATGGGGGTGGTCGAGGTCCTCAAGGAGGAGGGCATCGAGACCCTTTACCCTCCGCAGGAGAAGGCGGTCCCCCTGGCGCTCCAGGGCAAGAACCTCTTCCTGGCCATACCGACGGCCAGTGGCAAGTCCCTGGTCGCCTACCTCGCGGCTGTGAAGCATGCCCTGGAAAGAGGTGGGAAGACCTTGTACATCGTCCCCCTCCGGGCCTTGGCCACCGAGAAGTTCGAGGATCTGCGCAAGTTCGAGAGGCTCGGGGTCCGGGTGGGCGTCTCCACCGGAGACTTCGATTCCCCCGATCCGGAGCTGGACCGCTATGACATCATCGTGGCCACCTCAGAGAAGGCCGATTCCCTCTTACGCCACCGGAGCGGCTGGCTGCAGAAGATCTCTCTGGTGGTGGCGGACGAGGTGCATCTCATTCACGACCCGGAGAGGGGTCCGACCCTGGAGGTCACGCTCACCAAGTTCCGCAAGTTCAATCCCTCCTTGCAGATCATCGCCCTCTCCGCGACCGTCAAGAACTCCAAGGAGCTCGCCGCCTGGCTGGACGCGGAGCACGTGTCCACGGAATGGCGCCCCACGCCTTTGAAGGAGGGGGTGTACATGAACGGCGAGATCCGCTTCACGGACAACTCGAAACGGAAGGTGGAGGACAAGGGAGACCCGGTGTGGTCGTTGGCCCGCGACTCCATCCTGGAGGGAGGGCAGTGCCTGGTGTTCGTGAACACCCGCCGCTCCACCGAGACCCTGGCCATGAAGATGGCCCCGCTCATGAAGGAGGTCTTCAAGGAGCGGGTGGAGCTGGAGCACGAGGAGGACCTGACCCAGGACCAAGGGGAGCCGACCACCATCGGGAAGAAGCTGCGCTCTTGCATCAGGAAGGGCGTGGCCTTCCATAACGCGGGGCTGACCAACGAGCAGCGCCGCATGGTGGAGGACTCCTTCAAGAAGGGCAAGATCAAGATCATCGTCGCCACCCCCACGCTGGCGGCGGGCATCAACCTCCCTTCCAGGCGGGTGGTGATCAGGGAGGTGTATCGATACGAGGGAGGAGTGGGCAACATCTCCATCCCCGTGCTCGAGATCAAGCAGATGTGCGGCAGGGCGGGCCGGCCCCGGTACGACAAGTACGGAGAGGCGGTCCTCCTGGCCAAGGACGAGGAGGAGGCCCGCTTCCTCTTCGACAACTACCTGCTGGGCGAGACCGAGGAGATCTTCTCCAAGCTCGGGGCCGAGGACGTGCTGCGGAGCCACATCCTGGCGATCACGGCTTCCTCGACGGTCACCTCCAAGCGCAGCCTGATGGACTTCCTGGGCTCGACCTTCTTCGCCCACCAGACCAACACCGCCGGTCTGGACGAGATGGTCGACGGGGTCTTGGAGTTCCTGATGTGCGAGGACATGCTGCGGGGCGACGAGGACTTCCGGGCCACCTTCTTCGGTAAAAGGATCTCGGACCTGTACATCGACCCGCTCAGCGCCGTCAAGCTGAGGAACGCGCTGCGCGCCTTCAAGCCAGGCATGGGTGATTTCGGGTTCTTGCACGCCATCTGCTCCACCCCTGACATGCTGCCCCTCTACCTCAGGAGGACCGACGGCGATTGGCTGGAGGGCAAGGTGCTCGAGAGGGGGCCCGAGCTGCTGCTGCCCATACCGGCCGACCTGGGGGAGTACGAGTTCTTCCTGGCCGAGGTGAAGACCGCCTGCGTCCTGGATGACTGGCTGCAGGAGATGGAGGAGGAGCCGCTCCTGGAGAAGTACAACATCGGGCCAGGAGACCTGCGCAACAAGGTGGAGATAGGCAAATGGCTGCTCTACTCCATGCGCGAGCTCGCGAACATCTTCAACCGGGAGGCCTATCCCGCCCTCACCGAGCTGATGACCAGGGTGCAGTATGGGGTCAGGCGGGAGCTCCTGGACCTGGTCAAGCTCCGAGGGGTGGGGAGGGCCCGGGCCCGTTCCATGCACGACCATGGCCTCAAGACCTTGGACGATGTCAGGGCGGTGGATATCTCCCGCCTGGCGCACATCCCGAAGATCGGGGATCAGCTGGCCAAGAGCATCAAGGAGCAGGTCGGGGGGTCCAGGCCGATGAAGTATGAGGCGGTGGAGAGCGCGAAGGAAGAGCCAGCGGCGGACGAGCGGAAAGACAAGGGGCAGAGGAAGCTCTTCGACTTCTAGAAATCGGTGATGGCCCGCGTGACCGCGAACCCCCTCTCGTTCCTGAAGAAGGAGAAGTAGTTGGTGGAATGGTCGGTCTCGCGCATCTTCACGCAGCGGATGCGACGCTGTACCTCCGTGTCCGTCACCTCCACCATCTTGAGGTGGATGATGCCATCGGCCAGGAAGTCTATGTCATGCGCGCCGTAATTCGTGTAGGGGCCTACCGGCATCTCGCTGATGATGATGGCGGTGATTTCTATGGAGCGCAACCATTCGAACAGGCGGTAGAACTCCTCCCGGGGCCGGGGCGTATTGGATATCATCTCCAGCGCGCCGCAGGAATCGATCACCAGGAGCTCGTAGTTCAAACGCTTCTTGGTCTCGTTGACCGCGAAGCGGAATGTATCCATGAACTGCGCCCCCTCGCTCCGCCGACGGATCTCTCCCAGGTCCAAGACCTCCAGCCTCCCCAGGGTGTCCCCCTTGAGGCCGAGCGCATCCATCTGCCTGGAGAGGGAGTTCTTGTTCTGCTCCAGCGAGATGTAGAGGCCGTTCACGCCGTCGCGCTTCGCGTTCATGAATAGTATGTGATAGGCCAGGGACGACTTCATGGTCCCCGCGGCACCCGCGATGATGACGATCTGACCCTGAGGGATGCCCCCGTTCAGGTTCTCGTCGAATCCGTCCACATAGGTGCGGTATCGGACTCGCTTCGCTGGTGCGTTCATGTCAGGCCCAGCATCATAATCCTTCTGATTGTATAAAATCGTTTAGCACTGGATTTCGGAATGGGATAATCATCCAATGCGCAGCTCATTTGTAAGGGATGTCGTACAGCCTATGCTTGACGCCGTTCTGGGCAGCCCGTTTCTTGAACATGCGATTGACAATGATGTTATAGATCCAGGGCGGGGCCATGGTCCTGGCCATCATCTCCTTGGCCTCCCTCGGGGTGTCATTGCCGGACATGATGGCCTCCGCGGTCATCTGCAACGCGCCCTTCACCCTGTGCGCGGACCCGCCGATCTCGTCCAGCCGCCGCCCCATTATCATGGACCCTTGAGGGAGGATCAATCCTCCGGTCCAAGAGAATCCCATGTCCAAAGCGTACTCGTGCATGATGCGGACGGCCGTCTCTCCCTGGACCTTCTCGGAGAAGGCCATGTTGACTATTCCCACGAAATGCTTGCCCGACATGCTCCCTGGCCCGAGCCGAGCATAGGTCTGCTCCATGAACCTCATCACCTGGGAGGGCAGGGAATCCACATAGACCGGCGAGGCTAGGACCACCAGGTCCGCGACGCTCAGCTTTTGCAGAGCCTCCTGTGCCAAGACTTCGTTATCGAACAGGTCATAGGCGAACACCCTCTCCACGCTCGCCCCCCTCTCCTTCATCCGGTCCATCAGGAAATTGCCGAGCGAGCTCGAGGTCGAGCGCTCCTTCTGAGGGCTGCCCACCACCAATAGCACCTTGGAGGGCACTTTCAATGGGACACCTCCACAGTTCGCATGGCCTTCTCGAGTTTCATCCGTATGGAAGGCGGGGACTCGCCCTTGAGCAAGGTGACTGAATCGTACTTCAGGCTGTGCGCGTTGAGGGCGTTGCGGTACAGCATATCCTTGTAGAGCTCTTCCCTCTCCTCGTTGGCTGAGGCGATCGTCCCAATTGAAAGCAAGTTCCATGGCCTTCCGGTGCGGGAGGGGTGGTGGGTCTCGCCATCGAACTTCTTGAAGAAGGGCAGGTTTGCGGGCAGGATGCGGTCCCAGGCCTTCTTCAGGTCCGAGGAGTAGCCTCCGAAGGTGATGGGGCTGATGAGGACCAGGAGGTCCGCTCGCGCCATCTCTTCGGTCACCCTTCTTCCGTCATCGTCGTTGACGCATATCCCGGGGGTCTTCAGCCAGCAGGTGAAGCAGGCACGACAAGGGGCGATGTTCGCCTCCCTGAGGGTCTCGCTGTCGAACTCCCAGCCAGACTCCTTCAACTTGGCCTCGATCAGCTGTCTCGCCAATCTGGCCTCTTCATCATCCGCCCTGGCTCCGTCCAGGATCGCTGCCCTCGTATCCCTCATCCCAGTGTGCTGATTCGCCACCGGCTATAAGGAGTGACCGAAATGCCATCGGGCGCGAGCGAACCATGTCGGAGCGTCAGGGGAGGATGAGGCGCTTGACCGCCTCGGCGCTCGCCTTGGACCTGAGGACCTCGCCCGCGTTCTTGATCACCGTGTCCGGGTCCTTGAGCAGGTTCCCGGTGCAGATGCAGACCACCTTCTCCGACCGGGCTATCTCGCCTTCAGCGCACAGCTTGAGCACTCCGGCCACCGAGGCGGCCGAGGCAGGCTCGACGCCCACGCCCTCCTTCCTTCCCAGGAGCTTCTGGGCGAAGAGTATCTCCTCGTCGGTCACGTCGGTCGCGCATCCATCGGTGTCGTAGATGGCCTTGAGCGCCTTCCTGCCGCTCGCGGGGTTGCCGATGCGGATGGCGGTGGCCACGGTCTCTGGGTGGTCCACCGGAATGAAATCCTTGCTCCCCTTGCGGAAGGCCGCCGTGACGGGATTCGATCCCGCGGCCTGGACTCCGATGAGCCGGGGCATCCTGTCGATCCAGCCGATGGACCTCCATTCAGTTAATGCCTTATACACAGCCCAGATGTTGGCGGCGTTGCCGACCGGCAAGGCGATGACGTCCGGCACCTGGAAGTCCAGCTGGTCCACGATCTCGAAGGCCACGGACTTCTGCCCTTCGGGCCGGAAGGGGTTGATGGAGTTGAGCAGGTAGAGGTGCCCCTCCTTGGCCAGCTCCCTGACGATGTTCAGCGCCTCGTCGAAGTTGCCGTCCACGGATATCACCTGGGCGCCGTAGAACATGGCCTGCGCCAACTTCCCCAGGGCCACCTTTCCCGAGGGGAGGAGCACCACGCATCCCAGGCGGGCCTTGGCCGCGTAGGCCGCTAATGAGGCCGATGTGTTGCCTGTCGACGCGCAGCCCACCACCTTGCAGCCCAGCTCGACCGCCCGGGACACCCCCACGGTCATTCCCCGGTCCTTGAATGACCCAGTAGGATTGGCGCCCTCGTACTTGACGTAGAGCCGGTCCAGGCCGAGCTCGCTCGCCAGAGCCCGGCAATCGTACAGGGGCGTCCCGCCTTCTAGGAGGGAGACGGCCTTGCTCTGGTCGACCGGGAGGAAGGGCGCATATCTCCAGACGCCCATGGGCCTTTTGCGGAGCTCGATAGGGTCCTTGCCCTCCATCCCGCTCAGGTCCATGTCGATGGTCAGCAGGCCTCCACACCTGGGGCAGCTGTCTAACAATCCGTCCTTCACCAGGGCGCCGCAATCGAAGCACTTGATCTCATAGCTCATTCCGATACCTTCCTGCATCCCTCCCCCCAGGTCGTCACCCAAGAGGTCGAGGCCACGCCATTGCCCGCAAAGACGGCCTTCATGGCCGATGCGATGTCCTCTCCGTCCATCGAGCCCTTGTCGAAGAAGGCCGCCACACATGGACCCGAACCGCCTAGGAACGAGGCCAAAGCCCCCGCCTGGCATGCAGCCGCCTCCACCTCCTTCAGGTGCGGGACGAGCTTCTCCCGGGCCGGTTCTATGACCACGTCCCGAACGCTGCGCCCCACCAAACCGAGGTCGTCGCTAGCCATGCCCACGGCCAGAGCGGACGCGTGCCCGATCTGGTGGACCATCTCCTTAAGGAGCACGCTCCGTGGCAAGGCGCCGCGCGCCTCCTTGGTAGGGACCATGATGTCCGGCAGGGTGGCCACCACTCCCAGCCGGGGAGGGGGCGTCACCTTGATGACATCCAGTGGATCGTAGGAACGGATGATGGTGAAGCCGCCCAGGAGCGAAGGGGCCACGTTGTCGGCGTGCAGGCTCCCCGAGGACGCCTCCTCCCCCATGGCGGCGCAGAGGACCAGTCGGTCCAAGGGAAGCGGCGAGTCGAGCAGCAGGTTGGCGGCGAAGGCCCCTCCCGCCGCCGAGGCCCCGGAGGAGCCCATGCCGCTGCACGGCCTTACCCCTTTCCTGATGGAAACAGTGGCGCCGAAGCTAGCCTCGGCCATCTCCAGCACCTTGGCCGCCGCGACCGCCGCGGTGTTGCGCCTAGGGTCCAGGATCACCTGCTTGCTGCCCAAGCCCTCCACCTTCCGCAGCTTGATGCCCGGCGATGGCTTGCGCTCGACGGTGATGAGATCGAATGGCTCTCGCAGGGCCAGACCGAAGACGTCGAACCCCGGTCCGACGTTGGCTATGCTCGCCGGCGCCCTGACCACGACTTTGTCGATTGCCATGAGCTGACCATCTAGGCCTCTACTGCCTGGCGCCTCAACGAGCATTGCATTTGATATAGTTTTCGAGGTGGAGGTACGGCTCGAATGGAAGAAAGGCTAAATATCCTGAGGGCGTTCGAATCGCCAGATGGCGGAAATCACGGTGTTGGGTGCGAAGGGGAGGATCTCGGACCCTCGGGCCCTGGTGGAAAGGCTCCAGTCCATGAAGGAGGGGCAGGCCCTGGCGATGGATGCGGGGATGGTCTGTGGCAGGGAGCACCTGGCATCGGCCGTGGAACACGCGCTGCGCGCCTTCCAGCGCGGGACCAGCTCGGCCAATAATATCATGATGGAAACGATGCTGTTCGCCTCCGGGGAACGGCAGATCTCCAAGGCCATGGACAAGATGGGGGCGAAGCAGGGCGACTGCTCCGTGGCCCTCGTGCTCTTCGGGGCGGATCCAGCGACGGTCCTGCAGATCATCGGCCTGGAGAGGGACGATGCCGTGCTGGAGCCCTCCGAGCAGAAGCTCCTGGCCTTCGGCATCGGACGCAGGGAGCTCGACATGGTACCGGACGAGCAGCGTCCAGACCTGGTGCTGGAGAGGGTGGCGTTCGTCGAGATCCTCAAGCGCTGACCGGTGTTACACCAGCGGATATCCATGACAAAAGCTTAATTGCCTGAATGAGGCATAATCTTAGGTTCTCCGGAACCCAGACGGAAGATCTAGCGCGAAGGAGCTGAAACCAAGTGGCGGGAGACTACCTCAAGCAGCTGCAACTCACCAAGCAGCTGGAGCAGAAGACCAAGGAGGCAGCCAAGAACCGCAAGGAGGCCGAGGACCGGATGGCGGAGGCGGAGAAGGCCATCGCCTCCGCGAAGACTTTCGATGCCGGCGTGGCCGAGGCGGAGAAGGCGCTGGTGGAGGCAGGCCAGGCCTTCCAGCAGAAGGACTACAAGCTGGCCCTCTCATCGGCCGCGAAGAGCATTGTGGCCTCGGACAAGGCCAAGAAGGGCAAGGTCGAATCGATCATCGGCTCCGGGGAGGACCTGCTGAGGTTGTTCGGCGAGGAGGAAGTCCCGAGAGAGCTGCGCGCGTCGGTGAACAAGGCCCATGGGCTGCTGGAAGAGGGCAAGATGGAGGAGGCCCTGGCCAAGTCCAGGGAGCTCTGGGACACCGTCGAACGCTTCGTCAACTCCCGGGTGGCCGACATGTTCGGCAACGCCCAATCACTGCTCCTCATGGCCGAGAAGCTCAAGGTCGGCACCGAAGGGGAGCGGCAGATGCTGGTGCAGTCCAGGAAGAAGCTGGAGGCGGGGGAGTATGGCGCTTCCATCGCCCAGCTGAACGACTGTCTGGAGGCCACCTCGTCCGGCCTGCGGAACGCCTTCGGCTCCCGGGCCGAGGGGATCAGCAGCCTAGCGGAACAGGCCAAGGAGGCAGGCATCGACTTCACGAAGGTGGAGGAGACCTTCTCGAAGGCCAAGGCCATGTCCGACAAGGGGGACTTCGACGGGGCCTTCAGCAATCTGGGCATCGCCGAGAGCGAGGCCCGATCCATCCTCGCCAAGGGACTAACGGCGAAGTTCGAGGCCCTGAAGCAGAGGGCGATAGTCCTGAAAGGGTATGGGGTCAACGTCAGCGAGCCGATCGCCGGCGTCGCGAAGGGCAAGGAACTGGCGCGCACCGACCGCACCGAGGAGTCCATCGCCGCCTGGCATGAGCTGGATGGCTCGATGCGCGATCTGGAGGCGGAGGAGACCCTCGTCCTGGTGGGTGGGCTGCGCTCGAAGCTCCTCATCGCCAAGAAGACCGGGACGGACATCAGCGGGGTCATCGCCCTGCTGGACCGATCAAGATTGACGCTCAACAAGGGCGACTTCCAGGGCGCGGCCCTGCAGATCGCCGAGGCGGACAAGCTCCTGGAGAAGGCGCTCGAGGGCTACCGCGAGGTGGAGGAGAACCTCCTGCGGACCAAGGCCCTGTTCAACACGGCGGGCGCGCTCAAGGTCAACCTGAAGGAACCGAAGAAGAAGGTGGAGCTGTCCCGCCAGCTGGTCATGAAGCGGGAGTTCAAGCGGGCCATCGAGCAGTTGCTGGAGGCCCAGGAAGAGACCCACCGCGGGATCCAGGCCCATCTGGGCCAGGGCATCATGAGGGCGGAGATGAAGGTCACCCTGGCTCTGAAGGTGGGGGCGGACATCACCACCGAGAGCGCCCTGCTGGAGGATATCGTGGCCCG
>Ga0209048_10006319_pt1 | contig 11103 bp, 11 predicted proteins | sample FrelakmetCRP12CR_FD_187146 | JGI IMG/M metagenome (GOLD analysis project Ga0209048, IMG submission 187146) | Freshwater lake sediment microbial communities from the University of Notre Dame, USA, for methane emissions studies - CRP12 CR (SPAdes)... | ecosystem: Environmental > Aquatic >... | reverse complement strand
CGGCCGTGTGCACCCACGTGTCCGCCGTGACGCAGGGATTGGTCGCGCGGATGTTCTCGCACCACCAGTTGTTGTTCATCTCGTTGACGCGATCGATGAGCACAAAGCCCGGCTCGGCGAAATCGTAGGTCGAGGACATGATCACGTCCCACAAGCGCCGCGCCGGCAGGGCCTTGTAGACCTTGCAGAGCACGAGGCCCTCCTCGTTACGCACGTAATTCGCGGCGTCCGGCCATTCGCGCCAGATGAACTTCACGCGGTCGCTCGTGTCCTCGCCGGTGATCTCCGCCGCGCGGACCGGGAAGGCGAGCTTCCATTCCGCGTCCTCGCGCACCGCGCGCATGAATTCGTCCGTGACCAGCAGCGAGAGGTTGAACTGTCGCAGCCGCCCGGCCTCGCGCTTGGCACGAATGAACTCCATCGCGTCCGGGTGGCCGACGTCGAACGTGCCCATCTGCGCGCCGCGGCGGCCGCCGGCCGACGACACGGTGAAGCACATCTTGTCGTAGATATCCATGAAGGAGAGCGGACCCGAGGTGTAGGCACCAGCACCCGAGACGTAGGCGCCGCGCGGGCGCAGCGTCGAGAACTCATAGCCGATGCCGCAACCGGCCTTGAGCGTCAACCCCGCCTCGTGGACCTTGCCGAGGATGTCGTCCATCGAGTCGCGGATGGTGCCGGAGACCGTGCAGTTGATGGTCGAGGTGGCGGGCTTGTGCTCCTGCGCACCGGCGTTCGAGGTCACGCGGCCGGCGGGAATCGCGCCGCGACGCAGCGCCCACAGGAACTGCTCGTACCATTGCTCGCGGATCTCCGGCTGCTCGACGTCCGCGAGCGCCCGCGCGACGCGCTTGTACGTGTCATCCATGCTGCGGTCGATCGGGGTGCCGTCCTTGGCGGACAGCCGGTATTTCTTGTCCCAGATGTCGAGAGACGCTTCCTGAAAGGGAATGCTGCGGGCGTCTCTGGATTGCAGTCTCACGGCGGTGCTCATTGCGGCGACACGGCTCCCGATGTTTTCGGTGGCTTGCGGTTTATTTGGAAGGCCCCCCTGAGGCCGCCTCATCCGCCCCTGGAAGCGGTGCGGGATCGGCCCGACTGACTCTGCGTGGCTGCCGCTCCGATCGCCCCTCTGGCCCCCTCGGGCGGATCGTGCTGGACACAACATCTAGGGTCAGGGGGTGAAGCGTATGCAGCGCCGCACCGTCCGTCAACTGCTTCTTATGTCGCACCGCAGCGATTTTTTTGTAATATTTTTCAATAGCTTACGCTCCGTCTGGTCACGCCAGCGACAATGCCGGAAAACCACGCCGCGTCAAGTCTCTCTCGGCCCGTGTGACACAAGATATTGTGTTCACCGCTCACGCACCGGAAATCCACAAGTTGTGCAGACTCTGTCGCCGGCCCTCGGTGCGTCCTCTCGCCGCCGCTCGCGAACGTGCGCGGACGCGTCGCAGTCCGATGCCGGGACGTTCGGGCGGGAAAGGACTGCGTAACTCGCCTGCTAGACTCGCTGCCCGCCACGAGTTTCCACTTTTCCCAGGAATTCCTGATGAAGCTTCACCTGAGCCTCGCCCCCGTACTCCTCGGCGCCTTTGCGGCGATCGCGAACGCCCAGTTGCCGTCCCAGCCCGGCCAAACCCCGGTGCCGTCGCTCGCGCCGATGCTGAAGCATGTCACGCCGGCAGTGGTGAACATCGCGACTCGGGGCACCGTGCAGGAACAGAACCCGCTGCTGAACGATCCGTTCTTCCGCCGCTTCTTCGACATTCCGAACGCTCCGCGCGAGCGTGAGTTCCAGAGCGCGGGTTCCGGCGTGATCGTGGACGCCAAGAACGGCTACATCGTCACCAACGCTCACGTCGTCGAGAACGCCACGGAGATCACCGTCCAGCTGCTCGACAATCGCTCGCTCAGCGCCAAGGTCGTGGGCGTCGATGCCGGATCGGACATCGCCGTGGTCAAGGTGCAGGCGGCCAATCTCATGCAGATTCCCATCGCTGATTCGGACCGCACCGAAGTCGGTGATTACGTGGTCGCCATCGGCAATCCGTTCGGCCTCGGCCACACCGTGACTGCGGGCATCGTGAGTGCACTCGGCCGCTCCGGCATCAACCCGGAGGGCTACGAGGACTTCATCCAGACCGACGCCTCGATCAACCCGGGCAACTCCGGTGGCGCGCTCGTCAACCTCAACGGTGAACTGGTCGGCATCAATTCGGCGATCCTCTCGCGCACCGGCGGCAACATTGGCATCGGCTTCGCGATCCCGGCCAACATGATGAAGGTCGTGATGAACCAACTCATCAAGTACGGCAAGGTGAAGCGCGGCATCCTTGGTGTGAGCATCCAGACGCTCACGCCGGACATCGCGAAGAGCATGGAACTCGGCGAGAACGTGCAGGGCGCGCTCGTCTCGCAGGTGGTGGACGGCTCGGCGGCGGAGAAGGCCGGCATCAAAGCGGGCGACGTGATCACTGCGGTGAATGGCAAGCCGGTCAAGGACGCGGCAGCCCTGCGCAACACGATCGGCATGCTCAGCGTCGGCGAGAAGGTGGACGTCTCCCTGCTGCGTGACGGTAAACCCCGTCGCATCGCCGCCATGATCAGCGAGGGCGAGGCGGCGGCCGAAGCCAAGGCCGGCAGCGGACGCGCGGGGCTCGAGGGCGCCGATCTGGTCGACGCCCCGGGCGGCAGCGGCGTACTGATCCGCGCCGTCGCCGAGGGCAGCCCGGCCGCACAGCGCGGCCTGCGCACCAACGACCTGATCCTCGGCGTCGGCCGCACGCGTGTCGCAAACGTCGCGGAGTTCCAGCGTGCCATTCAGGGGGCAGGCACCTACGTGCTGCAGATCCGCCGCGGCAGCGCGATGCTCGTCATCCCGATCCGCTGACAGGCGATGGGCCTCTCGGTCTGCATCCTCGGCGGCACGGGCTTCATCGGCCGCGAGATCACCGCGCGCCTCGCGGCCGCCGGGCACTCGGTCAAGGTGCTGACGCGCGGGGCCGCGGGACCCGCGCAGCGCGAACTGCGGGTCCTGCCGACGGTGCGCTTCGTGCGCACCGATGTGCACGAGCTTGCCGCCCTGCAGCGCGAGTTCGCCGGCTGCGAGGTCGTGATCAACCTGGTCGGCATCCTGAACGAGCGCCGCCTCGGTCACGGCAGCCGGGAATTCCGCCGCGTGCACACCGAGCTGCCGATCAAGGTAGTGCAGGCTTGCAAGGCGGCGGGCGTGCGCCGCTACCTGCACATGAGCGGGCTCAAGGCCGACGCGCGCATCGGGCCAAGCCATTACCTCAAGTCCAAGGGCGAGGCCGAGGACTACCTCCGCCATGAATGCCGCAGCGGCCGGCCCGACTTCGTGATCTTCCAGCCGTCGGTGGTGTTCGGACCGCACGATGAGTTCATCAACAAGTTCGCCACGCTCCTGAAGCTCGTGCCGGGCATCCTGCCGCTCGCCTGTGCCGACGCGAGGTTCGCGCCGGTCTACGTGGGCGACGTGGCCGATGCGTTCCAGCACTGCCTCGATCGCCCGGAGGTGGCGGGGCGCACCTATCAGCTGTGCGGGCCCGAAGTCCTGACGCTTGGGCAGATCGTGCGCAGCACCGCTCGCGCGCTCGGGCTGAAGCGCTGGATCGTGCCCCTGCCCCGCTTGCTCGCGCGCGTTCAGGCGGCCGTGATGGATTACGTGCCCGGCAAGCCGTTCTCGACCGACAATTTCCTCTCCGCCTCGATCGATTCGGTGTGTGACTGCGACGGGCTCGCTGAACTCGGCATCGCGCGCACGCCCATGCGCGGCGTGGTGCCGCGCTACCTGCGCCGCTGATCGACTCCGGCGCCGTCGCGCGCCACGCCGCGGCGCCCTACTTCGCGCACACCTGCGCGTGGCGCCGCTGCTTGTCGAGCTTGCCGAGCGCCGCAGCCCGCTCGTAGAACGCCGGCAGCGAGCCCGCGGCCGCAAGTTCCCGCCGCAGTCCAGGCTGACAGTCCTCGTAGCTCGCAACCGAAGCGAGGTGCGCGTTGTTGAGGGCACGCGAGAACCATGCGTCGTAGCCGGAGTAGCCGCCCCAGCGCCTGCGCAGCAGTTCGTAGGCGTACTTGAGCCGGCCGAACTCCTGCTGCTTGTCGGTTCGCAGCCGTTCGGGCGGCAGACCCGAGCGATACAAGCGGGCGAGCCGCCCGCGCGCCTCGCGCACCAGTGCGGCGAAATCCGCTTGCCGTGCGGCCGACAGGCGGTAGGCGTCGAGATCGGCGCTGTGTCCGCGCGAGCTGAACCAGCGCTTCACGCCTTCGTCCTCGACGACGCTTGCGAACGCCTCGTTGAATTCCGTGTCGCCCTGAACGTAGAGCCGCTCGTGAGCGAGTTCATGGAAGATGGTGGCGACAAAGCGTGCCTCGCGCCAGCCGAGCATCGTGTTGAACAGTGGATCGGGCAGGTGCCCGAGCGTCGAGTAGGTCGGCACGCCCTCGATCGCCACGTCGTCGCCCTGCTTGAACAGCTTGAGCCCCATCGACCGTGCACGCGATTCCCTGAAGTAGCCGCGGTAGGCGACGCAGCCGGCCACGGGAAAGCACCAGTGGCGCGGTTCGACCGAGAACTCCGGCGTCGCCACCACGTTCCACACCGCGTACGGCCGGCCGAGATCGGCGTACGTGCGATAGCTCTTGCCGTCCGGGAGCGCGAGTTCGCCAATCGCGAAGGCGCGAGCCTGCTCGGCGAGCTCGAGCCGCGCACGCGTGGCCGCGGGCGTCGCGGGATCGGCGATGACTCGCGCGATCGGCTTGCTGCGCGACATGACGGCCGCCTGGCCGGTCGCGGCCTGCAGGACGTAGCAGCCGGTGAGCGAGGCGCTCGCCCAGAGCAGGACGAGACATCGCAGCAGCTGGGGTGCGTCCGTCACGCGACGGAACCCGCGCGCGGCGCCGCCGACGGCCTCTCCCGGCAGCCGGAGAGGTGGGAGCGCATGAGTTTCGCTACGATTCGGCCCATGGACATCTACCTGGTCGGCGGGGCAGTCAGGGACCGGCTGCTCGGACGCCCCTACACCGAACGCGACTACGTCGTTGTCGGCGCCGTGCCCGAGGACCTTGTCGCGCTCGGATTTCGCCCGGTCGGCAAGGACTTCCCTGTCTTTCTTCATCCGCAGACGGGCGAACAGTACGCGCTCGCCCGCACGGAGCGAAAGACCGGTCCCGGCTACTACGGGTTCGCCACGCGTTTCTCCCCCGACGTGACGCTCGAGGAGGATCTCGCGCGGCGTGACCTCACGATCAATGCAATGGCGCAGTCGACCGACGGCGGGATCGTCGATCCGTACGGAGGCCAGCGCGACCTCGCGGCCCGGCTGCTGCGCCACGTCTCCCCCGCCTTCATCGAGGATCCGCTGCGCGTGTTGCGGGTCGCGCGCTTTGCCGCGCGCCTTGCGCCGCTCGGCTTTACGGTCGCGCCGGAGACGCTGCAGCTCATGCGCCGCATCGTCGACTCGGGTGAGATCGGGGCGCTCGTGCCTGAGCGCGTATGGCAGGAGACGGAGCGAGCGCTCGGCGAGACGCGCCCCACCGCATACCTCGAAGTGCTGCGCTCGTGCGGCGCGCTCGCCGCCGTGTTCCCGGAAATCGACGCGCTCTTCGGCGTCCCCCAGCCGGAGAAATGGCACCCCGAAATCGACACCGGCGCGCACACCTTGCAGGCCCTCGAGGTGGCGGCTGTACTGTCGCCGGAATCGACCGTGCGGTTCGCCGCCCTCGTGCACGATCTCGGCAAGGGCGTCACGCCGCGCGAGCAGTGGCCAAGTCACGTCGGCCACGAAGAGACCGGCGCCCGCATGATCGAGCGGCTCGCTGAGCGCCTGCGCGTGCCGAACGAGCATCGCGAGTTGGCGGTGCTCGTCGCCCGCCACCACGCCCGAGTGCATCGTGCCGCGGAACATCGCCCGGGAACCGTACTCGATCTGCTCGAAGCGACCGATGCCTTTCGGCGCGGCGAGCGCTTCGAGCGGTTGCTGCTCGCCTGCGAGGCAGACGCGCGCGGGCGCGGCCCGGAGCAGCGAATCGCGCCATATCCGCAGGCGGCACTGCTGCGGCGCGCGCTGGCCGCGGCGAGCGCCGTCCGGCTGCCGCCGGAGGTGCTCGCGCGCGACCGCGGGCCGATCATCGCCGAACGGCTCCGCAGTGCGCGGATTGAGGCGATCCGCGCCCTGCGCGCGGGCTGAATGCGCGACCCGAGCCTGCGCGGGCTCACAGCATGTGCCGCAGGTCGCGCGTGGCAAAGCCGCGCAGCGCAGTGCTCAGGTCCTTCGCGAGCGCAATCACTTTGAATCGCTCACCCATCTCGCCCGGCAGCGTGAGCAGCATCACCTGACGCGAGAGATTGATGCGCTGCACGACATCCAGGTCCGCGACGTCCGCGACGTACGCCGCGATGTCGCAACCGATCAGGAAATGCGCCTGCGTCGTGTAGCCGCCGAGTTCGAGTCCAGATGAGAGCCCTGCCGCAGCCACGGCGGTGAAATCGACCCACGCCGTGATGTCCTGCAGCCCAAGCCGGATCAACGGGTCGTCGTGAAAACGGTGCCGGAAGTGGCACAGCAAGGTGCCCGTATGGCGCTCCGCCGCGTAGTACTCGCGACGTGGCAGGCCGTAGTCGACGAACAGCAGCACACCACGGCGCAACGCTCCCGCCAGCGATGCGATCCATGGCTCGAGACCGAGGCGGACCTCCGAGGTGTAGTGATCGGGCAGCGCGGCGCCGAGCTCGTCCTCGATGCCGCGCACACGCTCGCGCAGCGCCACCGGGGCACGGACCTCCGATGCCTCGAAGCGCCCGAAGTGCCAGGTGACCCCGAGCGCATTCACCGCGCCGCCGCGGATGATGAATCTCTCGACGGGCAGCGCGTCGAGCACCTCATTTGCGACGATCACGCCTTCGAACGACTCGGGCAGCCGATCGAGCCAGGCAACGCGCTCGAGCAGGTGCGGCACGGCCCGCTCGAGCGTGGCTCGCTGACGGCCGCGCAGATCGGCGCTCACCTCGAGGATCAGGTAGCGCGCCGGCAGGCGCTGCTGGCGCTCGAGTTCGGCGAGCATGTCGGCCGCCATGCTGCCCGTGCCGGCACCGAGTTCGAGGACGTCGCCGCCGCCAAGTGCTTCGAGCACCTGCGCGCACTGAGTGGCGAGGCAGCGGCTGAACACCGGCGCGACCTCCGGTGCGGTGACGAAATCGCCCGCCGCGCCGAGCTTGCACGCGCCGGCGCTGTAGTAGCCGAGCCCCGGCTCGTACAGCACCATCTCCATGAATCTTGCGAAGCCGATCCAGCCGCCGGACCGGGTAATTTCCTCGCGGATGCGCTCGGCGAGGCGCTCACCGTGCGCCGCCTCGGCGGGCGAGAGCTCCGGCAGGTCACCGCTTGCGCTCATGTGCCGAATCCACTGCCGGCGACACCGCGAAACGGCTCCGGTATCTTCAGCAGCTGAGCCTGTGCCATCGCGCAGGCGCGGACAACGAGCACATGCCAGCCGAACAACCCCTTGCCGGTCGCTGCGTGCTGATCACTGGAGGTGCCAAGCGTATCGGCGCCGCCACGGCGCGCGCGCTGCATGCGGCCGGCGCCTCGATCGTCGTGCATTACCACCGCTCCGCGCAGGCCGCGCAGGATCTCGTGGCCGAACTCCTCGCCGCGCGCGCCGGCTCGGCGTACGCCGTCGCCGCCGACCTGCTCGACGTCGGGGCGTTGCCGGGCCTGGTGCAGCGCGCCCTCGAGCGTTACGGGCGCCTCGACGTGCTGGTGAACAACGCCTCGACTTTCTATCCGACGCCCCTCGGCACGATCACCTCGGCCCAGTTCGAGGATCTCGTCGGCACCAACTTGCGAGCGCCGTTGTTCCTGTCGCAGGCGGCGGCACCCGCGCTGCGCGCCGCCGAGGGCCTGATCATCAACATGGTGGACATTCACGCGCAGCGCCCGCTGAAGGCGCACCCGGTCTACTCGGCGGCAAAGGCCGGTCTGCTCATGTTGACCAAGTCGCTCGCGCGCGATCTCGGCCCGCAGATCCGCGTCAACGGCATCGCGCCCGGGCCGGTCATGTGGCCCGAGCGCACCATGGACGAGACGCTGAAGGCCGAGATCATCGGCAAGACCGCGCTGAAACGCCCCGGCTCCCCGGATGACGTCGCGCGCACCGCGCTCTTCTTTGCGGTGGACGCCCCGTACGTCACCGGCCAGGTCATCGCCGTGGACGGCGGGCGCAGCATCTGAGCCCTGATCTCGTCGCACGCTCATCGGTCGGGGTGGCCTCCCTCCGGCCAGCCGAGCTCGACGACTTGCAACGGGTGCGCCTCGCGACCCTGCAGTGCGGACCACAGCTCGGCCATCGTCGCACCAAGCGTCGGGTGTCGTCGCTGCGGTGCGAGCTCGGCCATCGGGCCAAGCATGTAGGGCCGGCGCACCAGATCCGGCCGCGGCAGCACGAGGCCGGGCTCCTCGCACACCGTGTCGCCGAACAGCAGGACGTCCAGGTCCATCGAGCGGGGCGCCCACTTGGGCGCAGCGCGCGCGCGACCACAGGCCGATTCGGCCTCGTGCAGGCGCTCGAGCACCTCGCGCACGCTGAGCGTCGTATCGAACGCCACGACGAGATTGACGAAGTCCTCGCCGGCGAAGCCGACCGCCCGGTTGCGATAGGCGCGCGACAGCCTGAGCGGGGCAAAATGGCCGGCCAGAACGTCGAGCGCCTTCCTCAGGTTGCGGACCGGCTCAATGTTGCTACCCGCTGCGACGTAGACCTCGGTCACCGCGCGGAACCAGCAGCGTCGGTGGCGGGAAAGTCCTCCCGCCGCCGCTCGACCAGGATGCCGACGTCGCGCGACCCGCGGATCGCACCTTGCTTGTTGAGCCGCACCCGCACCCACGGCACACCGAACTCCGTGACGATGATCTGCGCGATGCGCTCGGTCAGGGTCTCGACCAGCTGGTACTGGGAATCACCCACGAACTGCAGCACGCGCTTCGAGACGCGTTTGTAGTCGAGTGTGTCCTCGATGGCGTCGCTCGCGGCGGCCTTGCGGATGTCGGCGGCCATCTCAAGGTCGATCACGACCTTCTGCCTGACCTTACGCTCCCAGTCCCAGATGCCGATGATGCACTCGGTCGTGAGCGCGCTGACGAAGATGATGTCCATGAGCCGGTAATCGGTGATGCGTGACTAGGGGACAGCGACGGAGGAGCCGACGGAGGAAGAGAGCGACGGCGGGGAGAGCTCCGACATCGGCCAGCGGGCGCGCGCTCCGATGGCGAGATCCTCGCGCTGACCGGCGGCAAGCCTCAGGTGTCCGAGCAGCGCGATCATGGCGGCATTGTCGGTGCAGAACTCGGGGCGAGGGTAGACGACCCGCACCCCGACGCGCTCGCCCATCGCCAACACGCGGGCACGCAGTCGCCGGTTGGCGCCGACGCCGCCGGCGATGACGAGCGTTCGCACGCCGGTCGTCTCGAGCGCGCGCTGACACTTGATGACGAGGGTCTCCACCACCGCCTCCTCGAAGCCGCGGGCGGCGTCCGCACGCGACTGCTCGTCCAGTTCGCCGTGATTGCGCAGCGCCACGACCACCGCGGTCTTGAGCCCACTGAAGCTGAAGTCGAGCCCCGGCCGATCCGTGAGCGGCCGCGGGAAACGAAACGCGCCGGGACGGCCGCGCTCGGCCAGCGCCGCAAGCTGTGGCCCGCCCGGGTAGCCGAGACCCAGCAGCTTGGCGGTCTTGTCGAAGGCCTCGCCCGCCGCGTCGTCGAGCGAGCTGCCCAGAACGTCGTATTGGCCGACGCCGTGGACTCGGACGAGCAGCGTGTGGCCGCCCGAGACCAGCAGCGCGACGAACGGGAAGCCGGGCGGGTCCGCCTCGAGCAGCGGGGCGAGCAGGTGGCCTTCCATGTGGTGGACGCCGATGCAGGGCACGCCCCGTGCGTATGCGAGGCTGCGCGCGACCGCCGCACCGACCAGCAGGGCCCCCACGAGTCCCGGTCCGCTGGTGTAGGCCACGCCGTCCACCGCCTCCGTGCCACCCGCCTCGGCGAGCACTTTCTTCAACAAGGGCAGAAGCTTACGCAAGTGGTCGCGGGAGGCGAGCTCCGGCACGACGCCACCGTAGGCGGCGTGCAGCGCCGCCTGGCTGTGGATCTCGTGCGCGATTAGCCCCCGCTCGCCCTCATAGACGGCAGCGGCGGTCTCGTCGCAGGAGGTTTCGATGCCGAGGACCCGCATTTCTTTGCAATTCCCGCCGCTGGTCTCTAGAATTCGCGGTCCATTTTCCGGCTTGCGGACCGTCAGGGTCGAGGCCGGGCAATCAGGCCAGTTATCGACGAGGTTTCGATGCCCAGCGTTCGCATTCGTGAGAACGAGTATTTCGATGCAGCCCTGCGTCGCTTCAAGCGTGCCTGCGAGAAGGCCGGTGTGCTGACGGAACTTCGCCGCCGCGAATTCTACGAGAAGCCCACCCAGGAGAGGAAACGCAAGAAGGCCGCGGCCGTGAAGCGCCACCAGAAGCGCAGCACGCGAGACTTCACGTCCGCGCCCCGCGCCCGAAGCTTCTGATTCCTGCCGTCCCCGCCGTGGCGACGCTCAAGGAGCGCCTCACCGAGGACATGAAGGCCGCCATGCGGGCCTCCCAGAAGGAGCGCCTCTCCACCATCCGCATGGTACAGGCCGGGATCAAGCAGCGGGAGGTCGACGAGCGCATCACGCTCGACGATGCGCAGGTGATCGCCGTGCTCGAGAAGATGGTCAAGCAGCGCAAGGAGTCGATCGTCCAGTTCGAACTGGGCGGTCGTACGGACCTCGCTGACAAGGAAAAGGCTGAGATCGCCCTCCTGCAGGGCTACCTTCCGACGCAGCTCTCCGCCGCCGAGATTGACGCGCTGGTCAAGGACGCGATCGCCGCCACCGGCGCCACGTCGGTCAAGGACATGGGCAAGGTGATGGGCGTCGTGAAGGCCAAAGCCGCCGGCCGCGCCGACATGGGCGCGGTCAGCGCCCGCATCAAAGCCGCCCTCGGCGGCTGATTCATCGCTCCATTCAACGCGACGGCGCGGCGGGCGGCGGCCGGCCTGCGCT
>Ga0209048_10006318_pt1 | contig 11103 bp, 10 predicted proteins | sample FrelakmetCRP12CR_FD_187146 | JGI IMG/M metagenome (GOLD analysis project Ga0209048, IMG submission 187146) | Freshwater lake sediment microbial communities from the University of Notre Dame, USA, for methane emissions studies - CRP12 CR (SPAdes)... | ecosystem: Environmental > Aquatic >... | reverse complement strand
GCGATATAACAATAGAGAGAAAGATTTATTTGGGGTTCTGATGGAATTGATGTTAGATTAAATCGTGTTTTTGGTGGATGTTACATAATCACCTAATTTTATTTTCCCTTACACCAAAAATTGAGCACCTAATCGTACGGATCAATCTGGAGAAAAAAGAGGAGAGGTTGTACTGACGGACAAGAAACCGGGATCGCCTCCAAGTGATGAGATCATCAGGGTAAAGCTCCCTCAGAAACGCAACCGGGAACTATTCGGGAATGCTGAACTGATGATGGGTGCAAATCATATCCGAGTCCGTTGTTTCGATGGTGTAACCCGTATGGGGAGAATCAAGGGTAAGATAAAAAAGAAAGTCTGGATCCGTGAAGGGGATATTCTTATTGTCATCCCATGGAATTTTCAGGATGAAAAATGTGATATCATTTACCGTTATACCGGCCCGCAGGTCGAGTGGCTCCGGCGCAATAAGTATCTTTAAAAAATACATCACTTTTCTCTCATTCTAAAAAGAGTTTTTCAAGATAAATTCCATGGGCAATCAGTGAGCGTTCAAATTTACCATTTCAGAATTTTAAAAATAACCTGACAATGACCGGGGCTGGATTGCCATCATAAGCACAACCGGTTCGCTCCAGGGTTCAGTTACCTCTACGGTCTTCCTTAAGACGAAGGGTGACCTAACGATACAACCCTCATTTTGGACTTACTTTTCCATCATTTGCCAAATAAGGCCCAAAATGGCAATCAGGACTTAAATTCAGGCAAATGGTTTTTTTGACCGGATCTGTACAACCACTCTTATTGGGGCATTTTTGATCACATTTTTTCAGGTAACAGATCTAAGGGAATAGAAGCCGGAATAAACGATTTTAATGGAAGAAAAACCAGCCTCTTTACTCCCTTTTGACTGGCGGATCGTTTTTGAGATGGGCTGGAGTATACGTAAACAGGAAAAAGGCCTGTTTTTGGGATGCAGGTTTTTTGGGATCGAGGAGGATTTGGCGAAAAAATACATTTAAAAGAAAAATTAAATTTCAATCAAATCAGTATGTTTATATATAGCAAGGCGCCATAGCAAGGCACCGGTGCGTTGCAAGGAATTATTATTATTCGGAATAATTTTATCAGATATGACTAATCGGAGGCGTAATCAGCAATGGCATATTCCTGCTGGCTAAAAAACTCGGCACCATGATAACTAAGGTATTGGTTGATGCCAAGCTCATTTCAAAGCGAACAATTAGGAAGTCTGGATTGAGAATAACAATTTAAAACTTTTCTTTAAGGCAATTTTATTGATTTTATCTCAAAAAAACAAAAATTTTTTGTTTTTTAAAAATAAATATGTTTATATACTTTAAAATATAATCAATCCAATCAGCGTGAAAAGTATGAGAGCGTATGCTGGCATTTTACTCATCATGAGCCTTATGTTCCTTGTGGGATCGGTTGCGGCGGATCGGATTCCAGATACCGTCAATGTCACCACCAATATGCCCTGGATCATAGCGAATAATGTTGATCAATCCACAATCACCATAAAAGTTACGAATACAACAACGGATCCCGGACCTGTACCAAACGTAACCATAAACGTTCTTGCAGTTAATCCTTTATACGGAACCATAAGTCCACTGACAGTCACCACAGATTCTTCTGGAAAGGCTTCAAGCACCTTCAAAGTAAAGTCAAAGAGTGGTGCAGCGCAAATAACTGCAACAATACCTGCATTTGCGTTATCTAATTCAACTATTCAGAATATTGATCACGATACTCCCTATTTTTCATATTTTTCGCATCCGCTTTCCGGAACAGTGGCAACAGACGTACCCTTTAATGTCTCCATTACTGATTTTTGGGGAAACCCGATCGACAACAGACGCGGAAATCATACTATCAGCCTCTATGTCAATGGCCCTACCCCTGATAACTGTTATTTTGTCGGCTATGGGCATAATATCCCCAATCTGCCTCTTGATCCCAATGGAAACCAGTCAGTAACGGTGAGGTTGACAACCAAAGTAGGTCCTAACTCCGTTAGAATGGACGCGTTTGGAAGTATACCGGACAGACTCGAATGGATCAATGCTGATACAACCGGAATACCGGTTTCGATCAGTCAAGCGATCACTCCCTCGGGATCTCCACCATCTCTTCCTGCAGACGGGATGAGTAAATTTACTATTATCTATACTCTTTTGGACTGCTACAGCAATCCAACGCACGGTCAATGGGTCCGGATAAATACCACGGTCGCAGGAGAGGAATACGATTTCAAATCAAACACCCAGGGACAGATAACAACTACCTATGGCCCACGATCGTCAATTGGGGTAATTAATATCACTGCAACAGCACTCGGCAATGTTTCGGTAACCATCAGCCAGGAAGTTGAATTTGTAAATACTGCGGCAACGAACATGGAACTCACAGCAAACCCCGAGACCATGGCAAGTCGTGATGTCAATGCCCTCATTACCGCAGATATTACTGCATCGGTTATGGATATCATGGGAAATCCGGTTGAGAATGAATTAGTAACTTTCTATATGGGCACCCCGAGATATCCCGGGGGGCCGTATAATGTAACCTCAGGACCCTCACTTGTAAGCAATACCACAACCACAGATGTGGATGGTCTTGCCACAGTCGTCTTCATACCCGGCAGTTTCAGCTCCACAAACACCACTCCGGCAACCGGAAACTGTACAATTACCGCTCAATGGGGAAATATCAGCAAAAACATTCTGGTAACCTGGAAGAATTATCCCTACCTGAGCGTGAAAACCTCGGTGAATCCTCAGACAATTGCGGTAAATGACACCGTTGATGTAACCATTGATTTTGTAGGTGACGGATGGGCTCTCCAGCCTTCCCCCGTCGATGTAGTGTTGTGTACTGACCGATCCGGGAGCATGCTCTATGATAATCCCGATCGTATGTATTCGATCCGGGAGGCGGCAAAGGTGTTCGTGGATCAGATGAATTCTTCGAGAGATACCCTGGGACTTGTCACCTTTGGAAGGAAGGGTGATATCAGCAGGCCTGGTGTCAACTCAGGGATAGCTGTGTCAGAAATCAACAATGTCTATTCCGCTCCGAAGACATATAGTGACTATGCCACGGTCGACAGGACGTTGATTGGCGGGGTTGCCGGGTTTAATGCTGTGAAAACTTCACTCAATGGAATTGTTCCGGATCATGGCACGCCCATGAGATCAGCAATTTTCAAATCGGTGAATGAGATCAAGAGTCGCGGAAGGTCCGGTTCTAACAAATCTATCATTCTCCTTTCTGATGGAGACTATAACTGGTACGGTGACCCGCTCGCACGCGGAACCGGTAGTACTAACAGTGAAACTTCGTATACCGACCTGACATGGAATTACCGGACATTCACAAACCTTAGTTCAGGTAACCAGAATATGTCGGTCTACGCAAAAAGTAATAATATCACAATATACTCAATTGCGTTTGCGAACAGTATTTCCAGCGGTGGTAAGACAACGCTGCAAACTCTTGCGCTGGCAACCGGTGGCAAGTACTATGAGGCATCTGCAACGAATATTGTCGATGTCTATAAACAAATTGCCGGTGATATTACAGCAAACGCCGGTGTTAATACCACCATGGTGGACGATTTCCAGAATGTTAAGATCAATAATGTCTCGGTTGGGGGGGGTGAGGTATACGATTATGTACCTAATTCAACAGCTTCAACAAGAATAAAATGGCAGGATGGGATAACAAATGTGACCAATCAGTCCGCTGATTGGGTCAATCATCAACTGAACTTCACTATTGGTACGATAAAAGTCGGCGAGACCTGGCAGGCAACATTCCGCCTGAAAGTCAAAAAGAGTGGCAGCATTGACGTTTTTGGTGAGAATTCTCTCGTATCATTCAATGGTGGTATGTCCACCCTGACGTTACCACACACGTTCCTCACGGTTGTGCCCGATCTTAATGCTACGGGAATGGTGCAAAAAAAGATAACTCTTTCGAATCCCGTGACAGAACCTGGAAATAGTGCTCTCCTGCCAATAATGTGGAATACGCTGTATACAGGAAATAAAACCATTACCGAACATGTTTATTATTCCAGAGATAATTGGACCTGGGTACGGTTCTCTACAAAAACGCATAACGGGTATCCATCCGATCCCGTCGAGAAGGGGTATGTGGATTATGCACAACTGGATATGAGGAATTTGCCGCAAGGGAGTTATACAATCTACTTCAAAATAGATGCAACCGCTTCTCCTGATCTTGGAGATGTAATTTACTTTGGTGCAAATAAAACTAGCACTCAGCAGATACCGTATATAAAACTTGAATAATCCCTTTTTTTAAAGAATTATAAAAAACGCTGAGATATCGCAAATCCGTTTCCTACGATTTTCACTCCAGATAATAGACCCCTTCTAAAGAAAATCCACGTGCTTTTACGTCCTGATTAATGTGAAGAGCACCGCCTTTCCGGAACCCTCATATGAGTGCATCTTTCATGGATGTGAAGCTCCTTAAGTGCAGATAGTATCTCTTTAATGCTGAATATTCAGGTTGGTACGAAGATGATTGGGAAAAATGCTCGTGTGCGCTGAACTGAGACGGGTGCAAACCATTCAAGTATCCACTGTTTTGATGGTGTAATAAGGAGGGAAAAAGAAAAATAAATAATGAGGGATAATATGCTGTTTAAACACTTAAGTCAAAAGAAGGATTTACGGAGTTAACAATCGCAAAAATTGCATGCCCAAAATGCAATTTAATAAAATTATTCATAGTGCAGAGTAGGAAAAGACGTTGAGCATGATGAAAGTATGAATTCATTTCCCCCAAATTACCCCAAACATTTTCCCGAGATGAATGGAGAGTAATTATTCATCAGTTTCTCATGGAACAATGTTCGAATTTAATAGCCGAATAGACCTGATTCGAACAACGAGGGGTACTCAGAACATTAACCAAAATCCGCTTAGTAATGAAATAGGATGTCCCCGAGATTTTTTCGGGACTGTTGAAGTGGATGAACCCTATCTCGGAGGTTACTGGAAGACTATACGAAAAACAATACGGGATCAAGGGACAAAACGAGGCGGTAGGATCAAGAAACAACCGGTATTTACAGATACTTTGTTCCATAGGTACAGTCTGGCAGAGGTTGTTGTTGATGTCGATTCTGGTACCCTTCACCAACTCCTCTCAGAAAAAGTGTCAGTGGGATTTATAATCTGTTCAGATACCTTAAAAGCTTTATTCCGTGATCACTGCACGAAGATACGTCTATCACCTCGTTAATCACGGTGAAAAGCAGAAAACCAAAAGATAATGATATCACATCAATGGATTAGAAGGGTTCGGGGGTTACCTGAAACGTAAACTTGCATCTTAAGAGGGTATTCGTTGAGATATAGTTCATCTTTTCATCGGAGAGAATGTACGAGACACAATCATCGATCTGATTCAGAAAGGAGAAAGATGCGGCGAATCATTCAGCTGTTAAGAGAGAGATAAGGTGTTAAACTGGTAGTATACCCAAAAGAAAGTCTGGATCTGTGAAGGGGGTACTCTCATTGTGTTACCTTGGAACATCCTGGATGAAAAATTTGATATCATATAACTGTATACCGGCCCAAAGGTTGAGTAGCTAGATTGTAAAAATTAACTTTGAAATCTGTTGTAATTTTTCTTAAAATGATATCAGATTGATTTTATGTTGACTTTAAATATTTTTATGACAAGTGTCATTGGCGAAGAACCCCCGTTCCTCAGAGGATAGGTAACTGGTAACCCTTTACCTGGTGTTGTAATACCCACACCAGATTTGTAAGATTCCGGAATATTCCAAGTCTTTAATATATAATTATCCCACGCAACTGAATAATCCTGAGTTGGATCAGGAGTGTAAATTATTGTTATATTTCCGTTCACTGGAACTAATGTTTCATTATAATATTGCTCATCTGTCAATGACATCTGCACGGTTCCGATCCCTTCTTTTGACATGATCGTTTCGCTGGTGAATTCGATCAGATTAATTACCATTATATTGGTTTTTTTGTCAAAGAACCAGCGGGGTTCGGCAAGCATGACCGATCCATCTACAGTTCCCTGGTTTATCCTTGGACGTAAAACTACTGCCCCATTCTGGAGGGAAATATCCGTCTGGGCATTGACCGATTCATAACGCAGTTCGCCAGGAGTGAACTTGGTATTGACCTGGAAGTCCGGAGGGAGATACGATGCAACAACTCCATCATTGATCTGAATGGTTGATGAAGGGGGGTTATAACTTGAATTGTATACCGCTAAAGAACCCCCCCCGATTTTCAGGGAGGTTTCTTTGAACGGCACGGTCTTGTACGCCAGGCTTTTTACATCATTCTGCAACACAATCATGTTCTTTTCCATGATCTTTTCGTCAGCACCCACTTGTTGCCGGAGTAGCAACGGGTATCCATAAAGGGTCACAAGACCAATACCAGCAATCACCATGCCGAAGATAAGCATAAATCCAATTGCTTCAGAAACGCCTTTATCATTAAATCTTTCAACAAACTGCGGTTTCATTTAATTTTCCCTCCGAATTATAGCTGATCCTGTTCATACCTTTTCCTGTTGTTGTTCCGGTCGCTTCACGGGAAGCTCCAATGCCGGCAAGTGAGATACGCGCCTCAATAGATCCCCTAGATATCTGAATATACTGGTCAATCTCATTAGCGTTAACCGGGTTTTGCCGCCCCCCAACCTCCACAAAATAATCTTTTCCGGCGATATCATCGGGAATATCAAAGTGGGTGCAAATCGTGCCAACACTCGGTCCAATAGCGTACACATCAACAATTCGGGTGGAAACGCCATTCCCGATATCGGTAAACGTAACATATACCAGCCTGTTGGCAGGATTCTCCATAATGTTTGTATTTACTAAAAGAAGCATGACAACAAGGAGAGTCATGAGTACCCCACTGATCATAATGTATTCGATCAGGTTTGCCACTGCATGTTCATTATTCAGCTGGTTACAAGGAAGCCCAGGTTTCATTATATAAAGTCACCCCATTGTTATAGTACAAATCAACATAGGTATGCGCGTCATTTGGTTTGTACCACACCGAAAAATTGACAACTGCATTTTTACGGTTTAGTGAAATGCTTTTAAGATCATTCTGAATTGTAGGAGAATTCGCAAGAGTTGTATTTTTCGCAATTACATCAATAAAAATTCCTCTAAAATCCCGGATATCATTTTTCGGGAATTCTATGATACTTTCTGCAGTGGTTTGTCCAACGACTGTGGACTGGTTAATGATCAATGCCAGGAAGAAAAAACTGAAGCTTATTAAAAACCCCATAAGGATGATCCATTGTGCATCATCATTCAGTCGCGCCACATCAGCACCTCCACAAGCACAGCACGATCCTCTCCGGTGGTTCCACAGAAAGACCTATTAACTATCACCCATTTTGTCACCCTGACTGCATGTTCTCCTGAGGTCAGATTCCGGGAATGACTGAATTGGCTGCTTGCAATATCATTGCCAGGGTAAATTCGGCAGGTGTAGTTCGCAGTAAAGTTAATATGGTCATTCGCCTTGGAGGTCGTGTTGTTTGTTAGGGCTAAAAAATTCGTTTTGAATTTTTCTTCGTCAATAATTGGCTTACTGAAGATCATTTGAAGATCACTTTGCGTCGTTCTGTTTTCTGGAGTGTCCATAATCTTTAGTGTATCACTTCCAATCTGTTCAAGCTGCATATCGCTGATATGGGTATCCCCGGCAGTATAAACCGATGTAGCACTCACGACTAAATAGGCTGTCAGGATCATGAGAAGACCTGCTGCAATTCCCTCAATGGTGAAAAGCTGGCCCCCCTCCCTGTTTACCATACCGCCACCTCCATTACAGCATCCTTGAGTTTCGGTTGAGTGACTTCACTGGAGTTATAATCGTAATTAAAGGGATGAGTAAAATTATTATAAACGTTTGTTTCCGGGTCAAAAAAAGTAGCATTCCCCCAGAGAGTATTAATATTCGGCAGCACTTGTGTATTATTTAAAAAAGTTCCATTATAGGGTGACCCATCGGTAGTATTAGTCAGGTCAAATCTAAGAGCGATATAAACATTATTCACTCCTAATTTTAATCTATCATTGATGTACGCCGGATCTAATTTGACCGTAATATTTTCGTGAACAGTTGCTGGAAGCGATGTTAATCGGGTACTACTACCATCAACAAACGGATAATTTGAGGGGGAGGGAGAATAACAAATAGACGACTTCATGTCCATAAAACATAATGTTACATTTGTTAAATTGATACTGGTAGTAGATGGATTTATGAGTTTACTCAAATTCGTGATATTAATTGTCAACTGTTCTTTGGATGGATTAATTTGATATCGTGGATCAATGACCTCGTTCATAAGGTTGTCGCTATTGATGCGAATAGAAAATACGTGTGACGGGACACCATCGAGATTGGTATAGTTTGTACTATTGATTGTTGCATAGCTAGAATCCTTAATCTTCACCACACGTCGGATATATCCGTAACCATCAGGGATAACTTCACCTACCGATCGTGTATTGTTTTGCCCAAGCTCACGAATAGAAATGTTAAAGCGGTATGGGTAGTCCCCAAAAATAATCCGGTTCCGGTAATCTTCAGGATAGAAAAAAACCGTCGAACAGAAAAATCTGTTTATCTTGTCCTGAGACAGGATATTGGGGGTTTCCTTAGTTATTGCAAGACCGAACCGCGTCACATTAGCCTTTTGCAGGTAATAGGATTCCCAAGGCTCAAGATCCAAGACCGACCGCCCCGGATCCTCCGCAAGGATGACACCTGTCCGGTATGCCACCGCATCATAATCGATGGTGTAAGCCTGCAACCCGATCAATAACCCTGGGATTATCGAAACTACCCAGATGAACGCGAGCAGGAAGATGGTAAAACCAACAAGAAAATCGATGGAAAGATTTCCATTATCGTCAGTCATTGTTATGCAATCAACACTCCTGTAGTCGCATTAAACTTCAAACTCCTACTTATATCACTGGAAGTAATGGTGAGCATGTATACCCCCCGTTGTAATTCGAGATCCATCCTTTCAGGGGTTATCAGTGATGAATTCTCTGAAATCACTGCTTTGTTCTCGTTGAATAACCTGTCTGGAGAGACAATAATATCCATATCAATCGGTTCAGAATTAGGCGTTGCATTCCATGGAATCATTGCCCATCCTGTACTATCATATACAAGAAATTCTGTCCCACTTTGATGTGATACCCCAAAAATCCAGCTTGTCGCGTTTCCCGAACCATCTACATCTCGAGAAAGCATATAATATACTGTTTTTACATCAACGGATTGATTCGATAAACCCGATCCATACTCCCTGAGATTCTGTTGTGCCTCCTCAAAACTGATTCGAGAGGAATCTGCCTTCAATGTAATCTGGGTAATTCCGGAATTTTGCCCGGAAGACTGGTTTGCTGTTGGTTGCGTAACGCATGCGCTGAATAGAATAATGACGAACAGTACTAATATGGCGAAAATCGTGGGGATAAATTTGTGCATATTCTTCCTATCAGGCTTATTTAGATAACAACAGATATAAATATTGGTATTCAATTTAGCCAATAACATATTCTGGATGATAATCAGGTTGTCGTTGTTCCTAATTTATCGCTTTGCATTCAAACCTTTAATAAATTCAGAACTTATGTCCCCAAACCCACAGAACCTGAAAGACATGATAAAAAATGTTAAAATTCAAGATTACGGCACGATTTTCGTAATCGGTATCTCAAGGATATCTTCCGCACCGCACGCCTTGAGTTGTGGGATCAGCTGGTTGACCATGTTCTTGGGAACGACCGTCTGGATACTATAGTAATTGATGCCATGCAGTCGGCTGACGGTGGGTTTTTTCATGGCCGGGAGAGCAGCGACAATCTTTTCCATGGAAGCAGACGGAACATTCATTGTCAGGAGCACCTTGTTCCGCGCCTCGATTACGCCAAACAGCAGCGTCTTAATCTCCTCGATCTCCCCTCGCTTCTGCGGGTCTGCCCAACTCGCCCTGTTGGCGATGATGACCGTATAGGACTCCATAATCTGTCCGATAATCTTGAGTCCGTTTTTACGCAGCGTTGTACCCGTTTCCGTGAGATCAACGACAACGTCCATGAGGTCCGGCACTTTCGCTTCGGACGCCCCGTATGAGTGAAAGAGCTGAACCGGGATTCCTAATCGTGCAAAATAATTCTTCGTAAGTTCCGGGTATTCGGTCGTTACCCGGCTTTGCGGGCGGATACAACTGACGTCATCAATCGGCTCATCGCGGTGCACTGCTACAACGATCTTTACATTTCCCTCCCCCGTTTTGCTGTACGAGAGATTTGCCACCTCTACAACATCAGACCCGGTTTCGTTTACCCAGTCCAGACCGGAAATACCGAGATCAAAATATCCCTTCTCAACATAGGTGGGGATTTCCTGTGGGCGCAGAATCTTCACTTTGCCGATACGGTTATCAGCAATCCGGGGATTATAATCGCGGTCGGTACGTCTGACCTCAAGGTCAGCCTCTTTGAAAAGCTGGAGTGTCTGCGCCTCGAGACTCCCTTTGGGCAGTGCAATAGTAATCATATGATGTACAATCGCTGCAAAAAACGATAAAAGGCAAGGGTGGGTTTTGTTTATTCGAATGTGTGTACGACAAGGCCACTCAGCAGTTTTGGCTCAAACCATGTTGATTTTGGTGGCATGACGCCGTTTGCATCTGCAATGGAAAGCACGGTATCGACACTGACTGGCTGCATTGCAAACGCAATCTGGTATTTGCCACGGTCTACAAGGCTCTCAAGATCCGAAACCGGACGGGCACCTCCGAGATACTGCAAACGTGCGTCTCCCCGGGGATCGGTTATGCCAAACATTGTTTCAAACACCTCTTTCTGGAGTAGAGCAACATCAAGAGTATTGAGTGGCGATGCAGTGACATCAACCGGATGGGTACACTCGTACCAGTGCCCCGAAAGGTACAGGTGGAACACATGGAATTTTTCGGGAAAGAGGATCCTTGGAG
>Ga0209048_10006317_pt1 | contig 11106 bp, 11 predicted proteins | sample FrelakmetCRP12CR_FD_187146 | JGI IMG/M metagenome (GOLD analysis project Ga0209048, IMG submission 187146) | Freshwater lake sediment microbial communities from the University of Notre Dame, USA, for methane emissions studies - CRP12 CR (SPAdes)... | ecosystem: Environmental > Aquatic >... | reverse complement strand
AGAGCAGCTTGAGGTGGTTTGGAGCCTGCTCCTGCAAGCCGGCTCCGAGGGGTCCGCCCTCATCTCTTGCGCCGCTTCGTGGCGCAATTCCACCTACTACTATTCAACAAAAGCCATCTTTCAACCTGATGATTACGAGAACAAACCTATCGTGAAGAAAGCGATATAAAGGCAGGGCTAAAATGATCCTGCCTTTATGTCCGTTATGACGGAAACTGGCATAAGGATTATTAAGATAATCTATATCTTATTCCCGTCATTTTTGGGCCGCAGCCGCCGGTTTGGCATAGGACCGGTCTTTTTCCAGCAACAGGACTTCTCTGCCATTTTCCGCCAGCACCCGGGCGGCTGTGGCCTCAGCCGGCCCGCCGCCGATGATCAGAACTCCAGCCCTAGGGTTTTTTAGTTTCATGAATTACAGACAATAATGCTCCCCTGAATACCTGCCAGGCAGCAAAATTTTATATTTTAAAAGTTCGCTCCCTAACCCCGTAGCAAGCTACGGTGAATGCGCTCGCTATCCCTGTTAAATCAATTCGCCTGGTCCGACCCTCATTCCACTCATTCCAACTCATCGTGCCGACGGCAAGGCCTCCTTGGCAGTCCCAGGCGGTAGGCACGGAGTCAAGACCCGGACTGGCTCGATTCCCCGCTAATCGGTAGCCTGACGACACCCCGTTTTCGCAAAATTGGGGTCAAGGTCGAAGTCGGCTTCGACATTCATGTCGATCAACAAACGCTGGAAGCAGGGGTGTTGATGAAGAAGAATGGTCCCGACCTCTTCAAGGACCTCACGATGGTCTTTCGAAATCGTCCACAGCGTAGGTATGGCCTTGGCCTTGTCGCGCAGTTCGCGCTGCTTCGGATCGCCGGCGCGCAACTGATCGAAATCGATCTGAATACCGTAAATGTGCAACCCCTGGAATTGCGGGTCGCCCGACCCGCCCCCGCCGGCGGCCTTGAGTTGAGCGAGCAACACTTCCATCTGGGAGCTGACGCTTGCAGTGGTGGAATCGATGGGAACCGAAGTCACGCTCTTAATCATTCCCAGGACCCCTGGACGTGTGTCAGTCTGAGAGATGGTATTGGCAGGATCGGGGCGGGCGTTGATCACAATCACGGCCAGCTTCTTGACCCGCCCCCTGTTTATGGCCTCCAGTATCGTGCCGCTCCCCTGAGTGGCCGAACTTCGATCAACGATGGCCTGGGCCGCATAGGGGGACGAAATCGTCTCGATCAGTCCATGAATGGCCAGGTTGTCCGCTAACCCCCCATCGAGCAGATACAAATAGTCGATGGCCCGATAACTGTTTTTCCCGTGTCGGAGATCGTTGGCGTACCTGGCAAGCTTGAATTCCTCCAGATTGACGTAGGGCGCAAAGCGGCCTTCCAGTTTATTGGCGATCCAGGCGGGCGCGGTCGCATCGCGACAATCCGTGGCCGAGTAATTCCGAAGGGCGACCGGCGAAAGCACGATCGGGACCGCGGAGGAGGCGGCCACGCCGACCGAGATCGGTTCCTGGTCCAAATCTGAACAGATGTCGTTGAACCGACCGGGCGTGAAGGCGAATACTTCGCCCGAAGCCATGTCGGTAGCATTCAGAATCAGGACCGGCTTACCGGGCTGATTGAGCTCGGAGAAGGTTTTTTGTTTGAACAACTGCTGGTCGAACATCGCCTCCACCGTGTCTATGCGTGAAGATCCGCGGATGGCCAGCTTCACCCAATTCAAGGGGTCCACCGAATCGAGCTCCAGCGTACGCATGTTGTCCGGTTCGAGGAAATCCGGCGCGAATTGGTCCAGACCCTCCGACCCGTATAGTGCAAAGTGCGCCGCGATGACACTTCCTCCTGACACCGATGAGATAACCCCTATGTCATCGAGTAAGCTCCGCCCCTGCCCATTGGTGGCGTAGCGGAAGTTTCTCAATTCCCGCAAGACCACCCAGCCGAGCGCGGCGGCCCGGGACCCACCCCCCGATACCGCCACCAGGATCAAAGGCCGCTCAGGATGCGAAACGTCTACTGTGCGGCGCTCTACGTTGGTTTGGCCTGCCGCCAGCGGATAGTTTTCGAAACGGGTCGCCGCACATCCCGCGAGGACGAACAGGACGGCGATCCATACTAAGCGCCTAAACATTTTTCGCTTTGCGCCGGGAAGCGGCTGGTTTTGGCTTAACAGCAGCAACCTTAGCCCCTATGGCAGCCGCTTTCGTAGCAGGCACGAAAGCAATCACCATAGGTTTCCCCTCCGATGTGCCGGTGAGTACCACATCCTGGCTCGGCGGCTGGTACCCCTCTCCCTCAAGGGTGATGATGTATTCGTCGGACGGCAATAACAGCGTATGGTTGGTGGAGCCAACTCTCTCACCGTTCGCCAGAACTTCTCGCTGATCCGGATAGGTGACCAGCAGGTATTCAATAGCCATCGCAGTGCTCCTTGTTAGTAACGTCTATTTTTAAAGTTATAATAAAGGTTTTCCGTCCGCCGGCCCTTTCGAAACGGCGGGTGATATGCCAGACCCGCGTGAGGACCCAATTTCGATTGACTCTTGGCATCTGTGTTCCCTTTAGCTGTCTGTTTTCAGGGTAAAATAGGCAGTTTAAGGCGCTATTTGCACCAACTGTTAGCTACAATTCATTTAAAATTAGTTCGCCTGGTCCGCCCCTCATTTCAATATTCCAAGATTGACGTATAGAGTTCAAGGAATCGCTACCGCAACGGCAAGAACCAAAGATAATGAACCCAAAAAGAAAAAACCCACCATCGACCCATAGATCCAACCCGGGTTTTTCTCAAAACCTTTAAACATGCCAGGCTTGCCAGGCGACTGAGAAAATGAGTCGATAAACTTAACAGCAAGATACTGATAGAATGCACTTGAGATAATCACCAGTAAATAGAAAAACCACGCCACGGCCATTCGCCAATTAATGTGAGCTCCCGGTTTTAAACCAGCTATCTTCTCTTGAAAAGTTATTGTCAACGCGAGCACGCCAGTGCTCAGATTCAGAAATGTCTTAGCTGTGTCAATATAAAGAGTCATCACATCCTTGTTTTCAGTAAATTGCACAGAGCTTTGTTCGTTCATCACATCCTCCCTGTCGTCTGTTGTCCAGCGTAAATGTGTTGATGGGACGTTCTGTTGATGGGACGTTCTTCACTGGATTCACTTTTTATTACCTTCGGTTCTACGGCCTACCATCCCCCTTTAGTTTCTTTTCCCAGAACTTTGTGAATTTAGGATGTCCCTTTAACTCACCGTATGGGTAAAACAGCTAATCTTTGGCATTGGGTCCGACCCAATGCTGACTAAAACCGCCTTTCGGGGATAAGGCTCAGGGTTCTATTTGATCGACCCAGTAATGATGTTTGAGACACCTGTCAATTGAAATATCGCCCAAACGCCACTTAAGATTCCAAGAAACGTGGCAGGTAACTTCCACCAATTTTCTCCGATGAAAGGTATGGTGGGGTCGGGCATGATGCCTTTAATTTCTTCAATTCTATTATACCTTCCAAAAACGGCAGCTTGATATTGATTCCTGATAATCAGAGCATTGCGAATCATTCGGCAGATAAGAAAAAACAGAATGCCCCAAGCGCATAGCCCGATGATTAAGTATTTCTCTTCAAACTGATCTTGCTGACTTGCAGACCACTTGAGAAACAAGATAGAAAAGAGAGCCACAATGCCTATCGAGATCGTTGTCCAGACTTGCATAAAGGACACATACTGACCGAACCTTTTCTGTGTTGTACTCTCCGTCAGCGATGTCATTTCTGGAATGTTCCCCGATCGCGTGTAGCACCAAAGCTGGGTGATGGGAATGGCTATGAATATGTTCAATCCAAGGAGAGAGAGCTGCTCGAAGAGCCAACCCTTCCATGATACGAAGAAACTGGTCGTTCCGATCCACAGTTTATTCTGGCTCTGAACGCTGGTAAGAAAAAGTGTAATAAAATCGATTGCAGCAAACAGGATCAAAAAAACTGTGAATGCTAATTTCCATCTCCCCAGTGATAGATTAGAGCCCAAAGACATTTGACTTAGTCTTGTGCTTGTAATCCAGAAAAGAACGAAAATCAATAAATACATCGAAAGCTCAACTGCAATCATCGAGTCGGATGGATTATGGAACAGAAGTCTCTTATGCCTTTTCTCCAGGCTTTTATTAAACTCGATTTCTTCTTGATATTTCTGGCGACCCCATACAAAATCTTCCGCATCTTCTCTCGTAAGCAGCTTTTTCAGATTCTGAAGCCTTTCCTTCGAAATTCGGATGTCCTCTTCAAGACTTTTAACTGTATGAAACCATGCTAATTTCTGATTCACCCCCTTTGACTTTAGGCAAAACGGCCACGCGGGAATGCCCTCTTCCACCACTTGCATCAACTGAACGTAATCTTTCTTTTCTAATAGGGAGTTCCAGTTCGTCGTGTGGGCAGTAGTTTTACCGATAAATCCGAGGGCGAAAATAACGAGACCTGCAAGATAGAGTCTGAGAGGCAGAGGAACATCAATTCTAAAAAAATCCTTTTTCATGGCATTTTCTCATGTTTTATGTGTTTTATGGGACTTTATTCACTGGATTCACTTTTTATTGCCTTCGGTTCTATGGCCTACCATCTCCCTTATCTGCTCTTTCCCGTACTTTGTGAACTTAGTGAACAATTTCCTATTATTCATGGTTGGTGGGACCGACTTTCGCACCGTCCGCCAGAACTTCTCGCTGATCCGGATAGGTGACCAGCAGGTATTCGATAGCCATCGCAGGGCTCCTTGTTAGTAACGTCTATTTTTAAAGTTATAATAAAGGTTTTCCGCCAGCACTCTCGAAACGAAGGGTGATATGCCGGACCTGAGTGGGGACGAAATATCGATTCGCTCTCGGGATTTGTGTTCCCTTTAGCTGGCTGTTACACTGTCACATTTCAAGAGCGGCCCCATCTATCCCAAGTTATTTATTTGTTTCAATATTAATTCAAGCTAGGCCACAACGTCCCCAAAGATGTTTCTGGTTCAACAATACGGACAGAAAGCCGTAAAATAATGCTTTGGGGCTCAGGCGCGGCATCTCTATTCGTTGACTGGAGCAGGCCGGTTAGGCCACGCTCGCCTCTCTCAGGATCTGCGGCCTACCGGAAGGCACTCCATGTTGCGGGATCCGCGGCAGCTATAGGATCCCGGCCGTGGCAGCCGCAGCAACGATGTTTGCCAAGGCTTTGAGGGCCTGCGCTGCATCGCCAACCAAATCGACCACCTTCTGAATCTCTTTCACGTTAGTGCCCATCTTCGCAGTCACCTTGCCGAGTGCCGCACTAGCGGCCTTTAGCTCGTCGATGCGGTCGCCGATCTCTTGGAGGATGAGATCGTCCTCGACTTCATCCAACAATGTATAGGCCTGCTCAAGTAGCCCGCGATCTCTATCGGAGAGCGAGTTGTCCTCGCGACGGGTGTTTGCCTCCTGCTTAGCCAGCCGCACCTTCGCTAGCACGGCGAGCCTCTCGGTGTTTGCCATGGCTATCCTCCATCCTCTCGGTTGTTGTTTGTCCCCAGCCTCACGAAACCTTCTTCTTTAGCTCGTCCCTCACTTCTTTTCCTGCCTTGACCTGCTGGGCCAGCGCATTAATCTCGGCAATCAGAAACGAGGGGTCACTGCCACCCTTGAGCGCCTGCACGAGTTTCGCGTGCGCTTCGCGGTACTTGGCGGCTGCGTCGGAGCAAGATTTGGCAAGAGCAAGTCCCCGTTCTGAACTGCGTAGCGCAGCTTGGACGCGGTCAAGTGTTTGAAGGTCCCAACGATGACTTGCGGCTGATTGCATCATTGGAAAGTTCTGTTTTATCTCCATGAACTCCTGCATAAAAAGGTCCAGATCAAGTTTCTTCGGATCAAGCTGGGAATAAGCCGCCATGAGTTTTTCAACGGCCCTGGTAGCTTGCGTTACCGCTTCGTGCGCATTCGTCACAGCCTGATAAAGTGCCTTCTGTTGCATGTGTCGGACGAGAATGCCGCCACCGCCACGGACAATGCCGGCGACGAGAGCGCCAAACGATTGAGTGCTGCCGCCGGTCAGTTTGTTGAGGACGGCAACGTCCTGATCAAGTGCAGTCCCCAACGCGACGCTCTTGTTCTTCAGATCGTCGGTGAACCTGTCGGACGAAAGAGTGTTGAGAAGATCGCTGTAGGTATCCAGGATGCTAAGCGCCGCCGTTGCTTTCGAGGCTTCCTGCCGGAGGCGGTCCTCCTGTTGCATGCCTTGTTCAAGAGTCTTCAGGGCGCTTTTGTGAGTAGTCATTGTAGACGCTACAAGAACGCCCCGCTCGGCCCGCAGCGTTGCATGTGCTTCCATCACTGCAGCTGGTGAAGCGCTAAACCCCTTTGTTGCTTGAGCGAAGTTATTGATTACATTCACTTGCGAGTCCGTGAGTACGGAACATCCAGCAAGTACCATCGAGAGCAGCAGGGTGAAGGCAACTAGCTGAGACCACCGCCCGGTACATCGAGTATTCGCAAGATTCATCATTAAAGCCTCCTTCTTCACGGTTCCATTTCATCGGGAGAGGATGCGACCCAGAAGGTGAGCCGTCCCGCCCGCCCAGTGTCCGGTGCTCCAGTCGTGCGCTCCGTCACGGCGGAGGCCGCGGCAAGAGGGTCCGCAAGTAGATCGGTAGATGAAGTGCCGAGCGTGGCGTGATTCCAGTAGCGTTCTGCATGGCTTGGCCTGCCCACTCTCGTGCCTAACATACCCCTCTCGAATGTGTGGTTAAGCGGCTCAGTGAGGTTGAACCGGCGAAGCCAAAGCGCGTCCTCGATTACCGGGGAAAGCCTCGCGGTTGACTATACAAATCAGCTCGTCACTTCCAACACCAATGAAGTGGCTAACGCAGTGCCCTTATTATCGACGATTTCGACGTCCCATTTCCCGGCCGTCACCTTACCCTGGTCAACCGCGAAGACCAGCTCGCCTGATGTCTGACTCTTGATTTCCGCGGCAACAGTCGTTGGGCCCTGCTTAAGATTAACCGTGGTTGCTTTGTCCAAATTCTGGCCCTCGATCTTGAATTGGCCCGGCCAATTCGCCTTAGCACCCTGAGGAGGGTCGAGCTTTGACGTAGTGGTGGCTTGAGGTACATCGGTGGTCACCTTGACCGCCCCCTGTAATTTGATAACGCGCTGGTTTGCATCCGTCGCCACGACGTCCCATAAACTATCAGGGTTTGCTTTCTCGAATGATACTTTTAACTTAACGGTCTGAGCATTCGAGGTCACATCCGTTCCGATGAGTTCCTCTGAGCCGCTGACCAATTTAACCTCCCGGATGAGGTCAAGGTTATTGCCAGAGATCATGATATCCGTAGTGCCACTGCCGGCGGGTACTTTGGGTTTGTCCACAGAGGCAAGCGTTGCAGAAGGGCGCGTTTCGGCCTGGGTCGCAACCGCCCTTGTCCCGAAATAGAAGCTCGACACCGCGGTTACGAGCGTACCAATGAGAATCAGAAGCTGTTTGGCAAAGTCTTCTTTGGCGCGCTGCCTGGCCTTCGCATCGTCATCCACCTTCTGGCGACATTCTGCCGAATAGAGCATTTCCTTTTCTTCTCTTTCTTTGTACGCTTTGACTACCACGCAAATCAGGTCTTTGTTGTTAGTGTTAAGATCCAAGGCTTCCTTTGTGAGACCGGTTATCGTTGTTATTGGGCCGCTGACCGGGCTGACCGGGCGGACCGGATCGGACAGGCTGCTGAACAGGAAAATCGATACTATGGCGAAAAGCACCAGCAGACACAGCGCTATGACAGCGCGCACGGATCCCTCAGGCAGCGCCAGTGCCTGGGTCTTGTCCGAAAGATTCAACGCGGCGAAGGCCACCGAAACAACTGCCAGGCAAAACAGCAGGATCATCACTCCGACGATGGTGAGTATCGGCAAGCTTACCGTCTCGGTATTACTAAAGTCCAGTATAGGTTTCAACCCAACGGTCACGAACAGCATCATTACAGCAAGAGCCACCACAATGAGAAAAATGACCCAAGCCCCTCTTTTTACGTCAGATGACAGTTCCATATCACCCTCCCAAACATTTATCGTAATTTACTCTCTATCGTTACCGCAAAACTGTGGTGTGCCTGCCGTCCATTGATCTTTGGCCGAGTAAGTCGGGGTCGGGCCACGACAACTTTCTGATTATTCAATAGTAACGTCCCGGACAAAGGTGTTCTCAGAGCCTATATTGACTTTTTCAGTTTCGAAAAAAGACTAATAGATTGCAGCCACCCAATGAAGCCGACATCCTTCCCAGTTTCTGTTATTTTTTACATTTAAAAAACCTCCTTTCCCCCTCGAAAAAGGAAATATAGACCCCTCTAAAGGCCCAGAATTGACATCTTCCCATGTCAGATCAACGGCTTCATGTGGCCCGACCCCATTTCGTAACGTAACTTCAATGCCAGCCGGTATTCATCGGTCGCCATTTGCTACCCTAGCGCCGCGTTCCAGACTTCGAAGTTATAGTCGCCATTCTCCGATGGTTTGAAGATCGCCACATAGGTGAGGACGTGCCAGCCGATGAATTCGCGATTGGCAGGATCGAACCGCACCTTGTTCCATGTTTTTCGCCAAGTTCCCGTATTAAAATAGATTTTGTCCTGATTCTTTCGATCCGGCAGGGACGTTTGATCCATGGGGATGATCAGGTAGTCATGGGTATGACCATAGAGAACAAAACTAGCCTCGCCGGTCCGGACCCTGGGTTCTGCGAAGGCATGCTGGTCGTACCCTCCGGCCGCATCTTCCGGAAACCATTTTTCTTTCAGATCGACGATCTTTTCCAGGGTTTTTTTCGACGTGTGTGATGAAAGCTGCAGGGCGATCTGCAGGAAGTCGACTAAGTCAGGCCACAGAAACGTGTCCTGTTTCTTGATAAAAGGCACCTCAAAAAAGGCATCCACGCAGGCGTCCCAAGCCTGTTCAATAAGCCTGCGGGCGGCCTCGTTTTCCGTCTTATTGGCCACCATGAGCACCCAGGAGGGTGCATCGGGAAGCGGCCGGATGTTGTCCAACTCCTTGAGCTGCGTGGTGATCCGTTTTGCCTCATCCTGTGTGACGGAACCCGAGGCTACCAGTTCGCCCAGACCCTCCATCACCTGCGCGGGATACTTGTTGAGCAATTCGATAACGATGGCGTCGCCAATCGACGAAGCGTCGCGATTGCCCATGTAATTAAAATCGTCATAAACATCGCCGTGGCGGGCAAAGACCTTGTAACCTGGATCGAATAACTGGGAGGGAAAGGGATCGCTTCCGGCAATTCCCAGGGCCGCCGCCGCCGCCTTCCTGCAGGCGGGGTAGCGGTTGATCAGCCAATCGTGATTGCCGATGACATAGGTGATGTCGAAGGGGATCTTTCTCTTCTTGGCCCATTCCCGGAGTTTGCTGAATTCGGTCAGGGAATCCTTGTTGTTGCTTAAGATGCCATTAAGAATCTGTTGAACGATCGCCTCCTGCTTAGGTCCGGTGTCGTCCCACGGTCTGTCACTAACGGAAAGCCATTTCGTTGATCGGATGATATCGAAGACATCGCCCAACAAAACCAATCGTATTTCTTCAAGCGGCGATACTGAGTCCACAAGCTTTCGAAAATTTTCGGCAAAAACTCTAAATGCTGTTGGTTTTATCGTCTCCCCGGAGCTGCCATCAGTTAAATGAACATCACTCATAAATACCAGCATAGCGTTCCTCCTTCAGAGTTTTATTATTTAATCCGGGGACAGCCCCGGAATATTAAGGTGTCCCCGGAATCCTAAAATATTGTCTACAGTAATTTCATGGCAGTCCTTTGGCTATATCCAGATAGAACTTATGGATACGAGTTAACAACTGATTTTCATCCTCGCCTGAAAAAATCTGAGCGTGTTCCCACCACCCCAGTTCGTTCAGATGGTCGGTTTCGTCGATAACATCTCTAAAATAATCGTCTCGCCACTTTGCCGACCGGACCGAGACTAACCCGTCATTGTCGCCTTCACTTTTTTCGATGATGTAATAAGGCAATTTAAGCACATCAAAAATCCCCCAGAAATTCTGCTTTCCTGCAAAGGATTGAAGCAGGGTATTTTTGCCGGCCCCCTCCTCGAAGGCGATGACTTCAGGAGACCGGTTGAAAGCTTTGCACCTGTCGGTTCTCAGATCCTCGAAAGCCTTCAAATCAAGCCCGAGGCCCTGGGCGGTCTTTATAACAAGAGGCAGGTGATCCGTCCCCCAATCGGCAAAAGGGGTCCCCTCGTGTGGGGTTGAAATAGTTGTCAAAGAGGCAATCCGTTCATGGATTTTGCTTAGGTTTCGCCCATCGAACATCATATGGCGGCAGTCTATGCCACCCATGCTGTGGGCGATAATGTTTACCTTTAACGCATTTTCCTTTCGCAGAACATCTTCGATGTTTTTTTCCAGGTCTTCCGCCCTTGTTTTGACATCGGCAGCCCAGCTAACATTCGAGTGGTAGACGCAGAATCCATTGGCTTTCAACATGGTGCGAATGCCTCGGAAATAATGGAGCATATCCAGTTTGGGGTCATCATTGTTGTCCAGTTTGAGGATATCGTTACTAAACTTGTCGAACCGGCAGACACCATGCGCCAGGATAATCGGGAATGCCATTTTTTATCCTTATATTAATATGTTGACTCTTCCGCATCCAGCCGTTTGCTCATGATTGAAAAAAGATTAGCCCGAGTGAGTGGCTGCTGGTTATTTAAATAATTGATCCTTACCTCTGTAAAATAGAAAACCCCAGCTCTCATTCGAGAAATGGGGTATCTTAAATTCCTCCATTTGCTTGCCTCCCTTTTAGGGTAAAGTGCGTTGCTGGAAGACGGACTATCTTACTGATGTGGCCTTTGAATGGACCTCATTATACACGGTTTTGGGAATAGTAAATAGGAGGTTTTTATTAGGCTGGAGCCCTTAATTTGGAAGGGATCCTTAAACGATTTGCGTTTGTACTCTGCCGATTTTTGAAAAACGGCAACTGAACGAGTACAGGAAGAAAGCAGCCCCTGGCCTACTATCCCCAGCCCTACACAACCCTACTCAATTCATCTCCTG
>Ga0209048_10006316_pt1 | contig 11106 bp, 11 predicted proteins | sample FrelakmetCRP12CR_FD_187146 | JGI IMG/M metagenome (GOLD analysis project Ga0209048, IMG submission 187146) | Freshwater lake sediment microbial communities from the University of Notre Dame, USA, for methane emissions studies - CRP12 CR (SPAdes)... | ecosystem: Environmental > Aquatic >... | reverse complement strand
GACGGAGCTACGGCGAGGTTACTCGGGCACCGCCAGACGAAAGGGGCGGCAACAGACAAACCGAACCTACTGCCACCGCGCCACATTCCTACTCTACCGCGATTTGCCCTTCGCTTCCCGGATCGCGCATCGCCAAAGCCGTCCACCACTTCCACGACGTCGATGACACGCCTTCGTCTGCGGCGGGTCGTCAGCACACAATCAGTCTCTGTTGTGGAACCTAGAAAGGATGCTCATGGCCAAGACCGACAAGCTGAAAGAGAAGGGCAGAGCTCCGCAGTCGCAAGCTCCGTACTTGACCGCCGACGAGCGCGCCGCCAAAGGCAAGGCGCGGCGCGAAACAGTGCCACGCGAGGCACACGCAGGATGGAAGCCGTGCGAGGGCCGTCTGGATCCGGTCGACCAGCTGATTGCCTCCAATGCGGGGCGCGTGGAGAACCTCATCCCGATTCGTTTCGGGCGGATGTCCGAGTCGCCATTCGCGTTCTACCGCGGTTCTGCCGCGCTGATGGCGGCGGACCTGGCGACGACGCCGACCAGCGGCATCCGCGTGCAAGCGTGCGGCGACGCGCACCTGATGAACTTCGGCGGCTTCGCAACGCCCGAGCGCAACATCATCTTCGACATCAACGATCTGGACGAGACGCTGCCAGCGCCATTCGAGTGGGACCTCAAGCGGCTTGCAGCGAGCTTGGTGATTGCGGCGAATCACCTGCGACTCCCCAACAGCGACGCGGCGCGTCTGGCGATCGATCTGGTCCGCGAATACCGCGAGCGGATGAGTGACTACGCGTCCATGCGGGCGCTCGATGTCTGGTACGACAAGATCGACCTGCAGCAGTATGCGGAGCGGTCGGGCGATCCCGCGCTCGCGGCAGAGGCGCGCGCACGGTTCGAGAAGCGGCTCGAAAGGGAGCAGCGCAAGTCCGTGCCTGATTTCATGTATCCGAAGTTCGTCTCTGAGGAAGGGGCAAAGCCGAGGATCAAGGACGACCCGCCGCTCATCTTCCATCCAACGGCCGAGATCATGCCGGGCGTCGTATCGGGATTTACCGAAGTCATCGACGCCTACCGCGAGACCCTGCCCGAGCACACCCGGATCCTGTTCGACCGGTTCCACTTCTTCGACATTGCGTTCAAGGTTGTCGGCGTGGGAAGTGTCGGAACAATGTGCGGCGTGTGCCTCTTCATGGCGGCGGACGACGACCCGCTGTTCCTGCAAGTGAAGGAGGCGAGGGCCTCGGTGCTCGAGCCCTTTGCGGGCAAGAGCCTGCATCCCAATCATGGCCAGCGGGTCGTGGTGGGACAACGGCTGATGCAGACAGCGAGCGACGTATTCCTCGGATGGACCCGCGGTAAGAACGGGCGTGATGTCTACGTCCGTCAGCTTCGCGACATGAAGATGTCGGCGATCATCGAGGACTGGGATACGCCGATGTTGCGACAGTACGGACGCATGTGTGCGCACGCCTTAGCACGCGCGCACGCTCGCACCAGCGATGCAGCAATGATTGCCGGATATATGGGTTCCGGGCGGAGCTTTGACGATGCGGTCGGCGAGTTCGCGGTTGAGTATTCGTCTCAGAACCGCAGCGACTACCGAGCGTTCGTCAAGGCGATCAGAGAGGGGCGGATCAAGGCCGCTGCCGAGAATTAGGCAGGGACGCTGCTAATGATTGCTGGGGAGAGGCGCGTACTTGGGGCGTGGTTAGTGTTTCAGTTTGGATACACGGCATGCTGTACGTCTGCTTCAGGTCGTACCGCGCGCGGCTCTAAGCTATCTCGGAAGTCCGCTCGGGGTCGATGCTGCCAGCTAGCCTGATTCAGTAAGCGAACGGTCCGTGCTAGGTTACTGACGTTCGACGGGCCGATCCCGACCGCACATTCATGGCCGGGAACCGGCACTCATGGCTCGCGCCTGAATGCCCGCTTACCTCTGCGCTGCTGACGCTCGTGTAGCGCGGTCTGACCGCAGCATGTGCTCAGCAGCATCCATGTTGGCGCGAAGGTCGTCGGCGATGGCCCAGGGTGCCAGCTGCACTCCGCCATGCACCACGACCCGAGCGACGTGGCGGCGTCGAAGATCGACCGCGAGATCGGTAGATCGGTAGGCGAGAAGATGTCGCCTTACCCATGACATCGCCTCTTCTCTACCAATCTACCAATCTACCAATCCAGAAGTAGTAGGTGGGAAGAGAAGGCAGTTGCAGTGAGGTAGAGGGCTTGTGTTCTCCGCATAGAGGAGGTTTGACGGATTGGTATGGTGGTTCGGTAGGCCGCTGCGAGGGGATGTGCTTCGAGCGGTGGCTCAACAGATCGGGCGTGAGGCGTAAGGTTCACATGTTTCACGCCCGAGACGCCCGTCTGCCGCGCGTCCTCGAGAGTCGGCGCTCGGGTTGCGCTGTGGCGGACGGGTCGACTGGGAAGCGACCGGGACCACGAGCAGTTTGCTGTGGGGCTTATGCCCCTGCCATCCTCTATGCGGATCGCTTTACGAAGGCTGCCGCGTAATATGCGGCACCGACTTGCCCACCGCGTCGGTCGTTCGTCGCAAGCGACGCCCGCCGCCTTGGACAAGTCTCCGAGCGCCTCACACACAGAAATTCAGACACTCCCCCTGAATCGCGCTCAGCCCGTGCCCGCGCTTCGTCCGCGATGTACGCACGTGCAATCGCCGCCGGGTCAGCAGGCTTCCACGCTGCGCCATCGTGCACGAGGGAATCCGCCCAATCCCCAGACTCGTCGAGCAGCACTTCAAACGTCAGGTCACCGAGCGTCACCGGTCCGAAGACCGCAAACCACTCATTCCGATCCGCGCCGGTGCGTTCAACCGTCGCGATGAACTCCGCCGGGTCCACGCCTGTGTCAATGAAGACCTGTCGCCACGGCAAGAGGCGCGCATCAGTGGCGTTCAGGCCGAATCGCACGTTACCAAGCACATCGTCGGTGGATGTCCGGTCCCACCGTTGGTCTACCGTGAACCAAACCAACGGCATCCCCGCAGCGAGGGTCGTGTCTACCGGACGCAGGCACCCGTCAGCGACGACCTCGGGTATGAGTCACCAGTTTGCATAGTGCCAGACCGCTTCCACGTCGGGCACCCTACTTGACCCGGCTCAGCGCCGGTTGACCTCGCGCAACGCGGATCGGCTTGTCTGCGCGGGTTACTAAGGCGTCCTTTGCAGAGCCGCCAGCCGCCCCGCCGCTTCCTTCTTGCCCAAAGTCCTGAGGCCAGCGATGGCAGGCAAGTGCGCAGCCCGAGGACGGGCTTTGCCCCGCTCCCAGTTGTAGATGGACTGCCCCGACGCGCCCACCAGGAGCCCGCAGGCATCAGCCGAGAGCCCAGGCCGCCGCCGTTGTGACGCCAGGCCCTTCGGACTGAATCGGAGTGCCTTCGCAGACACCTCGCTCGCTGCGACCGGCGCAGCTTTGGCGCTGGCCTTGCTCCGGCGGCGCAGTTCCTTCTCGAGCGCCTCAGTGCGGCGTTTGAGCGCGGCAATCGCTGCGCGGCACGCGCGCGCCGCCCCTTCAGGCCCAGGGTTTCGCCGCGGACTTCCTTTCGAGCGACGCGGGCAATTTCGCTCTTGAGGATGGATGCGATGTTCGGCATGGGCGGGATTGTGCAGCGAAGTTTCGACGAGGTTCGTCAATCGAACCGGAGCGTTCGTCGCGCAATCCTGGCGGAACGTCATCTTGACGACCCTGAAACGACGCTCGGCACGTGCCGGGCGAGCTATTCCTTGCAGCGGTCGTTCGTTCGAATCCTAACGGACAGACCCCGGTCGTCAGCTGTCACACGGTGTGTCGCCTTAACGTCAACCTGGTGCGAACGCGGCGAGCTCAAAGGCGTGTCGAATTGCTACAGTGATCCCCTTGCCGCTGGCATGAATTCAGGAGCTTTCGATGAACAGAAATCCCTTCGCTGCGTTCGTTGGCGCCTTGGCACTCTGCCTGACCTGCAGCTCGGCGGTCTCTGCGGAAGCCGATGTCGTCGATTCGTCCTTCCGCCTTCCGGGTGGCGAGCGCGTGCTCGAATTGAGTGTCGTCGTATCGGCGCCCCTCGAAGAGGCCTGGCGCATGTACACGACTGCCGATGGCTTTCGCACCTGGGCCGCGCCCTTCGCGAAGATTGACTTGCGCGTTGGTGGCGAATACGAGACCAGCTACAACGCGGCAGCCGCCGCCGGAGCGCCGGCGAACATTCGCAATGAAATCGTGGCACTGATTCCGTTGCGACTCGTTGTGATTCGAAACGTGCAAGCTCCGCCCGACACGCCGTTTGATGCCCCGACGTTTCAGGCGACGCAGACCGCTGTGCACTTTCACGTAATCGACCAGCGTTTGACACGGGTGACCTTGCAGAGCGCCGTCTATCTCGACGGGGCGAAGTACGACGGTGTCTACAAGTTCTTCCTCGCCGGAAATCGATGGACCCTCGCCAAGTTCCGAGAAAGATTCGAGCGCGGCCCCGTGGAATGGGGCAAGGCAGAGCCCCTAAAGCCCGCCGCTGCCGAACCTCGGGTCAAGGTTCCGTAGCCGGCGCCCGCACTCGGTGGCCTGTCTATTCGATGACGCCCGACGCGCTGTCTCGCTTGTTCATTCGCCGATGCTGGCGTGAAGCTCACATTCGTGCCGCTATGCCGAATCTCTGAGGTAGCGCCATGAACTTAGGTCGATTTCTGTCTGCTGGCGTGGTGTTGGCTGTGTCGCTGGTACTGATGGGCGCTGCGCTGGCCCAGACCGCGGGGTCATCACCTGCGCCGACGATAGCGCCAGAGCCGACACCGCCGGCACCGCAATTCCTGGCGGAAGGCATCTGGCTGATACCAGGGGCCTTCATGGGCAACCGGCAGCCTGACGGCAACACAGTCGTATTCAAAGGCACAACCGGGCTCGTCGTACTGGACACGGGCCGCCACCGCTGGCATCGCCGGGCTATCCTTGATTTCGCCAAGCATGAGGTTGCGCCAATCGTCACAATCGTCAACAGCCATTGGCACTTGGACCACGTGAGTGGGAACCAGGACAAGTGTTCAGAATCGATCCCGGGTAAGGGGGTCTGTGATCGCGTGAAGCGGTAATGTATTTGCCGGGGCTGGCATCGCCAGCTCCAGAGGTCATGCCAGGTCTGCTGCGTACGACGGCAAACGAACCCCGGACTTTTCACTACCATCGTAGGTGCTGACCTTCAAAATCATGACATGGCCGCGTCCGGCACCGCGCACCCCAGCGGAATCGTCGGACTGCAAACGAAGAGACCGGGTCAGCGCGCGACGCTCGACATCGCATTGCTGTGCTCGTATGGTGTTGAGGGCTATATCGCGTGTTAGCGGGCCCAGAAGAAGGCCGCACGCAGGGCCCCGGGGAGCATGAGCATGAAGCAACACCGAGAACCCATCATCGACTTCTTCCCCCGCGCCCTAGCAGGTCTAGGTGCGGATCGTGGGCATCTGGAAGAGCCTAGGCGACGAGTACACATTCTGGGCTCGCGACAACGCCATGGATGCATACGACAAGGTGATCGCCAGCGGGCGCATCACCGAAGACAACAGTCGCGTCGCCAGGGCGGCCACCGTGAGGCGCATTGAATCCTGGACTCCGCCAACTACCCGCCGTGCGCGTCGCGTCGCGAGCGTTCAGCGATCTGGCCGTAGGCGCTTTGCGGATGGTGGCTCGGATGGTGGGAAGAAATGAAGAACGGTCCGTGAAGGCCCGTACTTGCTCACCATCTGGTGGAGGAGAGAGCGTCTGTCAAGTCCCTCATGTTCAGTGGCTTTGCGGGCAAGTGGCGTTCAAATCCCCGCCCAATCCCCGCGACTATGGCCCATCCCCGGCGGTCGATCACGTCGAGAGCTGGCGAGCGGAAGCGCGGCGATCTGCGCGGTGGCGGGGCGACGCGTTGCCCAGACTTGCTCAGGAGCCGCCGGTCGGTCCCGCCTGCGCTGGACTTCCCGCCGACGGCGTTGCGGCAGCGCGAGCGGCGAGGCCGATCGACCACCGTGCGCCAGAGCCGGTTTCTTCCACGCAGATGCCAGCGTCGCACGGGAGGATTCGAAATTCGTCGTGGTCGGTGGGGAAGCGCAGAACGGCGGCCGCGTCGGCACGTTGTCGGTAGCGTGCCAATGCCGGCGGATCATCTGGCCCGGTCTCCCAAACGACATGGCCGCTTCGGAACGCCATCGCAGCAGCGCGGACGTCGGTGACCACTGCCGGCCGAAAGTCGCGACGCTCGATCGTGCCGATTATGAAGATGTACCAGGCCCCTGCCGGGTCGGGTCGCTTGTCAACGAGCAATCCGAATACGTCGTAGCCGTCGCGCTCCGGAACCACCGCATCGATGTCGGTGGCGGCGAAGATAATCCTTCCCGGGCGCAGGGTGGCGGGCGAGCGGAGCAACGGCAACTGCGATAGCACCGCTGGGTCAAACGCTCCTGCGCGCATCAGATACTCGCCAAGGTCCTGCTGCCACTCCACGAACTGCGGGCTCCCGGTTGACATCTGGGAGCCGTTTACGCGCGCCGCGGTGGGACGACGTGCCGGCGCCGCACAACCTGCCAGTATGCTGGCGAGCAGCAGCATCAGGCCGAGGGCCAGCGTGGCGCGGGGCCGCCACAAGATGCGCGGCAAGTGGAGGTGCCCTCGGCGAGCATTCACGGCAAACCGTCGAGTCACCAGCTTCATGCCCTATGGTTCCGTTTTGGGATTTGCACCATTGACGATCGACCGCTCGGGCGGCATAGCGGCGGTTGCTGCTGCCGAGGCCCCGACCTCGTTCGGCTGCGATGAGTGGGCAGGGGTTACATGACCCCGCTGCCGCGCTTGCGCTTCGGGACTCGGGCCGGCGGCACTGCGGGTGCCGGAATCAGCGCCGCGCGCAAGCAGTGCGGCGACGACCGCCTGTTTGCCACCTTGTGTCGCAAGCCGCAGCGCCGTGTTGCCGGCGTCGTCCTCCAGTCGAGGATCTGCGCCCATATCGAGAAGCAGTTCAGTCAATGCGGTGTTACCGCGCAACGAAGCGTTGAACAACGCAGTGCTGCCGAACAGGTCGCGCTGGTTGGGTTCTGCGCCGGCGCCTAGAAGCATGCCCGCCAGGACCGTGTTGCCGCCGGCACTTGCCAGCATCAGCGGTGTAACGCCATAGGCGGCGGCGCGATTTGGATCGGCGCCGAGCGAGAGCAGTTCCCCGACAGCCTCGGCGCTGCCGGCCCGGATGGCCGCGTGAAGCGATGTCTCGCCGTCATGATCCGCCGCGTCGAGTTCCGCTCGTTGCGGCGCCGCTTCCCGCAGGCGCTCGACGTCGCCGCTGCGGGCGGCCCACCACAGAACGGTTCTTCCCAACGCGTCCGGGCTGGGACCCGTAGCCGTCGCCGCTTGCTCGGTGACCGAAAGCGGCGCCGACGTTGACGCGCTCGACGTCGCAAAGCAGACGTTCGCGAGGCCAAATTCCTTGCCGCTCCGGTGGTCGTAGTCCTCGCCAAAGTAAGTGGCAAGCTCCTCTTCGATCGCCTCGAACTGGGCCTTCCCCATTCGTTGCCTGCGTTCGTCGGGATACCACTCGAGCGTGTCCGCGCAACGCTCGCGTACCAGCGAACGGATTCGGCCCCGCGTGTAGCCTACATACCTATTCGGATTGAGCGTTTCGTTCCAGTGCGGCGTGATAAACGCAGTGAAGAAGTCCGAATCCGGCTCGATCCGGACGCGCCAGAGTTCTCCCTCGCGAACGAGCATCGGTGGCTTGGTTCGCCGGCCGATGCTCACTTCTTCGGTCAGATTGCGGTAGAAGCGCAGCCCCGCATAGTTCGCAGCGAGGTCGCCGTTGGAGCGGATGCCGGTCGTCCACATGCCGAGCAAGCCATCCTCGGATGTCAGCCAGTTGCGTGAGGTCGATTTGACCGCGGATCGGGTCGCGTCCGACACGGACAGGCCGCGCTGGCGCAGCGTCTCGTACTTGGCGTGGTTGATCCGACCCAGGTTGATGAAGTGAATGAACTTGTCCGTGCCGAAGACCGTTCCTCCCACGCTTACCGACCCGGCGCGGAGAAAGGTGCGGACGATCTTGGTGAGATCGATCAGAAACAACGGATCGTTGTAGATCGACCGCTGGGACTGGTATACGGTCACGAGGCCGGGAAATTGCGAGACTACCGCGTCCGATGCCAGTTGCATGTCGAGCAACTCATTGGTTGGCATCGCAATGAACAAATGTAGCTGCACCTTGCCGGCGATGTAATCCGGCGACTGGAGTACATCCAGCTTGAAACGCGGTTCGCCGTTTTCGACGACTTTCGTGATCTCGGCGTTGGTCTCGTCGACTGCACCAACGATGGCGTCGTAGACGATGCGAGAGAAGTGCGGGCCGAGATCGGCGAAATCGCGTCCCACCGGCAGGGTGTACTGATCCGTTTCATGGGCCGCTGCCGGCGCCGAATACGCCATAAGCAGCGCGACCATGACGTACGCAGCCCGGACAACAAGGCTCGCCCCCAGGACCGGCCGCGTCGGCTTGTCGAACTGACATCGCGCAATTGCGGACGGAGGAATGGCCTGTGCAGCTTTGGTGCTCCCGGATGTATTCATACGTCGCAGGAAGGCGCCCACGGCCATGCACATCATTATATTGAGTCAACCGAGTAGGGAAGCTCTGCACAAGTTCCCGCAGTTCTCGTTTGAGCGAAACGTTGTTCCGCTCACAGTACGTTGATCGCCTCCACAACGGTTGTGCCGCCTTGTCACATGGCGGATTCGTAGGGAGCCAATCACCGCGTAATTGCTCGGCTCGCGGACGGATTGCCTTCGAACCCCCGCTGAGTCCCCGCCGCGCGACGCGATCGAATGCGCCGCCACGAGGATGCTAGCGATCAGATCGAGAGGTACTTACCGCCCCAACGACGACGAGTGCGGGTCGCCAAGCCGGTGTCGGCGGCGAGCAGTCGGTCTATCGCAATGATCTCGAAACACGTAGGATAGATCTCTGATCCGTAGCCCCCGTGTTACCCCAACGTGGCGCGGCCCCGAACCGGTTGGCCCATCACAATCGGCCCCGAACACGTTTCGCGGCCGAGATTGAAGGATTGAGCCCGGACGTCCGGCATCATTGCGCCCGAGAACACGTTAGGCGTCGCAACGCACCCGTCGCGCGCTATCAATCAGGCACATACCCATGCAGAACGCCCTGGTCGGCAAGCGAGTCCTAGTCACCCAATCTACGGAGTTCATGGGCCCTGTACTCTGCGAGGTCTTCGCAGAGCAAGGTGCAACTGTCGTCGCCAACTCGGGAGGCCTCACGGAGCCTGGGGCCGCGGAGCGCGTGGTCCGCGACGCGGGAACCATTGACGTCCTGGTCGCCAACCTCGCCTACACGGCACCAACAACTGCCGCCTCGGAGGTCTCCGAGGCCGAATGGCGCGAAGTCTTCGCTGCCCTTGTGGACCCACTTCCCAGGCTTATCCGCGCCGCAGTGCCCGCAATGGTTGCCCGTCGCTCCGGCAAGGTACTCGTCATTGGCAGCGCATCAGCGTTGCGCGGGATGAAGCGAGCCTCTTCGTACAGCGCTGCGCGAGGAGCACAGCTTGCCTACGTTCAGGCTGTTGGCGTTGAACTCGCGCCCCACAATGTGCAGGTCAATGCCATCGCCCAGAACTTCGTTGACAACCCAACCTACTTCCCCGCCGAAGTGCAGGCGAACCCGCGGTTCCAAGAGCGTCTCGCTAGGGAGGTTCCGCTTGGCAGGCTTGTGGCAGCCCGCGAGGACGCCCAGTTCGCTGCTTATCTGTGCAGCGCTGCTGCGAACTGCTTCGTCGGTCAAGTGTTCCCAGTCTGTGGCGGTTGGGTGGCCCGCTAGCAGCGCCGCCTAACCCTTCGCTCAAGTTGACGCGCAACGGCATGGCACCCTGGCCGCGATGCCGTGTTGGTCATCATCGGCCTCGCGGCCAGGGCGCCACGCCGCCGCGCGCAACTTAGCTCAAACGTTAGGCCCCGCCCCAAGGTTATCTAACCAGCGGCCCGCAGAGGAATCCACTCATGTTCACCTTTGTCCTCTGGCTGCTGCTTCTCATAATCTGCTGGCCGCTTGCCTTGCTCGCCCTGATCCTGTGGCCCATCGTGTGGCTAGTTTCGTTACCGTTCCGTCTCGTCGGTATCACATTTGAGGCACTGTTTGCTCTGCTACGGGCCATGCTCATGTTGCCAGCGCGCGTTCTGGGCCACAAACCAAAACCATGAGACCCATCGCGCGGCCTAATCCGCTATTCAACCGGACATGCCTTCGGCAGGCCGGTTAATAACAACGTTATGTAGCACTAATGACACGGCGCCACACGTGATGAGAACTGAAGAGCAGATAGAGGTCGTTCACGCCAACTTCTCGCGTATATACCTTGGCGGGATTCCCGGCATTTTGAACGACGAGGGTGCATTCTTATCTTTCATCTGCTCTCTCACCGCAACAGAAGCACTGGATGGCTTTCTCGAACCTGATTCAGGAAACGGAGCGCGCTTTCGCAGTTTCGTTGGGCGATATTTTCCCGAGCCCCTGCGTTCCCGGGCAGATGATCTTTGGAAGCTCAGAAATGCGGCGGTTCACGGTTTCTCTCCGGGGCCGTTCATCCTCACGAATCACAATGGGCATCTCCACTTGCGGCAAAGGGAAGACCGGCTCATTCTGAACGCGGAGGATTTCTTCGCAATGCTCGTCTTGGCCGCACGCAACTACTTTGACGAACTTCGGAAGGATGAGGCCCTTAAGAGTGCTTTTCGAGAGCGAGTGAGTGACCCGGACACGGGGGTCATGGTTGTTGGGCCAATAGTCGTGCCTTTGAATGATGGCAGTGCTGCATAACAGGCCGTTCACCCGATCCTCGGGAGCGGCGCTTCGCGCCGCACCTCGGCCGGGTGAACGGCGACGTTCGGTCGCACGGTGAATCTCGACGACCTAGCACACAGCATTTCGGATATGTCAAAGCACACGGTGCTTCAGCATCTATCGCAGCTTCTCCGTGACTGGAAGCTGTGTTGGCGCCGACCGAGAATTGACCCACTTGTGAAGGTTGTGCCGATCTCAAAGTGACCCGGGTGTTCAGCCTACCCTGCTGCTTTTTTGAGCAGCGG
>Ga0209048_10006315_pt1 | contig 11107 bp, 7 predicted proteins | sample FrelakmetCRP12CR_FD_187146 | JGI IMG/M metagenome (GOLD analysis project Ga0209048, IMG submission 187146) | Freshwater lake sediment microbial communities from the University of Notre Dame, USA, for methane emissions studies - CRP12 CR (SPAdes)... | ecosystem: Environmental > Aquatic >... | reverse complement strand
CAGTGACGGTCAATTTCCCTCTCAAAAGCATCCACGCTCACCAGAAAGCCTCTCAGTTTGGATACAATTTTATCTATATGCTTTGATTTGAGATTTAATTCCTGCAGCAGGATAAAAAGCTTCTCTTTGTTAGCATCGCTTTTCTGGCGCATGGCTTTTTTCCTGTTCTCGCTCAAATCCTTGTTGGTGCTCAGGCGCTCCGTGATGCGCCCCGTTTCAGCATAGATTTTTTTTATCTTGTCCACAGCTTCCCTGAAATGAAGGACGTAGCTCTCCTCGTCAATTTCATTATCTTCTTCATCAAGGTCATCCAGGATATCCCGGATAGAGGTGTGGCTGGCCTCTAACAGGGTTGACAGTCTGCTTATTTCCTGGATAATAAGCGGTGAATTAAAGACTACCTGTAAAATCTCTTTTTCCCCGGCTTCGATTCGTTTAGCGATTTCAACTTCTTCTTCGCGGGACAGCAAAGACACCGAACCCATCTCTTTCAGGTACATGCGTACCGGGTCATTTACCTTGCCAAACAGATCTTTTTCGAGCAGCGATTCTTCTTCTTCAGGCTCCTCAAGCTTATCCGCTTTTTGTTTTACCAGCTTGACATTCTGCGAGGAGTCAACAATCTCGATATCCATTTCCCCAAACATCATCATCAATTCATCGATCTGGCCGGGGGAAACAATGTCCGGGGGAAGGATGTCATTGACTTCATCATAGGTTAAGAAGCCCTTTTCCTTGCCTATGGTAATGAGTTGTTTTACTTCATCGACCTTGGGTTTTCTGCCCATACCATCTCCTTTATTAATTCTCCGATGTGGTAATCCTGAAGCGCTGGATGCGCTTTTCTTCGTCCATGAGTTGTTGATACGCACGCTGAAACTGGGAACAGGAGGCTTCATCATGTGATGCCTCAGCTTTTTGTAACAGACGTTTGGTATCTTCTCGTTGCTGGCGCACTTTTCCCAGCCGAATCCGGTGAATACAATCTTCCAGTATCTTCATGGGGGATGCTCCGCAGTCTTCCTTAAAGGATATTTCCGTGATAAACTGCTTCACGTGTTCATCCCGGACCGATTGCAGTACGTCGGTTATGGTAATCGTTCCATCTTGACCATACCTGCTACACAGTAACAGCCCCAACTCCTTGAGCTCTGGCGTGGTGAACTCATCAAGGAATGAATTCTCATCAACGGTTGCTATAATATCTGGATGGAGCAGCATAAGCTCCAGAATCAAGCGTTCCGCCTTTTCTCCCGTAACCAGCGTCGGCCTGGGAGCAGTATGCGGGGCCGAAAAAGGTTGTCCCGCGGCTCGATGCTGTTTTTCGACTTTGGCATTCAGATATGATTCCTTGATACCTAATGCCTGCGCAACTTTCTGTATATAAAGATCGCGTTCCAGCTCATGCGTAATGTTCTGCAGGAGCGGAATGACTTCTTCGCTGGCATGTATTTTCCCGGGAGTAGTATCTATCGGGAATTTCTTCATCGTTTGGTCTAAAACAAAATCCAGCAGCGGAATTGCATTTTTCACCAGATCAGCAAAGGCTTGCGCACCGTGGCGGCGGACAAAGCTGTCAGGATCATGGCCGGAAGGCAGTAACACCATGCGCGGTGAAATACCGTTTTCCAAAAATGGCATAAGGCTGCGCATCATAGCTTTCTCGCCGGAGCTATCTGCATCAAACACGGTAACAATGTTTGCTGTGTAGCGTTTCAGTATCACTATGTGCGGCACGCTCAGCGCGGTGCCCAGCGGCGCTACCACATTCCTGATGCCGGCCTGATATAACGACAAAAAATCAAAATAGCCCTCAACAATGATTGCCTCATTATGCTGCATAATATTTTTTGCCGCAGCCGGTAAGCCGTATAACTGGTTTCTTTTATTAAAGAGCTGGGACTCGGGTGAATTAAGATACTTTGGTTCTCCCGCGTCTATTACGCGTCCGCCAAAGCCTATGATCTGGTGCGCCATATTAAAAATGGGGAACATGATGCGGTCCCGGAATCGGTCATAATAGTGCCCAGCCTCTTTTGGAATGATCAGGCCTATGTTTTGTGCATGCGCCAGAGATATCTTCCCGGTTTTTAACTGCTGTAACAGGGCGTTCCAGCCTTCAGGTGCAAAGCCGAGGCAATGCTCGGTGATACAGGCACTATCAATTCCTCGCTGCTGGAGATATTGCCGCGCTTTTTTGCCGCGCTGATTATGCAAGAGAATTTCATGGTAAAACTGGGCTGCAATCTTATTTATGGCAAATAATTCTTCTCGTTCACTGATTCGTTTGCGCTGCTCAGGCGAGAGTTCTTTTTCGGGAAGTGAAATGCCCTGCCGTTTTGCAAGCTGTCGTACCGCGCTCTGAAAGTTCAGCCGCTCATATTTCATAATAAACGTAAATACATCGCCACTTGCCCCGCAGCCAAAGCAATGAAAAATTTTTTTTGCCTCACTAACAACAAAAGAGGGGGTTTTCTCCTCATGAAAGGGACAGAGTCCTTTATAATTATTACCTGCTTTGGTCAGCTTGACATAGCTGGAGATTACCTCTATGAGACTGCAGGATGCTCTTATTTCCGTTATTTTTTCGTCGGGTATAAAGATTGACAGGTCTTCCAATATGCATCCCTAAAGTATAGGAAAATTAAAAACAGTGCAGACGTGCAGCGAGAAGAGACATTAATTAGGCAGAAATGTTTAAGAATGTTTACGGTTTTTGGAAACCTCTGTAAACATATAGGAGATAATGATGATCCCCTATAACAGGTTTATTTATAGCATATATTAAAACAAAAAGGTCCAGAGAAGGACCTTTTTGTTTTGGTTGAGATCATTATTTCATAAGACCGCTGGGTTTCCACAATAGTACAATTATCAGACAGAACGACTCAATTTTACAGATCTTTTTCTGGCTGCCAACGCCTTTTTTTTACGCTTGATACTGGGCTTTTCAAAGAACTGACGCTTACGTAATTCTGAGAGAATCCCAGCTTTCGTGCACTTCTTTTTAAAACGTCTTAATGCGCTTTCAAATGGTTCGTTTTCACCTATTTTAATGCCTGACATTCATCTCCCCCCCTCTCTTTTTAAGTTTGAGGAGAGATAGATGCAGTTTCAAAACGTTTTCTATGCCGGCAATAGTATTAAACAATAGAACCTGCAGAAAAATATTTAAAACCACTCTCCTTTCTATGAGTTATAGCTTACTTATTATATATTGAATAAGCTCTTTTTATTAACAGCACCCATTTTGATCCAAATTTCAATAGCAATCTAAATGTTTAATTATAACTATTTTACTTGCAATGTCAATAGGTTAATTTTTAATGCACGGGAAGCTTTTTGTCTAATTAAAAATCCTGGGGAAATGTTTTTTCACTTCCTTTTTAAGCAGGGTTTCTATCTCCTGTGCGGTACTTAATTTAAAAATACTATCTGTAACTAATTGACTCTGTTTATAATCAAGTGACCTCAATACGCTTTTTACCCGGGGCAAGGCCATAACATTCATGCTCAGTTCATCAATCCCGAGCCCGAGCAGAATGGGCATATAAAAAGGCTCTCCAGCCATTTCCCCGCACATTGCCACCGGTATTCCATTGTCATGGGCCGCGTTTATTATGTTTTGGAGAAGGCGTAATACCGCGGGATGAAGGGGCTCATACAGATATGAAACGTTTTCATTGACTCGATCAATTGCCAGGGTATATTGAATAAGATCATTGGTGCCGATACTGAAAAAATTTACCTCCTTGGCCAATATATCAGCAATACTGGCTGCAGAGGGGACTTCAACCATGATGCCAATTTCAATATCAGGGTCAAAGACCTTGTGTTCGGCTTGCAATTCTTTTTTTACTTCACTCAAAATTATTTTTATCTGTCGCACTTCTTCAATCCCTGAAATCATGGGAAACATGATCTTTACTTTACCATACGCACTGGACCGCATGATCGCACGGAGCTGCGTTTTAAATATCGCAACTTCTTTAAGGCAAAATCGAATAGCGCGCAGGCCCATAACCGGGTTGATTTCTTCTGCAACATCAATATGGGACATAAATTTATCACCCCCGATATCCAGAGTTCGTATGGTAACCGGGTGGGGAGCAATTTTTTGGCTTACGGTTTTATAAATTTCAAATTGTTCCGCTTCCGAAGGCAAATCTTTTCTGTTCAAATAGAGAAACTCGGTCCTGTAAAGACCAATCCCTTCGGCTCCATACGTTAGCACTGATGGAAGCTCTTCCATAATTTCAATATTGGCCATCAGCTTTACTCTAAAACCATCTATGGTTTCTCCGGGGAGATCTTTATGCTTGAGAAGCCCGATTTCAAACTCATCATATTCTGCTTTCTTCTGGTTATATTTCAGCAAGGTATCCGCTGTCGGGTTAATAATTACCACCCCATGAATTCCATCGAGAATCATCGTATCCCCTGTTTTGACCCTGCGGGTGATGTCTTTTAACCCGACCACCGCCGGTATTTTAAGGGCTCTTGCCATGATGGCAGTATGAGAGGTCCTGCCTCCAGAATCAATGGTAAATCCGAGCACTTCGTTGACATTCAGGTTTGCAGTATCAGCCGGGGATAAATCAGAGGCGACAATAATAACCTTTTCTCTGATTTTCGCGACGATGTCTCTTTTTATTCCGGCTAAATTTCTTAAAAGTCTCTGCTCTATATAATCAATGTCGCTGGTTCTTTCCTTCATATATTCATCATTTATCTCTGCCAAGTGCGTTCTCAATCCCGCTATGGTTTTCTTGAGCGCCAGAGCCGCATCAATTTTTTCGTGCTTTATGATTTTTATTGTGTTGTCCATTAATACTTTATCCTGAAGCAGCAGGATATGGGTATCTATGATATATTGTGCTTCTTTAAATTTCTTTTTATTGATATCTTTTTTTGCCCTCAAAAGCTGAGATTGCGACTCTTCAATCGCTTTTTTAAAACGATTAATCTCTTTTTCGATTTCTTTATTGGTCGCTATATTATAGTGGGAAAGTTCAAGATGGTCTTGATTAACAAGGAACACTTTTCCAATAGCAATGCCCTGCGAAGCAACGATTCCTTTTAGTAATAAATTTTTATTCATTATATTAGTATTCCTCAAAATAGATTGTTTTTATCTTTTTTTGCCTTCTACTAAAAGCGTTATTTCTCCTTTTATCGGCCTCTTTTCTAAATTTTTCAATATCAAAGAAAGCTCACCATATATCTTTTCTTCGTGCAGTTTAGTAAGCTCTCTGCATAACACAGCGTTCCGGTCACCCATGACCTCAATTAAATCCCTAAGGGTATTGATAATTCTATGTGGTGACTCATAAAAAACAAGGGTTCTTTCTTCCTCTCGTATCTTGTTTAAAAAATTCTTCTTCTTACCTGATTTTACCGGAAGAAATCCTTCAAAGGCAAAGCGATGCAAGGGAAGCCCTGAAATGCTGATGGCTGTAATCACTGCTGAAGGGCCGGGAATAGGTATAACTGAGATGGCGTGTTGCAGCGCCTGAGTAATGAGCCGGTAGCCAGGATCAGAAATAGCTGGCGTTCCTGCTTCAGAAACGATGGCAATGTTTTTTCCTGATTTAAGCTTTTCGATAATAAATGGTGTCTTGCGCTTCTCATTGTGCTCAAAATAACTTGTTAAAGCAGTCTGAATATTATAATGGTTTAAAAGTATTCTTGTTTTGCGGGTATCTTCTGCACAGATAAGGTCTGCTTCTTTTAAAACTCTCAAAGCTCTCAAGGTGACATCTTCCAAATTACCAATAGGAGTAGCAACCACATACAGAATCCCCGTCGTGCTTTTCTCCGCACCATCTGGAATAGGCAGATCAGACATGTTTATCTCCTGCTCATTATTTTCAAACTTTAATAAACATAGCATAGGTGAAATTGACATTAAAGTAATAACCGGGCATGAAATAAACATCAAAAGATTGTTGAGTTATTCCGAACAGTTATTTAATGCGGGGCAGAAGGTTCTCAAAGGGGCTCATATGTAACCAGGGCAATGCTTAAAGTATTATGTGTGGAATTTGCGGAAAAATATATTTCGATTCAGCGCGGCAGGTTGATGGCGCAGTAATTTCCAGCATGTCATCAGTGCTGCAGCACCGGGGACCTGATGATCATGGAGTTTATGTGGCTGGCCCGGTAGGTCTTGGACATCAGCGATTGAGTATCATTGATACTTCAACAGCGGGCCATCAGCCCATGTCAAATGAAGATGGATCTATCTGGATTGTTTTTAATGGGGAGATCTATAATTTTGCTGAACTGCGCAGGGATCTGGAAAAGCAGGGACATCGTTTCACCTCCCACACTGATACAGAAACCATTATTCATCTGTATGAGGAGGAAGACACCCGCTGTCTTCACAAACTGCGTGGAATGTTTGCCTTTGCCATATGGGATAGGCGAAAACAGCGACTTTTTATAGCCCGGGATAGAGTGGGGAAAAAGCCGCTCGTGTATACTATTTCTGATGGTGCTCTCATTTTTGCCTCTGAAATCAAGGCGCTCCTGCAGGATCCATCCATAGCCACACAGGTTGATTGTGAAGCGCTCCATCATTACCTGACGTACCAATATGTCCCGGGCCCATGGACCATGTTCCAGGGAATGTATAAGCTTCCCCCTGCACACTACCTCACTGTCGAGCGCGGGAAAATAACTACCAAGCCATACTGGTATCTGTCCTTTGCCACTAAGCTGCAGCATCCTCATATAAACGATTACACCGAGAACTTCATGGAAGTTTTTACCGAGGCAGTTAAAATACGCCTCAGAAGCGATGTTCCCTTGGGAGCATTTTTAAGTGGCGGTCTTGATTCCAGTGCGACCGTTGCGGTTATGAGTCAGCTGGCTAATCGACCGGTTAAAACGTTTTCCATTGGCTTTGATGAGCCTGAATATAATGAAACAAATTATGCCGCGCTGGTGGCAAACAAATTTCACACAGAGCATACGGAATTTATTGTCCGGCCTGATGCCCTGAGCATTTTACCAAAACTGGTCTGGCACTATAATGAACCATTTGCCGACTCATCAGCAATACCAACATATTACGTGTCAAAGCTCACCCGCGAGCATGTAACGGTTGCCCTTAATGGCGATGGGGGAGATGAATCCTTTGCCGGTTATGAGCGCTATATCGCAGATAAACTGGCGGGATATTATGAAAAGATACCTTTTTTCATGCGAGAAAAATTTATTAAAAAATCATTGTCATTACTGCCGCATCAAGAAAACCGCCGCAGCTTCTTGCGCAGGCTTAAGCGCTTCGTACAGGGCATTGCAGATAAAGCCGAGCGCCGCTATGTACGCTGGGTCTGTGCTTTTGATAATGAAATGAAACAGGATCTCTATACCCCCGCTTTTAGCGAGAGCATGGCCTCCATCGATTCTGTTGATTTAGTGGTCAACCGGTATGCGCAATCTGATGCATCGAACTTTCTGGATAAAACACTGTTTGTAGATGTAATGTCTTATCTTCCTGATGACCTTCTGGTGAAGGTCGACATCGCTTCCATGGCAAATTCCCTTGAAGCGCGTTCTCCCTTTTTAGATCATAAACTCATGGAGTTTGCTGCTTCTCTGCCACCGGAATTAAAACTCAAGGGGCTGCAATCAAAATATCTTCTCAAAAGGGCTTTTTCTCCCCTGCTGCCCAGGGAAATTCTGAACCGAAAAAAAATGGGCTTTGGTGTCCCTATTGACCGGTGGCTGCGCAACGAATTAAAGGATTTTACCTACGATATTATGTTGGAAAACAGGACCATCCAGCGGGGACTTTTCCGCCGGGAAGCCGTTCAGCTTCTTATTGATGAGCATATGGCAAAACATGCTGATCACAGCTACAGAATATGGACACTCCTGTTCCTGGAACTGTGGTATCGGATGTTTATAGATAAAACAAGGGTGTTGGGAATTTAGGCCATGAAGGCTCCCGTTGCTATTTTCTATCTTATTACCAGTACCAATATCGGCGGGGCGGAGAAAGCCCTGCTACAGCTCATAAGAACTATTGACCGGCGGGAGTTTTCCGTCTATGTTTGTTCCGTTAAGAAACCGGGGGCGTTTGCGCGCGCACTTGCTGCAGAAGCAGATGGATTTTTTACTCTCAACCTTGCAGAAGACGGACGTGTAGCCTCCCTGATTAATTTTTTCCCTGGCGTACTGCACCTTATCAGGCTGATTCGCAGAATTTCTCCTTCAATAATTCATTGCTTTTTGTTCAGGGCCAATATATTGGGACGGATTGCTGGGCGCATGGCGGGGGTCCCGGTAATCATATCTTCAGTGAGAGTAATTGAAAACCGCGCGTTTCTTAAAAATGCACTTGACCGCTTGACCGCATCATTAGCCGACACCTACATAGCGGTTTCAGAGGCAGCGCGCACGTACACCATAGAACATTCTAAAGTTTCTCCTCAAAAAATTATTACGGTATATAATGGCATTGACTGCCATGAGTCCTGTCGGGAATCAACCTTTTCCCGCAAAGCCGTGGCGTTGGATGAAAATGATATCGTGCTTGCCTCAATTGGCAGGTTGCACAAACAAAAAGGACACCGTATATTACTTAAGGCTTTGCCCCTTATTTTACCGGAGGCTCCCCGGACCCGGGTGCTCTTTTGCGGAGAAGGCGGGGAAGAGCTATCCTTAAGAAAGCTTACGGATGATATGGGGCTTACAACGCAGGTCCGTTTTTTGGGCCTCGTAGAAAATGCCTCGCAGATTTTACCGCATATCGACATACTCGTTCTGCCCTCTCTCTGGGAGGGGATGCCACATGTGGTTCTTGAAGCTATGGCCGCCGGTCGCCCGGTCGTGGCTTCAAAAATTGAGGGAATTGATGAGCTGGTGATGGATGGAAAAACAGGGCTTCTCTTCAGTCCCGGGGATCCACGGTCGTTAGCTGAGGCGCTCCTAAGACTCATAACCAATCGAGAGCTGGCCCGGAACATGGGTGACGCAGCCCGCGAACACGTGATGAAAAATTTCCCATTAAAAAAAACCGTGCAGGAGACCGTGCATCTCTATCAGGAACTCCTTATTAAAAAAAACAAAGATGCTTAGCAGCGCGCACTTCCGACAACCTGAATGCGCGAAAAAAACCTGCACCATGCCTGTAGCAGTTATAGCAACGGCAGAAGGGATCTTTTAGCTGCGATTATGATGCTCTATTTTTTTACGTTCATACTTTCTGTTGGGCTCTCTTTATATATTACACCAATAGTCCAAAAGGGTGCACTCCAATATGATATTGTAGATCGACCTGATGGAAAATTAAAGCAGCAGCGGGAGCCGGTAGCGTATCTTGGCGGCCTTGCCGTTTATCTTGCTTTTTTACTCACGCTGGCTCTCACCTTTGAGCTCAGCAGGGAAATCCTGGGTATTTTACTTTCCGGTACAATTATTGTAATTTTGGGTATTATAGATGACTTCAAAGTGTTGCCGCCAAAGGTTAAATTTATTGGGCAGGCGATCGCCGTGTTTGTGTTAATTAAGTCGGGTGTTTACATAAAACTGGTTTTTCTGCCTCACTGGTTCTGCCTGACCCTCTCCTTTTGCTGGCTCATGGCGACGACCAATGCTTTCAATCTTATTGATGTTATGGATGGTCTTGCAGCCGGGATTGGCTGTGTGGCATCCTTTATTCTTTTTGTTGTCGCCATAATAAACCAGCATACGTTGATAGCCATCCTTACTCTGGCCCTTGCCGGTGCACTGCTCGGATTTCTCAAATACAACTTTGAACCAGCGAGAATCTATCTGGGGGATACGGGAAGCTTGTTCATTGGTTTACTCCTGGGGGCTCTGTCAATGATTGGATCCTATACGCAAGAAAATGTGGTTGCCTGCATAGTGCCAGTCATTATTTTGGGTATTCCTCTTTTTGATACCCTGTTTGTAATCTATGTCCGCTGGCTGCGGGGACTGCCCATTCTCTATGGAAGTCCTGATCACTTTGCCCTGCGCTTAAGAAAGTGGCGGCTTTCCACCAAACAGACGGTCATCATGAGTTATGGGGCGAGCCTTGTGCTGGGGCTATCAGGTATTGCCATGTTATCAGTACCTTCAAATCTTTTTGCCCTGGGTATCCTGGCCCTCATACTGCTTTTGGGTGTGTGTGCAGCGTTCTTTTTAAAACAGGTAGATATGTCATTATAAAGGAGGTACGGTCAATATTCTGTATACGTGATTCCTCCACTAAGGCTTTATTGATGTACCCCTCACCACTAAATCACAAACAGCCACAAACTTCATGAATAAAGTTAAGGTTGTCCATATTATAACAAAAATGGAACTTGGGGGTGCTCAGCAAAACACCCTCCACACCGTATCCCATCTGAATCCGAAAAAATTTCAGGTCTATCTTATTACCGGCTCTGGCGGTGAACTCTATGAGAAGGCGCTGGCATGGGGAAATACCCTGGTGGCACAGAATCTGGTTCGTGAAATCCGGCCGCTACAGGATTTAAAAGCCTTTTTTCAGCTGTGCCGGATGTTAAAGGCCATCAAGGCCACACCTCCTGTAGCCGCTCCCGTTATTGTCCATACCCACAGTTCCAAAGCCGGTATTCTGGGAAGGTGGGCTGCCCGCTGCTCAGCCATTCACATAATAGTACATTCAATTCATGGATTCGGATTCCATGACCATCAGCCAGGGTGGATACGAAAAATTTTTATTTCCGTTGAAAAGCTCACCTCTCGCATCACTACCAAGTTTATTACGGTTTCCATAGCAAATAAGGAGCAAGGGTGCGCGCTGCAGCTTTTCTCTCCCGATAAGGTGGTGGTTATTCGCAGCGGTATTGATATCCCTCATTTCCAACGCCCGCAGATCTCGAAAGGCGATGTGCGTGCGGGGCTTAGCCTACCCCCTGCAGTTCCTGTTGTTGCCATGATTGCCTGCCTCAAGCCACAGAAAGCACCGCTTGATTTTATCAGGATTTGTGATCTTGTGAGAAAAGCTCTTCCTGAGGCACACTATCTGCTGGTGGGTGACGGGGTGCTGCGTGAAGCAGTTGAACGGGAGATAGAGAAAAGACACCTGCAGCAGCGCGTGCACCTTTTGGGATGGCGCCAGGAC
>Ga0209048_10006314_pt1 | contig 11107 bp, 12 predicted proteins | sample FrelakmetCRP12CR_FD_187146 | JGI IMG/M metagenome (GOLD analysis project Ga0209048, IMG submission 187146) | Freshwater lake sediment microbial communities from the University of Notre Dame, USA, for methane emissions studies - CRP12 CR (SPAdes)... | ecosystem: Environmental > Aquatic >... | reverse complement strand
CATTTCCGGGTCGCGGCCTACGTTACCTACGATGATAATGGTTTGGTACATGGGGATTCTCCTTTTGAGGCTATAGGTCCCGCCGCAGCGCGGCGGGGACAGTGTGATGAGTCAATTTTACATCACATTTCCCACGTAATCAGCGGAATTTCCATTTCCTGTGCGGTCAGCCCGCCGTGGTGACCGTAGAATTTCTGTTCAAACTTGTTTTTTTCGTACCACCAGACCGACTCATACCGGTAAGGCAGGATCACCAGGTCCCCGGCACGCGCACAAAACCGGGTGGACAGCCGCGGACCGAAATAGCCCTCGGACATTAGGTCCGCCACTTTCCGGACCTCGGCCTGGCCTTCCAGGCGGGGAGTGAGGAATGCCTGGGCCTCTTCCACCATCCCGGCCCGGATGTACAGGAAAAAGTCACGCGCCGACCCGCCCGGGACGAGCAGGCTGCCCTGGCGGTTTGTCTTCAGGAATTTTTCGAGGCCTGCAAAGCGCGGCTCGCGGTTGAGATAAACGGTGGTTTGCGGGTCGGTCTCGGATTGGCCGTGGTCGGCGGTCAGCAGGAACAGGATTTTCCTGTGGTTGCCCCTCAGCGCCTTCTGGAAGATGGTCTCCATGGTCATCAGCAAGACCTGGATCTCGGCGCTGGTTTGGGCAGAATCAGGGCCGTATTCGTGGCTGATGGCGTCTATCTTATCGTGGTATAAAACAAAATATGCTTTATTGGATTTTTTTAACGCCTCAGCCAGGTTGACCAGTGCCTCGGGCAGGCTCTTGTAGCCGGTGGATTTTGCCCCCGAAAAGATCACCTCCCCGAAAGTGGACGGGGTGTACTCGCGCGGCTGGTAGATGGTGGCGCTTACCCCTTCCTTCTTGAGCCTCTGGTAGAGAGTGGTGTTCGGGAAGAGTCGGCGCGGTTTTACCCCCGCCTGTTTGAGCGTATCGCGCTGGGAGGTCCCGGCATAAGAGAACAGCAGCGGAGCGATCAGCGCATCCAGCAGCGGCTCATAGTAGATCCACTCGAATATGCCATGTTCGCCGACGGGCAGGCCGGTGTGGAGGGTGGTCAACTGTGCGGCAGTGGTGGATGGGAATTGCGCGATCAGTTTTTCCACCTGCCCGAGCCGGGCAACGTTTTTCAGGAAGGGTTCCTCTTGGAATTTTTCGAAGGACCGCCAGCCGAAACCATCCACCAGGAACAGGACCACTGCGTCGTATTTCTGAGGACCGCTCAACAGGTCGAACAGGCGCTGCGGGAGGCTGGCAAAGCCGCCCGAGTCATAGCGGGGTTTGATAAAGCCAATGTTCATCAGATCAATTTTACACTACTCTCCCGGAAGAGCACCGGGACGATGACCGGACCGTCCCCGCAGGGAGGGAATAAAAACGCCCGGCTCTAATGAGAGTCGGGCGGATGGTTCAGGTGGAAATGGATTATTTGATTGCGTAGGTTACGCTGACCGTCACGGTGATCTCCGTCAGCCCTGGCTGGATCGGCACGGAAGCATTCGGGGCAGGTGCGCCGCCCCCGCCGCCTCCCATCCCATAGTAAGTCGGGCTGGGGGAATTGTCAGAATAACTGACGTTCTGGATTTCGCCCAGCTTCACGCCGGCATTCTGGGCCAGTTCGGAGGCCAGGCTGCTGGCATTCGTCATCGCTTTCTGACGGGCCTCCTTTAGGGCCGCGCTTTTATCGGCCACGTCGAAAGTGACATTGTTAATGTTATTGGCGCCCGCCTCGACGGCTGTATTGAGCAGGCTGCCCAGCTTGCTCAGGTCGCGCACCGTGACGTAGACCGTGTTGTCCACCGCATAACTGGTACCGGTCGATACTCCGGTCATCTTGTCATATTGCGGCGAGGTATACACATTGAAATTGCTGGTCTGGATATCCACGACCGCGACGCCGGCATTTTTCAGAGCCTCCACCAGGGCCGTGGTCTGGGTGTTATTATTATCGACCGCTGTGGCAATGGCTGGATCCTCGGTGTGCACGCCGATGTATATATAGGCAATATCGGGGGACACGTAGACCGTGCCGTTTCCGCTGACGTCCAATGTGCGGGGTTGGGCGGCAGTTCCGCAGGCACTCAGCAGCAGTGCTAAAACCAAAACAGGCACGAACACGAAAAGTTTGGAACGCATGGACATCTCCTTGTAGATTAATAGGGTTATAGTTTAGACGCTTCACAGCCGGATATTGTTCCGCTAGCCAAGGCGGCCTCAAGCCGCCCTTGGCTGTTTCGGCACTATGAAGTGCCGAAACTCCGTCTTTTTTTTATATCGGTCTTCCAAAACACCGCCTTATTTGGCTGCCAGTTCGTGGTCGGGCAGTTCCAACTCCACCCGCCGGATGAGCGGGGTCAGCAGGGCGATAACAGCCACGCCTGTAGAAAGCAGGCCCACCAGGCTGATCAAGACTCCGATCCCGCGGCTTGCGCCAAAACCAAAGATGGGACCCAGCACGGGCGCCAGCGCGCCGCCCGCCGCCATGGCAGGCTTAAAAATATAATCCGCCAGGGGCGCCGCCAGCAGCGGAGCGATGATACCGGAAGACCAGGAAATCGTGCGGCGCACTGCGAACACACGTCCCTGGACATCCGGAGCGACCTTGGCCTGCCAGATGGCCTGGCTGGAGGCATTCGTAAAAGGGCCAAAGAACATGATCGAAACCCCGCAGATGGCAATGAGCGGGATGGACGTGCGCAGTCCCAGGGCGCTGAAGAACAGGCCGCTGAGCAGCGCAGCCCCCAACAGGGTGTATATCTTGCGCTTGCCGCCGCCCCAGGCGCTCATCACCAGCGTGCCTGCCAGCATGCCCACTCCTATTAAAGTGCTGATATAGCCCAGCGTTCTGGCATCCCAGTTATCCAGGATCAACGGGACGAGCAGCGGGTTGATCACTCCCATCAGGAAATTGGTCGCCATGAAGAAGATCAGAAGCGCCAGCAGGCCTTTGCGCTCCGTGATGTAGTCCCAGCCAAAGCGCATCTCTTTCCAGATCGAGCCTTTGGCTTCCGGGTCCTGGGTAGTGCGCGGGGGATTGGGGATGCGTACAAAAAATAACATCAGCAGCACGGAAAAGGCGTAGGTGGCAAAGTCGATCAGCGCCATGTTGCCGAGGTGGATGGCCACATACAACGCGCCTGCCAGGGCCGGCCCGGCGATCTGCGGCAGAGCTTCGCCCAACTGCACGAAGCCATTGGCCCTTCCGTAATGTTGTTTGGGGACCAGCAATGTCACCGAGGCGGTCAGGGACGGCCACATCAGGGTGTTGAAGGACGCCATCCACAGGTTGATCGGGATCACCATCCACGGTTGCAGGTGGTGGCTTAGGTAAAGACCTCCAGCTGCCAGCACCGCCAGCCCGGCGCCAAAATCGCTGACGATCATGGCGGTCCGCCGGTTCCAGCGGTCAGCGAAGACCCCCGCGATGGGCGAAAGCAGCACGTAGGGCGCCTGTTGCGCCACCTGCACCAGCGCCAGCATCAGCACCGACCTGGTCTGGTCGTAGACCCATACGCCCAGTGCAAAGCCGGTGAGTTGAGATCCGATCAGCGAGACAAGCTGACCGGACCAGATGGTGAAGAAGGCGCGCAGACCGTGCGCAGGCTGGGATTGTTCCATAATATTCCCCCAAGTATAGATAAGATGTGAAGTAGGGTCAAGAGACTTCGCAGCAGGATAAGGTTCCTCGCGGAGCACCTCCTTGGGGGGCGGTGGGGCGGGCCCTATTTCCCAGGCTGATGTTAGGCCGCATGTGCGTTCTTGCGTTGAGCTTCCTTATAAGCCTTTGCAAAGACTTTCTTGAGAACCTCTTCGTTCACATCCCTGAGCGACTTGATATAGAGGCATCCTTTGCCGGTTTTGTACTTCCCTAATTTGGAAAGTTCATCTTCAACGTTATTCAGTCCGCCCATTAAATAGATGCTGATGTTTTGTTTTCTGGGCGAGAAGCCAATCACTACCATGTCTCCCTCTCGTCCGCTTTCATATACATAGTGATATGTTCCGAAGCCGATAATTGCGCTTCCCCATATCACGGGCTCGGAATTCGAGACTTTTTGCATCATTTTAAGAATTGCAAAGCAATCCTCTCGCACTTGCTGGTCTTGGATTTTGTTCAGGAAAGCAGTTACACTGTCTTTTGTCGGTTTGGTTTTATTTTCTGTCAAAGAAGTCTCCTTTTCACACAGCCCAACCATGATTCAGAATAATATATATACATAACCTGCAATTTTGTATGATATATTAGGTCAGTATAGTACAAATTCCCCCCGATTTCAATAACCCCTTTTCACCTTGGCGCGTGATTTTTACCCCGTTGCAGGGCTATTCAGCCTTCTAAGTAAAATTAGCCTGCTTGTATGCTGGCAGTTATTTTGCTACAATGACAACAGGTTGTTTATTCCATGGCATGGCAGGGATCATGAACCGGAAACCGGAGGCAAAGGAGAGCTGAGATGGCAGACAAATGGGAGCTGTGTCACGTAAATTTTCTTGGGAATCAAATTAAATTTTATTCTCCTGGAAAAACACCCAATTACATGGGCTGTGACAAGTTTATTTTGTCAAAGGGCGGGAGTGGAAATTCCTGGTATGGATCTGACGTGGTCATCCCCATCCTTCTTACGGATAGCTGGGAGCCGTTTGGAGTCCAGAATTACCAGGAGTACGTGTTTAAAAGAAAGGTCAATACTGAAAATCCGGCTGGTCACACGGATTTCCTGGGAAAAGATTGATGGGTAAATGTTCAAGCGCCTGTAGCCCGGTTGTTATTTTGTTTCGATGACAATAGGCTTGATTATTCCAGCGCTTTATTATGTCTGAAGTCAACCGGGAGGCGCTATGAAAGAATGCCCATATTGTCATAAGTCGATCTATAATGATGTCAGTGTTTGCCCATATTGCAGGCGGCGGCTGACAAATGAAGTCGGCTTGCCTCTGCCGCCGGTGAAAAGAAAACTTAAACCTGCCTTGGCAGTTATTATCATTTTGGCAGTTGTCATCCTGGCATTTATCCTTTATGCGATTGTTGTCAGTGCCCATTAAAACAAGCACTTGCCCGCAGCCCGCAGGCGGGTGGAAAGGAGCGCCCAATGTACGATTTACCCACCTGGGTCTTCTGGTTCTTCTTGATCGCCGGATTTGCGTCCATTGGGTATAGTTTTTTCCCGCGGCGGAGCTCCTCCGCGGCATTTTATTTCATTTTGGGTGTACTGAGCGTCGGTTTCTCCTTATTCCTCTGGTTCTCCCCCCTCGTAACATTGAGATAAACACACCCCCGCCATGCTTGGCGGGGGTATTTATTTCTTGTCATTCCCACTTTTTGCATAATCGTATGTTTTTTTTAAGAACATTTGCGCGATAATAACTGGGAAGCAATACGTATTAACGTATTGAACAAAAAGCCGGGTACTTCTCGATCCCTTTTATCCTAAATGAAAGGGCAGGCTATGTTAACTGAAAGAAGAAAGTATGAACGGCATATAAATGGGGATTACATGCGTGTCAAAGATAATGACACGGAAGAAATTATAGGGTATCTGACCGAAATCAGTCTGGGAGGCTTTAAACTTGAGAGCCCAAAGAACCTGACGGTTGATAAAAATTACAACCTGCGCCTGGAATATGCCATTGAGGAACAAGACAAGTGGTTCGTTGTTTTTGTCGCTCAGGCTAAGTGGAGCCGACCCGACCCCATCACACCTTACGAATATATTCTAGGCTTTGAGATCGTCAACATTGCACCCTCCGAGAAAGAAATATATAAAAGCATTGTGGAAAATTATGGCCGGTCTAAACCCCAGTTGTGAAATGATGGTCTATAAAGCAGGGAAGATTATCATTGCTGGAGCACATAAGGAGCGCCCAACGTACGATTTACCCACCTGGGTTTTCTGGTTCCCCCATCGTAACAGCGAGATGAACATACCCCCGGCATGCTGAGGCGGGGGGATTTTAATTCTTGGATAGTAGGTTCGATCAGGCGGAAACCGTTCTAATCAAGAAAGGGGTTCTTACGATGAAAAAATGCCCTTATTGTGCTGAAAAAATTCAAGTTGAGGCCGTCGTATGCCGCTACTGCGGACGGGATTTACCAAATCCTGAAACGGATATGCTGACAGGTCGACCTGAAAATCTTCAGTTTATTTATAACAATCTTTTAACATACATCAATTCGGTTGTTACTTTTCGCTTCACAACCTTGGGTTTCTTTTTGGCTGCTGTGGCGATAATCATAGGAGGGAAGTCTTCATTTGAGAAATATATAGTACTGGCTTTCATTACAATTTCACTCTATATAATTGAACTCAGAAATCGGTTTCTTAAAAACGACCTCGAAGCGCAGGCTAAGAGAATTGAGGAAGAATGGGGTTATTATGGAAATAGGTACCCATTTAAAGAATCTGAATCCACCTATATATTCGGAAAAGGAATTCAATTCAATAAAGATGAATATAAAAAATCGAAAATCACGCATGGGATCGGACTCGACCTTTTATATGGTTTCATTTTTCTTTACGCTGTAATTCGAATAATTCTTCTTCTGAATGGGATTGGTCAATAAAAACAGATTCCAGATGACAGCTTATGCCGCGTAATTCCCTCCCTCTATTCTGCGATTCGTAACGTCTAACACTTTACGGGTTCTGTTTCTTATCGGTTTCGCGCGACTGCCAATCCGCGTTCGGGTGATAACCGCAGCACTTGCGGCCATGGGAATTTATGGATTCAGGAATTTGGCTTCATGAGTGGTGGTCTCACCGCGACCGGGGCATGGATCGCTTCCCACGACCTGCAGGCGAAGCAAAACAGGCTGACCTTCCTGTTTGGTCAAATAGGCATCGTAGGTGGAGGTTTTACCATAACAACCGCCGGTTCCGGGTGTGGTAAAAAAAACCTGCCCCTTCTCAAAAGTATAATTCCCTTCGTCTATGGTTGTGTCGACATAAAAAAAGCGGAAAGTGCCATCCGTTTTGAATTCGAGCTTTACACCCGGGCTGGGGAACCACCAGACACCAAGCAGGTCATTGACCGAACTTGCGAGAGTCTCCACCGCTGTGGCGGTCACTAAGGGCGCAGGCGGTGCAGTCGGCGGGACGGTTGGCGGGATGGCGGTCGGCTGCGGTGTCGCGGCGGGCTGGCAGGCTGCCAAAAGGATCATGACAAGAAATGCGAAAGCGATCTTTTTCATTGATTCCTCCTTTTTTGGCGCACACTCCTTAACTTACATTCTCAAATTGATTATTCTTTATCTGCTCACAACGGATAGCAGTATTTTATCATTCCGCATAATTTTTTTGCTACCAATTTCTCAAAACCGAATGTTATGAAACGTTTTCACCCTCCCGATTAAATAGAAATAACAGTTTGGGAAATTTCAGAATGATAATTATGCCAGGCATTTTTCAAACACATCTTTATGTGGATATTTTGCGGGAAGTTTCATGATCACATACCTTGCCTCAATTTCCCTCTTGACTTAATAGAACAATAGTTCTATAATTATTTCAGGCAAGCGACGGTCAACCTTCCGCCGCTTGTCACCACTTAAAGAGTCTTATATTCATGTTTTTTGTAGGAAATTTCGTGGTAAATCTCTTCCTTAGTCTAAAAAAAAAGAGCAACAAATGACAGACTCGATTCCCACCTCTCCTCTTTATAAACCCGCTAGTCGCCTGGAGCTTATTCGTTCCTCAGAAACGAATACAAATCGAATCCCACTTGCCGCCACTGATAGAGTTAACTATGAAGAAACCCTCGAAGAGAAAATGAAAAATATTCGTTCCTCTTTTTTACCTTATGCAGTGCGTATTTTGTCCAGCGGGCGGGTTCGATGGGGGGGAGTCTTTCTGGGTCGGTTATATCCTCCCCGCACTCCCCCCCGGGATTGGAGGGGATTCGTTCCTCTTTGTTGTGACACACATTGCGCTATGCCCGGACGGCCTTCGCCCTGCACATCGTCCCCGAGGGGGATATTATCCCCCCAAGGGGACATCGTCCCTCGCGAAGCACCCCCTTGGGGGGCGCAAGGGGTCATCTTACACGCAGAAGGTCCCCGTAGGGGGCAGGGTATCCTTGGTGGCGAGAATTGAATCCTTCCACAGGGGCGGAACACGTCTCGCCCCTGCAACTTCTCTTGCTGTATAATCTTCTTATGGACTCTTCCATCTCCCCCTTCTTCAACCCCACGGGCGTGGTCATCGTCGGCGCCTCCGCCGACCCCGCCAAGCTGGGCTATTTCGTTGTCCGTAATATGCTCCGCAGCGGGTACCCGGGCGCCATCCACTTTGTCAACCTTAAAGGCGGCCAGCTCTTCGACCGTCCCATTTATCGCACCGCCGCAGACGTTCCCGATCCGGTTGACCTGGCTGTGCTGATCGTCCCGGCCTCTGCCACTCCCGCCGCCCTCGCCGACGTCGCCGGGCGCGGCATCCGGGCTGCCATCATCGCCTCGGGCGGCTTCCGGGAAGCCGGTCCCGAAGGCGCCGCCCTCGAAGCTGAATGCCTGGAGATTGCCCGCAAAAATAAGCTGCGTTTCATCGGCCCCAACTGTATCGGCCTCATCGACAACCACCTGCCCCTGGATACCTCCTTCGTCACCCTGCCCCCGCCGCCCAAAGGCGACCTGGCGCTCATCTCCCAATCCGGAGCCGTGTGCGGGCTGATCATGGACTGGGCCCGTGACCAGGGCTTTGGCTTCTCGCGTCTGCTTAGCCTGGGCAACCAGGCGGATGTTACCGAAACCGATATGCTCCCCGGCGTGGCCGCCGACGAAAATACGCGTGCCATCACCTTTTACATTGAAAGTATCCGCGACGGGCGCCGCTTCGTGGAAGTCGCCTCCCAGGCGGCTCGCCTCAAGCCGCTGGTTGCCATGAAAGTCGGCCGGTCTGTAAGCGGTCAGCGCGCCGCCGCTTCGCATACCGGTGCGCTGGCAGGCGCGGAGACTGCCTACCAGGCCGCTTTCCGCCGGGCGGGCATTCTGCAGGCCGGCACCATCGAAGAAATGTTCGACTGGGCCGTGGCGCTGGCAGACTGTCCCCTGCCGCTCGGCCCCCGGGTGGCCATCCTGACCAACGCTGGTGGGCCGGGTGTCATTGCCTCCGATTCGCTCGAAGCCTACCATCTGGCGCTGGCCGAATTCACCCCCGCCACCCTGTCCGCCCTGGCCGCCCTGCTTCCCTCCGCCGCCAGCCTGCATAACCCGGTGGATATCCTGGGCGGCGCCACCAGCGCATTGTACGCAAGTTGTCTGCGTTTATTGCTCGCCGACCCGGGCGTGGACGCGGTGCTCGTCATTATCCCGCCCCCGCCCGTTGATACCGCCGAAATGGACGCTGAGGCGGTCATCCCGCTCATCCAGTCGGCCTCCAAGCCGGTGGTCGTAGCCTTGATGGGCGGCCCGATGATTGTCAAAGCCGCCGAACTTTTCCGGGCGGCCCGCATCCCCGAATTTCGTTTCACCGAACGAGCCGTCTCGGCCCTGTCTGCCCTGGTCAAACGGGCTGAGTTTTTGGGGAAAGCGCAGGAGAGTCCCCGCATCTGGCAGGATATTGACCCCCGCACCGCCCAGGCTGCCCTGAAGAATTCCCGGCCTGCTTCCTTCCTGGACCCCCTGTCTGCCGACCGTTTAATGGCCGCCTATGGCATCCCGACCGCTCCCATCAAGCTGGCCCGCTCGGAGGCCGAAGCCGCCGATATCGCCGCGCAGCTGGGCTTCCCGGTTGTGCTGAAAATAGCCTCGCCCGACATCCCCCATAAATCCGACGTGGGCGGCGTTTTGCTGGATGTCCAGACTGCCGAAGAAGCCCGCCTCGGTTTCCGCACTGTGACCGGGTCTGCCCGCCTCGCCAGGCCGCAGGCCCGCCTTGATGGCGTCCAGGTCCAGCGCATGCTGCCCGGCGGGCAGGATGTCATCATTGGTGCGAGTCGTGACCCGCAATTCGGCGCGCTGATGATGTTCGGCTCCGGCGGTGTGGAAGTGGAAGGTTTGAAGGACGTGGCTTTTGCCCTGGCTCCCCTGCTGCCCTCCGAAGCCGATGATCTCCTCCAGCGCACCTGGGCCGGGCGCAAACTGGCTGGCTTCCGCAGCATTCCGCCCGCCGATGCCGGGGCGGTCAAAGAGATCTTGCAGCGCCTTTCGCAGTTGGCCTTTGATCTCCCGGAAATTGCCGAGATCGAGATCAATCCCTTGCGGGCCCTGGCTCCCGGTCAAGGGGTGGTGGCGCTGGATGTAAGGGTCAAAATGGGATAGAGCGGGCCGAATTGACTGAAAGGTGAGACCCCCGATTCTCGCTTGTCAGTCCCCACTTTTGTTTTGTAAAAACTTGCTTGCCAGTTTGTGAGTTTGTTCAATGTGTTAATAGCACCTTGCGCTACCAAGTACGTCCCGCCGTGTTATAGTTACCGTACTATTCGCCAATAGGAGGAGCTATGAAGAAAAGAGGGACTCGTTTTGTTGTATGGCTGGTAAGCATACTGGCGGTCCTTGCCATTTTGCTTTCCGCCTTCGGTGTGGTTACTGCCCGCCGTTCTTTCCCGCAAACGGATGGAGAGATCAAACTCTCCGGGCTGGATGGTCCCGTGAATGTCGTCCGCGACAACATGGGCATCCCGCATATTTATGCCGCCAGCCTGCACGATCTGTTCATGGCACAAGGTTATGTCCATGCCCAGGACCGTTTCTGGCAGATGGACTTCTGGCGGCACATCGGCTCCGGACGTCTCTCCGAGATGTTCGGCAAAACGCAGTTGGATACCGACACCTTTCTGCGCACGCTTGGCTGGCGCCAGGTTGCCGAGCAGGAACTGGCGACCTATGACCCCGAGTCGATCGCCATCCTGGATGCCTATGCCGAGGGGGTCAATGCGTACCTGGCAGATCACTCGGGCACGGCCATCAGCCTGGAATACGGCATCTTGAAGGTCCTCACCCCCGGTTACAAACCCGAACCCTGGACGCCGGTCAATACCCTGACCTGGGCCAAAGCCATGGCCTGGGATTTGCGCGGCAACATTGACGAGGAGATCGAGCGCGCCATCCTGCTCAAGACCTTCACCCCGGAACAGGTGGCGCAACTCTTCCCCACTTATCCAATTG
>Ga0209048_10006313_pt1 | contig 11108 bp, 11 predicted proteins | sample FrelakmetCRP12CR_FD_187146 | JGI IMG/M metagenome (GOLD analysis project Ga0209048, IMG submission 187146) | Freshwater lake sediment microbial communities from the University of Notre Dame, USA, for methane emissions studies - CRP12 CR (SPAdes)... | ecosystem: Environmental > Aquatic >... | reverse complement strand
GTAGCCAAATCTGCTATGGCTTGGTTAATATTGTATTGAGAGTGAAAACTCTCTCGATCCCAGATCATGCCCATCAGTCCCTTCAAGCCCAAGCTGACACCTGTGGCGGAGTGGGACTTAGCGACAGGAATGTTGATCAGCACATGGCCGTCTAAAATCTCTTTAAAGACCTCTACGCGTTCTAACACTTTCCCCTGGGGAATCTTGATCTCACCAAAAAACTTTCTTTCTTGAAGCGCAAGAACATGAACCCCGGGGATGTTCTTACAAGCCTCTCGAATCCCTGTTCTCTCAAGGCAGAGCTCTGCCCTCTGCAGCGTATGATCCAAAACTAAAACCTGCTGGGCCCCTGCTTCCATACAAGCCTGAGCCACTGTAGCGACAACCAAGGGATGAGTAGTAGCGCTGAAATCAAGGGTCCTGGCAAAGGACATGTTAGGCTTTAGGACGACCCGCTGCCCCCTTTTAACGAAGCGAGTAATGCCTCCAATAACCTCCAATGCCTTTCTTGTGGCAGCGACAGGTTCACCAGAAATCACCGCGAGGTCAAATTCTTCTTTTGCGAATGAAAAAGAAGGCTCTCCAGTGAGACCCAAGGCTATTCCAGCGGCAGCAGTTTTGAGAAACTTGCGTCGCGTCATCCCTCGTTTACATCCACTCATGAATTTTCCCTTCTCCTTTTAAAAAGCAATGTCCATAGCGTTCTTTATTCCGCATTCCGCGATCCGCAATCCGAAATATCTTTTTATCCAATAAACTCCGTAGGAACCTCTCTTAGCCGAGCAACGTCACGGATCTTCCTTGAAACATCAAATCCGATCGAACATTTAACCGGGCACTGGCCACAATCCTCACAAACCCTGGACGGGACATTCAGCGTCAAGACAAGGTCTTGAGCAAGCGGAAGATTTCGGTAGTCGTAAGTATACATATAAGCCCGCATCAAATCAGGGATGGGAAGCCCCTCGAGACATTGTCCCAAACACTGCCTGCAACCTTGACAGTAGGATCCACGGATGGAGGCTTCTTTCTGTAGCTCTATCTTTTCAGGTTCGGTGAGGGTCAGATCTTCCATGACGGAGAGGTCGATTTCCATTTGTTCAAAGGTGGTGAACCCAGGAACTATCGTGTGAACGTTTGGATCCTGAAGAATCCATTTCAGTGAAGCGGTGATATTTCTTACTGTCGGCGGTTGTTGATAGCCGCCCCGGATCGCTTTCATTCCTACAATTCCAATACCCGCCTGAGAGGCTTTGGCAATGGCATTTCTCACTTCCCCATAATGTTTCTGTTTGAAGTTATAGGCCGTTAAAATGACATCATAGGCTTTCGAATCGGTGGCAGCATGAATGACCTCCGGTTCGTTCCCGTGAGTGGAAATCCCGGTAAATCGGATCTTCCCGTCTTTCTTTGCCTTATCGAAGGCTTTCAAAACCGGTTCAAAAGCGACCGATTCTTTCCTGGTAATACCGTGTTGATAAAGGATATCTACATAATCGACGCCCAGACGTTTCAAGCTGAGATCCAGTTTCTTGAGAAACTCCTCGGTCGTTGCGCCTTCCATGTAGAGACCCGTCGTTCGGTCCTGGGGCAGATTCACCTTGCTACCGATGAAATAGGACTCCCGTGGCCGCCCCTTGATTACCCCTCCGATCACTTCCTCATTTCGACCTCCCATATAGGCATGGGCAGTGTCCAGAAGTAAAACACCCGAATCCAAAGCCTCCCGGATAAGGTTAGGATTATCAGTAAGCATCACCCCCATGTTAATCGCAGGGATTTTCAACCCCGTTTTCCCAAGGGTACGATAAACAAACTTTCTCTCTTTTCCTTTGGCCTCGGCGATCTTCATTTCCTGTTTTTTGTCAATCGATGGAAGGAAGAATAGCCCTCCAAACCCGGCCAGAGTTGATTTTATGAAGTCTCTTCTGCCTATCAACTTTTTTCTCATGCTCCTCCCCTTTCTCCCCCCGTCCGCGGTGGACATTTAAACTTTAGGCGCTTTAGTCACTTTAGACACTTGTCACTTTCTTTTTTGTAGTCCTTCTTCAAAAAGCTTAAGGTACCTTGATCGGAGGTCAGGATCGTTTAAACCAACTGTACCCCATAGGTGCGCTCCCTGCCAGTGAAGTTCAATTTCACCATGGTGAGGATCTGGAATAAGGTAACGTCCCTCCGTAACATTCTTCTCCGTTTTTCCCGTTTGCTCGGCATATTTCTGAATCATATTTTTACATTCGGTTTTGTCAGCAGGCTCAATGACAAAGAGTTTAAATTCTTTCCCGGAAAGCGAATAATCCGCATTAAAGGCAGAATGTAAAAACGAATAACCCAGAAAGTTTTTATTAATAAACTTTTCAGAATTCTTCTTTTTCCCCTCTTCCGGGAAGGAAGATAAAATCGAAGGAAGCGTCCCCTTCTCCCCCAAGTTTTCTGCAACTTTTTTTGCAAAGGTAAGCAGGATTTCCCGGTCCTCAGGACCAGTATTGATACCGCTTATTTTCACATAATAAGGGCCTGCCATAAAATTCAGTACATTTTCTTCGATATACCCCTGAGTTCCGATATTGACAAAGTTTGCATCGGAGAGACGTTCCTGGCTGTAGATTCCAAAGGCATGAATGGAAGTCCTATGGCGATAGACCTCAATGGTCACAGAAGCCTTCTTCTCATTCGAGTATTCTACCACCTTTAATTCCTGAAAATCGTACGTCAAATAGAGATCGGCTCCTCCATTGATGTATTCGAAGAGAGTTTTAGGAAGGAAGGTCTGGATTTCCCCTGATTGTCTCCACCCCGTTACTTCAGGAAAGGTGAACGTTTTCCGATCAGAATTTGAGGCCCATAGCGGACTGGCTAATCCCGATATCAAATAAACAAACAATAACCCATTGGCGAGGTATCTCTTTTTCATCATTTCCCGTCCTTGCGACACAGATTCATTGGATCATACTTATTTATTCCCACTATTTCGAATGATAAAAGGGAATCTCGAACTAATCAATGAAGAGTCAATAAAGAATGAAACCTCCCTGCCGGGAGCAGGAAGGTTTTAGTTTGCCAACCTTTCTTCGAGTCTGCAATTTCCAGACTTTATGGAATTGCTTGAAATTCAATGAAGATACTATCTTAAGCCAATATTCGGAAGAAGAGCTGCCCTGAATGGCACTACCAATGGCTGAATATTAACCTCTTCCTATTCGCCTTTCTTGGCATCCGCATGGTGTTTGATCACAAGGGCGTCCACCATAAAAATCACATCCTCAGCAATATTTGTGGCATGGTCTGCAACCCGTTCCAGACATCGGCACACAATCATCAGATGGACCGCTCGGGTAATGGTCTTTGGATCGGACATCATGTAGATGAGTAGCTCTCGGAAAACTTGGTCATTCAACCCGTCAACCATATCATCCCTCTCACAGACAGAACGAGCCAGCTTAGAGTCATGGTTCACAAAGGCGTCGAGGACGTCCTTGACCATGGATTGGGTGATCTCAGCCATTTTGGGGATATCGATATAGGGCTTGAGCTGGGGTTCCTGATTCAAGGAGATCGCCCGCTCGGCAATATTCACCGCCTGGTCACCCATCCGCTCAAGATCGGTAACGATCTTCATGGCAGAAGTAATGAATCGGAGGTCCTTGGCCATAGGTTGCCTTAAAGCGAGAAGCTTCAAACACATATCCTCGATGGCGATTTCCAATTTGTTAATTCGATCTTCAAATTCAAAGGTTTTCTGGGCAAGTTCTGAATCTCTCTTGACCAGAGATTGGACGGAATCACGGATGTCCTCTTCTACCATCGCCGCCATCCTCAAGAGGTTCTCCTTCAGTTCTTCTAACTCTTTATGAAAATGTGTCTCTGTAGCCATCATCCCCTCCCTCCCTCTCTCACCCCTCCCCTCTTCCCCTGCTTACTGGCCCCGGTCCCGACCGAGGGCGGGGCAGGCAAGCATACCGGAGACGAAGGGGGTAAGATGAAATTTTTTTAACCAAACCGTCCGGTGACGTAATCTTCAGTCCTTTTGATGCTCGGTTTGGTAAAGATTTTTTCTGTGCGATCCACTTCGATCAGCTCCCCCAAATAGAAAAAAGCTGTATAATCAGAGACCCGGGCAGCCTGCTGCATATTGTGAGTCACAATAACGATGGTGTATTTCTCTTTCAATTCCTGAATGAGCTCCTCGATCTTCTGAGTGGCGATAGGGTCTAAAGCCGAAGCAGGCTCGTCCATCAAAATCACCTCCGGCTCCACAGCCAGAGCCCTGGCAATACAAAGTCGTTGCTGCTGGCCTCCGGAAACCTCCATGGCCGAATCGTGCAGCCGGTCGACTACCTCGTTCCAAAGGGCGGCATCCTTCAGGCTCTTCTCAACCCGGTCAGCGATCTCTTTCTTGGAAGAGGAGCCGTTGATTCTCAGCCCGTAGGCCACGTTCTCGAAGATCGTTTTAGGAAAGGGATTCGATTTCTGGAAGACCATACCCACCCGGCGACGAATCTGTACCGGATCCACTTCTAAGGCATAGATACTCTCTCCGTCAAGTAAGATCTGGCCCTCTACTCGTACCCCTTCCACCACGTCATTCATACGATTCAGGCATCGGAGGAAGGTTGTCTTTCCGCACCCCGACGGTCCGATCAGAGCGGTAACCCTGTTTGCCAGTATTTCAAGGTTAACATTCTTCAGTGCTTGAACGCTTCCATAATAGAAATTCAGATTCCTGACCGACATCTTCATATTATTATTCATTTCTCACCCTCTCATCTTCTGACGATAGCGATAGCGAACCCAGATGGCTGAAAGATTAAGCAGCAGGATCAGGCCCAGAAGCACCAGGGCCGTTCCATAAGCAATGGGCCTGACCTTTTCTATGGCATGGTGCTGTGTCGACAAAATGTAAAGATGATAGGGTAAGGCCATGAACTGGTCGAACAGCGATTTAGGCAAATTGGGAAGAAAGAAGGCAGCCCCTGTAAAAAGGATGGGGGCCGTTTCTCCGGCGGCCCTGGACAAGCCCAGAATCACGCCTGTCATCATCCCTGGGATAGCATAAGGGAGCACATTCGTTCGGATCGCATGCCATTTCGTCGCCCCCAAGGCAAGAGCACCTTCACGATAAGACTTTGGAACTGTTTTCAATGCTTCCTCGCAGGCCGTGATCGTCCAGGGCAGGGTTAGGAGACCCAGGGTCAGCCCCGCTGAAAGAACAGAGGTTCCAAATCTAAACATCTGGACGAAAAGCACCACTCCAAAAAGCCCATAAACGATCGAAGGCACCCCGGAGAGGTTTCGGATAGCCAACCGAATCAGGCGGGTTATTTTCCCTGGTCGGGCATATTCATTAAGATAAATGGCTGCGAACATGCCTAAAGGGACTGCAAAGATCACCGTAATGATACTCACCATGAAAGTTCCCATAATGGCGGGGAAGATTCCCCCTTCCGTCATACCCATTCGAGGTGGCTGGGTTAGAAACTTCCAGGAAAGAACGCCTACTCCCTTGATAAAAATATCGAATAATATTACCCCCAGAAAGAATAGGACCAAAACCCCCGCCAGATAAAGCATCAAAAAACCTAATCTTTCAGACCATCGTTTTTTCATCTTTCGACCTGTTGATATTTCTGTAAAATAATATCTGATACCAGGTTCACCACAAAAGTCATTATAAAGAGAACGAGACCGATCACAAACAGAGCATAATAATGGGTGGTGTTATACGGAACTTCTCCTAATTCGATGGCGATCGTTGCAGTCATGGTCTGAATAGCATTTAAGAAATTGAAGGTCAACGCAGGGGCATTACCTGTGGCCATGAGAACGGTCATCGTTTCACCAATGGCTCGACCCATGCCGAGCATGATCGAAGCGATGATTCCTGAAAGGGCAGATGGGATCAAGACACGAATAAGGGTCTGCCAGTCGTTGCCCCCGAGGGCTAAGGAGGCCTCCTTGTAGGAGTTAGGAACTGCCCGAAGAGCGTCCTCCGAGAGGCTGATAATCGTCGGCAGCGACATGATGGCCAGCAGGATTGATCCGTTTAATGCATTCAATCCATTGGAAATCCCGAACAGTTTAGCGATCAAAGGATTGACCAAGATAATGCCAAGAAATCCCACCACCACCGAGGGAATGCCAGCCAGGATCTCTACGGTAGGCTTTAAAATCTCCCGAATTCGGGGAGAAGCCACCTGAGATATAAAGGCGGCACAGGCGACACCCAGCGGGACAGCAATGACCAAAGCCCCAATGGTTACCATCAGGGTACTGGTGATCAAAGAGAGAATGCCATACTGAGGTGTGGAGTAAGAGTTAGGGATCCATACCGAACTGCCAAAGAAACTCTTCCATCCGAGTTCCTTGATAGCTGGGAAACCTTTAACGAAAAGAAGGGAAAAAATACTCAAAAGGATGAGAATAGCCAGTAGGCCATTTATAAAGAAGAACTTTTCGATAAGGATTTCGTTGAGCCGCCGAGCCCGAAGTTTCCTAAATGCGATTGTCTTGTCCTTTGTATCAATCCTCTTATGTAACCAAGCTTTTTCCACAGGGGCTTCCTCTATGGTCACTGATGGTTCATATGGCTCTTCCATTTATTTTATCTCTTTTCCATTCAAAAAATAAGGAAAAGTTTCCCTAAATGACTTCAGGGAAACTTTTCCAGTCTTTAATTTTAATGAGCTGATTCATCGATTAAAGCCCCTGTTTTCGATTGAATTCCATCCAGTCCTTCTGAACCGGGAAGAATCCCTCTTTCCGGACAATTTTTTGACCTTCGCCGCTGATCTCGAACCGGAGGAAATCGAGCACTCCCCCTGCCGGCTTTCCGTTTGTATAATGATTCAAAGGCCGGGTGATAGGGTATTTTAACGACATCACATTTTCCATCTTGGCTGGGGTATAAGCCGTGGACTTGGCCTCTTTCGCAACATCTACAATTTTAATCCCCTCCATGACTTCTTCCTTCTCATTGACCACATAACCCACCGCAACATAACCAATACCTTCTGCATCCCGTTTGACGGCCTCAGCGATCTGAGCATTTCCATTCATGGCTTTCATGTTGGGAGAATAGTCGCCCTTCAGGACAGAATCTCTCAGAAAGACAAAAGTTCCTGAATTGCTCTGACGGCCATAAAGGGAGATTTTTGCATCCTTACTCCCAACTTCTTTCCAGTTGGTGATTTCACCTTTAAAGATTTTCCCTATCTGTTCCAACGTCAGTTTAGAAACACGGTTCGATGGGTGAGTGATAATGGATATGGCGTCCGTGGCAATGACGACCCGGAAAGGCTGAACTCCTGCACTTTTAGCCGCTTCTTCTTCTTTGGGTTGTATCTCTCTCGATGAGTTGGCGATATCTGTTTGCTTATTGATCAAGGCTGCAATTCCGGTCCCTGATCCACCTCCGGTGACTCCAATCTTCACCGCGGGGTTTTTCTGCATGAAAACCTCCGCCAATCTTTGGACCAAGTTGACCTCAGAATCGGAACCTTTGACCTGGATCATATTTTGACCCTGTGCTTCTGGCCCGATAAGAGCAAATCCTCCAATGGCGACACCAATAACCAGCATCCACACACGTACATTCAAAATTCTCATTTTTATGACCTCCTTTTATTTTTTAAAGATATCCTTTCTTTGTTACAGTTGTGTTACAGCTACTTGACATTTTAGTTAAATTTCTCACCTCCTCCCCAACTTATCTTTCTTCTTAACGGCCCCCCACAGATTCCGGAGGGCGATAAAGGCTCGCTGAGACACCTTGCTCTCCCCGCAATAGTTTTTTGGCATTGAGAATCGCCTGGGATAAGTCTTGTTCAGGATCCAGAGAGACATCCCCATGACCGGGGAAGATCTTCAATATCTTGCGAGCTTCCAGACGTGTGATGGAATTAATGTAATCCCCCACACTCCCAGACTCTGCGATGTAAGAGAGTGTGCCTCCGGCGAATACCGCATCTCCTGAAAAAAGGATTTTGTCTTGTCCCATCGCTAAAAGTGGTATATATGTGGAGATCGGGTGATAACCATCCACTCATCAATCAAAGGTTAACCTTCGGATGTTACAAGAAGATGACAGACAAGTGGAATTTCTGTGAATAGTTAAAAGAGTTGTGAGTTAAGGAAGATAAGAAGAATTTTCGTATCCAATAGACGGGAGATTTAAGGAGGAAATAATTTCTTTCATTTTCAGCTCGAAATCGGTATCCTACTCCCCTGAGTGTTTCTAAGTATTCGCCCATACCTCCAAGTTTTTCCATCAAATGCCGAATATGGATATCCACGGTCCTATCCTGCCCTTCATGAAAGCGTTAAATTGGTCTTGTGGCCTGCAGAGATTGGAAGAAATAAGAGCTTTCCACTGAAATTAATGATTGACGAAGTATGCCGAAATATGTATATTTCGATTCGCCATCGATGGTAGGAATAAGAGCAACATTTCTTTTTGGATGGAAAACCTTGATGGATATATTTTTTTAAATAGATGTAAATTCACCTCATCTACTGTATTTGGACTGGAATTCCATAGTTTCCCTCATTTATCAGATGATACGTAAAGGTCTCCAGTCCGGTCTGACAGTGCTCTACTACATTACTTTCTCCACAGTTTTGGCAGTAAACTCCGTTAGAAATTCAAGCGGGGCACTAGACCCCGCCGGAACTATTATAAAACCTAACCCCGCTGCAGAGCAGCGGGGCATTATTTCTAACGGGGTAAAGGAGGCTTTCATTGGTTAAGTTATCCCTTATGCCTAAAGATAAGAAATTTATTGCCCTTTTTGAACAGGGAACCCAGAATGCCGTCAAGATAGCTCAGCAACTAAAAGATATGGTGAACATCTGGGAAAATATAAAGGAAAGGGTCGGGATAATAACTGACTTAGAACACCAGGGAGACGCGATTACTCATCAAATATTTGGGCAATTACACACCTTTTTTATTACTCCATTCGATCGAGAGGATATCGCTCTGTTGGCTCATTCCATAGACGATGTAGCTGACTTTATCCATGCGGCAGCAGATGCCATGTTCCTCTACAAAGTAGAGCGCCCTACGAACAGGGCCAAGGAACTTGTCGATATTGTTTTACAAGCAGTGGGTGAAGTCGAAAGGGCGGTTTCTGCAATGCACGACCGGATTGGACGAAAACAGCTTCTTAAGCGATGCGTAGAAATTAATCGCTTAGAGAACATGGGAGACAGCGTGTATCGTTCGGCGATGGCTGAGCTATTTGATGGTTCAGTTGATATTGCTGATCTGATCAAGTGGCGAGAAATTTATAATCATATGGAGAGTGTCATCGACAGGTGTGAGGATATCGCCAACATATTGGAAGGGGTGGCTATCAAGTATTCCTAATCCCCTGAATTGAACTTTACCAAAATACCGAATAAACAGGACGAATGAATCATGAATATTTTTTGGCCATAATACTGCTTATGGCTCAAAAAGTGAATATGCCAATGGAGTGAATACGGTTATATGAATTTATTATTCTTGATCTTCATAATACTTGTAGCCTTGCTTTTTGATTTTACCAACGGAATGCATGATGCTGCGAATTCTATCTCTACCATTGTTTCCACCAGGGTCTTATCACCCAGACAAGCTGTCGTCTGGGCAGCTTTTTTTAATTTTTTGGCTTTTCTTATATTTAGTACAACCGTTGCTGTAACCATTGGCAAGGGGATGGTCGATATTAAGACAGTCACTGCCACGGTGATTCTTGCTGGTCTTGTCGGTGCTATTTTTTGGAATATTATTACCTGGTATTTTGGACTGCCCAGTAGTTCATCTCATGCTCTCATCGGTGGATATTCTGGAGCAGCCATAGCAAAGAGTGGCTTTGGAGTAATTATTTTGAGTGGTTGGTATAAAACATTGCTTTTTATTGTCTTGGCGCCTGTGATTGGCTTAGTGTTAGGTTTTATGTTAAAGATCATTTCAACTTGGGTTTTATATAAACAAAGTCCGGTGCTGGTGAATAAGTGGTCTCGAGTTTCACAGCTTTTTTCAGCGGCTCTCTATAGTTTAGGCCACGGGGGCAATGACGCACAAAAAACGATGGGGATCATTACCAGTCTTCTTTTTTCAGCGGGCTTGATCCATGAATTTAAAGTTCCCCTCTGGGTTGTTCTAAGCGCACATGCCGCTATTGGCTTGGGCACTTTGAGTGGCGGTTGGCGGATTGTTAAAACCATGGGACAGAAAATTACAAAGTTAACGTCAGTAGACGGGGTTTGTGCTGAGACCTCTGCCGCTTTTAGCATTTTCTTGGCCACCAATTGGGGTATCCCAGTCAGTACGACTCACGTGATCACGGGCGCTATATCGGGCGTGGGTTCTGCCACTCGGCTTTCTGCCGTGCGGTGGGGTTTGACTTTTCGTATTTTCTGGGCTTGGCTTCTAACGATTCCGGTATCTGCTATAATGGCTGGAGTCATTTATTCCCTGTGTGGAATCGTCGGTTTGAACTGAACAAGAATTCCCTGACTCAATAGATATTTGTTTAAGTCCTTGTGATGGAAAGACAGGACTCATTTAATAAAATTGATTAGGGGAGCATTCCCTTTTGGATTTGGTTCATTAGATGAGGAGGCAATCACTATGGAAATAAGAACGGCTTTTCACCAACGTTTGCTGGAAGTCGAGAATGATGTGCTGACTATGGGAAACATGGTGGTAAAAGCAATAGACCGTGCTATTGAAGCATTGAAAAAACGGGATTTGATCCAGGCCCACCAAATCATTGCTGATGATGCCGAGATTAATAAACAGCGATTCAGTATTGAGGACAAATGTGTTGAACTTATTAGCACTCAGCAGCCTGTGGCGAACGATCTTCGCCTCATTTTGGCCGCTCTCAACATTATTATAGAACTGGAACGAATCGGCGATTATGCCGAAGGGATTGCAAAGATTGTCATTATGATTGGTGATGAACCTCCCTTAAAGCCGCTGATTGATATCCCCCGGATGGGGGAAATAACGATCGAAATGATCAATAAAGGCCTCCAGTCATTCCTTACTCGGGATGTAGAATTGGCAATGCAGGTCGTCACCTTAGATAGCGTCGTGGACGATCTTAACGACCAGATCT
>Ga0209048_10006311_pt1 | contig 11113 bp, 9 predicted proteins | sample FrelakmetCRP12CR_FD_187146 | JGI IMG/M metagenome (GOLD analysis project Ga0209048, IMG submission 187146) | Freshwater lake sediment microbial communities from the University of Notre Dame, USA, for methane emissions studies - CRP12 CR (SPAdes)... | ecosystem: Environmental > Aquatic >... | reverse complement strand
CTGGCCGGCTACCAAGGCGTCGAGTTCGGCCTGTTCGACGGCGCCGGCAACGCCCAGTACCCCCGCGCCGCCGCCGAGTACCTGAAGCTGTCGAGCTGATCGGCCCGCGTCGTGGACACCGTCGCCATCGGCGCCCCCCGGCGCCCGAAGGTGGACGTGAGGTGGCGTGGACTTGGCCCCGTGGTGACGAGCTGATGGCCGTTTGCCTTTCGGTTTCGCGCCACCCACAATGCCCGTCGTGCTGATGGTGGCGACATGAGCACGGCGCACCGACCCCGTCTCGGGCAGCGGCCGTTCCGGGTCCGGGCCCGGGTGATGGGCGCCGCCGCGGAGCTCGTCGTGGCGACGAGCCTCGGGACGGGCGTGCTCGGCCTCCACCGGGGGCACGGCCCGACCGCAGGGACCGCGGTCTTCCCCCCGGCGGCGATCGCCGCCGTCGTCGTGCCCACGACCGCACCGCGGCCGACCACGACGATCGTGTCGACGACCATCGCGACGGTGGCCCCCTCGACGACCTCGACCACATCGGCGCGACCGGTGGTGATCGTCCACCCGGCCCGACCGAACCCTGCGTCGGCGTTGTTCTTCCTGCCCGAGCTCGCTCCGCCCATCCCGGTGGGCCTCGCCCAGACGGCGCCCGACGACGTGAGGAAGGCCATCGCCGCGGCCTGGCCCCCAGAGCTGCGTGACACAGCGACGGCCGTCGCAACGTGCGAGTCTGACCTGAACCCGCTCTCGGTCGGGGTGAACCAGAACCTGTCGATCGACTACGGGCTGTTCCAGATCAACGACGGGATCGACGGGAGGTTCTCGACGCTCGCCGGAGTCGGGGGCACACCCCAGCTGGCGCTCGACGTGCGTTGGAACGCGCTCGCCGCCTACTCGCTCTACCTCCAACGGGGCTGGGAACCATGGAGCTGCGCTCGCAAGCTCCAGCTCGACCTCTCGCCTCCTGCGCCGGGCACGTACCCGCCCGTCCCGTACCCGCTGCCCCCTGACGCGGTGGCGCCCACCACGTCCTCGACGACCACGACGACCGTGAGGCCCACCACCACTGCGACGACCTTGGCGCCGACCACCACGACGCAGACCACCGTGGCGACCACGACACCGACCACCGTGGCGACCACGACGTCCACCGTGACCACCACGGCACCGACGACCGTGGCGCCCACGACCACCGCGACGGCCGGGGCCCCCACCACCGTGACGACCGTGGCACCGACGACCGTGGCGCCCGCGACCACCGCGACGACCGTGGCGCCCACGACCGCTCCGGAGACGACCATCGTCGCGGTGACGACCGTGGCGCCCACCACCGCTCCGGCGACCACCGCCCCGACGACGACCGGTCCGACGACTGCCGGTCCGACGACTGCCGCGTAGCTCCTCGGTACCGGGCACCCGCTCTGCCCGGGCGCCGGCCCCGATCAGCTCGAAGCGAGGCGGTCCACCACGTGGTCGATACAGGCGGTGAGCGCCTCGACGTCGGCCGGCTCGATGGCCGGGAACATCGCGATGCGCAGCTGGTTGCGCCCGAGCTTGCGGTAGGACTCGGTGTCGACGATGCCGTTGGCCCGTAGGGCGGCGCAGACCGCGTTGGCATCGACCCCGGTGAGGTCGATCGTGCCGACCACGGCCGAGCGCTGGGAGGGATCGGCGACGAACGGCGTGGCGTAGGGCGAACGATCGGCCCAGGAGTACAGCGCCTTGGCCGACGCCCGGCACCGCTCGACGCACCACCCGAGGCCGCCGTTGGCGTTCATCCAGCCCACCTGGTGCTCGAAGAGGAACAGCGTGGCCAGCGCTGGGGTGTTGTAGGTCTGGTCGAGGCGGCTGTTGTCGAGGGCGATCGCAAGATCGAGGGAGGCCGGGATCCAGCGGCCGGAGGCCGAGATCCGCGCGATCCGCTCGACGGCCGCTGGCGAGCACAGAGCGACCCAGAGGCCGCCGTCGGAGGCGAAGCACTTCTGGGGCGCGAAGTAGTAGACGTCGACGTCGCCGGCCGACCAGGGGAGCCCGCCGGCCCCGGACGTGGCATCGACCAGCACCACGGCGTCGGTGTCGGCCCCGTCGGGACGCGTGAGGGTCATGGCGACCCCGGTGGAGGTCTCGTTGTGCGTGAGTGCGTAGGCGTCGATGCCCGGTGTCGCCCGGGCGACGGGGTGGGTGCCGGCCGGCGCCTCGATGACCATCGGCTCCCCGAGGTGAGGCGCCGCCGCGACGGCCTGAGCGAACTTCGAGGAGAACTCGCCGAACGACAGGTGTTGGCTGCGCTCGGCGATCAGCCCGAACGTGGCCACGTCCCAGAAGACGGTGGACCCGCCGTTGCCGAGCACGACCTCCCAGCCCGCTCCGAGCGTGAACAGGTCCCGGAGTCCGGCCCGTAGCGATCCCACCACCGAGCGGACACCCTTCTGGCGGTGTGACGTCCCGAGGTACGAGCGTGCCGAGGCCGCGAGTGCCGTGACGGACTCGGGACGGACCTTGGAGGGGCCGCACCCGAACCGGCCGTCCGAAGGCAGCAGCGATGCGGGGATCGAGATGTCACTCGGGCGGCGAGGGCTCACTGTGGAAGCATGGCAGCCCGTGAGCCGCATCTCCCAGCGCATCGGTGCCATCGCCGAGTCCGCCACGCTCGCCGTCGACGCCAAGGCCAAAGCCTTGCAGGCCAAGGGCGAGGACGTCATCGGCTTCGGCGCCGGCGAGCCCGACTTCCCGACCCCGGACCACATCGTGGAGGCCGCCGTCGCGGCCTGCCGCGACCCGAGGAACCACCGCTACACACCGAGCGCCGGGCTGCCCGAGCTCCGCGAGGCGATCGCCGCGAAGACAGCCCGGGACGGCAAGGTCACGGTGTCGGCGTCCCAGGTCCTCGTCACCAACGGCGGCAAGCATGCCGTCTTCGCGTCGTTTGCCACCCTGGTCGACCCCGGCGACGAGGTGATCTGCCCGGCGCCCTACTGGACCACCTATCCCGAGGCGATCCGGCTCGCAGGGGGCGTGCCGGTCGTGGTCGACACCGACGAGTCGAGCGGCTTCCGGGTGAGCGTGGAGCAGCTCGAGCGGGCCCGTACGCCCCGGACCAAGGCGCTGCTGTTCGTCTCGCCGGACAACCCGAGCGGGGCGGTCTACCCGCCCGATGAGGTCGAGGCGATCGGGCGTTGGGCCCTCGAGCACGGTGTCTGGGTGGTGACCGACGAGATCTACGAGCACCTGACCTACGGCGACCACGTGTTCTCCTCGATGCCCGCCTTGGTGCCCGAGCTGGCCGACACCTGCGTGATCGTCAACGGAGTGGCCAAGACCTACGCGATGACCGGCTGGCGCGTCGGGTGGATGATCGGGCCGCCCGACGTCATGGCTGCGGCGATCAACTTCCAGAGCCACACCACCTCCAACGTGAACAACATCGCCCAGCGGGCCGCCCTCGCTGCGCTGACCGGCGGGCTGGAGGCGGTCGCGATGATGCGGACCGCGTTCGAGCGTCGCGGCCGGATCATGGCGCGCCTGTTGAACGAGATCCCCGGCGTGCACTGCCTCGAGCCCGAGGGAGCGTTCTACTGCTTCCCGTCCCTGAAGGGGGTGCTCGATCGACCCGGTCGGACACCGTCCACCACCCTCGAGCTGGCCGACCTCGTCCTGACCGAGGCCAAGGTGGCGTTCGTGCCCGGTGAAGCCTTCGGGGCTCCCGGCTACGCCCGCTTCTCCTTCGCGCTCGGCGACGAGGACCTCATCGAGGGGATCCGGCGCGTCCAGAAGCTGCTCGGCTAGGAGTCCCGATGGCCCGCGTGCTCGTCACCGAAGAGATCGCCGAAGGCGGCCTGGAACGCCTCCGCGCAGCCGGCCACGTCGTCGACGTGCGGCTCGGTCTGACCCCCGAAGAGCTGCTCGGCACCGTGGCCGATGCCGACGCGCTCATCATCCGTTCGGCGACCCAGGTCACGGCCGAGCTCCTGGCCGTGGCACGTTGTCTCGTCGTCGTCGGCCGGGCCGGGATCGGGCTCGACAACGTCGACGTGGAGGCGGCCACGACGCGCGGCGTCATGGTGGTCAACGCCCCCCAGTCCAACGTCATCTCGGCGGCCGAGCACACGATGGCGCTGCTGCTCGCCCAGGCCCGCAACGTCCCTCAGGCGCACAGTGCGCTGAAGCAGGGCCGGTGGGAGCGCAGCCGCTGGGAGGGGGTCGAGCTCGCCGACAAGACCTTGGGGATCGTCGGGCTCGGCCGGATCGGCAAGCTCGTCGCCCAGCGGGCGCTGGCCTTCGGGATGCGCCTCGTCGCCTACGACCCGTTCGTCTCGGCCGAGCGGGCCCGTCAGATGTCGGTCGAGCTGCTCCCGCTCGAGCAGCTCGTCGCCGAGTCGGACTTCATCACGGTCCATCTCCCGAAGACGAAGGAGACCACGGGCCTCATCGGGCGCGAGCTGCTGTCGAAGGCCCGGTCGGGTCTGCGTGTGGTGAACGTCGCCCGGGGCGGCATCGTCGACGAGGACGCACTTGCCGAAGCCATCCGCGACGGTGTCATCGCCGGGGCGGCCCTCGACGTGTTCGCCAAGGAGCCCACCACCCAGTCCCCCCTGTTCGAGCTCGAGTCGGTCGTCGTCACGCCCCACCTCGGCGCCAGCACCCGCGAGGCCCAGGACAAGGCCGGCGACACGATCGCCGAGATGGTCCTTCTCGCCCTCGCCGGCGAGTTCGTCCCGTTCGCCGTGAACGTCTCGGCCGCCGAGGCCTCCGAGACGGTGCGACCCTTCCTTCCCCTCGCCGAGCGTCTCGGGCGGCTGTTCGCCCCACTGGCGCGGACCGAGCGCCTCGACGCCCTCGAGGTCTGCTACGAGGGCCAGATCGCCGACTACGACAGCCGCATCTTGACCCTGTCGGTCTTGAAGGGGCTGTTCGGGGCGTCGAGCGAGGAACCGGTCACCTACGTGAACGCGCCTCAGCTGGCCCGAGATCGCGGGCTGGAGTACCGGGAGGTGAAGACGGCCACGTCCTCGGAGTACGTCAACCTCATCACCGTGCGGGGAGGGGGCCACGAGCTCGCCGGCACGCTGGCCGGGCGACGCGGGGAGGCCCGCCTGGTCCTCGTCGACGGTCACCAGGTGGACCTGCCCCCCTCACCGCACATGCTCGTCGTGCGCAACGACGACCGGCCCGGCATGATCGGCCTCGTCGGCACCGTGCTCGGCGAGGCCGGCGTGAACATCGCGGACATGGGCCTGTCGCGAAGCCGTCAGCCCGGGTCGGCGCTCATGGTCCTGGCCACGACGTCGGCCGTCGGCGACGAGGTCATCGCCCGGCTGCACGCCAGCCCGGGCATCATCTCGGTGCACACCCTCGACGGCTGAGCCGCCGAGCCCCCGCGATCAGTCCTCGACGGTGATGGCGGCCGTGGGGCACATCTCGGCGGCCTGGGTCACCTTGTCGCGCAGGTCCTCGGGCGGCTCTTCCTGGAGGATGTACAGGTAGCCGTCGCTGCGGACCTCGAAGACCTCGGGGCAGACCTGCATGCAGGCACCGGTGCTGGCACAGACGTCGAAGTCGACCGAGACGCGCATGACCGTCAAGCTAGCCCAATGGCTTGACCCGACCCGGTCCGGGCCGAAAGAATAGAGGTGATGACCCAGCCGACTGGCCTCCTCCTTCTGACCTAGGCGAGCAGCCACCAGGGTGCTCGCCGAACCTCCTGCGCCTCCGGGCCAGGAGGTTTCTGGTTTTTCCGACCTCGTTGCCGCACGCTCTTTCGAAAGGGATCCCGATGTCGCCCCAGCCAGCGCAGACCCGCACGATGGCCTTCGACAAGTACCGGCCGTTCCTGCCCCTCGAGCTGCCCGACCGCACCTGGCCCAACCGCCGCCTCGAGAAGGCGCCGCGGTGGTGCTCGGTCGACCTGCGCGACGGCAACCAGGCGCTGATCGACCCGATGGACCCGGCCCGCAAGCGCCGGATGTTCGAGGCCCTCGTGCACATGGGCTTCAAGGAGATCGAGGTCGGCTTCCCGTCGGCCAGCCAGCCCGACTTCGACTTCGTGCGCCTCCTCGTCGAAGAGGACCTCATCCCCGACGACGTCACGATCCAGGTGCTGGTCCAGTGCCGACCGGAGCTGATCGAGCGGACCTACGAGTGCCTGCAGGGGGCGCCGCGGGCGATCGTGCACTTCTACAACTCGACGTCGGTCCTGCAGCGCCGGGTGGTGTTCGGCCTGGACCGCGCCGGGATCACCGACATCGCCGTCAACGCCGCGCGCCTGTGCCGCAAGCTCGAGGACACCGTGCCCGGCACCGACGTCCGCTACGAGTACTCCCCGGAGAGCTTCACCGGCACCGAGCCGGAGTACGCCGTGGAGATCTGCGAGGCGGTGATGGACGTCGTCGAGCCGACGGCGCAGCGCCCGCTCATCATGAACCTGCCGGCGACGGTGGAGATGTACACGCCCAACGTGTACGCCGACGTCATCGAGTGGTTCAACCGCACCGTGCGCAACCGGGACCGGGTGGTGCTCAGCCTGCACCCGCACAACGACCGGGGCTGCGCGGTGGCCGCCGCCGAACTGGGTGTGCTGGCCGGAGCCGACCGGGTCGAAGGGACGCTGTTCGGCAACGGGGAGCGGACCGGCAACGTCGACATCGTGAACCTGGCGATGAACCTGTTCGTCCAGGGGGTCGATCCCGAGCTGGACATCACCGACATCGACGCCCTCCGGCGTGTGGCCGAGTACTGCAACCGCCTCCCGGTGCACCCCCGCCACCCCTACGTCGGCGACCTCGTCTACACCGCGTTCTCCGGCAGCCACCAGGACGCCATCAAGAAGGGGTTGGCCGCCGTCGATGCGACCCGCGTCGACGGCGAGTACGCGCTCTGGGAGGTCCCCTACCTGCCGATCGATCCCGCCCACCTGGGGCGCAGCTACGAGGCCGTCATCCGGGTGAACAGCCAGTCGGGCAAGGGCGGGGTCGCCTACATCATGGAGGCCGAGCACCAGATGGTGCTGCCGCGCCGGTTCCAGATCGAGTTCTCCAAGGCGATCCAGACCGTCGCCGAGGACACCGGGACCGAGATCACCCCGGTCGAGATGTGGTCGGTGTTCGAGTCGGAGTACCTTGGCGACGAGGGCGGCATCCAGCTGCTCACCCACGAGACCCGCACCGATGGGGACCACGCCGACGTGACCGCCCAGCTCCTGGTCGACGGTGACCACCGCACCGTGGTCGGCAGCGGCAACGGTCCGATCGACGCGTTCGTCCACGCGCTGCGCGCCGGCCTCGGCATCGAGATCGACGTCGTCGACTACAGCGAGCACACCATGAGCCGCGGCTCGGACGCGGACGCCGTCGCCTACGTGGAGACCGTAGGCGGCGACGGGTCCACCCGATGGGGCGTCGGCATCCACCCGAGCATCCTGACGGCGTCGCTGCGCGCCGTGGTGAGCGCGGTCAACGCCCGCCGACGCTGATCCGGCCGTCGACGCTGGACTAGGCGGACACCGAGGGCAGCCACGGCGGCCGCCGGCGCTCGAAGTCGGAGATCTCGGCTTCGTGGGTCAAGGTGATGCCGACGTCGTCGAGGCCGTGCAGGAAGCGGTCCCGGGTGGCGTCGTCAAGGGGGAAGGTGCCGGCGAGCCCGATGGCCGGGGCGCTCACCGTGCGGCGCTCCACGTCGATCGTGATCTCGAGGTCCGGGTCGGCCTCGACGGCGGCCATCAACGTCTCGACCAGCCCGGCGTCGAGCGTGACCGGGACCAGGCCGTTCTTCGTGCAGTTGTTGCGGAAGATGTCGGCGAAGCGGGGGGAGATGACCGCGTCGAACCCGTAGTCCATGATCGCCCACACCGCGTGCTCCCGCGAGGAGCCGGTGCCGAAGTTGGAGCCGGCGATGAGGATGGTGGCGCCGGCGAAGCGCTCGTCGTTCAGCACGAAGCCCCGGTCGTCGCGCCACTCCGAGAACAGGCCCTGGCCGAACCCGGTGCGCTCGACCCGCTTCAGCCAGTCGCTCGGGATGATCTGGTCGGTGTCGACGTCGGAGCGCCGCAGGGGGATCCCCCGTCCCGACAGCACGTGCACCGCTCGCATCACAGGTCCTCCGGGGTCGCGAAGTGCCCGGCCACGGCGGTTGCGGCGGCCAGCAGCGGGGAGACGAGGTGGGTCCGCCCGCCGCGCCCCTGGCGGCCCTCGAAGTTGCGGTTCGAGGTGCTGGCAGCGCGCTCGCCGGGCTCGAGCTTGTCGGGGTTCATGGCCAGGCACATCGAGCATCCGGGCTCGCGCCACTCGAAGCCGGCGGCGGTGAAGACCCGGTCGAGCCCCTCGGCCTCGGCCTGGGCCTTCACCGCGTGCGAGCCGGGGACGGCCAGCGCCCGCTTCACCCGCACCGTGCGACCGGCGAGGACGCCGGCCGCGGCCCGGAAGTCCTCGATGCGGCTGTTGGTGCACGATCCGATGAAGACGGTGTCGACCGGGATCGATCGGATCGGCGTTCCCGGGGTGAGGCCCATGTAGACCAGGGCCCTCCGCGCGCCATCGCGGGCGGCCGGGTCGGCGATCGAGTCGGGGTCGGGCACCGAGTCGTCGATCGTGGCGACCTGGCCCGGGTTCGTACCCCAGCTGACGCTGGGCCGCAGGGCCGAACCGTCCAGCACCACCTCGGCGTCGAACGCGGAGCCGGCATCGGTGGCCAGCGAGCGCCAGTCGTCGAGGGCCCGCTCCCAGGCGGCACCCCGGGGTGCGTGGGCCCGGCCCTCGAGGTAGGCGAAGGTCGTGTCGTCGGGGGCGATCAGCCCGGCCTTGGCCCCGGCCTCGATCGACATGTTGCACACCGTCATGCGGCCTTCCATCGACAGCGCCCGGATCGCCGAGCCCCGGTACTCGATGACATGACCGATCCCCCCGCCCGTGCCGAGGCGCCCGATGATGGCCAGGATCACGTCCTTGGCCGTGACCCCGCTGCGCAGCTCGCCGTCGACGGTGACCGCCATCCAGCCCGGTCGGGTCTGGGGAAGGGTCTGGGTGGCCAGCACGTGCTCGACCTCACTGGTGCCGATCCCGAAGGCGAGCGCCCCGAAGGCCCCGTGCGTGGAGGTGTGGCTGTCGCCGCACACGATCGTCATCCCGGGCTGCGTCAGCCCCTGCTCGGGCCCGATCACGTGCACGATCCCCTGGCCCGGCGAGCCCATCGGGTGCAACGTGACGCCGAACTCGGCGCAGTTCTGGCGCAGCACCTCGACCTGGCGCCGGCTGATCGGGTCGGCGATCGGCAGGTGGATGTCGGTCGTCGGGACGTTGTGGTCCTCGGTGGCGACCGTGAGGTCGGGCCGGCGCACCCCCCGGCCGGCGAGGCGGAGCCCGTCGAAGGCCTGGGGGCTGGTCACCTCGTGGACGAGGTGGAGGTCGATGTAGAGCAGGTCGGGTCCCTGCGGGCTGGAGTGGACCACGTGTCGGTCCCAGACCTTCTGCGGCAGCGTCGTCATGGCCGGGGCCTCTCTCCGATCCGTCGGTCTGTGCGCGGTGGCGTCGGTCTGTGCTGGAGCTGTCTCAACATATGAGATAGCCTGCCCGTTTGATGAGACCTACAGTAAGCGGTGTCGGCGTGCTCGACAAGTCGATGGCGGTGCTGGGCGTGCTCGAGCTCGGCCCGGCCAGCCTGGCCGAGCTCGTTGCCGCGATCGAGCTGCCCCGACCGACGGCGCACCGCCTCGCCGTCGCCCTCGAAGCCCACGGGCTGGTGCGGCGGGACCCCGACGGCCGGTTCTGCCTCGGGATCCGCCTGGTCGCGCTCGGGCGCCAGGCCGAGTCGGCCTTCCCTCTCGCCGTGGTGGCTGCACCGGCGCTCCACGCGCTTCGAGGCGAGACCGGTGAGAGCGTGCAGCTCTTCGTCCGCGACGGCGACCGGCGCGTGTGCGTGGCCTCGCTCGAGTCCCCGAGCGAGCTGCGCACCATCGTCCCCGTGGGAGCCGTGCTCCCGCTCGACCGGGGCTCGGCGGGCCGCGTGCTCGACCCTGGCGCCGTCGCGGCGGCGACGAAGGGACGTCGGTGGGTGGAGACCGTGGGCGAGCGCGAACCGGGCGTTGCCTCCGTCAGCGCACCCGTCGTGGACCGGGAGGGGCGTCTCGTCGCCGCGGTCAGCGTGAGCGGGCCGGTGGAGCGCCTGACCCGCCACCCCGGCTCCCGCTACGGCGACATCGTCGAACGCACCGCTGCGTCGATCTCCGCCCTGCTGCCCTGAAAAAGGAAGGCAGACGACTACGCAACGTGGTAGAAAGAGGGATATCAGGCGCGATGCCGACCGCACCCCGCGGTCGGAACCGAGGATGCGGCGGATGGCGGACGACACGACGAACGACTCCGGTCCCACCTGCGTGGTGGCCGCAGCCGCTGTGGTCGTGATCGCGGTCGCAGGGTTGGCCTGGGCCGGCGGCCGGGGCGAGCTGGCCGGCGGGTGGGCCGTCGTGGTCGTCGCGGCCGGCACCGTCGCCGTCGCCGTCCTCGTGCGGGCCGTCGTTCGTCGCCGTCGCCAGGTCGAGCGCGAGCTCGCTCGCTCTGCGCAACGCGTCGAGGAGCTGGAACGGGCCCGTCTCGCCTTCGTGACCGCCGACGAGCAACTTCGCAGGGACCTGGCCGAGGAGCTCCACGGCCGGGTCCAGACCCGCCTCGTGGCGGCCGAGCTGATGATCGATCAGGCGTGCGGGGTGCTGGCCACGGACCCCGACGCTGCCCGATCCACGCTCGCTGCCGCGCTCGACGTCATTGCGAACGTGCGCGACCGCGACGTTCGCGGCCTCTCGCACCGCCTCCACCCTTCGGCCATCCGGGTCGTGCTCCTGCCGGCGCTGCGCAACCTCCTCGGCGGGTTCGAGGAGGCCTTCGGCGTGCGCACCAGCCTGGTCGTCGACGACCGCATCGCCCGCCTCGACGACCCTGACGACCGCCGCCTGCACGAGAGCGTCGCCCTGATCGTCTACCGGGCGGTCGAGGAGGCCCTCGCCAACAGCCAGCTCCACGGACGGGCCACGACGGTGGACGTGGCGATGCGCCTCGACGACGAGGGGCTCGTGTGGCTCCTCGTCGACGACGACGGTGTCGGTCTCCCGGCCGCCGGCGTCCACCGGGGCCTCGGCTTG
>Ga0209048_10006310_pt1 | contig 11114 bp, 9 predicted proteins | sample FrelakmetCRP12CR_FD_187146 | JGI IMG/M metagenome (GOLD analysis project Ga0209048, IMG submission 187146) | Freshwater lake sediment microbial communities from the University of Notre Dame, USA, for methane emissions studies - CRP12 CR (SPAdes)... | ecosystem: Environmental > Aquatic >... | reverse complement strand
TTACTTTGCTTAAGCGACGAGTGGGGAGCGCAATTTCAGAGCGGATTATCTCCAGCGGAGCCATTTATTCTGGAAGAGAAATGTACGACCTTGACGTCATCGACGTTTTGGCTCCGCCAGGACAGTTACGTGCGTGCGTGGAGTCGTGGATTGGCTATGGCGGCGAAAGCCGCTGGCGAAAACGGCGCGTGTTTACGCAGGCGCGCTTACGCAGTTTTCCAATTATGCGCGACGAGCTTGACCAAATCACAGAACTTTGGGCCGAATGCGCGAGCCGGTTGGACGAGATCGATCTGCGCCATATGGAACGGCTCGCCAACGCTCAGAAGCGACTGCTCAAGAAGTAGAGTGACTCTCCGGGGTTTTGCCGGAACCTAACAGGACGTCGACCGATGCCAACGCAAAGTTCTCCCAATGGGAGAGCCCTAAAACTGGAACAAGAAATATACGCCGACCTGGTGGATACCTTGTTCGGCACTCCGGGATCGTTTCTTGCCGGCGTCGCCGCGGGCCTACTTACTCCGATTATCGCCTGGCTGTCCGAAGGAGAAAGTATCTATCTTTGGCTGATTTTCTTAATGATGACGCTGGCAGCCTATAGGGTGTCTGTACTTCTCGCGTATCTACGGACTCCCGTACCCGAGCGTCGCGGCGACGCAAAAACTTGGGAGCTTCGTTACGCGATTGGTGCCGTCTCGTTTATGACCGCTGTCGGCATTTCGGCGGCAATATTGTTTATATATCATCACGGCGAGATGGTTGCCTATTACGGCGTCGTGCTCATGACGGGGTGTGCTGGCGCGCTCGCCAGTCGCAACGCAGGGCGTCCGACCATTGTGTTCGCGCAGGTCATTGGAACTCTCCTGCCGCTTACAATCGCGTGCCTAGCCTATTTCAATGCTTGGTATTACGGACTAGCTATTATTCTTTTTTTCGGAATCGTCTCAGTCAAATCGACCACGAGTTTCTTACATGGGAATCTCGAGTCCGCTCTGCGCAATGGGCTCGACGCTAGCATGCAGCGCGGTATGTTTAAAAACGCGCTTAATTCCATGAGCCATGGTTTGTGTATGGGCAATCCCGACAAATCGCTAACGGTGGTCAATCGTCGATTGACTGAGTTTTTCAATATTGCGCCGCCCACAGTTCCAATTGAACTGAGGTCGCTCGCCAACGAGATATGCGCGCAGTCGGAGCTCACGCCGAAAGAGGCGAAGTCCTTTATCGAGAAATGGCTCGAATTTACCTCTCATTCGACGACCAGCGTATTCAGTCAGCAGTTCGGCGCGCGCATTTTCGACTTCCGCTGCGAAAGGACCGAAGAAGGCGGATTCGTCACGGTTGTTGAGGACGTCACTGAACAAAGGCGGGCCGTGCGGGAAATCGAACGGATCGCGCATTTCGACACGCTGACGAATTTGCCGAACCGCTTCCAGTTCCAGCAACGGCTGGATCGCGATTTGAGGCAAATCCGAAAACGTGGACGCAAGCTCACGCTCCTCAACATCGATCTCGACCACTTCAAGGAAGTCAACGACTCGCTGGGGCATTCGATCGGCGACACGCTTTTGCATCAAGTGGCGGTAAGGCTCAGAGAATGCGTACGCCCGATCGATATGGTCGCTCGTTTCGGCGGCGATGAGTTTTACGTCCTGCTTCAGCCGGCGGAAACGCTTCCGGATGTCGACGTCATCGCGAAGCGCATCATTCACACCGTGTCGCAGCCCTATGTAATCGAACGCCACACGATCATCATCGGGGCGAGCATCGGGATATGCGTCGCTCCCGATGATTCCGACCGCGCGGAAGAGCTGCTCAAATGCGCGGATCTCGCCATGTATCACTCCAAGATGACTGGGCGCAGCAAGGCGTTGTGGTTCAAACCGAACATGCAGGAGGCGCTGCTCCGAAAAATCAAGATCGAGCACGGCCTACGCGACGCGCTTATTGCGAACGAGCTTAAGGTCCACTATCAGCCGGTGTTCGACGGCCGAGACGGCGCCATTGTCGCGTGCGAGGCGCTGCTGCGTTGGCGCCATCCGCAACACGGATTGATCGCGCCGAAGGATTTCATCCCTGTCGCTGAAGAGACCGGGCTTATCGTCGAGCTTGGCGAATCGGTGCTGCGTCAGGCCTGTCGGGACGCAGCGGAGTGGCCGAGTGATGTGCGCGTCGCGGTCAATTTTTCACCGAAACAATTCCAGCAAAAGGATATGGCGAAGGTCGTCGAGACCGCGCTTCAGGACGCTGGCCTTGAGCCCAATCGGCTAGAGATCGAGATTACCGAAACGACCTTGATGCAGGATACCGACGAGGCGCTACAAAAAATTTGCACATTGCGTGACTTGGGCGTTCGTTTGTCGCTCGACGACTTCGGAACTGGTTATTGCAGCCTCGCCTATCTTCACCTTTTCCCGGTCGACAAGGTGAAAATCGATCGATCCTTCGTGCAGGATCTCACGGACTCGCCGAAAACTCAGGCGATAGTTGGAGCAATCGCGATGCTTGCACGCGCGTTGCGCATGGATCTCGTCGCCGAGGGCGTCGAAACCAACGAGCAACTCGCCTGCCTTATGCAGAAAAACGTCTTTCTGATTCAAGGCTATTTATTCAGCCGGCCGGCGCCAGTTGCCGAGCTGCATCAAATGCTCGGCGCGACCGGCGCGCGACTTATGCTTGGCGTGACAAGCTAAGCGGCCTCTTGGAGACGCATCGCCTTAATGGGCGCGCGCTCCCAAGTTCCGAGACACATTCTTTGCGCCCGGAAAATGCCACACGACGCATTATAGCGCCGAGAAAGCCAACCTACGTAGCTCTCTATTCCCGATTGGCTTTCGTCCGCATCCGAGGCGTGTTTTGCGAGAAGCAACTCCTCCATCTCGTGCGCGCCGAGAACTTTCTCGTTTTCGAACAAGCGCTCGGCTTTGACGAAACCTATCTTTTGAGACAGCGCGTTGTAGAGGCCAAAAGAATCCGCCGAAGCTTGATCGAAGTGGAATTGGGCTTTGCCGAGCGCGACGATCGAGGAACAGGACATGGCGAATTCGAGATCCGACCCGCGCATATCGGATGGAACCCAAGCGATCGTTATGACCGGCGCATTGAGGATCAGCTCCGCGTTTGCGGAAACCAACGCGTCGAAACCGGCTGCGCGCTCGGCCCCTTCTTTTCCAGAGTCGTGACAAAAATTGAAGACGAGATATTTGAGTCCCGCAACTTCGCCACTCGCTATGGCCTCCAGCAACGCCGTGAGGCTGCGCACGGCCTCCGCATCGAAGCCTGGACGGCGCTTGGAAACGACCAAAGTATCCGCAAGCAGCTTCCAGTTCAGCGAGGAGCCCGCATCTGTTCCAAGATGGTTAATCTGGGGCGACCAGGCGTTCGACCGATGATTGTATACGTTGCTGTCATTTTGTTCCATCACTTCGGAAAAATTATGGCCTCGGGAAAGAATATCCATTCGCACCTCCCAATGATAACCCTAACGAATACTAACATAATACTCGTAAAGGTGGCAAATTATTTTTAACCATACTGAAGAACGAGGTTCGCGGTGGTTTGTTCCGCGGCCGTGGAATGAAAAACATCAAGAGAGACAATGCGCTTTGAGGGGCGTAATCTCGAACGAGAGCGCCCCGCGAACGCGAAGCTACACGCGTTGCGTGGCTGATCGTCGCAGGACAAGCGCGGCTGTTTTGATATAAATGCGACGATCGGCGCTCTGTGAAACGATACGGCGCAGTTCCACGGGGCACGCTGCTCCGGTCGGGATTAAACCAAAATGGGACAAGGAGCCGCTCGGAGAAGCGGCGTCAAAAGGGAGTGAGCGAAATGACAATCAAATTCCTCGTCGCCTTCGTTTGGGCGACCGTCGGCCTGGTGGTCGAAGCACAAGCCCATGGCGGCGTGAGCCTCGACCAGGGTCAGTGCATCATGAAGATCGGGCCGGACACGATGACCTTCACTGGTTATCAGCCTTTGAAGTCACGCGACCAATTTTGCGACGACATTCCGGACGTTGGACCGACAATCGTCGTCCTTGACGCCCAGCAGGACGAACTGCGCGACATGGCCCTCGAGATCCGCATTCTCAAGGATGTCGGGCAGAAGGACGACAATGAGAACTTGGAGCAAAATACCGAGATTTATGTGCCGCCAAAAAAATACAAGACCGGCACTCTCAACTTCGAGTACAATTTCGCCAAGCAGGGAAAATATATCGGCCTTGTTAAGGCGCGAAGCGACGACGGCAAAAAGGAATATGTCTCCCGCTTCCCATTTTCCGTCGGTGAAACAGCGGGCCGTGATATTACTGTCGCCATTTTCTTCGGGGCGTTGGCGCTGGTCGGCTTCGGCCTGTTCTATAAGAAGGCCTTCATCGACAAGAAATCGGCGAAAAGCTGAGCTAAGGTTCGCGCGCTCCCACCGGGCAGCGCACGAAAAAGACGCTCGCGGGCCGTTAGCCCAGTTCGAGAACTTTGCCGTCGCGTATTGTTACGCGGCGGTCCATCTGGTCGGACAGATCGAAATTATGCGTGGCGATCAAGGCCGCGAGCCCCGTATTTCGCGCCAGCGCCATTAATGTCGCGAAGACATGGTCAGCCGTGCGAGGGTCGAGATTGCCTGTTGGTTCGTCTGCAAGCAACACGAGCGGCGCATTGGCGACGGCGCGCGCAATCGCCACGCGCTGCTGCTCCCCTCCGGACAGCTCCGACGGGCGATGCGACGCCCGCGGTCCAAGACCGAGATAATCCAGAAGTTCCTTCGCGCGACGGTTGGCTTCGCGCCTGTCCAGCCCCCTGATCATCTGAGGGGCGACGACATTTTCAAGCGCCGTAAATTCCGGAAGCAGATGGTGAGACTGGTAGACGAAACCGATGGCGTCGCGGCGAAGACGCGTGCGTTCGTCGTCGCTCATTTTTGATGTCGCGCGATTGTCGATCAGCACTTCGCCATGATCCGGCTTTTCCAGCAGACCCGCGATGTGGAGCAGTGTCGATTTTCCGGCTCCCGAGGGCGCGACTAGCGCCACCGTCTCGCCGGGGGCCAGTGCGAGATCGACATGAGTCAATATGTCGAGACGCGCATCGCCTTCCCTGTAATGGCGCGCGACGCCGGAAATTTCGAGGATCGGCGCGGACATAGGGTTCACTCGTGACGTAGGGCTTCGATCGGGTCGAGCGAAGCAGCCTTCCATGCCGGATAGACGGAAGCCAGCACGGCAAGAACAAGGGTCATGACCACGACGATCGCCACTTCGCGCGGTTCGACGATCGAAGGCAAGCGCGAAAGGAAATAAAATTCCGCCGGGAACAGATTCGTCTGCAGTAGTTTGTTCAACAGGGTCCTTATCGCGTCGAGATTTTTCGCGAGCGCAAGCCCGAACAGAAAGCCTGCCGTCGTGCCCGCTATGCCGATCGACGCGCCGATAATCAGGAAGATGCGCAATACCGCGCCGCGCGTCGCGCCCATTGTGCGCAATATGGCGATATCCGCGGTCTTGTCCTTCACCAGCATGGTGAGGCCGGAAATGATGTTGAAGGCCGCCACGACAACGATCAGCGTCAGGATGATGAAAAGTATATTTTTTTCGACCTGCAGCGTCTCGAAGAACGTCTTGTTGCGCTGACGCCAGTCTGTCACGATCAAAGGCGAAGCCATCGCTTTCTCAACTTCGCCCCTGAAGACATCCATTTTGTCCGGTTCGTCGACGAAGGCTTCGACGACCGTGGCTTCGTTTTCCTTGTTGAAGAAAGCCTGAGCTTCGGAGAGCGGCATATATATAAAAAGATTGTCGAACTCCGACATGCCGATCTGAAAAATCGCGACGACAGGATAGGCTTTGATGCGCGGTGCCACGCCAAAAGGCGTTTGCGCGCCTTTGGCGATCAAAAGGCTTACCTTATCGCCCACGCGCACGCCAAGATTTTCCGCCAGACGCTGGCCGATGGCCACGCCCTCGGCTTTATCGAATCCGTTCAAGGTCCCGTCGCGAACATTTCCGGAAACGCCCGGCAGACGGAGAATATCCTTCTCCCTTATGCCCCGCACCAACGCGCCTGACTGAGCAAATTGCGACGACACTCCAGCCGCGCTTTCGACCATGGGAATCGCAAGCTTAACGCCCGGCAAGGAAGCCGTCTTGGTCGCGACATCGTCCCAGTTCGTGAAAGGCGCTTCGGCCGCCTGAAGAAAGGCATGGCCATTGATGCCGACGATCTTGTCCATCAACTCTCGATGGAAGCCGTTCATGACCGACATGACCACAATCAGCGTCGCTACGCCGAGCATGATGCCCAGGAAGGAAAACAGCGCAATGATCGACACAAATCCGTTCGCTTTTCGCGAGCGGAGATACCGCAGCGCCACCATCCATTCGAAGGGGGCGAAACTACGCGGACCGCGTGGCGGATCGTAAGACTGTTCAATATGTACGGAGGCCTCGCTCAATGGCGCGTTTCCCATGTCGGCGTTTTGTCCGATCGAGCAGCCGGCGGCTGCGGTCCTCCCGAAGCGGCGGCTCAGGGAAGCTGATTCGCGACTATTATCGACCAATCGAAAAAATGTCGATCAATTGGGCCTCATGCACGAGGATCGCGGCAAAATCGGGCCCTCGCCCGGCCGCGCGGCCGATTCCGGCGCGGCAATCGCTCATTGGGCGCCTTCGATCTCGCTCGCGAGCTCCAGCCACAGTTCCTCCGCCCCGGCAAGCGCGCGCGCCAGCTCGTTACGCTGCTTCGCGAGCCGCGCGGCCTCCTGGGGATTGCGCGAGAAAGCCGATGGGTCCGCCAATGTCGCATCTACGCGGGCAAGCAGAGTCGTGAACTTTTCGACCTTCTCCTCAGCTTCGGTCAGTCTCCGTCGCATCTGGCCGGCGTCGCGACGCGGTTTCGCCGTCTCCCTCTCCTCTCGACGGGCCGAGTCGGAGGTCCGCGTGGCTCCGGCCCGATCTTCTGTCTCGCGGCGCGACTTCGCCAATACGAGCCGCGCGTAATCGTCGATGTCGCCATCGAAAGCGCGTACGGTTCCCTCGTCGACCAGCCACAGCCGGTCGGCGCAGGCTTCGAGCAGATAGCGATCATGCGAAACGAGCACGACGGCGCCTTCGTGCTCGTTGATCGCCTCGATCAACGCCGCGCGGCTGTCGATGTCGAGGTGATTGGTGGGCTCGTCGAGAATCAGAAGATGCGGCCGGGAGAAGGACGCGACGCTTAGCAGCAGCCGCGCCTTCTCGCCGCCGGAAAGATTTTCGACCTTTGTTTCGGCGCGCGGTCCGGAGAAGCCAGCTTGAGCCGCGCGCCCCCTGATGCGTGCTTCCGCCGCATCCGGCATGAGACGCGCGAATATGGAATAGGCCGTGTCGTTCGCGTCCAGATCGTCGATTTGATGTTGTGCGAAAAATCCGGCTTCCAGCTTGGGCGCCCGAACAACCCGACCCGCGCATGGCGAAAGCCGTCCCGCCAAAAGCTTCGCGAAGGTGGATTTGCCGTTCCCATTTGCGCCGAGCAGACCGATGCGATCATCGTTCGAAAGACTAAGCGACAGGCGTGACAATACAACGCGCTCGCCGTAGCCGACGCTCGCCTTTTCCAGCGCGACGATGGGCGGCGACAACGGCTTTTCGGGCGAAGGAAGATGAATCGGCAAAACCGCGTCGTCGACGATGGCCGTCACCGGCTGCAATTTCGCAAGAAGTTTCAGACGCGATTGCGCCTGACGCGCTTTAGTCGCCTTGGCGCGAAAGCGGTCGACGAACGCCTGAAGATGCTTGCGCTGCTCTTCCTGTTTTTTTCCCATCCTGGCGGCAAGCGCCTGCGCCTCGAAGCGCTGCCTTTCAAAAGAGGAATAATCTCCGCGATAGAGCGATAGCTTCCCGCGTTCGAGATGCAGAATATGAGTCGCAACCGCGTCAAGAAGATCGCGGTCGTGACTGATCACGACGACGCTTCTAGGATAATGGGTAAGATATTCGACCAGCCACAGCGCGCCTTCGAGATCGAGATAATTGGTCGGCTCGTCGAGCAGAAGGAGATCGGGTTGTGAAAACAGCACCGCGGCAAGCGCGACGCGCATGCGCCAGCCGCCGGAAAATTCGGAGAGCGGGCGCCCCTGGGCCGCCGCGTCGAAGCCTAAACCGTGAAGGATGGCGCTCGCTTTGGCCGGCGCCGCGTGAGCGTCGATATCGGCGAGACGGTTTTGAATTTCTGCGATTTCATGCGGGTCGGAGGCCGATTGCGCCCGCCGCAAGAGACTTTGCCGCTCGCAGTCGGCGGCCAGAACGAAATCGAGCAATATCTCGGGGCCGCCCGGCGCCTCCTGCTCCACGCGTCCGATTCGCATGCGCGCGGGTAATGCGATGGTTCCGCTTTCCGGAGCAATCTCTCCCGAAATCAAACGAAACAACGTGGTTTTGCCTGCGCCGTTGCGCCCCACGAAACCCGCGCGAGCGCGAGCCGGCAGGAAAGCGTCGGCCTTGTCGAACAGGAGGCGGTCGGCGAGGCGATAAGTGAGGCCGGCGATTGCGAGCATGGCGTCGTGTAGGCCATTTCGCGGCGCGCATGCAATCGGCGTCCGATCGCTACGATCGGCCGCTTGTCACCGGGGTTTGGCGCCTCTATACCTGCGCCCGCATCGACCGGCGCAGCCGCCGGCCGCGAGCCCGCGCCCATCGTCTAGAGGCCTAGGACGTCGCCCTTTCACGGCGAAAACAGGGGTTCGAATCCCCTTGGGCGCGCCATTTGCGTATAAAACTGCGAACACCCTTGCCGATCTGTTCTCCGGCGATGACGGCCTGCTCCAAGCTGGCCTTTGAACCGTGGATTCGGATGACCTTGTCATCGACCTCGACGGCGTCGACAATCGAGCGCAGATAGGCTTTGCGGAAAGTGGTCTCGCCGGCCGTGATCCGCTCGCGCATGAACGCGCCGAAGCGTTCGATCTGATCCGGCTCCAGCGTGACCTCGGGCGCAAGCTGAATTTTGATTCGCTCCAGGGCGGCCTTGGCGCGCTCTCGGTCGGTTTTGAGCACGGCGAGGCGGTTCCCGAGCACATCGTCAAGGTCCGTGACGCCATCCTCGACCATTTTATAGAGCCGGCGGAGCTTGTCGTCGGCCTGGTCGATCTCGTCTTGCAGGGTCTTGGCCCGGCCTTGGACTTCAGCGTCGCTGGAGGCGCGTTTTTCGGCCAGCGAGGTGAGGAGGCCTGACAGCCGGTTCGGGCCGAGCAGGCGGTCAGCGAGATGGGTGGTGACCAGCCCGTCGAGCCGGTCCATAGCGATGGAGCGGCCCTTGCAGCCGGATTTGCCGACGCGGGAGGCGGTGGAGCAGGTATAGTAGCGATGCACCTTGCCGGACTTGGACGTTCCGGTGCGCAGCGTCATCGCCCCGCCGCAAGTTGCGCAGAGCGCGAGCCCGGTGAGCAGGATCGGACCCGTCACGACGCGCGGCGGCAGGACGCGCGGGTCTCGAGCGGCCAGACTCGTCTGGACCTTGTCGAAGACTGTTCGCTCGATGATCGCTGGAACCGCAATCTCGATGATTTCGTTCTCGGGTTTGGCTCGGCCGGTCTTGGCCTCGCGCTGATTGAAGCGCCAGCGCCCAACATAAACGGGATTGGTCAGGATCTTGTGGACGGCGCCGACGCCAAAGCGGGCGCCGAGCCGCGTCCTCAGGCCTCGGCCGTTGAGCGCCTTGGTGACCTCCTTGACGCCCATCGGCCCCCTGCCTGCGTCGCCCTCCAAATAGAGGCGGTAGATCAGCAGGACCGTTTCGGCTTCGACGGGATCGATGACGAGCTTCTTCTTGGTGCGATGCCCCCGTTTCTCGACCTCGGTCAGCGCATAGCCGAGCGGCAGGCGCGAGCCGTTATAAAATCCCTGGCGGGCGTTCTCCTTCATCGCGCGCAAGACATGCTTGGCGTTCTCGCGGCTCTGATATTCGTCGAAGAGCGCAATGACCGGCCGCATCATGACCTGCGAGGGATCGTCGCCAAGCTCCTGGGTGATGGAGACGAGCCGCACGCCATGCTTGGCGAGCTTGCGCACATACATCTCCAGGCCGAAAGCGTCGCGAAAGAAACGCGAGAAGGAATGAACGACGATCGTATCGATCGGATGGTCGTCGTCGCAGGCGCGTTCGATCATGCGCTGAAACTCCGGCCGATTATCGTCCATGGCCGAAGCGCCAGGTTCGACATATTCGGCGACGATCCTCCAGCCGTGACGGGCGCAAAAGGCGCTGGTCTGCACCTGCTGATCGGGAATGGAGAGATCGACCTCCGCTTGGCGCGTCGTCGAAACCCGAAGATAGAGCGCGGCGCGGACTGGCTCGGTCATACGAAGCCTCCAATGTCTATTGGAACTCAGTGGCGAGGTCGAAGAAAGGCGTCGAGAAAGTCGCCGAGAAATGCTTCCAACACGTCGACCTCGGCGGCGGTGATCGGAACCTCTTCGGGCCAATCGTCGACGACGATCTGATCCGCATGATCGGCCTTCGTCGGAACGGAATCATATCGCGTCGGCGAACGAACGCCATCGCGATTTTCATTGCGAACAAGAAAGTTTTTTCGGGACGCGCGGCGCTGAACCATTCCGTCAAGATGGCCGCAAAAGCACGCGACTCGAATGGCCGAATTCTTCGACAAAGTGCGAAGCGCGCGCCAGACAAGGAAAAGAAGCCGCAGCGTGCGAAGGCGTAAAATCGATCCCCTTTGCTCCGCCGGAGGACGGGTTGCGGGGTGAGAATGGAATCTCGTCGAGGACCGCTTGCCTGACGAGAAAAGAGCTTATAATCATTGCGTTCCACTGAAGACCTATTCCTGGAAGCAGAGCCGTCGTGAGTCATCACGTAAACCACCACGGCGGGGCCGGGACCATTATCGGCGAGTTCTCATGGTGAAAAAGAGCGATGGGGGGCGCACGCTCACGCGGGCTTCGTTGCGTGAAGCCGTATACGACTGCTGTCCCGGCTTATCGCGCGCCGAGGCGCGGGAATTGGCGCGCGGCCTGAAGAACCTCCGGATTGTCCCCGCGCTGTTGGAACAATGGCTCGCGAAGAACGATCTCGACGGCGCGCGCTCGCTCGCCGAGGAAACCGGCTGGCTCGTCGCGGCCGATG
>Ga0209048_10006309_pt1 | contig 11116 bp, 8 predicted proteins | sample FrelakmetCRP12CR_FD_187146 | JGI IMG/M metagenome (GOLD analysis project Ga0209048, IMG submission 187146) | Freshwater lake sediment microbial communities from the University of Notre Dame, USA, for methane emissions studies - CRP12 CR (SPAdes)... | ecosystem: Environmental > Aquatic >... | reverse complement strand
GGCGACCGGTAGCATTGTCGTCCTCATGGTGCGCAAGGCCTTCCCCGCCAAGATCGTCGTCAGCGTGCTGCTCGCGTTCGTCCTCGTGGGCGGCGTCGTCGTTGCCGGCGCCGCACTGCGCGAGGGCACCAACGAAACGGTCGCGACCAGGAGCGCGGAGCCGACCACCACGACCGCGCCGACCACTACGACGAGCACGCTGCCCGCGACGACCGTCCCGACGATCCCACAGCTGGTGCAGCCGGCGCCGGCGACGAACCTGCCCGTCGTCGACCTCGTGACCTCGATCGGGCCCGGCGCCTTCGCCGGCGTGGTCCAACCGTTCGAGCAGCGGCTGGTCGACCTCAAGTTCGACCCGGGCGCCGTCGACGGCATCTGGGATCAGGCTATGACGTACGCGGTGCAAGCGGTCGAGAAGATCGCCGGCCTCCCACGTGGTGGACGCATCGGCGCCGCCGAGGCGAACGTCCTCAGAAACTTCGCGTACCCCACACCATTGCACCCCGATGCGGAGCCCAACCGCACCGAGATCGACGTCACCAAGCAGGTGATCACGCTCTATGAGAACTATCAGGTGCGCCTGATCACGACGACGTCGACGGCAAGTGGTCAGTCGTTCTGCTACGACACGCCCAAGCGCGCGCCGACCCGGCACGTCTGCGAGGTCGCAACGACGCCGAGCGGTCGCTACGCGTACTACCTGTTCCGTCAGGGCATCGACAACGGTGACCTTGGCGGCCTGTACAACCCCTACTACTTCTTCAAGGGGCGGGCGATCCACGGGTACCAGTCCGTGCCAACCGAGCCTGCATCCCACGGGTGCGCACGCATCCCGATGCACATCTCCGAGTACTGGCACACGTTGGTACACGACGGCGACGCCGTCTACGTCGATGGTGGTAGCGACGGCGAGAAGATCATCTCCAGCAACGCCATCTAGCGTCCGTTCGTTTGGGAGGCTGGCGCGATGCAGACACTGGTCGGGGAACGGGCGTTCCTCGAGGGTCCGCGCTGGCGCACGGACCCCGACGGGCGAGGTGCGTTGTACGTCTCCGACATGCACGCGCACGAGGTGCTGCGGATCGGGGCTGACGGTTCAGTCGCCGTGGTTGCGGCAGTTCCGAACGCCCCCTCGGGCCTCGGTTGGCTCCCCGACGGCCGCATGCTCGTCGTATCGATGGCCGATCGGCGCCTGCTCCGGCTCGAGGTCGACGGCTCGATCGTGGAGGCCGCCGACTGCTCCGCGCTCGCGCCCCACGAGATCAACGACATGGTCGTGGACCGGCACGGGCACGCGTTCATCAGCCAGTTCGGGTCCGACTTCCACGCGGGCGAGCCGATGGTCGCATCGCCGGTCCTGCGCGTCGACCCCGACGGGTCGGTGCGGGCGGCGACCGATGGCCTGCGCATGGCCAACGGCATGGTGATCACCGCCGACGGTCAGACCCTGATCGTCGCCGAGAGCGCGCGGCGCCGCCTGATGGGCTTCGACCTCGCCGACGACGGCACGCTCACCAACGAGCGGGTCTGGGCCGATCTCCCCGAGGGCGACTACCCCGACGGTATCTGCATCGACGCCGAGGATGCCGTGTGGATCGCCGGTCCGGCGTCAGACCGGTTCGTGCGAGTGCTCCACAGCGGCGAGGTTACCGACGTCGTCGAGGTCCCCGGGCGTCATGCGATCGCGTGCGCCATCGGTGGCGCCGACGGACACACGCTCTTCATGTGCACATCTCCCACTCACGGTCAACCCGAAGCGTCACGCGCCGCGCGCGGAGCGAAGGTCGAGATCACCGAAGTGGCGGTGCCGGCGGCCTAGCGAGGTTGTGCGGCGCCGCCGTCGAGCAGGTCCGCGGCGTTCGTCCTGAAGTGCTCCTGGTCGACGAGGATCATCGTCAGCCTCGCCGACGCGAGCAGCTGTTCGTCGAGGCGAGCCTCCGCCTCGACGAACAGCTTGCGGCCTTCGCGCCCCCGGACCCAAGTGCGGAACTCGATCGTGCGCTCGATCGGGACGGGCGCGCGGTACACGACCTCGAGCGTCCCCGTGAAGCCGGGTTCGCCCTCAAACGCGAGGGCGTACCCCGCGACGTCGTCGAGCACCGCCGCGACCATCCCACCGTGTACTCGTCCGGGAGCGCCCTCGAAGGCAGCGCCGAACACGACCTGTGCGACCGCGACGTCGCCGTCGAGGGTCGTCACGATCTCCACCGAGAGCGGGTTCGCGCTCCCCACGACGGCCCGGTCGGCCATCCCTTGTGGGCGCGGCTGGTCGGGATCGGGCTGGTGGCTCGTGAACTCGTCGAACGACGGGATTACCCGCTGGCGACGCGCTCCGTGTTCGAGCTCTGTGGTCAGCTTCTGCGCGGCGGCCGCCACGCGTTCGAGGGTCTCGTCGTGTGCTTCGCGTGCGTTGAACATGTGCGCGAGCGCTCGGAGCGCAGCCGCGGCGTCGAAGCGAGCATCGGAGACCTCGGGCACGGCCCGCACCCTAATGGGGGACGTGCGATGGGCCGGCGTGACTGGAGTCACCGTTGACCACCGAAGATGGGAGGCGGAGGATGCGGGAACTGCGCACCACACCTCTTGGGGGGTCTGACGATGGCACTGCCACGCGACGAGGTCTCCGTCGGCCTGATTGCCGAGCTCGCTGACTTCGAGCACCTGCTCCGCTCGATCGACGACGGCGCCCGGAGCACACCGACCCGTTGTGGCGAATGGGACGTCGGTGACGTCGCGAGCCACACGATCGGGTCGCTGGCCGACGTCGTCGCGGGGCGCCTCGACGGCCTGGGATCGCCCGAGGTCACCGAGCGTGAGGTCACCGAGCGCCGCGGTCGATCGCTCACGCAGCTCGCCGATGAGTGCGCCGAGGTCCGGGACGCGGCCGCCGGCCTGCTCGCGATGTTCGACGACGACGCGTGGAACGCCGAAGCGCCCGGCGGCTACGAGGGCACACTCGGTGACGGCGTCGAGGCGCTCTGGTACGACACGTACCTCCACGCCGACGACATCCGCTCGGCGCTGGACCAACCATCGGTGCCGGGCGACGGGCTGCGCGCCGCGGCGTCGCACCTCTCCGTCGAGCTCACCAAGCGCGGTTGGGGTCCTGCGACGCTGGCCCTCGAGGGCCTTCCCGAGTTCCCCGTGAGCGGCGGCGGCGGTCGACGCATCGACGGAGACCCGCTCACCTTCACGCTCGTGGCCACCGGCCGAGCCGATCCCGCGACGCTCGACCTCGACGCGACCATCAACGTCTACGCGTAGACGCCCGCTCAGAGTGCTGATCAGAACCCCGGCTCGGCGAACGGGTCGGCTACCTCGGGCTGCTCGACGCTGAGCGGTTCGACGCCGAGCTCCGCCGCGAGGCCTTCGTAACCGGTCTCCTCGAGCTCGTCGGCCAACTCGGGGCCGCCAGTCGCGACGACCCGCCCGGCCATGAGCACGTGGACGCGGTCGGGACGCAGCTCGGTGAGCAAGCGCGCGTAGTGCGTGATCGCCAGCACGCCAAGACCGTCCTCGGACGTCATCGCTTCGACTCGACGCGACACGTCGCGTAGCGCGTCGACGTCGAGACCGGAGTCGATCTCGTCGAGGATCGCGAACTTGGGTTTGAGCACCGCGAGCTGCAGCGTCTCCATGCGCTTCTGCTCGCCGCCGGAGAACTCGTCGTTGACGCCACGGCTCAAGAACTCGTCCACCACCGCAAGGCGCGTCGCTTCGCCGGCCAGCCGTGCGGGGAGTCCCGACGCGTCGCCACCACCGGCGCGCACAGCCGACGCCAACAGCTCACCAACCGGAACGCCCGGCACCGCCACCGGGTACTGCATCCCGAGGAACAGCCCGTGGCTCGCCCGCTGCCACGTAGGGAGCCCGAGCATCTCCTCGCCGTCGATCGTGACGGAACCGCCCGTGACGTCGTAGTCAGCCCGGCCCATCAGGACGTGCGACAGCGTCGACTTCCCCGAGCCATTCGGACCCATGAGCGCATGGACCTCCCCCGAACGGATCTCGAGGTCTACCCCGCGCAGGATCTCGAGCCCGGCCACCGAGGCGCGCAGGTCGCTAATGACGAGGCTGCACGGGGCATCCGGGCTCATGGGAGCGTCACGACCAGGTCGTCACCGTCGACGCGGACCCCGTACACGGGCACGGGCTTGGTCGCGGGGAGGCTCCGGGGCTCCCCCGTCGTCACCGAGAACGTGGAGCCGTGCTTGGGGCACTCGATCGCGCCGTCGTCGGGCCAGACCTCGCCTTCGGAGAGCGAGTAGTCCTGGTGCGAGCACTCGTCGCCGATGACGGAGTAGCACCCGTTGATGTTGACGACACAGAGCCGGTGCCCGTTCAGGTCGAACCGCTTCGCCGAATCCGGTGCCACGTCGCCCACCGCACACAGCCGGCGCTCGCTCACCCGGCGCTCCGATGCTCGATCTTCTCGATCACGCTTCGACGCAACGGCTCGACCAGCGCGGGGACGGGCAAGCGCGCGAACACATCGTCGAAGAACCCGAGCACGATGAGGCGCTCCGCCTCCTCGGGCGGGATACCCCGGGTCTCGAGGTAGTAGAGCTGGTCATCATCGATCGGACCGACGGTGCTCGCGTGCGAGCACTTCACGTCGTTGGCCTCGATCTCGAGGTTCGGGATCGACTCCGCGCCGGCGCCCTCAGTGAGCACGAGGTTGCGGTTCGTCTGGTACGCCTCCGCCTTCACCGCGGCAGGACGCAGGTGCACGAGCCCCGAGTACACCGATCGGGCCTCATCCTCGACCGCGCCCTTGAAGAGCAGATCGCTGTGCGTGTGCGGTGCATCGTGATCCTGCAGCGTGCGGAAGTCGAGCATCTGCTCGTGGTCACCGAAGTACACCGCGATCAGGTCGCTCTCGGCGCCCGAACCGGCAAGGAGGGACTCGCTGCGCAGGCGGGCGTAGTGCCCGCCCAGGGCCACGGCCGACGAACGCAGCGACGCGTCGCGTCCGAGATGGGCGCGCTGGAGCGCGACCTGCCACGTGCGTGGACCGTGCTCCTGAACGGTGACGTAGCGGACATGGGCGTTGTCGCCGACGAGCAGCTCGACGACCGAGTCGACGAGGTGGCCCGGGCTACCGGCCGGGAAGTCGGGCGAAGCCGACCGTTCGACGAGGGTCACCTCGGCGTTCTCGCCTACGACGAGCAACGTGTGCGGAAAGCTGGCAAGCCCTTCGCCGTCGGCCCAGTGCAGCACGACGACCGGCCGATCGACGACGACCCCGTCGGGGACCCGGATGCACGCTCCCCCGGCGAGGAATGCGTCGTGAAGCACGGTGAACGCGTCCGGCGAAGCATCCGAGCATGTGCCCAGCGCATCGCGCACCTCTGCTTCAGTGCAGGTTGCGAGCCCGCAGACGGTCACACCCTTCGCCGCGAGCGCGGGATCGAGCTCGTGATGCACGACGCGACCGTTGCGTACGACGACGAGGCCCGCATGCTCACCGACCTCGGCGGCAAACGGGCCGCCACCCGGAGCAGACTCGACCCCCGGCGGACCGAGCGCTTCGGGTGCGACCGGTCGGTACCGGTCGAGGTGGAGCGCGTCGACGCGACTGTAGCGCCAGATCTCCTCGGCCGTCGTGGGCCATTGCACATCGGAGAGTCGCTCTGCCGCGGCGAGCCGCCGCTCGACGAGCCAGTCGGGCCCCGGGATCGCCCGTGCGGCGTCGGCGGTGAACGTGGAAGTCATCGGATCACGCGTCGCGCGGCGGGGAGCCACCGTCAGCCGACTGCGCCCTCCATGTTCAGCTCGATGAGTCGACTCAACTCGACCGCGTACTCCATGGGGAGGGTCTTGGTGATCGGCTCGATGAAGCCGTTCACGATCATGGCCGTCGCCTGCTGCTCGGTGAGCCCGCGGGACATCAGGTAGAAGAGCTGGTCGTCGCCGACCTTCGAGACGGTTGCCTCGTGACCGATGCGCGCGTCCTTCTCGTCGATCTCCATGTACGGGTAGGTGTCGGATCTGCTCTCCTCGTCGAGGATGAGCGCGTCGCAGCGCACGTGGCTCTTGCACCCGTATGCGCCCTCTTCGACCTTCACGAGGCCGCGATAGGTGGTGCGACCACCGTCCTTCGAGATCGACTTGGAGTCGATGATCGACGTGGTCTCGGGCGCGGCGTGCGTCATCTTGGCGCCCGCGTCCTGGTGCTGACCGGGGCCCGCGTACGCGACGGACAGGACCTCGCCGTGCGCTTTGGGACCGGTCATCACCACCGCCGGGTACTTCATCGTGAGCTTGGATCCGAGGTTGCCGTCGATCCACTCGACCGTCGCCTCGGTCTCGGCCCGCGCCCGCTTCGTGACCAGGTTGTAGACATTCGGCGACCAGTTCTGGATCGTCGTGTACCGGATGCGGGCGCCCGGCTTCGCGATCAGCTCGACCACCGCGGAGTGCAGCGAGTCGGTCGAGTACACCGGCGCGGAACAGCCCTCGACGTAGTGCACCGAGGAACCCTCGTCGGCGATGATCAGCGTGCGCTCGAACTGACCGGCATTGTTCGAGTTGATGCGGAAGTAGGCCTGGAGCGGCATCTCGCAGTGCACGCCGGGCGGCACGTAGATGAATGAACCACCGCTCCACGCGGCCGAGTTGAGCGCGGCGAACTTGTTGTCACCCGGAGGGATGACCGTCGCGAAGTACTGCTGCACGATCTCGGGGTACTCACGGACCGCGGTGTCCATGTCGGTGAAGATGACGCCCGTCTTCTCGAGGTCGTCGCGGTTGCGGTGGTACACGGTCTCGGAGTCGTACTGCGCGGTGACACCGGCGAGGAACTTGCGCTCGGCCTCGGGGATGCCCAACTTCTCGTACGTGGCCTGCATCTCGTCGGGCAGCTGGTCCCACTCGGAAACCTGCCCCTCGGTGGGCTTGAGGTAGTAGTAGATGTCGTCGAAGTCGATGTCGGGCATGTTCTTCGCGAACCACTCGAGCATCGGCTTGGCCTCGAAGCGCTTCAGGGCGTTGAGGCGGAACTTCGTCATCCACGCGGGCTCGTCCTTGTGCCCGGAGATGTCGCGTACGACATCCGCGTTGAGGCCCTTCTTGGGCGTGTAGATGTAGTTGTCGGTCGAGTCGTGCCAACCGAGCTTGTACTTGCCAAGATCGATGTCGCTCACAGCCATGGGGGCGCTCCCGAGCGGGTGCGTTCCGACAGGAGGGGATCCGCCGGGGGTATTTCCACTACGTCGATAGTAACAATTCCCCGGGCGGTTCTCAATCCCCGCTCCCGTGGGCGGGGGCCAGCCTGGGACTCCCCGTCCGGGGAGAAGCGGACGATCAGCGCTTCGATGCCTGCAGGGCCGAGGAGGCCGGCTTCGTCGTCGACGTCGTCGAGGACGTGGAGGACGTCGACGGCGTTGTGGCCGTTCCGCCGCTGAGCTGGGCTTGGGCCTGGGCCACGAGGTCCCGGGCCTCCTTGACCAGCCGCTGATACGTCCCGAGATCGCCCGAGCGGAGTGCGTCGTCGGCCGCGTTGAACTTCGCCGCCGCCTGGTCGAGCAGCTGGGTGACCGTCTCACTGGTCGGGTTGGTCGGGTTGGTCGGGGTCGTCGGGGTGGTCGGGCCCGCCCCCGGTGCCCCGAACAGCTGGAGTAGCGCGTCGTTCACCGTCGCGGCCTTCACCGGCGACTTGCCCTGCACGAGCACCGTCACGAACTGGAACTGCGGGAACGGGTTCGGGCCCTGCGACGCGATCGTGAAGATCGGCTGCACGTACACAATCGAGTCACCCACCGGGATCAGCTGCACGTTCCCGCTGATCACACGCGAGCCGCGCTGGTCGAGCAGCGTGATCTCGCGCGAGATCGCGGTGTCCTTGTTGATGTTGGCTGCTACCTGCACCGGGCCGAGCACCTGCTGACCCTGGGGCATCACGAACGCGTCCATCTTGCCGTAGTCGCGCGGGTCGGACTTCGCAGTCATGAACGACACCAGACGCGTCTGCTGGTTGTCCTTCGACACCGGTACGAACGGCTGGAGGATCAGGAAGCTCTCGCGGTCATCGCCGGGCAGCCGGATGTAGAGGTAGTACGGGTCCTGACGCTGGGTCTGCGCGGTGATCTCTGGTGAACGGCCCGACTGACTGTTGCTGTTGGCCGCAGCTGCGGGGATCGATCCCACGACGGCGTTGGGGTCGGGTGAGAGGAGCCAGCGCTCGGTACCCGCGTAGAAGCGCCCCGTCTCGGTCACGTGGTACTTGGCGAACACGTTCGACTGCAGCTTGAACAAGTCTTCGGGGAAGCGCAGGTGCGCTCGCAAGGCGCCGGGCATCTCCGCGAACTTGGAGAACAGGTCGGGGAACGCCTGTTGGTAGGACTGGATGATCGGGTCGCTCGGGTCGATCACGTAGAACTTGACCGTGCCTTCGTACGCATCGACGGTCGCCTTCACCGAGTTGCGCGCGTAGTTGTAGTCACCCGCGAGCCCCCCCGACCCACTGAACAGCTGGCCGTAGGGGTACTGGTCCGACGTCGTGTACCCATCGAGGATCCAGGTCGTCTTCCCACCGACGATCACGGGATACGGGTTCGCGTCGAACTGGAGGAACGGCGCGAGCTTCTCGACCCGCGTCTTGATGTCCCGGTTGAAGAGGATCTTCGACTTGTCGGTGACCTGTCCGGAGATCAGGGGATCGAGCTGTCCGAACCGCAGCGCGAAGGCGGCCTTGCGCACAAAGCTCGACAGCCTCACACCATCCTTGCCCTTGTAGCGCGTGTAGTTGTCGCTCACACCCGGCTGGGCGTAGTTGAACTCCTTCTGCTTCGCGTCCGTGATCACGTACCCGTCGAGCCCCTCGCCGAGGTACACCTGCGCACCCCGGTTGGAGAGCGGCAGGTCTCGGCCCTGGGGTGGGACGTCGCTGAGGACGAAGGCCGGCGACCCGTCGGAGTTCGCCTTGTTGCTGGGCGCAGCGACGGCGCCGTACCCGTGCGTGTACACGATGTGCTCGTTGACCCACGACTGGCTCGGCAGCTCGGAGCTGTTGAGTCCCCGGGCCGAGATCAGGACCTGCGTCGTCTGGCCGTTGAGGTCATAGCGGTCGACGTCGACGTCGTTGATCCGGTAGTAGGTCTGCAGCGCCTGGAGTGTCTGATAGGTGGAACGGATGACTCCAGGATCCCACAGCCGTGCGTTGTTGATCGTGGGCAGGTTGGCCTGCACGGTCTCCGGCTTCAGGTCCTGGGTGTAGTCGAAGTTCTTGACGTTGACCTTGGTCAGGTTGAACGAGTCGCGGGTCGCTTGGATGTTCCGCCGGATGTACGGACGCTCGCTGGCGTACTCGTTGGGTGTCACCTTGAAGTTCTGGATCGCCGCGGGGTAGATCGTGCCGACCACCAGCGCGACGAACGCCCACAACCCGACCGCGATCACTGGCAGCACCCAACCGCGACGCCAGATGTTCCAGATGAACAGCCCTGCCGCGATGACGGACACGAAGATGAGGAAGTTCAGCGCCGGAAGCTGGGCCTTGACGTCGGTGTAGCTCGCACCGTCGACGACGCCGCGCGTCGAGAGGTTGAGCTCGAACCGTGAGTAGTAGTAACCCGCCGTCTTCACGAGCGCCATCACTGCGACGATCACCGAGAGGTGCGCCTTCACGTGCGGTGTCACTCGCTGGATGGGGCTCTGGAAACGGATGCCGCCGTTGAGGTAGTGCGCGACCGCGGTCACGAGCAGGACGATGACCAGGCCCGCGAAGAGCCAGTCGATCATGAACCGGATGAACGGCAGCTGGAAGACGTAGAAGCCGATGTCCTTGTGGAACTGCGGATCGGTCTTCCCGAAGTCGACCCGGTGGGTGAACAGGATCCACTGCTGCCACTGCGACGAGACGCCGATACCCGCGATGAGCGCGAAGAAGACGGCGACACCGACGCGGATACGACCCCGGTAGCGTCCGGTCGTCTCTTGGTACCGACCGACGAGCTCGTCCTCGGGGGTCGGAGCGTTCATCGGCCGGGCCTTCGGGGCCAGCCGGTCGGCGATGACGAGGTTGACGAGAAGAATCGTGAAGAAGATGACCGTGAAGACGAGCGCCGGGACCACCCGGGCGGTCAGCAGTCGACCGAAGGTGTCGCCCTGGGCGAGCGAGTCGAACCACAGGTAGTCCGTGAAGAAGCCAGCGAGGCCCCGGAGGCTGAACAGCAGGACCACCAAGACCACGGCGAACGCGATGATCCACCCGCGCAGGCGAAAACTCCGGCGCTCGGCCGTGGGGACGCGCATCGCCGATGAGCCTAGATCCTGGTCGCGTCCGCTTGGCATCGGGGTACCCGACGCCGATGCTTCGGAGACGCTCGGCTGCTCCTATCCGGCAAGCACAACCAAGCAGCGACAGCCGGGGTGGGCGGGCGGGTGGTTCTGGCCGGTTGGGAACGCGCCGCCCTTGGGCGTCGGCTCGAGCGCGTTGTCGTCGCAGTCGGGACACCGGCCGGGCTCGCCGGGAACCCAACGCAGCGGCGTCGCCGGTCCGGCGCCGTCGTAGGAGCCACGGGCGTACGCCGCGCAGAGAACGTCGACGACTCGCGTCTCGAGCTCGGCGCCCTTCCACTCCCGGTATCGGGCACCGATCGCGGAGCCGACGACCCGTTGCAGCTCGGCTGACGATTCGTAGGGGCCGTCGGCGACGACGCTCTCGATGGTCTGGGAAAGGCGCTCCCGGAGCGGCCTGATGATGACCCCGACGAGTTCCGTGACCACGCGCGCGGGCGTGCTCGTGACCCGACCTGTCTTGCCGACCGCGGCCCGCCCACCGAGGTAGGCACCGTCCGCACCGGGCCGGAGCCGCTCGACCCATGCGTCACGCTGGTGCTCGAGATCCGGCAGCAAACGCCCGGGCTCGGGCCGCCCCCGCGCCCGGCGTACGGCGTCGAGCAGGGTGTTCTGCTCGTCCTGGAGGAGCCGCTTCGACGCGCGCACCACATCGGGGACCAGGGGCTCGAGCACGGCCGCCCGCCGCCGACGCGCCACGGCATCGGGATCCTCGGGTTCGGGTTCGGGCTCGGGCTCGGGCTCGGGCTCGGGTTCGGGCTCGGGCTCGGGCTCGGGCTCGGGTTCGGGCTCGGGTTCGGGCTCGGGCTCGACGGTC
>Ga0209048_10006308_pt1 | contig 11117 bp, 9 predicted proteins | sample FrelakmetCRP12CR_FD_187146 | JGI IMG/M metagenome (GOLD analysis project Ga0209048, IMG submission 187146) | Freshwater lake sediment microbial communities from the University of Notre Dame, USA, for methane emissions studies - CRP12 CR (SPAdes)... | ecosystem: Environmental > Aquatic >... | reverse complement strand
ACGAGCGCGTGCCCCGGCTCGACGACGACCGCGATCAGCGCCACCTCGGGGTGGCGCCTCACCTGGTCGCCGACGGACATGCGCTGCCACTCGGGAACGATGTCATCCGCGCTGTGGATGTTGCAGCGGGCGACGAGGTTCTCGAGCCCGTCGTAGCTGTAGAACCCGCCGCGACCTTGGCCGAGCTGTGCGATCCAGGGCCAGACATCCCCGGTCGAGGCTGCGATGGTCATGGCCCGGGTGGCGCCGCAGTTCAGCTGCCAGTTCCCGACCAGCCGGGCGCAGGCAGCCAGAGCACCTCCGACGGCACCCGCCACCACTACTGCCCGCTTCACGCCCCCAAGCCCGGCGTGACCCCCGGGTTGCACCGGTTCAGGGAGAATCATCCCGGGGGTCACGACTGTCTTGAGTCTCGGCCCGCGGCGTCGCCGTACTGAAGGGGCGAAGGTCCCGACCTCGGGGCCTCACGCCGTCGGAAGGGTCGTCCGTCGGGATGTGGTTCACCGCCTTCGGGCCCCGGGCGGTACGGTTTCGCTCCGACCGAAGGAGCGCTTGATGCCCGACGAGGCCGCGCCAGACGACGAGACGCACGTCGAGGACGCCGAGGAGGCGCCGGCCACCATTCGCGCCCAGCGGCTGGCCAAGGTCGCCCGTTTGCGATCAGAGGGCCTCGAGCCGTATCCCTACCGGTTCGAGCGCGACCGAACCCTCGGCGAGCTGCGCCACGAGTTCGGTGCTCTCGACGCCGGCGAGGAGACCGAGGTCCGGGTTCGGGTCGCGGGGCGGATCATGCTCAAGCGGGAGCAGGGCCGCCTCACTTTCGCGAACCTACGTGATCGCACCGCGGAGGTGCAGCTGTTCGTCTCCCAGGGCGTCGTGGGCAAAGAGGCCCTGAGCCAGTTCAACGAGCTCGACCGGGGCGATTGGGTCGGCGTCGAAGGCTTGGTGATGGTCACCCGAAAGGGGGAGCTCTCGGTCAAGGTCGACCGCTTCGAGCTGCTGTCCAAGGCGTTGCGGCCGCTCCCCGACAAGTGGAAGGGCCTGTCCGACATCGACACGCGGTACCGCCAGCGCTACGTCGACCTGTTGGTGAACGAGGACGCGCGACGGGTGTTCACCATCCGCTTCGCGGCGATCGAGGCGATGCGCCACCACCTGCGTTCGCAGGGCTATCTCGAGGTGGAGACACCGATGCTGAACCTGCAACAGGGCGGGGCGACGGCGAGACCGTTCATCACCCACTACAACGCGCTCGATCTCGACACCTATCTGCGCATCGCGCTCGAGCTGCCCCTCAAGCGCCTGGTCGTCGGCGGGCTCGAGCGGGTCTTCGAGGTCGGCCGGGTCTTCCGCAACGAGGGCATCGACACCCGCCACAACCCGGAATTCACCATGCTCGAGGCGTACGAGGCCTTCGCCGACTACACCGACATGATGACGCTCACCGAGGAACTGGTGGCGGCCGCGGCGCGGGGGGCCAACGGCTCGACCGAGGTCACGCTTCGGGGCCGCACGGTCGACCTGGCGCCGCCGTGGCCCCGGATCACGATGAGCGACCTGATCCGTCGTGAGGTCGGCGTGTCCCTGCACCCGTCGATGGACGTCGATGCGGCGCGGGCCGTCCTCGACGGGCTCGGATTGGCCTATGAGGACGGGTGGGGTGCCGGGCGGCTGACGTTCGAGGTCTACGACGAGCTGGCCGAGCCCAGGGTCGTGGAGCCCACACTGGTCATCGACCACCCCCGTGAGGTGTCGCCCCTCGCCAAGCCCCATCGCGACGACCCGTCCCTCGTCGAGCGTTTCGAGGTGATCGTGGACGGACGGGAGCTGGCCAACGCCTACAGCGAGCTCAACGACCCGGTCGAACAGCTCGAGCGGTTCCGCGACGAGGCCCGGCACAAGGCGGCCGGCGATCCCGAGGCGGGCGACGTCGATCTCGACTACATCCGGGCGCTCGAGTTCGGTCTGCCTCCGACCGGAGGTCTCGGCATCGGGGTCGATCGCCTCGTCATGTTGTTGGCGGGGGTGGAGAGCATCCGTGAGGTGATCCTCTTCCCGACGCTCCGCCCCGAGGTCGGGCTCGACGAGGCCGACTTCCCGGGGCCCGACGGGGCCTGACCCCGCGCGGCGCGCCGGCTCCCTATGCTCGCGGGGCTGTCGTCGAAGGGTCGAACGTCGTGAGGAAGGGTCTGTTCCGGGCACGTCTGATCGCGTGGCTGACCGCCGTCGGCGGCGTGCTCATCCTGCTGTCGACGTTGCCGATCCTGACGCGCCGGCTCGACCGCATCAGCTCGGTCATGGCCCCGTTCGGCGTTCGGGTGACGAGCCACGTGCTGTCGGTGTTGATCGGTCTGCTGCTCTTGTACCTGGCGGGCCAACTCGCCCGTCGCAAGCACCTCGCGTGGCTCATCACCGTCGTGCTCTTCGCCATGAGCGTGGTGTTCAACCTCACCCGGGTGCACTACGCCGCCGCGGGGTTCTCGGTCCTGATGGTGGGACTGCTGCTCTTCAGCCGCGACGAGTTCCGGGCTCCCGGCGACCCGCCGACCCTGTTCGAGTTCCTGCGCTTCGTGCCGACCTACCTCGCCGCGGTCGTCGTGTACGGCCTCGTGGCCCTGTGGCTCGAGCGCAACAGCATCACCCCCCGGCCGACCTTCGCGGGAAACCTCGAAGCGATCTTCGCCGGCATGATCGGCCTCGACGGGCCCTACACCTACGAGCGGCGCTTCTTCTCGGTGGTGTTCCCCGCCTCGTTGCTCGCCCTGGGCATCGGGGGCCTCGTCGCCGCGCTGTTCCTGCTGTTCAGACCGATCGTCGCCCGACCGCAACAGGGCCTCGACGACTGGGTCCACGCGAACCGCCTCATCCACGCCTACGGCGCGGACACGCTGGCGTACTTCGCACTCCGCGACGACAAGCTGTTCTTCTTCTCCTCCGACGGGGAGGCGATGATCGCCTACACCTACATCGGGCGCTACGCGCTCGCGTCGGGCGATCCGATCGGGCGAGCCGAATCGATCGAGCTCGTGATCGACGAGTTCCTCTCGATGTGCCGGCGTCGGGCATGGGGCGTCGCCCTGCTGGCCGTCCGCGAGGCCGACCGCGACCTCTACCTCTCTCGGGGCCTGCACACCTTCTACCTCGGCGACGAGGCCATCGTTCACTGCGAGGGATTCGACCTGAAGGGCCGCAAGTGGAAGAGCATCCGACAGTCGTCGGGTCGCATCGAACGGACCTACCGGTTCGAGATCCTGCCCGAGACCGCGGTGGCTCCCGAGATGCTGGCCAAGCTCAACGCGATCAGCCACCGGTGGCGGGGGAAGGCACCCGAGCGCGGGTTCACCATGACCCTGAGCCAGGACGTCGACGGTCACAACCCGGAGTTCCGCCTCTGCATGGCCCTCGACGAGCACGACGAGCCGGGTGGCTTCCTGCGCATCGTCCCCACCTTCGGCGACGAGCCCGGCTACACGCTCGACCTGATGCGACGCGATCCCGACACGCCCAACGGCATGACCGAATTCCTGCTCACCAGGACGGTGATGCATCTCGACCAACTCGGCTACAAGCGGCTGTCGATGAACTTTGCCGCGTGGGGTCGGCTGTTCTCCGAGGACATCGAGTACACGCTGCGTCAGAGAGCGTTCAAGAAGGTGCTCGACCTGCTCAGTCCCTTCTACCAGATCAAGTCGCTGAAGGAGTTCAACCAGCGCTTCTACCCCGAGTGGCTCCCGAGGGTGATCGTGTACGACGACGTGCGGGCCCTGCCGCGCGTCGGCCTGCTCTACGGCGGGGTCGAGGGCTTCCTCAACGTGCCGGTGATCGGCCGGTATCTCCTTCCCCGGACAGTGGCGCCGGGGGACGCGGTGCCGACACCGTTCGTGGTGGGAGCCGCCGAGGACGACGGCAGGCCCCCCGCAGCTCCGACCCGTTAGCGTCTGGGCGATGTGTGGCCGCTTCGTCTCCGCGTCACCGCCCGACGAGATCGCCCGCTACTTCCAGGCCGAGGCACCGGAAGCGGCGCTCGATCCCAACTACAACGTCGCGCCCACGACCGATGTGTACGCGGTGCTCGAAGACGGCACCGCCCGTCGGGTCGAGCCGCTGCACTGGGGGCTGGTGCCGCGCTGGGCCAAAGACCTGTCGGTGGGCAATCGGATGATCAACGCGCGGGCGGAGACCCTCGCCGAGCGCAATGCCTACAAGTCGGCCTACGCCAAGCGGCGCTGCATCATTCCCGCCGACGGCTTCTACGAGTGGAAGTCGATCCCGGGCCAGAAGGCCAAGCAGCCCTACTTCATCCACCGCAACGACGGTGAGCCGATGGCCTTCGCTGGTCTGTGGGAGGTATGGCGTGATCGCTCGGCGCCCGAGCCCTCCGAGGTGCACTCGTGCACCATCGTCACCGGCCCGGCCAACGAGGCCGTTGCGCCCGTGCACGACCGCATGCCGGTGATGTTGCCCCCGTCGGCCTGGGACAGCTGGCTCGATCCCGACCAGCACGACCTCGAGCTGCTCGGTCGTCTGCTCGTGCCGGCACCGGCCTCGCTGATCGAGTTGTACCCGGTGAGCACCGACGTGAACAGCGTGCGCAACCGGGGGGCTCACCTGCTCGACCGCGTCGAGATCGAGCCTTGACCGCCACCTTCCGCCGCCGCCTCGACAACTACTCGCTGCGCTGGCAGGCCCGTCTCGACAGCGAGTGGGCCGACCGCGTGCTGCCGTGGGCGGCCGCGATCGGGCTGTTCGTGTTGCTGGCCGCGCTCTCGTTGGCCCGGGCCCGATCGCTCGATTCCCCGATCGATCTCTCGCAGTACACCCAGGCCGCATGGCTGCTGGGGCAGGGGCAGGCCCCATCGGTCTCCATCGGGGGCCTCGGCAACCTGTGGGCCCAACAGGCGGCCTTCATCTTCTACCCGGTAGCCCTGGCCGGTCGAGTGCTGCCGATCATCCCGACCCTGCTCATGTTCCAGTCGGCGGTGCTGGCGTTCGCGGTCGTGCCCATCTGGAAGATCTCGCGCAAGCTCGCCAACCTCCGCGTCGGGGCCACGGCCACCCTGCTCTTCGTCTACGCGGCATATCCCGTCATGCACAACCTCAACCTCGACGGATTCCACCCCGAGGTGGTGGCGGTGCCCGGGCTGCTGGCCGCGGCCTACTTCGGACTCTCCGGTCGGTGGCGGTGGTTCACCGTGTGCTGCGTGATCGTCGTCGCGTCTCGGGCCGATCTCGGCTTGGCGGTGGCGGGAATGGGTGGCCTGCTGATGGCCGAGGGGCATCGACGCCGGGGGCTGCTCACGCTGCTGCTCGGGCTGGGCTGGACGCTTGCGGCCGCGACCTGGATCCAGCCTGCGTTCGGCGACGGGCACTTCGCCCACGTCGCCGCTTTCGCGCCCTTCGGCGACACACCGGCGTCGATCGCGTGGGGCATGATCACCCACCCGCTGGACGTGCTGGGCCGGCTCTTCAGCGAGCAGAACTTCAACCTGCTCGTGACGCTGCTCGCCCCGGTGGTGTTCCTCCCGATCCTGGCGCCTCGCTACCTGTTACCTGTCGTGCCGCTCCAGTTCCTCTATCTCGTGGCCGACGTGCCCTCGGAGGCGGTGTTCGGCCAGCAGTCGGTCGCGGCCACGGCGTTCGTCTTCCTCGCTACCGCGTTCGCCCTGAGCCGGATCGGACGCAAGGGGGTGGAGAAGGTGACGGTCGACCGCCGGGTGCTCGGAGCACTGCTCTTGGCCGGCACGGTCTTCTTCGTGCGCGATGCCGCGAGCTCGCCCTACCGCCAACCGTGGAACTGGGGCAGCCAGGACGCCGCGGACGGCGCCCGGCTCGAGGCGCGGGATCGCATTCCGCCGGATGCGAGCGTGCGGGCCTCGGACACGATGATGCAGGTGCTGGCCCAACGACACCTGCTCTACACGCTCGACACCTCGGGGCGGGTGAATCCGGCCGGCGCGGCCAGCGGGGTCGACTACGTGGTGGTCGACCGCCGACGCTCGGAGCAGTGGTCGGCGGTCGAACGCCAGATCTTCCGCGAGGGGCTCGACAGCTCCGGCTTCGACCTCGTACTCGACCGTGAGGGCATCTGGCTCTTCGCCCGCCGGGAGCCCACGGGTTGACGTCGGCGCGAGTGTCAGCCGGCCAGTGCGGTCCGCAGGGCGTCGGCGGCGCGATCGAGCACCTCCGGATCGGGTGAGCTGTCGGCGTTGGCGAAGTCGAGGTCGTGCACCCCGCTGATGGGCACGACGTGCAGGTGCACGTGGGGCACCTCGAGGCCGGCGACCATGAGCCCGACCTTGACCGGCGAGAAGACCTCCTGCTGTGCGACGGCCACCTGCTTGGCGACGAGCATCAGATGGGCGGCTAGATCGTCGTCGAGGTCGATCCAGTGGTCGACCTCGACGATCGGCACCACGAGGGTGTGGCCCGGGGCGAGCGGGTTGATGGAGAGGAAGGCCACGCAGCGGTCGTCGCGGTACACGAACTTCGCCGGGAGCTCGCCGTCGATGATGCGGGTAAAGATGGTCGCCATGCCTGCATCGTAGGCTGACGAGGTGGCTCCGGACCCTGGTGAGGATCGCATCCTCACGATCCCCAACGCCATCACGATGGTGCGGCTGCTCTGCCTGCCCGTGTACCTCTGGCTCCTGTTCGCGCAGGACAACCGGGCCGCGGCCGCCGCGCTGCTGGCCGTGCTCGGCGCGACCGACTGGGTCGACGGCTACATCGCCCGGCACTTCCACCAGGTCTCGAACCTGGGCAAGGTGCTCGACCCGGTCGCCGACCGACTCCTCTTCTTCGTGGGGGTGGGGGCGATCATCATCGACGGTGCGGCGCCGTTGTGGTTCTGCGTGGCCGTTCTCGCTCGGGAGGTGGCGGTGGCGTTGGCCACGCTGCTCCTCGCTGCGTTCGGCGCTCGGCGCATCGACGTCACCTGGTTCGGGAAGGCCGGCACGTTCGGGCTGATGTTCGCTTTCCCGCTCTTCCTGGGCGGGGCCTCGACGGTCTCGTTCGCCCCCACGCTGCAGGCGTTGGCCTGGGTCGCGGGCATCCCGGGCCTCGTGCTCTCCTACTACGCCGCGGTGCTCTACGTCCCGATCGGACTGCGGGCCCTCCGGGAGGGCCGGGCCGACAGGGCCCGTGCACGGGGGGCGGCGGCCGCGGGGTAGCGTTCGGCCATGGCGATCAGGCTCGAAGCGCGCACCGGCCCTCGCCCCGGCGCGAAGGAGGGCATCCGATGAAGGCGGTCATCATGGCCGGGGGTGAAGGCACCCGGCTCCGGCCTCTCACGTCCAACGCACCCAAGCCAATGCTGCCGCTGGTGAACCGGCCGATGATGGAGCACATCATCGACCTGCTCAAGCGGCACGGCATCGAGGACATCGTCGTCACGGTCGCGTTCATGGCCAACACGATCCGCAACTACTTCGGCGACGGCTCCGAGTTCGGGGTTCGCATGGTCTACGCCACCGAGGAGTCACCCTTGGGCACCGCGGGGTCGGTCAGGAACGCCATGGACGAGCTCGACGAGCGCTTCGTCGTGATCTCGGGTGACGTGCTGACAGACATCGACCTCAGCGCGATCATCCAGTTCCACGAGGATAAGCAGGCCATGGCCACCATCGGCCTGGCACACGTCGACAACCCCCTCGAGTTCGGCATCGTGATCACCCGCGAGGACGGCAGCATCGAGCGCTTCCTCGAGAAGCCCACGTGGGGTCAGGTGTTCAGCGACACGATCAACACCGGCATCTTCGTGCTCGAGCCGGAGATCTTCGACTACATCGCCGCCGATCGTCCCGTCGACTTCTCGAGCGAGGTGTTCCCCCAACTGCTCGAGGAGGGCCGCCCGCTGTACGGCGCCGTGGCCGAGGGCTACTGGGAGGACGTGGGCACGCTCGACGCCTACCTTGGGGCCCACAAGGACATCCTCGACCTGAAGGTGCAGGTCGGCATCCCCGGGTTCGAGATGACTCCGGGCGTGTGGATAGGCGAAGGCGCCGACATCCACCCCGAGGCTCGCATCGACGGGCCCGCAGTCATCGGCGACAACTGCCGCCTCGAGGCGGGCGCCCGGCTCGGGGCTTACACGGTGCTCGGCGCCAACGTGCGGGTGCGCAGCGACGCCACCCTCGAGCGCACCGTTGTGGCCGACAACGCCTACCTGGGCGATGCGGTTCGGCTGCGGGGCACGGTGGTGGGGCGCTCGTGCGACCTGCGCAAGGGCGTGCGCACCGAGGAGGGCGTGGTGCTCGGCGACGAGTGCTTCGTGGGCGAGGAGGCACTGCTCGGCTCGGGTGTGAAGGTCTACCCGTTCAAGACCGTTGAGGCGGGCGCCATCGTCAACGACTCCATCGTCTGGGAGTCCCGTGGCGCGCGCAGCCTGTTCGGGCGGGACGGCATCGCCGGGCTCGCCAATGTCGACATCACCCCCGAGTTGGCCACCAAGGTGGCCATGGCCTACGGCTCGATGCTGAAGAAGGGGTCGACCGTCATCACCTCGCGTGACTCGAGCCGTTCGGCGCGGATGCTCAAGCGGGCGATGATGGCCGGGCTCAACGCCGTCGGCGTCAACGTCGAAGACCTCGAGGTCGCCTCGGTGCCCACCACGAGGTTCATCATCCGCCGTCCGTCGGACACCGGCGGCATCACCCTGCGCCTGCTAAAGGGCGACCCCCAGTCGGTCATCATCCGGTTCTTCGACAGCGAGGGCCTCGATCTCACCGAGGACACCCAACGCAAGATCGAGCGCCTGTTCAACCGGGAGGACTTCCGCCGGGTGTTCCCGGGGGAGATCGGCGACATCGGGTTCGCGCCACGGGCGCTCGAGCACTACGCGACCGCGTTGGAGTCCACCGTCGACTTCGAGAGCATCCGCGAAGCCCACTTCAAGGTGGTCATCGACTACGCGTTCGGATCCACGTCGTTCGCCATGCCAAACGTGCTGGCCAAGCTCGGGCTCGAGGCGCTCGCAGTGAACCCGTTCGTGTCCACCGCTGGCGTGCTCCGCGACGATCTCGCCGGCCACGCGGCCTACGTGGCCGATCTCGTGCGCACGTCGGGCTCGAACCTCGGCGGTGTGCTCGACCCCGATGGCGAGCAGCTCATCCTGATCGACGACGAGGGCAAGGTGCTCTCGCACACCGAGACGCTGCTCGCCTTCTTGACGCTTCTCCCGGGCAAGCTCCAGGGCAACAAGGTCGCGCTGCCGGTGTCGACCACGGCTGCGGCCCGGCGGGTGCTGGACGGCTCGGGCATCGAGGTGATCGACACCAAGCTCTCGAGTCCCGCCCTGATGGACTCGGCGTTCGAACCGGGGGTGGGCTTCGCGGCCAATCAGAACGGCAACTACATCCTGCCCGGGTTCATGCCCGGCTTCGATGCCGCGGCCACGTTCGTCAAGATGCTCGACCTGCTCGCCTTCCACCGCGTCTTGCTGTCATCGGTCGTCGCCGGCCTGCCCCGGGTCCATCTGGTGCACGAGACCGTCGTGACGCCGTGGGACCAGAAGGGCGCCGTCATGCGTTCGCTGATGGAGCAGAGCAAGGATAGGGAGGTCGTGCTGGTCGACGGGGTGAAGGTGGTGCACGACGGCGGCTGGGCCCTCGCCCTTCCCGACCCGGAGGAGCCCGTGACGCACGTCTGGGCCGAGGCGGCGAGCGATGCCGAAGCTCGCCAACTGGCCCAGGAGTACGCCCGTCGCATCCGTCAGATGGTGCGATAGGTGAGCGACGCTTCCGTCGACGTCGAGGGTTTTCCCGATCGGATAGCGTGCCCGACATGAACGTTCCGGACGACCTGCGGTACTCCTCGGATCACGAGTGGGTCCGCCTCGAAGACGGCAAGGTCCGTATCGGCATCACCGACTATGCCCAGGACGCGCTCGGCGATGTGGTCTACGTGGATGTGCCGGAGGTGGGCGTTCACGTAGAGGGGGCCGCGAAGGTGAGCGAGGTCGAGTCGACGAAGTCCGTCTCGGACATCTTCGCCCCGGTCGCCGGCACCGTGGTGGCGGTCAACGGCGGTCTGGCGGACGCCCCCGAGCGGTTGAACACCGACCCCTACGGAGAGGGCTGGATCTGCGTCATCGATCCCGACGACGCCACCCAGGTCGATTCGCTGCTCGACGCTTCGGCGTACCGGGCGCTGGTCGAGGGCTAGGGGTACCGGTCGTGACCGACGTCTTCTGCAACAACTGCGGGCACCGCAACCCGCTCGGGGCGAACTTCTGCTCGTCGTGCGGCGCCGTGCTCGAGACCGAGTCGCTCGAGAACACGACCATCACCTTCCATCCCACGCTGCCGTCCGATCCGGTCGACGAGGAGTTGACGGTCGAGTTGGGCGACGTGCCCGACGACATCGGCATGCTCATCGTCAAACGGGGCCCCAAAGCCGGCTCTCGCTTCGCCCTCGGCAAGGCGGTCATCACCGCTGGACGCCATCCCGACAGCGACATCTTCCTCGACGACATCACCGTGTCGCGCCGGCATGCGGAGATCCGCCACGGCGAGGACGGCTACCTCGTGCGTGACGCCGGGTCGCTCAACGGCACCTACCTCAACCGGGAACGCATCGAGGAGGCACCCCTGACCAACGGCGACGAGCTGCAGATCGGCAAGTTCAAGCTCGTGTTCTTCGTCGGGGCGGGGGAGGACGGGTGACCGACCGCGAGCACATGTCGATCGGCGAGGTGCTCAGCCTGCTCCAGGAGGAGTTCCCCGACGTCACGATCTCCAAGATCCGCTTCCTCGAGAGTCAGGGCCTCCTCGACCCCGAGCGCACACCGTCGGGCTACCGGAAGTTCTACCCGCAGGACATCGAGCGATTGCGCTGGATTCTCCGCCAGCAGCGGGAGAACTTCCTGCCGCTCAAGGTCATCAAGGACCGCCTCCTCGCCGGTCAACTCGACGACCCGCCGCCCGCCGACGACGAGCTGCCGTTCGGCGAGCCCCAGGTCGTGGCGCTCGACGAGCAACCCGCTTCCGAAGAGGAGCCCGGCCGACCCGTTGCCGAGCCCGAACCGATATCGGAGACCGATGCGGTCGAGCCCGCGGTCACCGGGCCCGAGCAGACCGAGGTGCCAGAGGTGCCAGAGGCCCCGAGCCCACCGCAACCCG
>Ga0209048_10006307_pt1 | contig 11120 bp, 12 predicted proteins | sample FrelakmetCRP12CR_FD_187146 | JGI IMG/M metagenome (GOLD analysis project Ga0209048, IMG submission 187146) | Freshwater lake sediment microbial communities from the University of Notre Dame, USA, for methane emissions studies - CRP12 CR (SPAdes)... | ecosystem: Environmental > Aquatic >... | reverse complement strand
GGCCTTTCGCGTCGCCAACGTCGTCGCGACGGAAAGGCTCGCGCGCGCCGCCGCGCGCGCCGGCGTCGCCCGGTTCGTGCTGGCGAGCTCGGTGAAGGTCAACGGCGAAGCGAGCCCGCCGGGGCGTCCGCTCACGCCGCAGGACCCGCCCGCGCCGCAGGACGCGTACGCGCGCTCCAAGCTCGCCGCCGAATGCGTGCTTCTGGAAGCGTGCGCCGGGACGCCGGTCGCGCCGATCATCCTGCGCCTGCCTCTGGTGTATGGTCCCGGCGTCGGCGGCAATTTCGCCGTCCTGCTCGATGCGATCGCGCGCGGGCGCCCGCTGCCGATCGCTTCGGTGCGCAACCGGCGCAGCCTGCTCGGCGTCGGCAACCTCGTTGATGCGATCGATGCCGTGCTCGATGCGAACGAGGCTCCGCGCGGCGTGCACTTCGTCGCCGACGGCGCGAGCGTGTCGGTGCCCGATCTGGCGCGGGCGATTGCGGCGGCGCTCGGCGTGCCGCTCGAAGTGCGGCGCGTCCCGGTGCCGCTGCTGCGCATCGTCGCGGCGCTCACCGGACGCGGCGCGCAGGTGCGCCGCCTCGTCGATTCGCTCGAGGTCGACACCACGTCGCTGCGCGGCGCGACGGGCTGGCAACCCCGCGAATCGCTCGCCGAGGGGCTCGCGGCGACCGCGGCGTCGTGGCGGATGCGTCACGCGATCTGAGCAGGGTCCGATCCCGCTTCTGGGCGGCCCGAACGGTCTCCCCGCTATAATCAACGGTCATTTCTCCAAGGACTCTTGATGAGCGCCCGACCGTCCGGCCGCCGCCCGGAAGATCTCCGCGCGTGGCGGATCACCCGCCACTTCACCCGTCACGCCGAGGGCTCGGTGCTGATCGAAGCCGGCGACACGAAAGTGCTCTGCACGGCGAGCGTGGAGGAAGGCGTTCCGGCGTTCCTCAAGGGCAAGGGGCAGGGGTGGGTCACCGCCGAATACGGCATGCTTCCGCGCGCGACCAACACGCGCACGCGCCGCGAGGCCGCCGAGGGCAGGCAATCCGGGCGCACGCAGGAGATCCAGCGGCTGATCGGCCGCAGCCTCCGCGCGGTCGTCGATCTCGGCCGCCTGGGCGAGCGCAGCGTGAAGATCGACTGCGACGTGCTGCAGGCCGACGGCGGAACGCGTTGTGCCGCGATCACCGGCGCGTACGTCGCCCTCGCCGATGCCTTCGCGTGGATGCGCGCGAAGGCGCTGATCGCCGGTGACCCGTTGACCGACTCGGTCGCCGCGGTCTCCGTAGGCATCTTCGGCGGCGTGCCGGTGCTCGATCTCGACTACGCCGAGGATTCGGCCTGCGGCACCGACATGAACGTCGTGATGACCGGCCACGGCGGCTTTGTCGAGATGCAGGGAACGGCGGAGGGCGCACCCTTCACGCGGCGGGAAATCGACGCGCTGGTCGATCTCGCGGCCGCGGGCATCCGCCAGCTGCTCGATGCGCAAGCCGCCGCACTGCTGTCGCCGCGCTGATGCACCGACGCGCCCGCGGCGCCGCGCACCGGCACCGCGGACCGATCGAACCGAATGATCTCGCGCCTCGTCCTCGCGTCCGGCAATCCGGGCAAGCTCGCCGAATTCCGGCGGCTGCTGGCCCCGCTCGGCATCGACGTGATCCCGCAATCCGAGCTCGGCATTCCCGAGGCCGCGGAGCCGCACATCACGTTCGTCGAGAACGCGCTCGCCAAGGCGCGGCACGCGAGCGCGCTTGCGCGGCTGCCGGCGCTTGCCGACGATTCCGGCATCTGCGTCCGCGCGCTCGCCGGCGCGCCGGGCGTGCAGTCGGCACGCTACGCGGGAGAGCCGCGCTCGGATCGGCGCAACAACGAGAAACTGGTCGCCGCGCTCGCGGGCATCGCCGACCGCGACGCGCATTACACCTGCGTGCTGGCGCTGGTGCGGCACGCCGAGGATCCGGAGCCGATTCTCGCCGAGGGCGCGTGGCACGGGCGCATCGTCGACGCGCCGCGCGGCACCGGAGGATTCGGCTACGACCCGCACTTTCTCGACGTGGAGAGCGGCGAGACCGGCGCGGAAATGCCGCTCGAGCGCAAGAACGAGCGGTCGCACCGCGGCAAGGCGATGCGGGCGCTGATCGCGCGGCTTGAAGCGGAGAACCGATGACCGCGGCCATCGCTGTCGGCATCCCGGACCGGCCGTCGTTCGCGGCGCCGCCGCCGCTCGCGCTCTACATCCACATTCCGTGGTGCATCCGGAAGTGCCCGTATTGCGACTTCAATTCGCACGAAGCGCGCGGCGAGGCGCCCGAGGCCGAATACGTCGATGCGCTGCTCGCCGATCTCGAATCCGCACTGCCTTCGATCTGGAATCGCCGGATCGTGTCGATCTTCGTCGGCGGGGGCACGCCGAGTCTCTTTTCCGCGGCGGCCATCGATCGGCTGCTGGCCGGCGTTCGCGCCCGCGTGCCGCTCATTCCCGGCGCCGAGGTGACGCTCGAGGCGAACCCGGGGACGTTCGAGCGGCAGAAGTTCGCCGATTTCCGGTCGGCGGGCGTCAACCGGCTCTCGCTGGGCGTCCAGAGCTTCGCGCCGGAGCAGCTCGCGGCGCTGGGACGCGTGCACGACGCAGACGAGGCGCGTGCGGCGGCCGAGGCCGCGCTCGCGATCTTCGGCAACGTGAACCTCGACCTCATGTACGCGTTGCCGCGACAGACCGTTGCCGAGGCCGAGGCCGACGCCACCGCCGCGATCGCTTTCGCGCCGCCGCACCTCTCGTTCTACCAGCTGACGCTCGAGCCCAATACGCTTTTCCATCGCCATCCGCCGCCGCTGCCCGATCCCGATGCGGCGGCCGACATCGAGGACGCCGTGCACACGCTGCTCAACGCCGCGGGCTACCGGCACTACGAGACGTCGGCGTTCGCCCGACCCGGCCGCGAATGCCGGCACAATCTCAACTACTGGCAGTTCGGCGACTACCTCGGCATCGGCGCCGGCGCGCATTCGAAGCTGTCGTTCCCCGACCGCGTGGTGCGGCAGGTGCGCTACAAGCAGCCGAAGCAGTACCTCGAGCGCGTCGCCGCCGGATCGCCGTTGATGGAGAATGCCGACGTGAGCCGCGCCGACATCGGATTCGAATTCATGCTGAATGCACTGCGCCTCGAAGCCGGCGTGCCGGCGGCGCTCTTCGCCGAGCGTACCGGCTACCCGCTGCTGCTCGTTCGCGATGCGCTCGCCGCCGCCGAGGCGCGCGGGCTGATCGAGCGCGATCCGACGGTGATTCGCCCGACGCCGCTCGGCCGGCGGTTCCAGAACGACCTCCAGGCGCTGTTCCTGCGCGAGGAGCAACCCGCATGAGCAGTCGAGCGCCGAATTCGGTCGCCGAGGCGATCGCCGCGATCGGGCAGGGCACGCTGACGGCGCGCCGGATTGCCGACGCGCAACTCGAGCGCATCGCGGCGACGGATGCGAGCATCGGCGCGTGGGCGCACCTCGACGACGAGCACGTACGTGCCTGCGCCGACCGCTGCGACGCCTTGCCCGCGCGCCAGCGCGGTCCGCTGCATGGCGTCGGCGTCGGCGTGAAGGACATCATCGCGACCGCCGAATACCCGACGGAAATGGGGTCGCCGGTGTTCGCCGGCAACCGGACGGCCGACGATGCGCAATGCGTCGCGCGCCTGAGGCAGGCGGGAGGCTATGTCTTCGGCAAGACCGTGACGACCGAGCTCGCCTACTTCCACCCCGGCAAGACGCGCAATCCGTGGAATCCGCAGCACACGCCCGGAGGCTCGTCGTCGGGATCGGCGGCCGCGGTCGCCGCGGGGCACGTCGCCGTTGCGATCGGCACGCAGACCAACGGCTCGATGATCCGCCCCGCGGCGTTCTGCGGCGTCGTCGGGTTCAAGCCGACCAGGGATTCCATTCCACGAGCTGGCGCGAACCCCTTCAGCGACACGCTCGACCAGATCGGGACGTTCGGGCGCAGCGTCGCCGATGCGGCACGCCTCGCGAGCGTGATCGCGGACGCGGGACGAATCGCCTACGAGATCCCGCCGTGCACGTCCCCGCCGATGCTCGCGCTGCTGCGGCAATATCCATGGACGCGCAATCCCGATCCGGCGGCGGCGGAGGCGCTCGATGCCAGCGCGACGCGGCTGCGCGAGCAGGGGGCGAGCGTCGTCGTCGTCGAGATTCCCGAGGCGTTTCGCTCCGTCGACCGCGTGCTCCGGACGATCATGATGTTCGAGGGCGCCGCGAATCTCGGCGCGCTGCAGGCCCGCGAGCGGCGGCGCCTGTCGAACGAGCTGAACGCCGCGCTGGACGAGGGCCGTGCGATCGCGCGCGCCGATTACGAGGAGGCATTGCGGCGGCGCGTCGCCTGCATCGACTTCTTCACCGAATGGCTGGACCCGTACGACGCGCTCCTGTCGCCGCCGGCCGCCGGGCCCGCTCCGCAGGGAACGGGCGCCACCGGCGATCCCTCGTGCTGCACGCTGTTCTCGCTCGTCGGTTTTCCGGCGCTGACGATTCCCGTGGGCCGCGCGCGCAACGGCCTTCCGCTCGGGATGCAGATCGCGGCGCCCGTCGGCGCCGACGATTCCCTGCTGGCCGTCGCGTCGTGGTGCGAGGCACGGCTGCCGTTCGCCGGGCTCGCGTGAGCATCCGATGAAGCGCGCGAAGCTCCACCTGCCGCCGAAGCCGCGCAATCCGGTCGCGCGCTCGCCGCTGCTGCGCAAGGGCGGACCACATGGAAAATCGACGGCGGCGCTGCGCCGCCGGCAGAACGTGCTGCTCGCGAAGGCGAAGCGCGATCCCGAGGCGCTCGAATGAAGCGCTGGCCGCACGATCCCGGTACGCTGTGCCGGCGCGACCTCGAGGAGGGGCGGATGCGCGAGATCTACCTCGCGCTCGGGGACGAGAAGCGCGCGCTGACCGACGAGGAGCTGTCGGCGTCGCTCGTCGCGACGCTCGCGCGGAAGCCCAAAGGCGCCGGCTGGTGGATCTTCGCCTACGGTTCGCTGCTGTGGAATCCGCTCTTCCCGGTCGCCGAAATGCGGCCGGCGACGTTGCGCGGGCTGCATCGCCGCTTCTGCCTGTGGTCGGTCGCATCGCGCGGAACGCCCGCGCAGCCCGGCCTCGTGCTCGGGCTGGAGCGCGGCGGGCAATGCCGCGGCGTCGTGCTGCGCCTGCCGGCACCGCTCGCCCTCGACGAGCTGCATCTCCTCTGGCGGCGCGAAATGGTGCTCGGCGCGTATCGGCCGCGCTGGGTGAAAGTCGATTCGGACGGGCGCGAGCTTCACGCGCTGACGTTCGTCGTGCGGCGCGACCATCCGCAGTACGCGGGGCGGCTCGATTCGACGCGGGAGGCCGACGTCCTGGCGTGCGCGAGCGGCGCGTTCGGCGCGTCGGCCGACTATCTCGAGCGCACGCGCGTCGCGCTCATTTCGCACGGCATCGCCGATCCCTACCTGGAGGCGCTGGCGACGCAGGTCGCCGTGCGGCGGACTCGCGCGAAAGCTCAGATCGCGATGTGACGGCCGCCGTCGACGGCGATCGTCTCGCCGGTCACGTACGTCGCTTCGGCGAGCAGGAAGTAGACGGCCGTCGCAATGTCCTCGGGCGTTCCCTCGCGACGCAGCGGCGTGTTGGTGATGATCCGCTGGCGCGCGAGCTCGTCGAACGAGCCGTCGTCCGGCCACAGGATCGGGCCCGGTGCGACCGCGTTGACGCGAATCTCCGGCGCGAGCTCGCGGGCGAGCGAGCGCGTGAGCCCGGCGAGCCCGGCCTTGGCCACCGAGTAGACGACGTAGCCCTTGAGCGGCCGGTCGGCGTGGATGTCGGTGATGTTGACGATCGCGCCCTGCGTCTTGCGCAGCGCGGGCGCCGCGGCCTGCGCGAGGAACAGCGGCGCGCGCAGATTCGTTCCCACGAGATCGTCCCATTGCGCCGGGCCGATTTCGCCGATGGCGGTCGCGTAGAACGACGACGCGTTGTTGACGAGCGCGTCGAGGCGGCCGAAGCGCTGCAGCGTCTGGTCGACCAGCGAGGGGAGCTTGGCGAGCTCCAGCAGGTCCGCCTGGATCAGCGCGACTGAGTCGGCGCGCACGTGGTTGAGCTCGGCCTGCAGCAGTCGCGCCTCGCCCGCCGACGCGCGGTAGTGCAGCATCAGGTTCGCGCCGGCCGCGTGCAGGCGGCGGCAGATCGCGGCGCCGACGCGCTTCGCGCCGCCGGTGATGAGCACCGTCTTGCCCTTCAAGCTGCGCTCTCCCGTGGCCCTGATAGACTTCGGCGCAATCTAACATAACGCCTTCCGCGTCGCACCGGGCGCGTCGCGGCGCGCCAGACGCGCATCCGTCAACGTGGTCAATCTTCCCCCTCCGGACGCCGACGCCCGCGCGCACAGCGAGCGCGTCGCCGCCGCCGTTCGCGACGAGATTCGCCGCTGCGACGGCTGGATTTCGTTCGCGCGCTACATGGACCTCGCGCTCTACGCGCCGGGGCTCGGCTACTACGCCGCCGGCGCGACCAAGCTCGGGGCGGACGGCGATTTCGTGACGGCGCCGGAGATGTCGCCGCTGTTCGGCGCGGCGCTGGCCGTCCAGCTGCGCGCGATCCTCGCGGCGACGACGCGACGCGAGGTGCTGGAGCTGGGCGCCGGCACCGGCCGCCTCGCGGCCGACGTCCTCATGGCGCTTTCGGCAACCGGCGCGCTGCCGGCGCGGTACCGGATCCTCGAGACCTCGCCCGACTTGCGCGAGCGACAGCGCGCGACGATCGCGCGTGACGCGGCACCCTGCGCGGCGATCGTCGATTGGGTCGCCACGATGCCGAAATCGGTCGATGGTGCGGTCGTCGCGAACGAGGTGCTCGACGCGATTCCAGCGCATGTCGTGAGCCGGCGCGGCGATGCGTTTTTCGAGCACGGCGTCGGCTGGGACGATGCGCTGGGACGTCTTCGATGGGTCGAGCAGCCCGCCGGGGCGTCGCTGGCAGCACTTGGGGCACAGCGCTTTCCGCCCGGCGTCGATTACCTCAGCGAAATCAATCCGGCAGCCGTCGCGCTCGTCGAGGACATCGGCCGCCGGCTCGCGGGCGGTGCCGCGCTCTTCATCGACTACGGGTTTCCGGCCGCCGAGTACTACCATCCGCAGCGCAACGACGGGACGCTGATGTGCCACTACCGGCATCGCGCCCACGCCGACCCGTTCCTGTGGCCGGGATTGAACGACATCACCGCGCACGTCGATTTCAGCGCGATCGCGGATGCAGGCGAGCGCGCCGGCCTCCGCGTCGCCGGCTTCGCGCCGCAGGCGCCGTTTCTCATGGGATGCGGAATCCTCGACCTGCTGGCGGCCGTCGGCTCGCCGGATTCGCCCGTATACATGAAGGCCGCGGCGCCGGTGCAGAAACTGTTGTCGCCCGCGGAAATGGGGGAGCTCTTCAAGGTGCTGGCACTGGTGCGGACGGAGGGCATCGACTGGATGGGTTTCGCGCTGGTCGATCGCAGCGGGAGGCTCTGAAGGCCCGCGGCGGCCGGACCGAATGGACGGCCGTTGGCGTCAGGCATTGCGGCATCCACCGGAGCCGGGGATCGTGAATCGGGGGGCAATGGAGCGCGCACGAGGGCAGGTACGCGCCTGCAGCGTGTATCCTGCAGACAATCTTCGGCCCAGGCACACGGCATGACTTATTGTATCGGCGTCAAGCTGGACCACGGCATCATTTTCGCGTCGGACTCCCGCACGAATGCCGGCATGGACAACTTCGCCAGGTTCTGCAAGATGACGGTGTTCGAGCGGCGCGGCGACCGCGTGATCGTCCTGCTGAGCTCCGGAAATCTCGCTGGAACGCAGGCGGTGATCGGCGTGCTGAATCAGCGCTGCGATGCCGACCCCGCGGTTGGCAATCTGTGGAATGCGCGGACCATGTTCGACGTCGCGATGCTGGTCGCCGACGCGATGCGAGATATCGAGCGGCGCGACGGCGAATACCTGCAGCAGAACGAAGTCGGCTTCAATGCATCGTTCATCGTCGGCGGTCAGATCAAGGGCGAGCCGTTGCGGCTGTTCCGCATTTACGCCGAGGGGAACTTCATCGAAGCCGGAATCGATACGCCCTACATTCAGACCGGTGAGACCAAGTACGGCAAGCCGATCGTCGACCGCGTGATCACGAGTGTTACGCCGCTTGCGGAGGCCACCAAATGCGTGCTCGTGTCGTTCGATTCGACGATGCGCAGCAACCTCTCGGTGGGCATGCCGATCGACCTGATCTGTTATGAGCGGGACAGCCTCGAAGTGCGGTTGCGGCGCCGCTTCGACGACGGCGACGCCTATTTCACGGCCCTCGGCAAGCAGTGGAGCGAGGGAACGCGACAGGTCTTTCGCCAGCTGCCGGAGCTCGGTTGGTGACAGGACGCGACGATCGACGCCTTCCTCGTCACCTGTGAGCATGGCGGCAACCGCATCCCCGCGCCGTACCGACGCCTGTTCCGGGGACAGCGAGCGCTGCTCGACTCTCACCGCGGGCACGACCCCGGCTCGCTCGCGATGGCGCGGGCGCTGGCCTCGGCATTCGGGGCGCCGCTCGTGTTCTCGACGATCAGCCGCCTCGTCGTCGATCTCAATCGCTCGATCGGGCATCCGCGCCTCTTCTCGACGGCGGTGCGCGGTGCGCCGTCGCTGCTGCGCGCGGAAATCATCGATCGGCATTACCTGCCCTACCGCGGCGAAGTCGAGGCGATCGTCGGGAAATCGGTGTCGCGCGGGCAAAGGGTGATCCATGTTTCGTCCCACAGCTTCACTCCGGAGCTTGACGGCGAGGTGCGACGGGCAGACGTCGGCCTGCTTTATGACCCGGGCCGACGCGGGGAGGCGAACTTGTGCGCGCGATGGAAGGAGTCGCTTGCGACGCTTGCCCCGGCGCTCCGGGTTCGCCGCAACTATCCTTACGCGGGCAAGGGGGACGGGCTCACGTCCTTTCTCCGCAAGTGCTATCCGGATCGCGCCTATGTCGGGATCGAGGTCGAGGTCAACCAGAAGATCGTGCTCGCCCGCGGGCGGCCCTGTATGCGGCTGCGCGCCGTGCTGATAGCTTCACTGCGCGCGGCATGCGGCGCGTGACCGCAACCTGTGAGCGCCATCCGCCGGCCCACGCTGCCGGGATCGTGGCCATGAGCACGCCCATCGGCCAGCGCGACACGGCCTGACGGAAAACGGAGATACAGCATGAAGATTCGCGTCGGCTTCGAGTTGCTCTACGACTGCCCGCAGCCCACCCCGATGATCTTCAACCTCAACGTTCACTTCACCCGCGCATCCGATCTCGTCGGTCACGACCACCTGACGTTCGACCCGCCGGTGCCGGTGGCCGCCTACCGCGACAGCTTCGGCAACTGGTGCACGCGCATCGTCGCGCCGAAGGGCCGCCTGCGCGTGTCGGCCGATGCGATCGTCAACGACAGCGGCGCGCCCGACCCGATCGTCCCGGACGCGCAGCAGCTTCCGGTGCAGGACCTGCCCGAGGAAACGCTGCTGTTTCTGCTCGGAAGCCGATATTGCGAGACCGACCGGCTGTCCGACACCGCGTGGAAGCTGTTCGGTGGTGCGCCGACGGGTTGGGGTCGCGTTCAGGCGATCTGCGACTTCGTCCACCGGCATATCGTGTTCGGTTACGAGCATGCGCGCATGACGCGGACGGCGCTCGAGGCGTTTCACGACCGGACCGGCGTCTGCCGCGACTACACGCACCTTGCCGTCGCGTTCTGCCGGTGCATGAACATTCCAGCGCGCTACTGCACGGGCTACCTGGGCGACATCGGCACGCCGCCGCCGTGGGGCACGCCGGATTTCGCGGCGTGGTTCGAGGTCTACCTCGGCGGCCGCTGGCACACGTTCGATTCCCGCAACAACATGCCGCGCATCGGGAGAGTGCTGATCGCGCGCGGCCGGGATGCCTCCGACGTCGCGATCAGCAGCACGTTCGGCCCCAACACGCTGGCCGGCTTCAAGGTCTGGACCGACGAGGTGCGCGCGTAAAATGCCGTGGTGACCGCCAGCACCCACCGCCTCTGTGTCGCCCCGATGATGGACTGGACCGACCGGCACTGCCGGTTCTTCCTGCGCCTCATCACGCGCCGCGCGCGGCTCTACACCGAGATGATCACCAGCAACGCGCTGCTGCACGGCGACGTTCCGCATCATCTCGATTTCGACCCGGCCGAGCATCCGCTGGCGCTGCAGCTCGGCGGCAGCGATCCCGCCGTGCTCGCCGCCTGCGCGAAGATCGGCGAGCGCTGGGGCTACGACGAGATCAACCTCAACTGCGGATGCCCGTCGGAGCGCGTGCAGAAGGGCAGCTACGGCGCGTGCCTGATGGCCGAGCCTGCGCTCGTCGCCGAATGCGTGAAGGCGATGCGCGATGCGGTGAGCCTCCCCGTCACCGTCAAGCACCGGATCGGAATCGACGACGTCGACGAATATGCGTTCGTCCGCGATTTCGTCGGGACGGTCGCGGCGGCCGGGTGCGACGTCTTCATCGTCCATGCGCGCAACGCGGTGCTGAAAGGACTCTCACCCAAGGAGAACCGCGAGGTGCCGCCGCTGCGCTACGACGTCGTGCACCAGTTGAAGCGGGAATTCCCGGCGCTGACGATCGTGACGAATGGCGGACTTTCCGGCTGGGATGCGGTCGAGCGCGAGCTTTCCGAAGTCGACGGCGTCATGCTGGGGCGGCTCGCCTACCATGACCCGTATTTCCTCGCGCAGCTCGACTGGAAGGTGTTCGGCGACGACACGCCCGCGCGCTCGCGCGCCGACGTGATGCGCGCGCTCGTTCCGTATGCGGAGGCGCAGCACGCGCGCGGCGTGCCGCTGCGCGCCATATCGCGGCATGTGCTCGGGCTCTATCACGCGCAATCCGGCGGGCGGCGTTTCCGCCGCATCCTCTCCGATTCGACAAGGTTGCGCGACGCGGACCCCGAGCTGCTCCTCGAAGCGCTCGCGGCCGTCGAGCCGGTGGTGGCGTACGGCGAGGTCGCGTAGCAGCGACCGCTTGAGGCCACCTCAAAAACGTAGCGAGCAGCCCTGAGCGCGCGGAGGCCCGCAGCGAGCCCCGAG
>Ga0209048_10006306_pt1 | contig 11121 bp, 6 predicted proteins | sample FrelakmetCRP12CR_FD_187146 | JGI IMG/M metagenome (GOLD analysis project Ga0209048, IMG submission 187146) | Freshwater lake sediment microbial communities from the University of Notre Dame, USA, for methane emissions studies - CRP12 CR (SPAdes)... | ecosystem: Environmental > Aquatic >... | reverse complement strand
GCGCTTCCGCAACGTCTGGGAGATTGCCCGGCCGGAGTTCGCGCAAGTGGTCAAACTGGGCGGGCATACCGAGCCTTATCAGGATGAGAAGGGCCGTTATCGGGTCCAGTGGGTGCCGGCGCGGGTGGTGGTCGGTATACCGTATGATACGCCCATCCCTGGTTACGGCGTCGATTCCTGCGCGCTGCTTCGCCTGTGGAGTGCGGAGGCCGCGCAATCCTTTGACTTCGCCGATTTCAACCGCGGGGACTATTACGGCGCGGTCGAGGAGAAAGTCGCCTCGGAAACGATCTCCAAGGTCCTCTACCCCAACGACGAGCAGTTGGAAGGCAAGCGTCTGCGCCTGGAGCAGCAATATTTCTTCGTCGCCTGCTCGATCAAGGACATGCTGCGCAAGTGCGTCCGCCGCGGACTGCCCATCGAGCGCTTTCATGAAATGCACTGCATCCAACTGAACGATACGCATCCGTCCATCGGGGTTGCGGAACTGATGCGGCAGCTGGTCGATAAGCATGAAATGGCGTGGGAGCGGGCGTGGGATATCACCCGGCGTTCCTTCTCGTACACGAACCACACCTTGCTGCCGGAGGCCCTGGAAAAGTGGTCCTTGCCTTTGTTTGCTTCCGTGCTGCCGCGCCACCTCGAAATCATCTACGAGATTAACCGGCGGTTTCTCGACGACGTGCGCACCCGCTTCCCCGGCGATGAAGAAAAGGTGGCCCGCCTGTCGCTCATCGATGAGAGTGGTGAGAAGTTCGTCCGGATGGCGCACCTCGCGATCATCGGTAGCCATGCGGTCAATGGCGTCGCCGAGCTGCATTCGGCCCTGGTGAAGACCGACATGTTCCGTGACTTCCGTGACCTTGATCCGGGGCGTTTTTATAATGTCACCAATGGTGTCACGCCGCGGCGTTTCGTGGCACTGAGCAACCCCGGACTGGCCGAACTCATCGACCGCACCATCGGCCCGGGGTGGCTGACCCAGCTCACCCGGCTGCGTGAGCTGGAAGCTTACGCGGGCGACGCGGCGTTCCAGGACGAGTGGCGAAAGATCAAAAAAGCCAACAAGACTCGTTTGGCAGGGATCATTCACTCAAGGATAGGCATTACCGTCGACCCGGAGACGCTTTTCGATATCCAGGTGAAGCGCATCCACGAGTACAAGCGCCAACATCTGAATGTCCTGCACATCATCACGCTTTACAACCGCCTTAAGCACGATCCGCATTTTTCGATGACCCCGCGGACTTTTGTCTTCGGAGGCAAGGCAGCCCCCGCTTACTTCATGGCCAAACTCATCATCAAGCTGATCAATTCCCTGGGCGAAGTAATCAACCAGGATCCGGCCGTACGTGATCTCATCAAAGTGGTTTTTCTGCCTGATTTTAATGTCAAGCACGCGCAGAACATCTACCCGGCGGCCGATCTGTCGGAACAGATTTCCACGGCGGGAAAAGAGGCTTCGGGTACTGGCAATATGAAGTTTTCGCTGAACGGCGCGCTGACCATCGGTACGCTCGACGGGGCGAATGTCGAAATCCGCAACGAAGTCGGGGCAGAAAACTTCTTTCTGTTCGGTCTTACCGTGGAGCAGGTGCAGCACCTGAAAATAGCCGGCTACCACCCGATGGACTATTACCACGGTGATCCCGAGCTACGCGATGCGATCGATCTCATCAACGGCGGCTTGTTCTCGCACGGTGACGGCAGCCTGTTCAGGGCCTTGACCGACCACCTGATAGGGCATGACGACTACTTATTGATGGCGGACTACCGAGCCTATGTCGACTGCCAGGCAAAGGTCGATAACGCCTTCCGCGACCCCGCCCATTGGACCCGAATGTCCATTCTGAATGTGGCGCGCATGGGTAAATTCTCGTCGGACCGCGCCATTCGGGAATACGCCGATAAAATCTGGTGTGTTCAGCCGCTGACTGCCGAGCGCACTGAAGGCAAGAGTAAGGTAAAGAGCCCCAGTCCTTCAAGGGTGGCAACTTCTCAATGATGCCCAGCAACGCCACCACCCAGGGCGTCTGTTCGTCCGCAGGCACTTCTGGAAAAGGAGCAAGCTTCTTCATGGGGGTATTGAATACCACAGGTCGGAGCCGTTGGGCAGGGGGTTGCCAGGGATTTTTGAGAAGTTACTAATTTTTGAGTTAAGACTAAGAAATAAATGGACTTTTAAGGCAGTTATAAGAGGGTAGGATAAGACAGAGGAGGAGTATTTTTTGAGGACAATCATATGGTTACTACAGCTACAGTAACGATGGCTACCCAACCGGTGGCAGAGAAGCCGGCGGTGATACCAGAGAAGAAAATGACACCCGAAGAGCAGCGCCGTTTGATCGCTGAGCGAGCCTATCTCAAGGCTGAGAAGCGCGGTTTCGCACCAGGATCCGAGGAAGCGGACTGGTTAGCGGCTGAGCAGGAGATCCAGTCACAGGGTGATTACTGGTGGTAATGACTGGCTGTCTAGAGATCCCAGGAAGAAGCCACCAGACTTGGAAACCGGCGATGGGTAGTGAGCAGCCTTTTTGGCTTGGTGGAAGCGACGCTACAATAAACGGCATTTAGCAGAGTATAGCCAGCCGGGTATCGAAGCCGGGGAAGTTTCCTGGGAAGAGTTCCAGCGTATCAGAGATGCCTACCAAGCCGCGCCAGAGCCCGCTCCGGGCACTTTTAAGGCATGGTTCGAAAAGGATGAGGCACATCATGCACGCTCTGGCGCGTCTCTCACGCTGTACCACGCCACCCTTAGCCAGGGCTTCACCTATTGGGATTCGACCATGGTCGGCATAGCCAGTAAGCGCCCAACCTCGGGGCTGGGATTCTTCATGACGGCTGATAGAGGGGCTGCGGCTCGCCATGGCTCCAATGTTCTGGAGTTCTATTCCAGGATCAACAATCCCTACTACCTGATGGATGCGGATCTGGCCGGTATTGATATGGTTAACGATACCAGTAAGCTGCGCGCCAGCCTGAGCATCAAGGGCTATGACTCGGCAATGGTTACCGCGTCTGGGGCGAGTCCTTATGTAAAGGCGCATGCCGATATTCCTCATGCGGACCGCGCCCGCCACCACCTGCACTACGAGGATTACATCGTCAACGAAGTCTTTCCCCTGATGTGGCAGAAAAACGCCCATCCCTGCACGTTTGGCAAGGACGCGCCCATTGTCCCTGCAGTGACGCCGGATGGTCGAACTCTATGTGTGAGCCATGGTCCTGGCCGACTTTTTCACCAAGCTGACCAGCCGGCTATAGACCAGGGCGCCACCGATGGAGTGCTCAAACGGCGAACTGGTCGAAGGTCCGTTCCAGGGCCGCGAGTTTGGCATCGGTAGCCATGTCCAGACCCTCGCTGGAGAGGGTTTCGTAACGCGGTCGCGCGGGATCACGAAACAGCAATCCTACCGGTACTGGTTCCACGGCAGCGGCAATGGCATGGGCGCCGGACATACTGCTGGGATCGTGATTGTGGCGGGTGGGAAACAGTTTCAGGCTGGATTCCTCGAGATGAATACCGTCGTTGTGAGTCAGCAGCAACAGCTTGGCCGGGTCTTTTTGCAGGTCCTCGAAGACCTGGCCGGTGTACTGCGGGCAGCGCTGGAGGACGCGCACGAAGCTAAAGCCCTTGTGATCGAACGCCGCCCGCAAAGTCGCATAGAGATGCGCCGGATGCCAATCGACTGTCTGGGCCACGAAGGAAACATTGGTGATCCCCAAGGTCACGGTGAGGGGATTATGCGGCGGCAGCAGGGCGCCAAAGGGATGGGTATTGGTCCTCAGCCCCTGTCGGCTGGTGGGCGAAGTCTGATTCTTGGTGAGTCCGTAGACATTGTTATCGAACACCACCAGGGTCATGTCCATGTTATAGCGCACGGCGTGAATCCAATGCCCCGCGCCGATGGAGAAACAGTCACCGTCGCCGGTCGCTACCCACACATGGAGGTCCGGCCGCCTGGACTTGATGCCGCATGCCACCGGCAGAGCACGGCCATGCAGGCCGTGAAACCCATAGGTACCCATGTAATGCGGAAACCGGCTGGAACAGCCGATGCCGGAGACCGCCACCACCTTTTCCGGCGGAATCTGCTCGTCCCGGCAAATGCGCTGTACCGCGTTGAGGACGCCATGGTCGCCGCAGCCGGGGCACCAGCGTGCCTCGCCGCCAGCATAGTCTTCCAGCGTGTAATAGCGCGGCGGAACTTCCAAAGACCAATCCGCTTTCAGGCCGAACATAGGACTTCTCCTTGTAAACGGCGCACGATTTCCGCGTGAATCGCCCCTGGCTGAATGGGCTGACCCTGGACGCTGGACCAGCAATCGATGTCCACCAGGGTGTGCGCCCGCAGCAGCCAGGCAAGCTGTGCATAGCGCCTGGTCTCGGGGGTCATCAGGGGCACCTCGGGGCGGTCGCTGTAATTGATCTCCACCGTCAGCACGTTCTTGAAGCGGCTGAATATCTCCTTGAGTCCAGGTTCAAGGGGCGACAGGAAGCGCAGATGCACCGAGGAGACCTTATGGCCTTGGGCGCGCGCCTTGCCGACTGCTTCCTCGATGGAGCCCAGGGTCGAGCCCCACCCAACGATGAGCAGATCGCCCTCTGGGTCGCCGTTGACTTGGGGCGGCTTCAGGGTCGATTGCAAGGCCGCCAGCTTGCGGCTGCGCATATCGCAACCGCGCTGGTTGGATTCCGGATCGTAGGCGACCTTGCTCTTAAAGGTGTGAGCCAAACCGGTCAGAACGTATTCGCCACCCGCCTGTCCCGGAATGGGGCGCGGAGAGATGCCGGTGGTGGCATCCCAATCATAGGGGGGTACGCCTTCCTGCCAGGCGGACTGATCGATGGGCGGGGCCAGCCAGTCGGCGCTTAACTGGGGACGGGGATAGGGCTGTACGCCGGTGGCGAGATTCGCATCGGTCAGCAAGATGACTGGGGTGCGGAAGGCTTCGGCCAGCCGGCGGGCGGTCACCACGAAATGCAGGCATTCTTCGATGGTGGCGGCGGCCATAATGGCTTTCGGTGCATCGCCAGGCTCTCCATAGAGAGCCGCCAGCAGATCCCCCTGTTCCACCTTGGTGGGCAAGCCCGTGGAGGGGCCACCCCGCTGGACCACGCAAATCACCAGCGGAATCTCGGTCATCACAGCCAAGCCGATAAATTCGGTTTTCAAGGCCAGGCCGGGGCCGGAGGTAATGGTGCAGGCGGTCTTGCCCGCGTAAGACGCGCCGATGGCGAATCCGATGGCGGCGATCTCGTCCTCGGCCTGGTGAACAAACCCGCCTACCTTGCGGAAGGCACCTGCCAGATAATGGGATGCTGCGGTGGCCGGGGTGATCGGGTACATGGCCAGCAGTTCCATGCCGGACGCCATGACGCCCAGGCCCAGGGCCTGGTTGCCGTTGGTCACGAGCATGGCCTGGCTGCGGGGCTCGCTGGGCACTTCGAAGCAAAGTTCCAGATGCTCCCGGGCAAAGTCATAGCCGGCGCGAATCAGGGCTTCGTTGCTGGCGATGACCTTGGCGTCCTTCTTGGCGAAAATCTGCCGGACTTCCTGGTAGGCCCTTTCCACCTCCCGGCTGAATATAAAGCAGAGCATACCCAGCACGAACATGTTTTTGCCGACCCGCGGGTTGGGCGTCAGTTCCAAGCAGGCCGCCTCCATGGGCAGCTCATGGACGATCAGCCCCTGTTCGCGAAAGGACTGCACCGCAGCCTGGTACTGTTCCGCAACAGCGGGAACCTGGGCCTCGCGCCACTTGTTTTCTAGCAGCACTACGGTACCGGGCTTGAAGGCGCCGTTGGCGATGCGTCCGAACAACACCTGTTCGTTGAAGGCCACCACCAGATCGGCCTCGTCACCCATGTTGGTGATGTACTGTGAACCGAAGCGGATACGAATGCCACTGGCCCCCTCGCGGGAACGGGCCGGCGGTTTAATTTCGGCGGGGATGATCTCCACGGTCCATACGCCGTTGCCCATCTTGGCGCTGATCATGCCGAAGATCTGGCCGGCCTTTTGCGCGCCCTCTCCGGAATCGCTAACGATTTCCACGATGGCTTCGTCGAGGCGCCGTGCCTGAACGTTGGCGCCAGGTCCTGCCACTTGGTTTTCCCCGGTCTCCAAGGAATCTGCTAAATTCATCACAGCGCCTTATTGCAACGTGTAAAGGGGTTTATGGTCATCCCAGCGCACGTACCATGCCAAACTTGGATAAGCGCGCTCTGCTTTGTAAGCAGAATCATAATATAACTAGCATTTTCATTTACTTAATTACATTACGAGGGGAGCTTGAAGAAGCTAAAACCCGCGTCGCTAACCACCCATCGACGGCGACCGTGGGACTCGTCGCACAGCCTTGAAGCGGGCATGACCGCATTTGATGCAGGGGTTGGGAGTTGCTGTTACGAAGGCTGGCCAGACTCAAGGCGCTGGAGAGAATCGCGGTTGGCAGGCGATGCAAGCTCCGCGCGAGCATCCTGCCCAGCGGAGATCTGCACGGTCACGCAGTGCTAATGGGCGAAATAGGTCGCCACCAATTGATTATGGACATCACCCAGCCCGATCTGCAACTCGTCGATGAACTGATGCAGTTCCTCGCGGGCCAGGGCCAATTCCGGGATCCTGGCTTCGGTCACCCGCTGTTTCAGTTGCGAGATGCTATCCAGGGTCGCAGCGTTCCTGGGCAGGTCGGCCAGGGAGCGTTCCAGTTCGCTTAGGCAGTGAAAGACGGCGCGCGGAAACAACCGGTCCTGGAGCAGGAATTCCAATACATCCGGTCCCCGCACGCGCAGCCGTATCCGCTGGCGATACATTTGATAGGCGCTCAGAGACTTCAACACACTCATCCACTGGATGGTCTCGAAGGGATTCTGTTCCTCCTGGGATTGCTCCTGGCCATCCTGGGACTGGGTCTGCTGGATCAGCAGGTTGGCGGAGCGCACATCCAGGATGCGGGTAGTCATTTCGGCCCGCTCTAGATTGCGGCCTATGCGCACGAAGACATAGGCGGCGGAATGGGTCATGGTGCCGGCCAGCAAACCGGTGATCTGCTGGGTGCTCTGAATGATCCGCTTCAAAAATTCATAGCGGCCCCGTCGCGACATACCCATTTCCAGACGGTCCCGGACATACAGATAGAGGTCGTTGATCTGCTCCCAGGCTTCGCGGGGCACAACGTCCCGGGTGGTCCGCAAATTCTCGCGGGCGGAAGAGAGGCTGGACAGCAAGGAACCGGGATTATCGCGATCGCCGATCAGGAACTTCATCACGCTGAGTTCATCGGTTTGCCTTTTTTTCTCGTAGAACAGCTCATCGCTACCGGTGATGAAGATCAGCGGTTCCCAGCCGAACGGGGTATTACGGGGCAAATCCAGCAACAGATTGGTGTTAACGCTGATGAGGCGGGCGGTATCTTCCACCCGCTCGATATAGCGGCCCATCCAGTAAATGTTTTGCGCGACACGTGACAGCATAGTTAGTATCCTTCGGTATCGACGATCCAGGTGTCCTTGCTGCCGCCGCCCTGCGAGGAATTGACCACCAGAGAGCCTTTGTTCAAAGCCACTCGGGTCAGCCCGCCGGTAGTGACATAGGTGTTGACCCCGGACAGGATAAAGGGGCGCAGGTCTACATGCCGCGGTTCCACGTGATGGCCGCACAGGGTGGGGACGGTGGACAGCGCCAGGGTGGGCTGAGCCATGTAGTTGCGTGGGTCCTTCCGAATCAAATCGACGAACTGCCGGCGTTCCTTGAGAGTGGCGTGAGGTCCCACCAGCATGCCATAGCCGCCGGATTCATTGGCCGGCTTCACCACCAGCTTGTCCAGATTTTTCAGCACATACTCCCGGTCGCTATCCTTCATACACAAATAACTAGGCACATTGGGAATGATGGGGTCCTGATCCAGGTAGTATTTGATGATGGCCGGCACGAAAGTATAAACCACCTTATCGTCAGCGACTCCAGCGCCCGGCGCATTGGCCAGGGCCACATTGCCCTTGCGCCAGGCCCGCATCAGACCCGCCACTCCCAGGGTTGAGTCGGACCGGAACGCTTCAGGGTCCAGGAACAGGTCATCGATGCGCCGGTAGATCACATCCACCCGCTGCAGGCCATCGATATTGCGCATGTAAACGCAGTCATCATCACACACCACCAAGTCGCTGCCCTCCACCAGTTCCACGCCCATCTGCTGGGCCAGATAGGCATGTTCGAAATAGGCGGAGTTGTAGATACCGGGGGTCATCACCACCACCTGAGGATCATCATCAGGACGTGGTGACAATGAGGCCAGCATGTCGTAGAGCTGCGAAGCATAATCATCCACCGGCTGGATGCGCTGGTGCCCGAACAATTCCGGAAACACCCGTTTGATCACCACCCGGTTTTCCAGCATGTAGGAGACCCCGGAAGGCACCCGCAGGTTGTCTTCGAGCACGTAGAGCGTACCGTCCTTGTCGCGCACCAGGTCGCTGCCGCAAATATGCGCCCAGGTATGACGACAGGGATTGATGCCCACGCACTGGGGCCGGAAATTAACGGACTCGGCCAGCACCTCGGCGGGAAACACTCCGTCCTTCATGATGCGCTGGTCATGATAGAGATCGTCGATGAACATGTTGAGGGCCTGGACCCGCTGCTTGAGTCCGGCCTCCGTACGGTCCCACTCGTGCTTGGGGAGGATGCGCGGCAGAATGTCGAAGGGCCAGGCCCGATCGATACTCCCCCCTTCGGTATAGACGGTGAAGGTAATGCCCATCACCTGGATGGCGAGTTCGGCGGCAGTCTTGCGCTCGGCCAGCTCTTCATCGCTGAGGGAGGCAAGATAATCGCACAGCACGCGGGCCACAGGACGGGGCTCGCCCGGCGCGCTGATCAATTCATCGTAGTATCCGTCGGTGGAGTAGTGTTGCCAGTCTATTGTCATTATGGAGTTTCCTTTGCTCTGCCGAAACGCTACTAATATCATATGTCGAAGCTAGCAAAGCCCATACCAGCGCTTTTGACAAGGGATTGAGCCCCGCGTTAAGCAGCAATAATGGATATTGGTCTATATAAAACCGTTACCGTTAGCGCACCAGGATGGTGCTCCGCATTAAGACGGTGCGCAAGCCGGGAGCATGAGTGACGCCAATCGCATGGGTACTGGTAAGCAAAGCGCCGGGAACGGTTGTTGCATTGCCCGCTGAATACTATTCATCGAAGAGTATTCCCAACCAAAGGGTAAATTATGGCAATACGTGTTGCATTGAATCACAAGACTTCCTACCGATTCGACCGGCCGGTGAGCGCGTCACCCCACGTCATCCGGTTACGTCCCGCAGTCCATAGTCGCACCCCCATCCATGCCTATTCCCTGACGGTACAGCCTGCCAAACACTTCATTAACTGGATGCAGGATCCATTCGGTAATTTTCAGGCCCGCCTGGTGTTCCACGAAAAAATCCGCGAACTGCTCATCGAGGTGGATCTGATCGCCGAGATGACGGTCATCAACCCCTTTGATTTCTTCGTGGAAAGTTATGCGGAGAATTACGGGTTCGAATACAAACCGGAACTGCGCCAGGAGCTGATTCCCTACCTGGAGATCCGCGAGTACGGACCGACGCTGAAGGACTGGTTGGCGAAGGTAACCCGTGAGCCGGGACGGATCGTGGATTTTCTGGTAGAAATCAATCGGCGCCTGCAACAAGACATTGCTTATGTGATTCGCATGGAACCGGGGGTACAGACCTGCGAGCAAACCCTGACCAAGCGCAGTGGTTCCTGCCGCGATTCCGCCTGGGTGCTGGTACAGATCCTGCGCCATCTGGGCCTGGCGGCGCGCTTCATGTCCGGCTATCTGATCCAGCTCAAGGCCGATGTGAAATCGTTGGATGGCCCCTCCGGTACCGAGGTGGATTTCACCGACCTGCATGCCTGGGCGGAGGTTTTCATCCCCGGCGCCGGCTGGATCGGCCTGGACCCCACCTCGGGGCTGCTGGCGGGGGAAGGCCATATCCCCCTGACCGGCACCCCGGACCCCTCCAGCGCCGCGCCGATGACCGGCTTCACCGACATGTGCGAGGTAGAATTCACCCACACCATGAGTGTCTCCCGCATCCACGAAGATCCGCGAGTCACCAAGCCTTACAGCGAGGAACAATGGAACCGCATCGAGGCACTGGGTCGCGCCGTGGACACGCGCCTCAAGGCTGGCGATGTGCGCTTGACCATGGGCGGTGAACCCACCTTCGTCTCCATCGATGACATGGACGGAGCCGAATGGACCATCGCCGCGACAGGCCCCACCAAGCGCAAATTGGCCAGCCAGTTGCTCAAGCGCCTGCGGGCACACTTCGCACCCAACGGGTTTTTGCATTATAGCCAGGGCAAATGGTATCCCGGCGAATCCCTGCCACGCTGGGCGTTGTCCTGCTACTGGCGGACGGACGGCATCCCGCTGTGGCATGACCCGCGGCTGATCGCCGATGACGAGACCAACGCTGGCCATGGCAGCGCTGAGGCCCAGCGCTTCATGCGTGCCCTCACTCAGCGCCTGCGGGTACGCCCGGAGCACGCCATCCCCGGCTACGAAGATGTCTATTATTACCTGTGGAAGGAACGCACCCTACCCATCAACGTGAACCCGCTGGAAGCCAATCTAAAGGATGACGAGGAGCGCCGCCGGCTGGCCATACTGATGGAACGGGGACTGGGCAACGTGGTTGGCTATGCCCTGCCGCTACGCTGGCAGGATCTGCCCGGGGGCTGGCGCAGTGCTCCCTGGGTGCTGCGCCGGGATCATATGTTACTGATTCCGGGCGATTCGCCCATGGGCTACCGATTGCCACTGAGCGCCCTGCCCTGGGTGGACGAGGATAACCGGGGGTTTCCCCATGAACAATCCCTGTTCGAATTCCGCGTTGCCCTGAGCGATAGCCACGGCGAAGTGATGCGCCGTTACAGCGAATGGCTGAAGGCCAGCCAAGACCGGCCCGATTTCCAGGAGCAACCGCAGGTGGATGAAGGCGAGGTGATCCACACCGCCCTGTGCGTGGAACCCCGCGCGGGCCATCTCTATATCTTCATGCCGCCGGTAGGCCAGTTGGAGCATTATCTGGATCTGCTGGCC
>Ga0209048_10006305_pt1 | contig 11124 bp, 9 predicted proteins | sample FrelakmetCRP12CR_FD_187146 | JGI IMG/M metagenome (GOLD analysis project Ga0209048, IMG submission 187146) | Freshwater lake sediment microbial communities from the University of Notre Dame, USA, for methane emissions studies - CRP12 CR (SPAdes)... | ecosystem: Environmental > Aquatic >... | reverse complement strand
GCGTCGACCACCGCAGGCTCCTCGAGCTCCGAGGCGCCGACCACCGCGGCACCCACCACCGGGGCGCCCACCACCGCCGCGCCGACCACCGCCGCACCCACCACCGCCGCGCCGACCACCGCCGCGCCGACCACCGCGGCGACGACGGCGCCGGCGACGACCTCCGCGCCCACGACCGCGCCGTCCGCGACGACCGCGGCGCCAGCCACCACCTTGCCGGGCTCGACGGGCAGCTCATCGAGCTTCCCGTGGTGGATCGTCGTCGTCGCCGTCGTCGCGCTGCTCCTCGCCGGTGGGGTCCTGTGGTGGCGGTCACGACGCCAAGCGGCGGCCCGGTTCGACGCGGGGGTCGAGGCGCTGGCCCGCCAGGGTCTCCAGCTCGTCGACCAGTTGCGAGCCGCCCGGTCCGGTCCGCTTCCCAGCGAGGTGGCGGCCGCGACCGCGCTCGATGCCGAGACCCGCGCTCGCACCCTGGCCAGTGATGCCGACAACCTGGCCCGCCGAGCGAGCGAGGAACGGTCCCCCGCGCTGCGGGCCATCGCCGAGAACGCGACGGCGCTCGCCGGTGCGCTCGGGTCGGAGCGGACGGTGCGCATGGGTCCACCGGCACCGACCACCGAACAGGTCGCGTACGCCGCGGCGCTCACCGACACGCGCACCGGAGACCTCGAGCGCAGCCTTCGGGCTCTCCCCGGCCAGAACCAAGGCCCCTCTGCCGGAGGGCCACCTGCCGGAGGGCCACCTGCCGGAGGGCCACCTGCCGGAGGGCCACCGCCGCCACCGCCGCCACCGGCGTCACCGGGGTCCTGGCAGCCTCCCGCCGGGCAGGGAACCCAGAGCATCTGAGAGACCCCGGGGGCCCGGTGGCCTGCGTCTCGATCACGATCGCCTGGTGGTGAGCTGGGTGACGATCGCGCTGTTGGACTGGCGCCAGGACGCCCGCCTCACCGCGGCCTGCGAGCTGTTGGCCGAGGCGACGGTGGAGGTCGTCCCAGCGTCGACCGCGCCCACGGTGACCCCTGAGTCGGCCGGCACGGGGCGGAGGCCACCGGCCGTCGGGATCAGAACGTGTCGCGTCCTTCGGGGAAGGGTCCGTCGCCCGAGGCCAGCCGCCAGCGCTCCGTGCAGGTGCGGTGAGCGAACCGCCAGCCGTCCGACGTGGGGACCACCACGTCGTCGTCGTCGTCCCCGCCGTACCAGCCCGACGGCCGGTGGCTGGGACGGGTGAACGGGACGAAGAACTTGAGCACCCGACCAGGGTGGTCCAGGCCGGGGCCGACGGTGACGCCGACCTCTCCGGCCACGCGCGCGACGACCTAGCCGGCGGCGGTTTCGGCGTCCTCGACCACCGCGATCGCCATGCCGAGCGCCTCGGTGATGTTGACCGCAGCCGACATCACCCGAGCCGTCCCGATGATCGGTGCGACGGCCACGAGGACGTCTTGGACGTGCTCGAGCGTGACACCGGCTTCGATCGACGGGCCGACGTGCGCGAGGTACGAGATCGGCCGGGCGTCCACGGCGGCGAGTGCGGCGAGCCGGACGAGGATGAGCTCATCGGCGTCCAGGCCGCAGCGGGTGAGTGACGCCGCCGTCATGTCGGCGATGGTGTCCAGCACAGGGGTCTCGTCGGGCATCGCTGCTGTCTCCTTGCTTCGATCGGGGTGGTGCGCGGCACCATAGGCGACGCCCACGCGGTGGCCAACCCCGGCTCGTCTTGACCGCCATCCCGGCCGAGCGGTTGGGGATCGAGGCCCTCGCGGATGGGATCGTCCATCTCGGTGATCGGCCCGCCGCCTCCCGACCGGGGCGCAAGATCTTGACCCTGGCCCAGGCGATCGGCGCCGGTGGGGTCGTCTGTCTCACCGGAGTGGGCAGCGGTGGACCCTCGAGTGGGCGGTCGCCGGCGGATCTGGGCACGGACGTGGTGCTGCAGAACAACGTCATCATCGGCTCGGTCAACGCCAACCGCCGGTCCCATCACGTCGCGGTCGAGGTCGTGAACCGGATCCACCCTCACCGAAGGGTCCGGGCTGTCTCGAACGAGGACGGATCAGCTGCAGCCGCTGGTGCTCCCGCAGCTGGGGCAGGCGAAGCAGCTCCCGGCCCGCTGCATCTGGACACCGCACTGCATGCAGATCGGCGCGTCGATGGTGCGCCCCTTCGTCGGGGTGAACGAGATCGGCGCCTCACCGCCCTCCGGGGCCGAGGTGAGCAGGCCCTGTTCGATCTGGGCCTCGAGCTCGGACGCCGACGGGATCGTCTTCGGGTCGGCGACCACGTCGTGGCCCTGGATCGTCTCGACCGCCGTCTCCTCGACGCCTGGCAAGGTCGGCTGCAGGCGCTCCGAGACCGAGAAGATCCCGAGCTCGGCCCGCTCCGCGTAGGTCAGGTACTCGAGGGCGAGGCGGCGGAACAGGTAGTCCATCAGCGACGAGGCGAAGCGGATGTCGGGATCGTCGGTCATCCCGGCCGGCTCGAAGCGCATGTTCGTGAACGCCTCGACGAAGGCCCGTAGGGGAACCCCGTACTGGAGGCCATGGCTGATGGAGATGGCGAAGGCGTCCATGATCCCGGCCAGGGTCGAGCCCTGCTTCGACACCCGTACGAAGATCTCGCCCGGGCGGCCGTCGGCGTACTCGCCCACGGTGACGAAGCCCTTGCAGTCGGCGACGCGGAAGTCGAAGGTCCGGCTCTGTCGGGTCCGGGGCATCTTCTGGCGCACGGGCTCGCGCACGATCCGCTCCACGATGCGCTCGACGACGTCGGCGGCGGTCGGCCCCGCTGGTGTCTCGGGCTCCTTCTTCGCCGTCGACAGCGGCTGGCCGACCTTGCAGTTGTCGCGGTAGATGGCCACTGCCTTCAGGCCGAGCTTCCACGACAGCATGTGCAGCGCCTCGACGTCTTCGACGGTGGCCTCCTCGGGCATGTTCACCGTCTTCGAGATGGCCCCGGAGATGAACGGCTGGACGGCACCCATCATCCGAACGTGACCTTCGTAGTGGATGACGTTGTCACCCATCGAGCAGGCGAACACGGGAAGGTGGGCGCTCGAGAGATGTGGGGCACCGACGATGGATTTGTTCTTGTCGATGTAGGCCACGATCTCGTCGATCTGGGCCGGGCCGTAGCCGAGGCGGCGCAGCGCACGGGGGACCGTCTGGTTGACGATGCTCATGGTGCCCCCACCGACGAGCTTCTTGAACTTCACGAGGCCGAGGTCGGGCTCGACGCCGGTGGTGTCGCAGTCCATCATCAGCCCGATCGTGCCGGTCGGGGCCAGGACCGAGGCCTGGCTGTTGCGGACGCCGAACTCCTCGCCCATGAGCACGGCGTCGTCCCAGGACTGCTGCGCGGCCGACAGCAGCTCGGCGGGGACGAGCTCCTCGTCGATGGAGCTGGTCGCGGCTCGGTGCATGCGCAGCACCCGCAGCATGTGCTCCTCGTTCTCGGCGAAACCGGCGAACGGGCCCATCCGGGCCGCGGTCTTCGCGCTCGTGGCGTAGGCGTGGCCGGTCATGAGGGCCGTGATGGCTCCGGCCCAGGCCCGCCCGGACTCGTCGTCGTAGGGCAGCCCGATGGCCATGAGCAGGGCACCGAGGTTGGCGTAGCCGATCCCGAGCTGGCGGAACCGGCGGCTGGTCTCGGCGATCCTCTCCGTCGGGTAGTCGGCGTTGCCGACGAGGATCTCCTGCGCGGTGAAGACCACCTCGACGACGTGGCGGAACGCGTCGACGTCGAAGGTGTCGTCGTCGCGCAGGAACTTCAGCAGGTTCAGCGAGGCCAGGTTGCAGGCCGAGTTGTCCAGGTGCATGTACTCGCTGCACGGGTTCGACCCGTTGATCCGCCCGGTCGCGGCGGCCGTGTGCCAGCGGTTGATCGTGGTGTCGAACTGCAGGCCGGGGTCGGCGCACTCCCAGGCCGCCTCGGCGATCTCTCGCCAGATCCTCCGGGCCGGCCGGGTCTCGAGCACCTCGCCCGAGGTGACCGCCCGCAGCGCCCACGAGCGGTCCTCGGCGACGGCCAGCATGAAGTCGTCGGTGATCCGCACCGAGTTGTTGGCGTTCTGGTACTGGATCGAGTAGCTGTCGACGCCGTCGAGGTCCATGTCGAAGCCGGCATCGCGCAGGACGCGGGCCTTGCGCTCCTCGCGTGCCTTGCACCAGATGAACTCGTCCACGTCGGGGTGGTCGATGTTCAAGATGACCATCTTCGCAGCGCGCCGGGTCTTTCCCCCGCTCTTGATCGTGCCGGCGCTGGCATCGGCGCCCCGCATGAAGCTGACCGGACCCGACGCGGTGCCACCGCCCCGCAACAGCTCCTTGGACGAGCGGATGTGGGAGAGGTTGATGCCCGAACCCGAGCCGCCCTTGAAGATGGTTCCCTCCTCGACGTACCAGTTGAGGATGGAGTCCATCGTGTCGTCGACGGCCAGGATGAAGCAGGCACTGGCCTGCTGGGGCACGCCCTTGACCCCGATGTTGAACCACACCGGGCTGTTGAAGGCCGCCCGCTGGGTCATCAGGATGAACTTCAGCTCGTCGCGGAAGGCCTCGGCCTCGGCGGGGTCGACGAAGTAGCCGCCGCGGATCCCCCACTCGGTGATGGTGTCGGTGACCCGGTCGATCACCTGGCGCAGTGACGACTCACGCTCCGCGGTGCCCGGTGTGCCGCGGAAGTACTTCTGGGCGACGATGTTCGTGGCGTTCAGCGACCACGACACCGGGAACTCGACGTCGCACTGCTCGAAGGCCACCGACCCGTCGCGGTAGTTGGTGATCCGGGCATCGCGCCGCTCCCAGGCCACCAGGTCGTAGGGATGGACCCCCGGGGTGGTGAACTGGCGACGGATGCCGATCCCGGTGCGCTCGGGTGCGATGGACATGGGCAGGTGCTCCCTCTGCTGATCGGTGGTGCTGATCGGTGGTGCTGATCGGTGGTGCTGATCGGTGGTGCTGATCGGTGGTGCTGATCGGTGGGGTCGTGGAAGCACGCGCCCACACGGACCACAACATGTTGTGGGGTGGGGGCTTCTTTGTCCCGATCCCCCACAAGGGGTTCGAGCATTACAGCACTGTAACTACAGCTCTGTCAACGGCCCGGAGCAGGCTCTTCGCGACCGGGGGGATCAACCCCGACGCCCGACGGCCGCGGCGCTCCGAGGACAGGTATCGGGCTCTTGGACCCAGTGACGCTTCCTCGGTCAGCCCCCCGGTTCGTCGCCACCCATCCGCCGCTCGGTGCGCCGCGGCCGTCGCTTGTGGGCGCCAACTTAGGGAAGTGCCCCTGTGGAACGAAAGAGGATGACCGGGCCTTTTTGTGTGGACAGGCTGTGGAGGAACACCCCCGCCGTCCCCAGGCTCACGACGCCCGGCTGAGGCGGACCGGGATGGCGTTCAGCACGGCGTTGCCCGACAGCGGTTCGAAGGCCTCCTCGTCGGCCAGGACGTTGGCGTTCACCCCGGCGTGGGCCTGCGCCACCGCCATCGCGATGCCGTCGAGGTCGTGGCCGAAGCCGTGCGGGAGGCTCACCACCCCGGGTCGGATGGCCCCGGTCACCTCGGCCGGAGCGACGAGCTCCCCGACCCGCGACGCCACGAGGACCCGGTCCCCGGGACCGACCCCGAGCCGGCCGGCGTCGTCGGGATGGATCTGCAGCGTGCACTGTTCCTTGCCCTTCACGAGCACGGCGATGTTGTGCATCCAGCTGTTGTTCGTGCGCAGGTTGCGCCGGCCCACGAGCACGAACTCGGGCTGTGGGCGGGTCATCGCCGAGGCCAGGCGGTCGACGTCGGCGATCAGCTCCGGCGGGGCGAGCTGCACCCGACCCGACGGCGTGCGCAGGATCTCGGGGAGACGGGGCTGCAGGGGGCCGAGGTCGACACCGTGGGGTTCGGCCAGCAGAGCGTCGAGGCTGAGCCCGCCGGGCACCGCGCCGAAGGCGTCGCCGTACGGACCGGTCCGCAGCATGAAGTCCAGCATCCGCTCCGGGCCGCGCCGACCCCCGGCCGACAGCGCGGTGACGAGCTCGTCAGGGTCACGCCCGGCCACGGGGCCGGTCGGGTCGGCGACGGCGTGGCGCACCAGGCCGGCCAGGGCGAGCTCGTCGACGACGGACGGGTCGGCCTCGGGTCCCTGGCCCTGGCAGATGAGCGCCAGCTTGGCCAGGATCTCCCACTCGTCGGGCTGGCCCGGATCGAGGGGCAGCACCGGCGGGGAGTAGTTGGCCACGGTGCGCACGGCGAACTGCAGCAGCAACAGGTCGTAGTGCGGGCGCTGCAGCACCGAGGGCGGCGGCAGGATGACGTCGGCGTGGCGCGTCGTCTCGTTCAGGTAGATGTCGACGGCGATCATGACGTCGAGCTGACCGAGCGCCTTGTCCAGGCGGCCGCTGTTGGGCGTCGAGAGCACCGGGTTGCCGGCCACGGTGATCAGGGCCCGCACCGCGCCGTCGCCGGGCGTGTCGATCTCCTCGGCCAGGGCGACGACCGGGTACTCCCCCATCACCTCGGGCAGGCCCCGGACCCGCGTCCGTCCCCGGCCGATGCGCAAGCCCGGGCCGAAGCCCCGTTGGCCCCGGGTGGTCGCGCCACCGGCGGCCGGGAGCGCGAACATCGCGCCGCCGGGGCGATCCAGGTTCCCGGTGAGCAGGTTCACGGCGTCGACCAGCCAGGAGGCGGTCGTGCCGAATTCCTGGGTGCACGTGCCGATCCGGCCATAGACCGCCGCCGTCGGCGCCGCGACCAGCTCGCGGGCGATCCGCCGGATCACCCCGGCCTCGATGCCCACCGTGGCCGACACCGCCTCGGGTGCGAACCGGGCGCTGGCGCCGCGCAGCTCCTCGAGCCCGTCGAGGTGTGCCGTGACGTGGTCCCCGGGGTGGGCCAGGCCCTCCTCGAACAGGGTGTGCACGAGCGCCATCAGCAGGTGGGCGTCGGTGCCCGGGCGGATGGCCAGCCACTCGTCGGCCTGCTCGGCGGTCCGGCTCCGGCGGGGATCGACGACGACGAGGCGGCCGCCTCGGGCCTGGAGCGCCTCCAGACGTCCGGGGAAGTCGGGCGCCGTGCACAGCGATCCGTTCGAGGCGTAGGGGTTGGCGCCCAGGACCAGGAGGTAGTCGGTGCGGTCGAGGTCGGGCACCGGGACCGACACGGCGGTGCCGAACATGTAGCCGGCGGCCACCTGCTTCGGCGCCTGGTCCACGGTCGAGGCCGAGAACCGGTTGCGGGTGCCCACGGCCTGGATCAACGTGCGCACGAACATCGCCGGCGACAGGTGGTGTGCGGTCGGGTTGCCGACGTAGACGGCCACGGCGTCACGCCCGTGGCGCTCGATGACGGGCGGCAGACGGCGGTGCACCTCGGCCCACGCTTCGTCCCAGGACACCTCGACGAAGCGGCCCTCCCGGCGCACGAGCGGACGGCGCAAGCGGTCGGGATCGTCGTGGAGCTGCTTGAGCGTCGAGCCCTTGGGACACAGGTAGCCGTGGCTGAAGACGTCCTCGCGGTCCCCCCGGATCCGCGTCACCTCGCAGCCTCGCAACGTGATCTCGAGGCCGCAGCTCGCCTCGCACAGCGGGCAGGTCCGGTAGGCGGTGCGTAGCTGGTCCACAGGAGCATCGTGCCAGGATGAGCGCCTGTGCGCTTGCTCCTACCGGAGGCTCGTCCCGAGGCCACCGTCGCCGAGCTCTACGGACGCTCGCAGCGCCCGCAGCGCCGGCCCGACGGCCGGCCGTGGGTGGTGGTGTCGATGGTGGCCAGCGCAGACGGGGCCGTCGTCGTGGACGGGGCGTCGACGGCGCTGTCGTCACCGACAGACCTCGCCGTCCTGCTCGGGCTGCGCGCCGCCGCCGACGCCGTGCTCGTGGGTGCGGGGACGGTGCGCGCCGACGACTACGGGCCGCCCAGCCGGCCCGGCGTCCGCGTCGCGGTCGTGACCCGGTCGGCCCGCCTCGACTACACCAGCACGCTGTTCAGCTCCGGCGCCGGGGTGGTGGTGACGACCGAGCGTGGGCCGGCGGTCCCGCCGGGGGTGCCCGTCGTGCGGGCCGGGCGCGATCGCATCGACCTGCGGGCCGCCGTCGACGCCCTCGATGCCGGCGTCGTGCTGTCGGAGGGCGGGCCCCACCTGAACGCCCAGCTCGTGGACGACGACCTCGTCGACGAGCTGTGCCTGACGGTCAGCCCGGTCCTGGTCGGTGGGGATTCCCCGAGGGTCGCGGCCGGGCCGTTCGGGGCCCAGCTCCACGCGATGCGATTGGCCCACGTCGCCGAGGACGCCGGCTTCGTGTTCCTGCGCTACGTGCGGGCCTGACCTGCGCTGCGCTTCGGGGCGGTCTGCTTGGCCAGCAGGGCCAGCTCGCGCTGGAAGTCGGCGGCGGCGTCGAAGCCCTTGTACACGCTGGCGAAGCGCAGGTACGCGACCTCGTCGAGCGGGCGGAGCCGTTCGAGCACGGCCAGCCCGATCCGGGCACTCGCGACCTCGGTCCCCTCGAGGCGCACCTGGTCCTCGACCTCGGCGGCGAGGCGCTCGAGCCGCTCGCCGGTCACCGGGCGGCCCTTGGCCGCGGCCACCAACCCGGCGACGACCTTGGCCCGGTCGAAGAGCTGGCGCTCCCCTGAGCGCTTCACCACCACGAGGGGGACCTCGTCGATGCGCTCGTAGGTCGTGAAGCGGTGGCGGCACCCGGGGCACTCCCGGCGACGGCGGATGGCCGCACCCTCGTCGGCGGCACGCGAGTCGATGACCCGGGTGTCGTCGTGGTCGCAGGAGGGGCAGCGCACCCGGCGACGCTACCAACGGCCCGCCGAGCGGGGGGGCCGCACCGCGCCGGTCAGCCCGCCAGCACGAGCGTCTCGCCGACGCGCAGCGCACCGGTGCCGTGGCGGGCCTCGATCGCGGCGACGACGCCGCGGGGGTCGCCCGTCGGGTGCAGGCGCCGGGCGATCGTCCACACCGTGTCGCCCGGCTCGACGACGTAGGTGCGTGGCACCGGGCCGCCCTCGGGGGCGGAGGCAGGGGCACCGCCGAGGGCGGCCCGGAACCGGGGGGCGACGAGCGCGACGAGCGCGACCGCCACCGCGAGCACGACGGCGCGGCGTCGCCAGTAGGTGAGCCGCGACGGGCCGGCCGCGCCGGGCCGGGCGACGTAGGGGGCCAGGGTCTCGGTCCGGGCGACGGCGCCGTCCGGGCGGCGGTCGGCCGGGCGCGCTCCCGGACGCGCACCCGGGCGCGTTGCGGGCCGTGCCCGGTGTCCGTGTGGGCTCGCCTGGACCGGCGGCTCGGCGATCACAGCGACCATGGCAGGCTCCTCTCTCTGGGGGTTCGGACGCTCGTTCGGGGGCTTCGCACGGGCGGGGTCCCGGGGGACGGACCAGAGGACGAACGTCTGTTCGGTCGCCACGCTGCCACGAACACCTGTTCGCCGTCAAGGCCCGATCGAACAGATGTTTGACCCCGACGGCGAACACCAGTACGGTCAGGGGCCATGACCAGCACCGTCCTGACCGACCGCCAGAGGGCGATCCTCGAGTTCATCGAGCGACAGATGCACGATCGGGGCTTCCCGCCGAGCGTGCGCGAGATCGGCGATGCGGTCGGGCTGACCTCGCCGTCGACCGTCCACACCCACCTCGCGACGCTGCAGCGCCTCGGCCTGCTGCGGCGCGACCCGACCAAGCCACGGGCCATCGAGGTGTGCTGGGACGCCACCACCGACGCCGTCGCCGAGCGACGGCCGGTCCGTCACGTCCCCCTCGTCGGGGAGGTGGCCGCAGGAACCAACGTGCTCGCCCAGGAGAACGTGGAGGAGGTCCTGCCGCTCCCCGAGGACTTCACCGGCGACGGCGAGCTGTTCATGCTCAGGGTCCGCGGCGACTCGATGATCGAGGCCGGGATCCTGGACGGCGACTACGTGGTGGCCCGTCGCCAGGAGACCGCCGAGAACGGCGACGTGGTCGTGGCCGGCATCCCCGGTGACGAGGCCACGGTGAAGACCTGGCGCCACCGCCCGGGCAAGGTGGTGCTGGAGCCGGCCAACCCCCGGCTCGCTCCGATGGTGTTCGAACCGGCCGAGGTGACCCTCTACGGCAAGGTGGTCACGGTGCTGCGCCGGCTCTGAGCCGCGCTCGGGTCACAGCGTGGCGCCGTGCTCTCGCAAGATGGCCTCGAGCTGGCCCTTCTCGTGGCGCTCGCCCGGCGCCAGGTGGCGCACGATCAGCACGCACGGCAGCCCGTACTCGTGGCTGGCGAAGCGCCGCGGCCGGGTGGCCAGGATGCACACGCTGCCCGCTGGCACGACCCCGCGCCCCATCTCGGCTCCGGTCTGGGCATCGATCACCGGGACGGTGCCCGTGAGGATGCACCCGGCACCGAGCACGCTCCCCCGACCCACCCGGGCCCCTTCGGCGACGATGCAGCGCGACCCGATCAGGCAGTCGTCCTCGATGACGACCGGCGCCGCCTGCGGCGGCTCGAGCACGCCACCGATCCCGACCCCGCCCGAGAGGTGGACGTTGGCGCCGATCTGGGCGCAGCTCCCGACCGTGGCCCACGTGTCGACCATCGTGTTGGCCCCGACGCGGGCGCCGATGTTCACGTAGCTCGGCATCAGCACGACGCCGGGTTCGAGGAACGAGCCGTAACGAGCCGACGCCCCGGGCACGACCCGCACGCCGGCCTTCCTGAACCCGGTCTTCAGAGGGATCTTGTCGACGTACTCGAACGGTCCGAGCTCGATGCCCTTCATCTTCGAGACCCGGAACAGCAACAAGATGGCCTGCTTCAGCCATTCGTGGACCACGACCCCGTGCTCGGCGACCTCGGCCACCCGGGCCTGGCCACCGTCGAGCAGGTCGACGGCCTCGCGGATCACGGACTTGGCCGCCTTGTCGCCGGGGGCGATCTCGCCCCGTCGCTGCCACAGGTCGGCGATCCGGTCCTCGAGGTCGGCCATGACGGCGAGGCTAACCGGGGGTGGCCGTTCCGCCCCGCCTCAGGAACCTCAGGACGAAGGCGGGGCGCTGGGCGGGGCCCACGGCCCGCCCGAGCCCGGCGCGGGCGGAGCAGCAGCAGCAGGGGGCGCAGGCGCGCCCAGAGGGGCCGGGGCGGCCGGCGGCCACGGAG
>Ga0209048_10006304_pt1 | contig 11126 bp, 11 predicted proteins | sample FrelakmetCRP12CR_FD_187146 | JGI IMG/M metagenome (GOLD analysis project Ga0209048, IMG submission 187146) | Freshwater lake sediment microbial communities from the University of Notre Dame, USA, for methane emissions studies - CRP12 CR (SPAdes)... | ecosystem: Environmental > Aquatic >... | reverse complement strand
GAACCGAGTAGCCCTTGGCGAGCAAGAATTCGGCGAGATACGCGCCATCCTGCCCGGTGATGCCCGTGATCAACGCAGTCTTGGCCAATTCGCCCTCCCATACAACTCAGTCAATCCCGCTGCAGCAACCCCCAGTCACTTCTCCAAAGGAGTGAACCGGCCAGCGGCCCAGTATACTGGTTGGATCGACGCCTACCCAGTCCCGCTCAATCAGTCCGCTCGCGATTACCGGCTCCCGCCGCCAGTACAAACATCAACACGGGCATCAGCGCGGCTACCAGGCTGCGGGTGGCATGCGCCGGCGTCTCAGCCGCATACCACGCCCACGGCAACAGCCAAAATAGATTGATCGCGCTGAATAGAATTGTGACGCGCCGATGACTTTTCCATCGGCGCGCCAACCGCTGATAGGCGTGCAATCGATGGGCCTCGAACCAGCGGTCGCCGCGCATGGCCCGCCGCAAAAGAGTCGCGGTTGCATCGGCCAGAAATAGTCCGCCCAGGATGATCCACACCTGTAGCGGGATCGGAGCGCGCACGCTTGCGGTCAGATACAGCATCGGCACCATGAGGCCCAGAAAGCCGCTACCCACGTCTCCCATGAAGATTCTCGCCGGCGGCCAATTCCACGCCAGAAATCCCGCGCTTGCCGCACAGAGGCACAGCATCGCCATGGTGACCCCGGGATCCCCCTGCTGTGAATTGATCCAGGCACCGGCACCGGTCACGAATGCCGCTTCACTGCCGGCGATGCCGTCGATACCGTCCATGAAGTTGAATAAGTTGGTGCTCCAAGTCAGCGCTAGTAGAAGGCACAGCGCGCCAAGCCACTGATGACCGAGACCAATCTCAGCCAACCATGACTCCGGAGCTCTCCCGATAAACACAAGGAAAATAGCGCCCGCCGCCAGGTGAGCGCAGATGCGCACGCTCGCCGGCAGCGAATGCCGATCATCCAAGAAGCCCGCCGCAGCGACGATTCCACCGCTCGTCAACAAAACAACCGCAGATTCGACATCGAGGAGCCGGTTCCACACCAGCAGTACCAATGCCGCATCAAAAGTCACGACAATACCCAGCCCGCCCCCGCGCGGCGTCGGCGACGTGTGAGAGCTGCGCGCATTTGGAATATCGAGCATGTTTCGGCGGGTCGCGTAGCGGCGCACCAGACCGGTCAATATGATTGACGAGATGCCCGCTCCGATGCTGAGGTAGCTGGCAAACGCGTTCATTTTTTTCGCCGGGCTAAATAGTCGGCCACCGTCCGCTCCAACTCCTCATCGACGCTCATCGGAGGTTTCCATCGGAGGATATCCCGAGCGGGCGCCGCATCCAGTACAAACGAATCGCACAGTCGTGCCGCTTCAGCGCCGTACCCGATTAGGTTTGCAGCCATTTTCAGTATGGCCGGCGGACAACGGAAAAGCCGCGCGGGACGGCCCATGAAACGCGCCGCTCTACTGATCAAATCGGGGGTCGACACATCCTCGCAATCTGTCACCATCCACACGTTCCCGGCGGCTTGCGGGTGGGTCATGCAAGTCGCGATGAAGTCGGCGAGATTTCCCACGCCCACCAGGCTGCGGCGATTGGCAATGGAAGCGAGCGGCAGTGGCCAACCAAGCTCCGCCAATCCAAGGAGCTTGTGAAAATTGGCGCGCACTCCAGGCCCGTAGACCAGCGGTGGACGGACGATGACGAATTCCATGCCCGTTCGAGCGCAAATCTCGCGAAGAATCGTCTCCGCCCCGAGTTTAGAGCGCGCGTAAGCGTCCTGCGGTTCGGGCCGGTCGTCCGCGCGAAAGCTGCGGGAATTGCTTCCCTCGCCGTTGACCTTGGCACTACTTAAGAATACGAACCGCCTCACGCCGGCAAGAGCGGCCTGCTCTGCGACAAAACGCGAACCCGCGACATTGACCGCCTCATAGGCATCGTCCTGCCGCCCGCGCGCCATCTGATGCACATGTGCCGCGAGATGCACGACGCAGTCGATCGAATGCAAGGATTGACGCCATCGATCCGCCTCGCTCGATAAGGGCAAGTGGGCAGGCGTAACGCCGGGAACATCCGGCGGCGAGGCATGGCCGCGATGACCCGCCAGCACGCGCCAATCGCGTTCAACCAACAGCTTGCAGAGCTCAACCCCGACGAATCCATAAGCTCCGGTTACTAACGCGCGCGCTGTCACTGCGAGTTCAGGCCGGCGAGAAATGCCTTGGTCTCGGACCACCAAGGCGCCTGCTCATCCCATGGTTTCTGGTAACCGCCCCAAATGACAATTCCATCGGCCCTGGTTTTACAGAATTCGAGTTCGTGCCGCCAAAAATTTCCGGGAAGATTCTGGTCCTTCAAGAACCGATTGCTCACGTGAAATTCGGGCCATAAGAACGCGTATACAGGCTTGCCATATCGACGCGCCGCCTTGAGCAGTGCACCGGCGTATATATCCCACCCCTGCGGGTCGTTGTAAAACGTATACAGCGACGGCATGACAATATCGACGTGTTGAGCAAGCTTATCCATGCGCACATTGCAATCCTTCCACTCCTTGATTTTTGCCGCGTCATTTTTGACCAGGCCCCAGTAGTTCCAGCAGGGAATGAAGTCGTAATAGCCGATGCGCGCACCGGGCACGGTGTCATGCGCTATCTGGACCACTCGCTGCAATTTTTCGAGGCTCAGGGATATCTCGGCCGCGGGGACGTCGTTGGTCGGCCACATTTCGTAATCCAAGTACACCGCGCCCGTATAGCCCTGCAAGACCCCAAAAGTGGCACGAACTTTCGCATCATCCACCGGGTCCGAAGCATGGCTGATGCTTACCGGCGGATTGATTCCCCTGATCGGCACCATCCCCAGCGCGCCCAGCTCAGGTTTGCCCTGGTAAAGAAGCCCGTCAAACACGAGAAATGGTTGCTTTGATACCGGCGCATCCCCAGCAATGCAGGCGCCGGACGAGAGAATAAGGACGACAACGGCCAAGAGTCGGATAGATGACATATACGGGTCTGCTAGAAAACCTAGAGCATCTCCAACAACTTGAGTGGAAACCGCAAACACAATTTCGCAAAATTAGTGCTTACGTTGTTCATCGCGCAAGCCCGCTGCATTTCGCGAGTGATCATGACCTTACTGCGCCACCCGCGATTACTCAATCCACCTGTGGGCATTCTTACCGTCGGCTCGTTCAGATAGCGATAGTTGGCGGCGGCCTTAATAAAAATGCGCAAACAGAGCTCAAAGTCCGCAGCGATCCGGAAGCTCGGATCGTAATCGCCGGCGCGTTGATAGGCCTCGCGCCTCAAAAAGAGACTGGGATGAGCCGGCATCAAGCCATAGGCCATTTTCTTCGGCGAAAACAATTTCGAGCTGTAACGCCGTATGACGCGATCCCCGCGTCGGGCATCGACGATGAGCACGTCGGCAAAAGCCGCTTGAACCCCCTCGAAAGATAATAGCTCCGCCATACGCGACACGATCCGCGTCGACGTGTAAGTGTCCCCGCAGTTTAAAAATGCGATCACATCGCCGGTCGCGGCCCGCAGCCCCTTGTTGAACGCGTCGTACACTCCGTTGTCGGGCTCGGAGATGAGCCGAGCCACGCGGGCTCGATTCATTTGCACGGTCGCCAACGTGGAGTCCGTGGATCCGCCGTCCACCACGATGTGTTCGATCGTCCCAAAATCTTGGTCCGCCACCGACTGCAGAGTCGCCGCAATGGAGTCGCCGCCGTTGTAAACCGCCGTGACGATGGAGACTTTCATCGATTGGCGCGTCCGCGACGAGCCACAATCTCGACGGTGTGCAAAAATTCCTGAGCGAACCGTTGGATAGCCGCTCTATTCACGATGAGAGCTTCCGCAGCCAATTTGGCGCGGCTATCGGAGTCCAAAGGAGCGTAACTGCGCAGGATATCGGCCAGCCGGTCGAAACGCGCCGGATCGAAGAATATCGCCGTGCCGGCCGCCTGTTCTCGATGCACCGGCAAATCGGACAGGATCATGGGCGTTCCACCGGATTTCGCCTCCTCCACAGTCGTGCTCCACCCCTCGGATATCGACGGGTTGATCAAGGCGGAACAACCCTGCAACAGCGCATGCAGGTGATCATTCGGAATCATGCCCAATAATCGGAAATTTTCGCCGACGCCCAGATCCGCAATGAGCCGCTCCAGTCGTTTCCAATGGTCCGGGTCTCCGCGATCCAGAGGATTCCCGGAGGCCGCAATCACCACTTCGTGCCCTATTTCCCTGAGTTTGCCCAATGCCCGAATCGCGCATTCGTGATTCTTGTGCCGCCAAAACTGATTGGGCAAGAAAAAGAAGTGCGCTGGTAGGCCATAAAGATCGACGACGCGACGGATCTCATCGGACTCGAGACGAGGCCGCGCTTCAACCGCAAACTTGACGACATGGGTACGACCGCGAGAGCTCGGATAAAATCGCTCGCAGTGCCCTCTGGCGTCTTCGCTGCTCAGCATGATAGCGCGGCCAGAATAGATCTCCGCTCGAAATCCGAAATCTCGCCGCCAATACGCGCGTCTGGAAAACAGGTGCTTCAACAAGCGGTGCTGGAAGTCCGCCAACCAAGCGATAGCCGGTTGAGGTAGTCGCCAACCAAAGAATTGGGCGGCCTCGATGACCACATCGACTCGATGTTCCGCGAATAGGTCGCGAATTGACGAGTCTACACCGAAAAAAACCGCGTTCGCGAATACGCGCTCCCGTCGCGAGTGTCGCACGGCGGGCGAACGGACAATTTCCGTTCCGTACACTCCGGCGAAGGGCAGGACGTCGGCGTCAGCGACATCGTCGCCGAAATACAGCACGAAGCATAATTTACCGGCGAGATGTTCGCCCGACATTTCCACTAGATTCAACAGGTAATTGTAGCCGCCGGTCCAGATCCTCCGCTCGGTCACGACTATCGCGATGCGGATCATTACCGGATTACCGTCCTAGTGCTCAAGATCCGCGACACGTAGCGATTTTCCGGAAACGACGTCGACCACCGGCATATCCGCCATCTCCCTCAACCGGTCCGCGCCCGAAAGCAGCGATAGACGGCCGCGAGCGTCGCGGCTTTCGCGAAACACGGAATCGCGAAAGCCGTCGGCGGGCGGTAACTCCTCAACGACGGCATTGAGAAGATCGCGTCGGACAAAAAACGCGTTGTTTCCCATTGAATTAGCACCGACAAATCCGTATCCCCGCTTTGAGGCCAAGTAGCGCAACGCGGGAAGGCTGGCCCCAAAGTAAAGATTCGAATAATGCTTCTTGTTTCGTTGGAATAGCGGATCATAGGGCACGGTTACGGCGCGCGAATTGCCGAACGTGGCGTTGTATTCGACTATCAGTATGCCGGGCCGCCAATCCTCGATCTGCTCCAAGATATGGTAGTCCATGCCATCCAAGTCTATGGACAGGATCCCAACTTCCTTGTCGAACCCGGATTCCTGAAGGAGATCGCAAATATTTTCGCGAGTGATGAACGAGGCCTTGGAGCGGATATTGTACTTCCAATAAAAATACGAGGATCGCAGCCGTGCAATGTTCGCTTCCGAGCCGTCTATTACGTATCCCTGCCACAGATCCTTCATCATGAGAAATCGGCAATTGGACTCGAAGAAGTCCTCGACACCGAACTCAATGAAAGTTCTGTTCAGCAACTGCAAATTGCGCGTCAAAAACTGGATGATCCCATCCTCACCCCATTGCGAGAAAATACTGAATTCAAGATCAGCAACGATTTTTGACGTCTTTGAGGTTTGCTGACACGCCAAGATGCGCCCTTGATTCATCTTGAGGTCATCGATGCGGCGATCCAATCTTGAAACCCCCAGAAGCAGTCGCCGAATTGCATCGAATCTAGATCGCATGTCATTCCTTCAATAATGTCCGTTCATTTGGGACGGTGCGCCACGAATGAATAGAGGCGGCCGGCCCGATGATCAATCCTTTCCAATATGAAGCGCGCGAAGGTCCAACACGATGGGATGGTCAACATGGCCGCGAGCGCCCGCGCAAGCTTGGACCACCCGAAGCTGGCTCTGCGAGCCAACTCCATTTGGAAGGATGCCTGAGTGTACGGTGCCAGGTTTATCGGACTGCGCAGCGGCATCAGCACCGCGTCCATACAGAAGCCGGCCCCCTCTATGGAATCCAGATACTGATCCAATACAAATGCGTTTTCCCCACCGTAGAGGAAATGCAGCGGGTGGGACTCGAGAAAATCGTTCAAGTCCCGCGGCTTGGAAATCACATGTTCGCGCAAAGCAACGAACGTTCCGCCGGGCTTCAAGACCCGGAAAAACTCTCGGCAAGAGGCAGGCAAATCCAATGTATGGTGGAGAACGGCGCGGCCGAATACCAGATCAAAATGAGCGTCATCGAAAGGCAGCCGCTCCGATACGCTCTGAACTACGTTGATCGACAGCTTTTCCTCGCGGGCGAGCGCGCGTATGGCTTGCGCGCCGACCAGCGCGCTGCCATCCGGTTCGAGCGCCGTAACCTCGAAACCTTCCTTGCTTAGCGCAAAGCTGGCGATACCCCGGCCGGCGCCGACATCCAAAGCACGGAGCCCGGGCTGTTTCGGCAGTAATTCGCGGACCGCCAGCCATTCAGGACTTGCGTTGTAGCGCCTCGCGGCCTCGACCAGCGGGTCATCGTAATATGAATCGATGACCAAATCGTGTTTGTCAGGCTGGCGTCTCAACCATTGAACACTTTGCTCCCAGTTCATAGCAGGCATTTGCGCCTCGCTGCCAAGTTCAGCTGAATATCGATGATTGAGACCTGCATTAAGGGACCCGGATCTGTGCCGGCAGCGACGGACTTGTGCTTCACGGTTTCGAAACGACATTCCCGAGGCCGAACATGCCGTTCACGAGCGTCCGCACAGTTTAGTCGAAAAAGGCTGGGCATCAGAAGGTTTGGCAGTTTCATCGCCTGCGGTATGCGCCGCCACTGACCCGCGGCGAACACACACCGGGCCCCTTATTAGTTTAAGTTAGTTTAAGCCCATTGACGAAACGAAGGGGACGATCGAAGCTTGGAGCATCGAGTACGGCATAAGCCGGCTTCACCAGCCTCTCGACGGGCCGGCCCCCAGTGCGATTACAACTTGTGATTGAGGTCTTTGGATCGGAATCTACGTGCATCGGAGCTGATAATATATGAATGACCAAGATACGTTGAAGAAGGTTTCGTCTTTGATTGGGGATCTACTCGATCTGGATGAGCTGACTTTGACTAGAGAAACTACTGCGAGAGATGTCGAGGGATGGGACAGTCTTGCACATGTTCGTATTGTCGTTGCCGCCGAGCAGGCATTTGGAGTGCGATTTTCCACCGGCGAAATCACCTCAATGAAGAATGTGGGCGATCTCGTGAACCTCATAGAACGTCGTTCACGCATATAATGCATTGAGGGCCGCCTAACGTGTCGTTTGATCCAATCGAGCTTAGCTGGCTCGCTCCGGTACCCGCCGATTTCCGCGATAGACTTCGCGCACTTGCAATTGATGCTCCAAAATGTGGAGAAGAGCTTTACCAACTGGCAAACTACCGGGTTGATTCAACCCAAGCGGGATTGTTCAATCGCGCTCTCAACCGCCTGAGATCGGGCGGTGCCGATCTTGCGCCATTGGTTCCCTTTCGCCTCAATATTTTATCCAATGCAACCGTGGATCTGATCGCCGATGCGCTCCCGGTGGCCGCCGCAAGGCATCGTGTCGCGCTAAGCGTTACCATCGCGCCCTTTGATCAGGTCTTTCAGCAAGCTCTCGACCCCGATTCCGAGCTGCACCGCACGCCGGCCGACGCCATACTCTTGCATCTTGATCATCGATGGTTGGGCCTGACGACGCCAAGCCCGGGGTCCGGGGATCGTATTATTGGCGCGCTCAGCCGGCTCACCGAGCTTCTGGACGGACTTGCCGGCACCGTCCAGACGCCTCTGATTCTACAGACGGTTTCCACTTACCCTTATCCGCTGTTTGGCAGCTTTGATCGATGCATTGCCGGCAGTACACGCGATGTCGATGCATTAAACAAAGGCATCGTGTCGTTGGCCAAGGAGCGCGGTCACTACATTCTCGACGTGGCAACGCTGAGCGAGACCGTGGGCGCCGTCCGTTTTCACGATCCTGTGACCTGGAATCTATACAAGCTGCCGATGGCTTCGAACGTCGTGCCGCTATTCGCCGATTGGCTCGGGCGGCTGCTCGGCGCAATCCGCGGCACGTCGCGCAAATGCCTGGTGCTGGATCTCGACAACACGTTGTGGGGGGGCGTCATCGGGGATGATGGCCTGGAAGGCCTCCGGCTCGGTCAGGGCAGCGGCGAAGGTGAGGCGTTCCTCGAGGTGCAGCGTTTGGCACTGGATCTCAAGCGGCGCGGCATTATCCTCGCGATCTGCTCAAAGAACGAGGAAGCGACCGCCCGCTCCGCATTTCGCGACCATCCGGAAATGTTGCTCCATGAAAGGGACATTTCCGTCTTCCAGGCCAACTGGCTCGACAAGGCGAGCAATATCGAAGCCATCGCAAGAGCGCTCGACATTGGCGTGGATGCGCTGGTTCTGTTGGATGACAACGGCGCGGAACGAGCGCAAATTCGTGCCGCTCTGCCGTCCGTCGCGGTGCCCGAGATCGGCAATGAGCCCGCGCATTACCCGGCCATCCTGACTGCCGCGGGTTACTTCGAAGCCGTCTCCTTCTCCAATGAGGACCGGATTCGGGCAGAGAGCTACGCCGCCAATGCGTTCCGCGCGGAGGTCAAGGCCAAGGCGCGCGATCTGGGCGATTACCTCGATTCGCTCGAGATGACGATCAGCCACTCGGCATTCGATAAAGTCAATCGTTCGAGAATTGCCCAGCTCATCAATAAATCCAATCAGTTCAACCTGACGAGTAAACGCTATTCGGAGCCTGCCGTCGCCGCGATGGAATCCGATTCCGCGAAACACACGTTCCAGACGAGATTGAGCGACCGATTCGGCGACTTCGGACTCATCGCGGTCATGATCGCCGAAGCTCGTAACGACGGTAGCTGGGACATCGACACCTGGCTGATGAGCTGCCGAGTTCTTGGACGAAAGGTGGAGTGGTCGATGCTGGACGCGTTGGTTGCTGCCGCGGCCGTGCACGATATTTCCCACCTTACTGCGACCTACATGCCCACGGCCAAGAATGGTATGGTTTCGCGCCATTTCGACAACCTCGGATTCTCCCGAATTCTCGCAGGCAAGGATGGCGTAGTCAGATATCGACTGATGCTTTCTGATTACGCGCCGCAAAAATTGCCGTTTCATCGCGACGAATGAGCTTTCTCGACCCCGCTTTCCTCTTCTGCTTCCTCCCCATCACCCTTGCACTGTTTGGTGCAGCAGGTCGCTTCTTGGGGCCTCCCGGGGGAAACATAATATTGATTCTGTCGACGGTGGTCTTCTGCCTGCCGTTTGGGTGGCCATTTGTGACGGTAGTTCTCGCGAGCGCTCTGATAAACGCCGTCGCATTCGTGGTGTTGATTCGTGAAACAAGAGCGGAACGCGCGCGTTTGCGTACCCATGTATTCGTGGGCACCTTGGTTTTCAATTTTGCGCTGCTCGTCACCATTAAGTATGGAGTCATATTTGAGGGGGTGCCGGTCGCCGCGCCTTTCTTTGCAATGATTGCAACCTCCATTCCCATCACGATCTCGTTCTTCACCTTTCAGCGAATGGTGATGTTATGCGACGCCTATCAGCGGCGGCCTGAGGCACTTCCGCTTGCAGAGCCCGATCTTCGCGGCGTCCTGCGGCTTGGTTCGTTCAGTTTGATGTTTCCAAATCTCGTGATTGGTCCAATCGTGTATGTATCCGAGCTTGGCGGCCAATTGTGTCGTGGCCGTTTTGGGAGACTACGGAGAGTTGATTTCGAGGTGGCGGTAACCCTATTGGTCATCGGGCTGGCAAAAAAGGTATTGATCGCAGACCCCCTCAACGGATACGTGGTGGGTCCGGTTTTTGGCGCCCTCAGCGCCGGGCAGAAGCTCGTTCCGCTCGAAGCGGCGATGGGCGTGATCGGCTTTTACGCGCAGCTGTATTTCGATTTCTCCGGGTACTCGGATATCGCACTTGGTATTGCACGTATGTTTGGCCTCGTATTGCCATTGAACTTTAATTCTCCGCTGCGGGCGGCGGGAATAATGGATTTCTACAAGCGGTGGCACATCACGCTTACCCGCGTGATTGTCAAACTGCTATTTACGCCGCTCGCAATTGCTGGAACGCGCTTTGTCATGAAACGGGGGATTACCGGTGGACGCTCGAAGGTCTTCACGAATTGGCTGCCGTTTTTAGTAAATTTCGAAGTCATCGGTCTGTGGCATGGAGCGAGATGGACGTATGTCGCGTTTGGCTTTTGCCACGGATTATGGTTTATTCTCGAGACCGAAGTCAGGTCGACCAAACGTTGGAAGCGGTTCGTTAAACGGACCTCTGCGCGCCTTCGTTTGCGCACCGGGCAAGCGATAACCTTCCTTCCGCTGGCAATTAGCTTTGCATTGTTCCGCTGTGGCTCGTTGAGAGATTTCAGCCATTTAATGGCGAGTTTTTACGACAACTGGCTGACAGTGCTATCCGACTCGTCAGGTCGGGTGCTCAACACCCGGGAGCCGGTTATGTACCTAGGATTGTCTTTTGCAATTATCTGGCTATTGCCGAATGCCTACGAATTCATGCGTAATTATCGTCCTGGAATCATCACCTTTGCGGTGCCGTCGACGACTCCCCGCTGGGCCGCTTGCTGTTGGCGCCCGACGCTGGTGTGGGCGGCCATGGTTTCACTGCTCGCGTTGGTGGTCATACGGTCGCTCAATGCGCCAAGCCCATTTGTATACGGCGGCTTTTAGATGAGATTTGTGCGCCGCGCATACCGCTTCGGTCGTCGATATTACCTCGCCGTCACGTTGTTGCCGTTTCTACTGGGGTTTTTGGCCTACTGGGTCATTGTCGCGGTCGATCCGTACAATCTGCGGGGCAACGGCGTCGTTTCGCGCTTGGCCAATCATCGCTATCCGGATGAGGAGTGGCCGCGTCTCCTGGCACCGGCGACCGCTGGATCCCATGAGCTGGTGCTTCTTGGG
>Ga0209048_10006303_pt1 | contig 11126 bp, 12 predicted proteins | sample FrelakmetCRP12CR_FD_187146 | JGI IMG/M metagenome (GOLD analysis project Ga0209048, IMG submission 187146) | Freshwater lake sediment microbial communities from the University of Notre Dame, USA, for methane emissions studies - CRP12 CR (SPAdes)... | ecosystem: Environmental > Aquatic >... | reverse complement strand
CGGATCATCGGCTACCGCGACCTCGCCAAGCTCGTGATCGCGATCGAGCGACACGCCCTCCTCGTTGCCGAGAAGAACCGCAACCGTCAGGAGATCGCTGAGCCCGTTACGGTGTAAGTGTCAACCAGCGAGGATCGCCACCGAAGTTCCACGACGATCCGGGCAACCTCTGGGGCAGTACCGGGGACGGCTATAACGACGCTCGGGACTTCCGCACACGGGGACAATCGGGCAGTCGGGACGTCGGCCTCGTGCCGTCCTAGCGAGAGCCGAGGAGTTGCTTGCAGGTCGACGTCCGTGCATGACCAGAGCCCGCCCAGAATTGTCGCTCTTGCGGCCGTCCGTAGGTTCTTTGTTAGCCTAAGACGGGTCGTAGAAGTACGCCTTGATCGTGGCGGGTGAGCGTCCCAGGCGATCGGCGATCTGCGCGATCGAGAGTCCCTCAGCCTCACGGTAGTGACGAGCGAGCGCTACAGCACGGCGACGCTCAACCACTCGGTCCGCCACCGCCGCATGGTCGTTCGGCGCCATCCCGCGACGCTACCGCCGCCGATTGGTGTTCTCGCCGAGGCCCGCACCCTGCTCGATCATGTGTGTTGCGAGCGCGAGGACTTCGCCCTTACTGCCATCGAGCGATATCCCTGCTTGCCGCGCGTTGCGAGACGCTCCCCGGCGCTCTCGAAGTGCGCTTTCTGTCATGAAAGCGGGAGCCGAGAGAGCTGCCGACGAGACTGCCCCTGGTCCGCAGATCCGCGAGTTCCCGGCTGACTCTTCCGCATTGCCTGGCGAATGAGAAAGCGCGTGGGCGGCCCGTTCCGGGGGTGGTCGGCGGCACGTCGGCCGAGACGGTCGGGCGGACGCAACGGCGACACGCTGCGCGGCGTCGTCGGGACGTATGTGTGAGGAGGCGCCCTGGTACGAGACTGTCGATCTGGAGATCGTCCGTGCGCAGCGCCTCCGGCTGCTCATGCGGGCGGTGCTGGGGTCCTTGTCGAGGCGGTCGCAGTCAGTACTGTAGGGCGCCATGAATCCCGCACCGGTGGGCGAAGCACCGGCGCAGGCGAGCGGGCGCGGCTTGTCGCGCAACGTTCGGGCGCTCTCGTGGGTCTCGTTCTTCCAGGACGCGGCGTCGGAGATGCTCTATCCCGTCTTACCGCTGTTCCTGACAAGCGTGCTCGGCGCGCCGATCGCTGTGGTCGGGCTGATTGAGGGCGTCGCGGAGGGCACCGCGTCGGTCATGAAGGCGGTATCCGGCCGGCTCGCCGACGTGCGCGAGCGCCGGCCGCTGGTCGCCGTCGGCTACGGGATTTCGTCGGTCTCCAAGCTGTTGATCGGGTTTGCGACCGGCTGGGGGCTGGTGCTGGTCGCGCGCTTCGCCGACCGCTTCGGCAAGGGCGTGCGCACCTCGCCGCGCGACGCGATCCTCGCTGGTGAGGCCACCGAGGCCAACCGCGGGCAGGTCTTCGGCTTTCACCGCGCGATGGACACGGCCGGGGCCGTCGTGGGCCCGCTGGCGGGACTCGCGCTCTATGAGTTGTTGGACCACGAGCTGCGCCCGTTGTTCTTCATCGCGTTCGTGCCGGCGGCGATTAGCGTGGGACTGATCTTCCTCGTGCGCGAGCGCCGCGTGGCTCCCGCGCCCCGGGAGCGTCGCCAGCTGCGCGGCGCCGGTCCGCTTCCGCGCCGCTACTGGCGGCTGCTTGTCGTCGTTACGCTGTTCGGGCTCGTGAACTTCTCGGACGCGTTCCTGATCCTGCGCGCGAAGGAGCTGGGCCTGGGCTTCGCGAGCGTGATCCTCGCCTACGCGGCCTACCACGTCAGCTATGCCGCGCTGAGCTACCCGGCGGGCGTGGTCTCCGACCGGCTCGGCCGGCGCGTCGTGTTCGCGACCGGCCTGGCGATCTTCGCAATCGCCTACGTCGGGCTCGGCCTGGCGAGCAGATCCGTCTGGGTGTGGCTGCTGCTGCCGCTGTACGGCGGTTACACCGCCCTGACCGATGGCGTCTCCAAGGCGTGGATGTCCGACCTCCTGCCCGACAAGCTGCTTGGCACCGGGCTCGGGCTCTTCCAGGGTGCGGCCGGCGGCGCTGCGCTGATCGCCGGGATCTGGGCCGGGCTGGCGTGGGGCGGGAATGGCCGCGTCCCGTTGATCGTGTCGGGCGCAGTAGTCGCTGTGCTCGCCGCGGTGCTGCTGCTCGGCGGCCGACGGCTCGACCCCTGATCCGCCCATCCGCCCTACCACGAAAGCCAGCGTCCCTGGATCAACTCGTGCAATCGGGACGGGGAGGAGCCGACCGCCACGATCCGCGTCCCAGCTGTTGCTCTCGTGGTTAGGCCACTTGAGGACCTTCGGTCGCTGGGACTATCCGGACGCGACGACATCGCCCTGTCGCGCGATCGTCGTGACGTTGCGGTCAGCGCCGAACAAGAGACCCTCCGGCACGAGCTGGACGACCATGATCGACATGCGTCGGTGAAGCTACCCAATAGTCCGGCGGTACCCGAACGCGAGGCACCGTCCGATAGAGGAAGCGGCGCCGTCATCGAGGACGCCGAGCGTTGGGAGCGTCGCGACCGGCCGCACTCTCCCGTCCGGCGCCTAGTCCATAGTTCATGTGTTGATCCGAGATCGCGTACTACTCCGAGATGGGCTCCTGTTACCGCTCCTCGTTTCGGTCATAGGGCCACCGCTGAGCGCGGCGCTGCTGAAGGGCGTCGGAACCTGGTGGTTTGCAGGCGGCGTGCTTATCGCGTGCGGGTGCGCCGGGACCATCTGCACAACCAGAGCCTGCAACAGCCGTGCCGCAGGCCACCGCACAACCAGGGTCTGCCGCGAGCACTCAACCCCTCCAGCCCCAGCAGCCTGCCGCCTTCATGACCGAGACGATCATCGGAACCGCAGGTCCCCCGCAGGTCGGCGCAAGACCGCACGACTCCCAGCGAGCGACGGAACAGACGCCCCAACCCCGCCCGTTCCGAACAGGATCGATCGAGCTCGACCAATGACTGCCGCCGAGCCGAAGCCAGCGCCAGCCCCGCAGCCCGCGCCATCTCAGCCCACTCCACCTCCCTTCGGGACCGAGATCTCCGAGCGCGGCGGGAAGTAAGCGCGCTCATGGCTGACGGAGACGAGCGCCCAGAGCCGCCACCACCGCCTCCGCCCCCTCCGCCGCCCGTGCCACCGGCACCCTTCGAAACCGAACCAATCCAGGAGGGCGGCCAGGAACGGGACTACCGGTAATCAACGTCGCTTCAGGGCCCCGCCCAGTCCAGACGCTCGCTTCTGCCCGGCGATGTGAGTGCCTGTCATCGGGCGCCGGAAGGTGCGCTCGAGAGGGTCGCGTGCCGCGATCGCCGGAGGAGCGGACCAGCCGCCCCAATACGGTGCAGGGCTGCGTGATCTGCAGTCTCGTGGTTGCGTCAACGGCTGAAGCAGGCGGAAGAAGGCATCCGTGCAGCGACGCGCAGCGAAGGAGTCAGGCGGTCGATCGAGACCACCAGTACGTCGTCCTCGACGCGCTCCACGCCGCGCATTCGGGCAAGGCACAGGACGGCAAGCGTCCCCCGGCGGCACCATCTTCGGCGTCGTCGCGACAGCCAGGCCGCCTGCTCGTGTACACGGGCGAGGTGACGCGGGTCATAGCTCCGTGTTTTCGTCTCGATCGCAACCGCTACGCCGGTGGGGGCGATCGCCACCGAATCGATATCTCCTCGGCCTTGCCAGCGCAGGGAGTGCCGAAGCTGCCAGCCCTCCGCCCGGAGAGGGGCGAGCGCGCGCTGTACCTCGTCCTCCAAGCGGGCGCCGACTCGGCTGCGACCAGCGAGCGAGAGCCAGTGGCGAGCGTAGATACCCAGCCCGACCGCGGTGAGGATGAGCAGCCCGGCGGGCGGCGCCGCTCCCGCCGCCGCAACCGCCAGCCCGAGCAGCGCGGCGCCAACGCTCCCCAGCGCCGCTTTGCAGGCGTGAGAGAGCCGCCGGTACTGCTGGCGGCGCGCGTAGTTCAAGCGCCGACCTCCTTGACCCGGCCATGGTTCACAGAGCTCGCGATCTGGCCGGACAGCCCGACGGGCAGCCGGCCCGGCTCGCAGGCATCGGCCACCGCGATCACGGCTCCGGCTCCTTCGTTCGTCGCGGGGAGCACTGCCATTTCTTGATCGTGTCACCGGCCCCAGACGGCCGACGACTCACTCGGGCCGGCGCGCCGGGTCAGTATCCGTAGAAGGCGTACGGGTTGAGGAACTGGCGCTCCCAGAACTCGTCGCGCTGTCTGCTGGTCAGCCTCGCTCGGTCACATGCGTCTTTCCAGCCGTCACGGATCGTGGCGACCTGATGGTCGATGATCTCTCGCGCGTCGGTCTCGGCGCCCCTCCCGGGCAGGTACTCGCCGGCACGCTCGACGCACCCTGCCAGCTGGCTGAAGCGCCAGCCGTCGGACCCGATCGCGATCGCCTGGCGGACCTCGCCGCCGGCCCGCGCCTGCGGGCAGATATCGTAGGCCGGCGTGAGCGTCAGAAGTCGTCCGTCCCAGAAGGCCGCGTGGTTGCGGGCGTGATCGTCGATGTTGGAGCACAGGATGTTGAACGTGATCCGCCCGAACAGCTCGCGCAGCGTGTCGATCGGGTCGTGGAATCGGTCACGGATCACCGCCGCCAGATCGGCGTAGCTGGACGCAAACGCCGCGTCCATCTCGTCCAGGCCGAGCATCGTCAGCGCTGAGACGATCAACCGACGCCCACCGTCCGATGGTCGGTCGAAGCGTTCGATGAGAAGCACGTCGCGCCCGTGCACTTCGGTGAGCTCGACGCCGGCCACGTTCAGGCCCGCCTGGCGCGCGAGCGTCATCGCGACGAACTCGCCCTTGACGACCGGGAACCGGTCGTTGCTTGATGAGAACTTGGCGATCAGATGCCTGCCTCCGTCGCTCAGCAGGGCCTTCGGGCGCGCGCCGCCGATGCTCGTCCCGTGCGCCAGCGCATCGACCAGCGCCTGGGGTATCGGCTCGCCGTCCGCGAAGGCGTGAGCAGCCGCTTCGAGCTCGGCGAGCGTGGCCTGGCCGTGGTCACGCGGCACGTACTCAGTCGCTGAGGCCTGGAAGTCCAGGCCGCCGATGCGGTCTGAGCCGGACTCGAGCATGTAGGTCAGCTCGCCCAGATCATCGACCGTCGGGTCCGGCCACCTGCTCACGATCACCCGCCGGCCCCAGGTGTCGGGGCTGGCGTCACGCAGGCACGAGGCGACGATTCCGTGACGCGGAGCGATTCGTCCCGGCTCCAGCGGCAGCTCGGGTTCGTACAGGGAGATCGCGTCGGGCCGCGCCCGATAGCTGCTCGCGTACGTGAACGTGATCCGGCCGCCGCGCGAGGCCCCCTCCAGCAGGCCAGCGACCACCGGATCGCTGGCGCCGGGCAGCCAGACCCACACGTACGCCTCCCGCGGCTCGGCTCGCTCAGAAGTCATCTCGCACCGGGCCGGCACGCTCGTCCACCCTGGCAGGCAGAAGCGTCAGCAGCTCACGAATCCGGCGAGCCTCTCCCAGGCGACGATGGGGATCGCTGTCAAACAGGCTCACGCCGGCGATCGCCGCCGCCTCGAACACCGATCCCAGCGCGACGCTCAGGTCTCCTCGCTCGATCTTGCGCATCGTCTCAGCCGATACCCCTACCCGCTCGGCGAGCTCAGCCTGGCTGAAGCGTCGCTGAATGCGGCCGAGTCGAATCTGCGCGCCCAACAGACGCGCCGCCTCCCGAGTCGTGGGACTGTAGTTCCTTGCACGCGGCATTTGCCCAAGATAACAGGGCTAATCCCGATTACAACAAATATTTTTGGTATCTCGCCAAGCGGCCTCCTCGAAAGGCCTCCGCGGGCCCGCATCCGCGGCCTCGGCGTCTCGCCACAGGCAGGCGCCCACCAACGCGAGGGGCCTCCTCAGCGTGGGCAAGGGGCCGCGGCCTCAGCGCCGAGCGCGGCAAGGACGAGCGGCCACGGTCATCGCCGGCGGGAGCGCAAGATCGCGAACCCCGAGCCCATCGCACGGCGTGGGAGCGACGACGCAGGCCGGGAACCCGTCGCGTGGGCGCCGCCCGCAAGCACCCGCATCGGCGGCCTCAACGAGCAGCGTTTCGAGGCGCTCGCAAACCCCTCCGGCGGGGGCGAAACGGCCCCTCGGCGGTTGCATCCTTTTTGACAGCCTGCCCCCAAACCTGCCCCCAAAGGCACTTCTTGGACCCTAGAAAGTGCTTATTTGTAGTTGAAAAGGAAGTACCGCTACCGGGATTCGAACCCCACTGAGTGAGACTGAAGAAACCCGTGATTTCCCTGCACATTCGCTGATTACGAGCTCGGTGGAACCGCTCTCGCGGGGCACGTAACCGCCGTTGATCTGGGGTCGACTGTGGCGCAACTGTGGCGCAGCGGCGCTCTCTCCTCCCAGTCGCCGCGCCGCCCTTCCCGGCGGGCGACAAGCGAGCAACCGCGGCGACGCGATCGCTTGGCACGAGCACCGGCAGTCTGGTCGCCAGCGTCGAGACTGCTGCTCGGGTGCTTGCAGCCGGCGTGAACCTGGCTAACGGTCGAGCTGACGAGCCCCTCAGCGCCTCTGGAGTGCTTGCATCGCTGGGGTTTAGGGGCAGCCGTTGCCGGGTCAATCCGCGTGACTCCTGGCGTTCCGATGCGGGAGCGCCGAGCTCGTTCGTGACGTCTTCTGCTTCGAGCCTGATCGCTTGCCACGACTCAGCAAGCACTCGGTCCGCGGCTTGCCGCGCGTCGGGTGGTGGCGCGTTTGACGCGGGCGGGCCGGGTCAATTGCTCAGCGCGCCTACGGCGTTTGCTGTCTGCGCGGCTGGTGCCTGAGCCGCGGATGGCGTCAGCTTGGTGGGAATGTCAGCGAGCGAGAACTCGATGCCCGTGAACAGCATGAAGCCGGTCGCCGTCATCGCCGCGCCGGCGAGCGCGAGCGTGGAGAGCGGCTCGGCGCGAGGTGTCCGGCGCAGATATGCGCGCAGGGAGCCGGCGAAGAATGCGAAGAGGACGAACGCGAGCACGGCCACCCCCGCGCGGTTGCTACCGGAAGACCGACAGCGTCGAACAGCGGTGGAGCAGAAGACATCGCTCCCTCCCTTCGAGAGCAGATAGTTGACCGACCCGCTCTACCGGCCCTGGGCCGGCCACACCGCCGGTCACCCCCGTGGGGCCAGCGTCACGACGCTGCTGCTCCCCTGAATTGGGGCAGCGCGACGCGACGGCCGGCACGTCGCCCCGCCTCCTCAAGCCCGAGCGTCTCGATCGGCGCGGATGAGACTCTCGCTCCGTCGGGGGGAAGGAGAACTGCGGTGCTGCTCCGGCCGGCGCCGGTGAGTGCCGCCTACACGCGGGAGCGCAAGCGGGCCAAGCGCGTCGATCAGCACAAAAGCAGCAGCCGGCGACAGACCCCAAATCCGCGCAAGGCAGGGCGATCGGGCGATCGCGCGATGACCACGAGATACACGGCCCAACACGAACGGAGGTATTTGCCAGCGGACGAGCGCAACCGGGTCACCGGCTCTTCCGCACCGGCAGTAGGGCGTCTACGTGGGCCGGGACCTAGCTCGCCGCTTCTGCCGGCGGCTTCCAGTTCACGAGGCGAAACCGCATCTGCCCGTCTCCTTCAGCTGCAAGCACAACTCTCGCTGGTGCGTTTGCAGTCTGCCGTGCGGGACGATTTCGACGACTTTTAGCGCCGGCAGTTCGTAGTCGGCCTCACCGAGCTCCAACTCGCGGCCGAAGATCGGATAGCTCACCATCCGGCGGCTGGCCTGTTTGCGGACGTCATCACGAAGGCGCGGTATCTCCGCGGGATTTTGGACGAAGCCCTCGGCCTGGGTGAAGGTCGCCGTGCCCTCGCCCGTGCGCAGGACGTTCGCTGCGGTGCCGACGGCATTCATGTCGTCCACCGTCATCTGGTCGGGGAGGGGCACATCCACGCCCAGCTGGGTTCAACCCGAACAGGTCGGACGTGCGGCCGATCCCGGCACGGGAGAGACCCCCCGCGGCTACGGTTGTGCGAATGGACGCGAGCAATGCCGTATCGACGAAACCGGTTCCGGTTCACCTCGGCCTTGACGCACCGGCGAGGGCCAGCGACGAAGCAGCGTCCGCCGCTCCGCGGGCGAGCTCGGTGATCACCCGACACCGGCGTAACTCGCCGTTCGAGAACCCGAGCTTTGACTGGGCTGGGCATGGCCTCGAGCCGCGGTGGTTGGGCATGGAGAGCAGCGACTGCGCGGCAGCGCTCGATCCGAGCATCTACCACAACCACGGCGCTGACGAGCTTGGCCGATTCCTGGGTGGCGCCGCGCATCGCGGCGAACTGGCGCTGGTGATCGCCACGATGGGCAACGTCAACGATCAGCGCGCACGACCCCTCGGAGCCACCGCAGACGCGACGATCTCGCTGCCGGGCGCCGAGGAGTACATCAGCGGCGCTCGGCTCCCAACCGCTGTGACGATCTCGCTCGCCGACGGCCTTGAGGCGATCGATCGGGATCTCGCGCTGCGGCTGCGCAACGGCCGCGCATCCGACGCCCCGTGGTGGAGCTTGGCGCTGAGTGGCTCTGAGTGGTTGCCGGGCGGTGCCGGTGCGCCAACTCGGCATGAGCCGACGGGTCGGCTGGAGCCGATCCTGATCGACGGGCTCGGTCGTCCAGTGGTCGCGACGTGGACGGCGGCCGATGCCAGCCAGCGCTGGTACATCGTTCCGGATGTGTGTGACTGGGACAGCATTCTCACGTGGCTGGTCGAGCGGGCATTGCCCGGGTCCGTGCCGGGCGCTCTGCGTCGCGCGCGCTCACCCCTGGCACTTGACCCAGCCTTGCAAACCCCCGCGGAAGCAGCGGCGCACCGTGCGCTCGAGGACCTGGAGGCCAGCTACGCCGAGCAACGCTGCCGGCTCGACGACCGGCTGGAGGCCGCGAAGGCGCAGGCGGAGCCGATCAGGCATGGCCTGCTCTACGGAACAAGCACGGAACTCGAAAACACGGTCGCCGCGGTCCTCGACGCCGCCGGATTCACCGTCGTGAACGTGGACGAGCTCCTCAGCGACACCACGTCCGCAGATCTGCTCGTCTCATTCGGGGGGAAGAGCCGACTGATCGAGGTCAAGTCCGCGAGCGGCAGCGCCAGCGAGACGCTCCTGGCGCAGCTCGAAACGCATCTCCGGACCTGGCCACAGCTGCAACCGGCCCAGCCGGTCGACGGCGGCGCGCTCGTCGTCAACCACCAGTACCGCTTGGAGCCCGACCAACGCACGGGATCGGTGTACACGCGCCCAGAGTTCGTCGCAGCGCTCACCGTTCCCGTGCTGTCGACGGGGGAGCTGTTCGAGTGGTGGCGCGCGTCGGATTGGGCGGCCACCCGCGAAGCGATACTCGACAACGCGGGCAATGGCGATCAGGAGTCGGCCGTCAGCGCAGCCCAGCTTTCGTCGTCCTCGCCTCAGCGGGCATCGTCGATACGGGGCGCCCGACTCCGCTTATTGCGGAGACGATTTGGTTTCCGGGCCGGTCCGGCGAGCTGCCCGACGATCCGTAAGTGATCGTGAGGCACAGCGGGCAGCTCCTGCCGACAAGATCCCGGGCGGTCGGCCGAACGGTGCGCGACCATGCGGGCATGAGTTCGCCGCTGGCGGCCACCGATCCGGCGCAACCGCTGTTCGAGGTTCCAACCCGTAGGGGGGCGTCGGCGTACACACGACGCCGGCATACCACGTGCTCAACGAGCGCACGGGGCTAGCCCGCGGCATGGATCTGGGCGTCCGCCTTTGCGCGCAGAGCAGGGCGGCGACCAGCCCGGCCGGATGCGTGTGCCACGACCGAAGCAGGTCTCCGAACAAGGGACGGTGTCCCGCTCGAGAATCCCTACGCGGGCGCCCGTGTAGTCGCCTGCTTGCTGCAGTTGGCGACCGTAGATCTGACCCTCCGTCGCTACGACACGGATGGTCGCCGTAGCGACGAGCACCGTGCTGCGAGGAAGCCTGCGCTCAGCGTTCAACGGAAGCGGCGAGATTGTCCAGCGAGGACGACAATCCCGCCGCGTGATCTGCAGCGTTGATCCCGTCGGGCACATCGTCGGCCCTGATCTCGACGCGTGATCGGGCGTCGACGGGGTGACCTCCCATGGCGTCGACCACGTCGGAGTCGACGGCGGACTTCCCGCGCGGCCGACGCGTCCGCGTACGCCAGGATCAGTCGGTAGGACCCGCCGGGACACGCATCGAAGTGCTCGAACCGGCCGGTCATCTGTCGGGCGGTAGCCACACGGCAAGCGCGTCGGAGTCGGTCAGCGCGGCGAATACCCGGTCCGGCGAGGCGCTGATGACTCGGACGGCGGTGTCAGTCCGACTCATCGCGGGCGCGCCCGTAGCGCTCGTAGATCACGCGCGAGCCGAACGTCCTGGTCTCGACCAGGTCTAGCCGAACGTCTTCGGTGACCGGCGGCAGGAAGGGCGTGCCGCCACCGACGACGACCGGATTGCGGAACATGCGCAGCTCGTCGACGAGGCCGAGCTCGATCGCTGCCAGGCCGGCGCCGCCGATCGAGACGTCCTTGTCGGTCGCGTCGAGCGCCGCAGCGGCCTCCTCGGCCACCGACGCCTCGGCGAGCCGGGCGTTGCCTGAACGCTGTCGAGCGTGCGGCTGAAGACGACCTTCGGGATAGCGCACCAGACGTCGGCGAACGCGGCCCCGAGCTCGTTGTCGCGCATCGACGGATCCGTCTCCCACGGCAGCATGGTCTCGTAAAGCCTGCGGCCGCACAGATAGCCGCCGAGCTCGCGTGTCTGCGCGATGTGGAAACGAAACTGCTCCTCGTTAGGGGCCGTCCACCCGAACGCGCCCTCGCGGTCGGCGATAAAGCCGTCCACCGAGACGCTCATCGAGTAGATCAGCATGGCTTCAAGCTCATCGCACCGGAGCGACGGACGATGATCGCGATGAAGTTCACCATTGAGCTTGGCATCGGGCTCTCCTTCCTTCTGCAGGCTGCTCTGCCACAGCTAGTGACCGATCGCGAGACGAAAACTCATCGTCGTGGGCGGTCCAAGCGATCGTACGGCCATTGTCGACGCCGCACTGAGATCCCGGAAGCGGAACCT
>Ga0209048_10006302_pt1 | contig 11127 bp, 7 predicted proteins | sample FrelakmetCRP12CR_FD_187146 | JGI IMG/M metagenome (GOLD analysis project Ga0209048, IMG submission 187146) | Freshwater lake sediment microbial communities from the University of Notre Dame, USA, for methane emissions studies - CRP12 CR (SPAdes)... | ecosystem: Environmental > Aquatic >... | reverse complement strand
CTCTAATAAGGCTTAGGAGTTCAGGCCTCAGCGAAGGGACACTCAGGAACTTGGCGTTTAACCTTAAGCATTTGGCAAAGTTCTCTAACTCAGCTTCTCTTTTTTCTTGTAGACTGTGACTGCCACCAGCGTTGCCATCATAAACAGCGGAACGACAAGAAGCGTTGGAAATTCTGGAATATTCATGTCTCCTTGTATCTCTTGTTGACCCAATGCCCTATTGTAGATTTTTACTTCGTCGATTGTTCCGTTGAAGAAGTATGTTGCGTTTGTGCCAGTCTGTTTCTGGCAGCCAATTGTCAACACTCCCGTGTTGTTTGCTGTTTGGGTTGATGTTGTTCCATTCTTGTCCAGTTGCCCATTGAGGTATATCTTGCTGTTTGTGCCCTCTTGTGTTCCAGCAACGTGGTACCACGTCTGATTGGACAAATGAGTAGTAGACAAAAAGTTATACCATACTGCACCGGTTCCGATGGATAAAAGAAGCTGATTACCAGTAGAGCCGCCGTACCCATTTCCGAAAATGTCGAAGGAATAGGATTTGCTAATGGTTTCCTGCTTTGATACTATCCTCGCTTGAGTGTGGTTGACGTCTGCATTTAGGTAAATCCATGCCTCTATGGTGAAATTCGAGCTTGTCAAAGTGTCACTATGAGGTATCTCGACGTAGTTATCTGCCCCGTTGAAAGCGAGTGCAAGGCCGTATGCACCAGACGACCACACAGGAGCGTTAATCATCGTACCATTATTACCATTTCCACTCGAATCGTGGACTGTTGTTCCTGCACCTTCGTCAAAACTCCAAGAGCCGACCAAACCGCTTGAAGCCTCAACATTACGGGTGACAAGTGAACACACCAACATAATGAGCAGCAGAATCGAAATGCAAAACAGCAAGGGCATGGGCTTCATGTTACAAACCTCATTGAACGCGATTATTGCTTGCCTAACCTTTTATGATTTGTGGCAAAGCTTACGATTAAAAATTAAAACAGGGATTTTCCAAAATAGAATATTGGTTTCTAGCTCGAGTTCTGGCTTGTTGCTGGTGGATTGCAAAGGGCGTCTCGTACATCCAGGCAAAGATTCACATTCTTGCCTCATTAAGAGGTTTCACCAGAATACTTCTGTGACTCTGCGGTTGAGTATCCTTCTTTCTTGTTCACCGAATAGACGACATCTGCCACTTCTTCTATTTCTCGGTGATGAGTGATTATGAGCATCTGCGGTATGATTCTGCCGCCTTCCCTGAAAAACGAGTTCAGAATATTAACCAGCTCCTTCCTCCTCTCCTCATCCAAATGCGTCGTAGGCTCATCCATAATTATTGTCTCAACCTTACCGGACAAAACCTGCGCAATCGCCAGTCTAAGGGCTATTGCCAAGGCCACACGCTCCCCACCACTAATCTGATCAATATTCTGCTCCCCGCCAGGCCCAATCACACTAATCCCATAGTCATCATCAATCCTAATGTCAGAATAAGCAAGATTAAACCGCTCAAACAAGTCCCTCGTCGACTTCTCAAGCAGCGGCCTCGCCCTAGCCCTAATCACCTTCTGAACACCATCCTTACCGTAAGCATCCCTAACCGCGTTCAAAACCCCGATGAAACCATCCACCAGCTTCTTCTCCACAGTCAAGGCCTCAAGACCTCTCAGCTCCTCTCTGTATTTTCTGGCTCCTTCTTCAGCATTTGTCTTAGCTTGCTCCGTGAGAGCAATATCCTTCTCAAAATCAGTCCTAGCCCTGCTCGTGGTGTCAAACTGATCCTGCGTCTTTCCATGTTCCTCTTCATCATAGCCAAGCTCCTCAATACCACGAACTATCTCAGAAAACCTTCCCCTGCAACCAGACAATTCGCTGGTTGTCTCCGCCACGCTTGACTCGTACTCCGCCTTCCTCTCCGCCAACGGCACATTCCGATCATACTCCCCCTTCTTCCTCCGCAGCTCCTTCAGTTCCTCTTGAGGCTCCTTCGGCTCATACCCCAGTCTCTCTAAGGCTTCTTGCATCAGTTTGGAAACATCTGCCAGGGCAATCGTAATGGGCTCCATTTCACCTTCGACTTCAGCCTGAGACGGCAACTTATCCAACCGTCGCTTTGCAGACTCAAACTCCTTAGAAGCTTCCTCAAGCCCGCGTCTTTCGCCTTCAAGTCGCTCCAACTCTTCATTCAATTTCTTCAGGGCTTCAGCCTGCTTCTCAAGCTCTTCAACCTCAGCCTTCTGATGCGCCACATTACCCGTTGCATCAACCAGCTCAGCGGCAAGATTCCTAACTCTCTCCGGCTCAATAGCTCCTATCTTCTTCTCTTCCTTTTCAACGTGCTTTCTCTCAGCATTCGCTTCCTTCAAATCATCCCGCAACTTAGCAAGCTTGGCCTCTGCCTCGCCCTTCTCCGAAGAGAATTTGCCTATCAACTGTGTCAAGCGTTCAGGCGGCAATTCCGTCTCACAGGTTGGACAAGCTTTCACTTCAGCCTCGCTTGAAAACTTGGACAGGTTCTCGTCTAATTCCCCTATGCGCTGGCTCAGCACACTAATGGTTCCGGTGCCGGCATTAATCGTTCCGTCAAGCTTGTCTGCCGCGTCTTGGAACTCCTTCCTCTTCTTCTCAAGAACCGCCTCAACGTTGTCAACATCCACCGCCTCGCCAAGAGCCTTCGAGCATTTTTCCAGTTCCTTCACTAAGTTCGCGCTTTTCTTCTTCTCTTCCTTCTCACACTCGTCGACTTGCTTCTTCGCTTTCTTCAGAGCAACGTCTGCGCCCTCGTGCTTTCTTCGTTCGCCGGTTTTCTCGGTTATAACCTTGCCCTTTTCGACGTAAAGCTCATGGTTATCCGCGTTTTCTTCCAGCGTTTTCTTCAATTGCCCTATTTCGCTCAGCTTTTCTTGGAGTGCGCGCTGCCTCAGTTCTTGCTTTTCTTTCTCTGCCAGACCACGCACATACTCATCCATAAACGGCAGCTTGTTAACATCATCTTCAAGCTTCCTCACCGTTACCTCAGCCGCAACAGCCTGAGCCAACCCTTCTTTCTCTTTCTCCAGCCTACTCTCAAGACCCGCGATCTTCTCCTCGACGATTCCTCTCTCTTTGTCACACTTGTCGAATTCCTTCTTTTTTACCTTCAACTGGTCCAAGGCAATCTGCAAGTTTCTCAGGTCAGTCTCGATTCCAGCAAGATGCTTCCTCTTCGTAATTAGAGCCTCTTCTAGCTCCGTCGATTTGGCTTCGTGTTCACTTCTTTCTTTTTCGATGGTTGCTTTCCGGTCTAGGGCGGTTTCCAGCTCAATCTGCTTCTCACGGTACACTTGAATAACGGTCTTTATGCCTTCCCAAGCCTTCTCAAGATCCTCAACCCCGAGCAGCCTCGAAATAAGCTCCTTCCTCTCTCCAGGCCTAGCCGTGACAAGATTCTCAATTTCACCTTGCCGCACGTAAACTGACTGCAGAAACATGTTCTTGTCAATGCCCAAAACCTTCTGGATCTCGGGAACAACAGAGCGCTCCCCATCCCTAGCCAATAGAATCCTCTTGTCGCCTTCGACCCGAAACAGGCTGCCGTGAGCCGATCCTTTCCGCTCCATCAACCATTCAACTTCATAACCAATCCCGCCCTCAGTAAAGGCCACCCCAACCTTGCACCGGTTTGCTCGGGAGTTGATGAGGTTCTCCTTCTTCCCACGATTACCATAATCATTAAACAACGCGAAGCTTATCGCATCCAAAATCGAAGTCTTGCCCGCGCCATTAGGCCCCACAACCACGTTAATACCATAGCCTAAATCAATCACCGTATTCTTATGCGAAATGAAATCCTCAAGCCTAACCCTGTTAAGAATCATGCTTTCTCCACTTTCTGAAAGTATTCATGAGCAACCTTCTTGGTTTCATCCGTGTCCCCGTACCTCAGATGCTTCAGCATCTCCATCGCAAGCTCTGCCACGTTCTCATCCTTGAAGTAGTCCCTGATAACCTGATCCAGATAGAAAGAGCCAGGCTTCAACTCTGGAAGCCTCAACTCCGACTCCTCAACAACTTCCTGCCTAAACGCCAGAGTCCTGTCAACCAAGGCACCTGTCAAAGCCTGGTGAACACCTTGTCTATCGATGTCTTTGCCCTCGACACGCACATGCACGATCGGCAGCTTCGCCATGCCCTCAGTCAGCCTTACCACGTCCCCGAGCTCCTTCTCCAAGTGCGCATAGCTCAGCTTCGCCTCAATCTGCGGCCTAATGCACTTAAGATTAACGTCCCTCACCGCCACATCGTCGCCCTCAAGGTCCACAATGTAAAATCCTTTCCCAAGCTTCCTCCAACCGGAAATCTCATCTTTCCGGATAATCTCCGAAGAACCAGGATAAGCCAGCTCACCCTCGCCAAACGAAGCCTTTATCCGCGCATGAAGATGCCCCATCGCCACATAACTGAAGTTCCTCGGAACCTCGCCTAAACTGAGCTCGGACCCGAACGGGAAAAACTTGTCAATACCCTCATGCAAAACAAGAACCCCAACCTTGCCGCCCAGCTGAAGAGCACCAAGCTTCTTCAACTCCTCCACAAGCACCACACGATAAGCACGACTCAAACTAGACAAACCCGCAACCAACACGTCCTGACCGCCAACACTCACCGACTGATGCTCCGCATTCCCACCAACGCCCAGAACCTGCACCCGATCATCAAAAATCACGTGTGGCGCCACACCCCGACTCTTAGGCCTATCATGGTCTCCCAGCACAGCAAAGAACTTCACCTTCCCATCCAGCTTCTTCAGAAACTTCTTGAAGGCAAAATAAGCCTGCGGCGTAGGCCTAGGCGAATCAAACAAGTCCCCACTGTGAACCACAATGTCTGCATGCTCCTCCAGAATTCTGTCGCCAATCTCCTCTAGCGCATCGTAAATGTCCTTCTCCCGCTCCTCCAAGTTATACTGTTTATACCCAAGATGCGTGTCAGCCAAATGGGCAAGCCTAACCATACTACTGCTTCTCCTCTTTGCCCGTGCCCAAGAACCCTTTCAATTCATCTCTGAGACTCCTGCTTTGGTTCTCAGGAGCCTCTTCCTTAGCCTTCTCAACCGCGGCCTTCATCTTGCCAATGATGTCAATGTCGCTGCCGCCTTCCCGTGTCCTGCGCTTCTTCACCCTCACCATCACCGGAGCCCTCGTCATCTCCCCCACAATCACAGCTTCGCCCGTGCTAAGCCCAGGCAAGTCGTTAAGCAAAGTCTGCCCAAGACGCTCAGAACTTCTGGCAATCGCCTGCTGGTCATCAGGATTAGTTATCCTCATGATTATCTGACTGTTGCACTGGCTCAAAGCATCAGGATGTATCTTGGAAGGCCGCTGCGTAATCATAACGAGAAAAACACCAAACTTCCGACCCTCAGCAGCAATCCTCTTTATGATCAGGCCTGAATCAGTGCGGCCCTCAGCAGGAATGAAGCGGTGAGCTTCTTCCACGAAAACGAAAACAGGATACTCAAACTCGCCGCTCGAGGCCTTGTCATAAATGTCAGACAAGATTCTGTAGGTAATGTAATCTGAAACTCCATCGCTCAAACCTGAAAGATCCACAACAGAAAGGTGCTTAGGCCTCAGCATCTTGTCTATGCTTGTGGAAGCGGCAGTGAAGACCTTCATTCTGGCTATTCTCTTTATGTATTTCTGAGCTGACTTAGCACCGCCGATTACGCTTGCACTAACGCCTTTTTCCTTCCAGCTGTCAGCCTCCCCCAGCTTCTCCAGCAAATCCTCGGGCTGAAAAACAGTTTTCTCAGCCTTCAAAAGCTCAATTGCCTTTTCCACACCGCTCACGATGTTGGCAAAGTGCTCGCCTATCCCGGAGATCAACTGTATCTCATCAAGGTCAAGGTCTGAGAAACAAATCTCGTAAGGTTCAACCTTTCCAACCTCTCCAGCAGAATACCTTCCTGTGCTTGCTGGGTTCCTGAACACTGTTATCATATCGGAAAGCTCATGTCTCTTTCCCGCAACGTCTCTTCCCAGAAACACATAGTCCGCATGCGGATCCAGCATGACTATTGTGCCGCCCTTCGCAAGAAGCTCATCAGCAATTATGCCTGCAAGATACGTTTTCCCAGAACCCGTCTGCGCAATGAGAGCCAAGTGCCTTCTGAAGCCCTTGATCGACAACGCCACAGGAACCTCGCTACGAGTAATCAAACTGCCCACTCTAATCGCTTCTTCCTGAGGGAAAGAATAGAATCTCTCAAGCAACTCCGTTGGTGCGATGTACACGGGCTTGCCAGGCATCACAGCCTTCTTCGGCAACTGCAGCTCACCACCTTCAGTCAAGAACCCAAGAACCCTTGCCTTCCCCCAAACCTTACTATCCGCCAAACCTGACTCAACAATCTTCTTGATAATACCAAAATCCAACTCCTTCGTCAAAGCCTGACTAGCCGAGATGATTCTTTCAATTTGCGCGACCACTTCAACCCGCTTAGGCTTTCCATCCAGCTCTTCTTCAGAGTAAGTCATCAAATACTCCCATCGCGATGGCATGTCATCAGGCTTTGAAGAGAAAAGAAACTCATTGGAGCTTGCTTCACCGATTATTACGCCGACTTCTTTAAGGGAACTTGACACGTCTATACCCCCTTCCACGAATTATCTTGCTGTCAAACAGTTTTTCCATGTATGGGAAATACAGCTCATCTACTATTCTCCTTTTCAATTTAACCCTTTCATCAACATTCTTAAGCCAAAGATTGTACGCGTCCAAGCCACAATAGCCGCTTACCATGATCCTCAGCAACCCTTCAAGGTCCGCATCGATTGGTTTGGGCCATCCTGTCTTTGACAGAGAATGATCCCAACAGGGCACATCGATCTTCATAGGTGAATCTCTGACGTCCAACAGAAGATAGAAAGAAATGAAACTCGGAAGACTCGGAATGCTCGAAATTATCTCGCTGGCCCAATCGACGAATTCCGCGCCTTTCTCATTTACAGTGATTGGAAAGCTGCTCTTGACATACTTTCTTGGATCCGAACTGAAATGACGCATTTTGCTTGCTGCCCTTGCTGATGGCCCAAGCACTAACGGTTGAGTGTAACCTATTCCTCCGGCGAAGTTCATCACCAACTGGTAGTCTGGCCGAGAAGACGCGAGTTCCGCCAAAATCAGCTCGATAGTTTCGAGCTTTGATCCGTGTTTTCCCTTGAGCTTCTCGAGTTTGTTCAAAGCGGTTTTTTCATTATCCAATGTTTCCTGAAAGACCGCGTTCAATCTCTGTTTGTCTCCAGCTTCGATATCGACTCTTTCAAGTTCTTCGCCGAAAATCAGCTTGAGCAAAAAATCACGATAGAATGTAGCCCTGCTTTCTTTACTGACCCCAGCTATGAGGATACCGTTCTTTCTGCAAAGCTCAAGCAGCTCTGCATATGTCTTGAAGTACTCAAGTACGGCTATTCGGTCTTCCTCAATCTTTGTCTCAACAGGAACGTGCATAGCCCTTCCGAAAAGAGAGCCATCTATCAGAATTGCGTTGCATGTAAAACCGTTCTTCAAGGCATCAATTGCCGTCTGGAATTCAAGCATCTCCATTTTTGCACCTATGTAGTAGTGCGCTTCAAGAAGACCGAATTTTGTGAAGAAGACGTTGGTGTCCAACCTCTTTTGCTCTCTCTCCTTACAGACGGCAAGAGACCTAATTACGTAGAAGATACCACCCGTCGACAACGGATTCATGTACACACTCGAATCTACAGCCGTCACTCCAAGATCGCTGAGCTTTGAAGCAAACTTCCCGACATTCTCTAGAGGCTTCCACAAGGGCTCAAAATGCTTTCTAAATGTGTCCTGCAACGGATTTGGTTTGCCCCTTAAGATCCTTTCTTTCAAGGCTTCCTTCTTGTTACCAATTGATGAGGCAAACTCCTCAAGAAAATCCGGCAAACTCACACTCCCACACTACTCAAACGCACGTCCCAAACAGACTATTTGCCAGAATTGAATTTAAACACATGAGGATACAACGAGTGAAGTTGCTGCTGCCTGTGCTGGAGAAATGAACGCTGAAAAAGAGGGTTTTGCAGGAGACGTCTCCATCAGCCTAGGATTCAAATCCGCGGGCGCAGGTTCCAGATGATTTGTGATTTGCTGTCCGCCATCGCGTGCAAGAATAGCGAGAAATGGTTTATATGTTCGGTATTGTCCTTTGACTAGGACTCACATCAATAACCTAAAGAGAAAAGTCTGGATGGAGTAGTCGGAGCGTTGAAAAATGGACCTCGCATGGATTGCCCTAGCCACAGGAACCTTTGCGATGTCCATTGTAACATACTTAACTTGGTCTATCTATCAACAAGATCCCGGGACCCCTCAAATGCGGGAAACCGCCAGATACATAAGAATTGGCGCCAAAACTTTTCTAAAAAGACAGTATAAGACGATTTTACTCCTTGTCACCTTGCTGTCATTTCCAATCGCTGCAATTTTTGGGTTGGAAACCGTTTTCTCTTTCATTTCTGGGGCACTGCTTTCACTAGTCGCTGCGTACATAGGAATGAATGTGGCTGTTAGATCAAACGTTAGGACCGCAAACGCTGCTAGCACATCGCCGGAAAAAGCATTCACGCTTGCTTTCAGAGGAGGAGCCGTGATGGGGCTTTCAGTTGTGGGATTGAGCCTCATCGGAGTAAGCGTCCTCTATCTTCTGTATGGTCACAGGGATCCTAATCTATTGGTTGGATACGGATTTGGAGCCAGCCTCGCAGCCTTATTCGCACAGTTGGGCGGAGGAATATTTACAAAAGCAGCAGACATAGGCGCAGATCTAGTTGGCAAAATCGAATTGCGCATTCCAGAAGACGATCCTCGAAATCCCGCGGTAATTGCAGACCTGGTTGGCGATAACGTGGGCGACTGTGCAGGAAGAGGCTCAGACCTGTTCGAGTCGATAAGCGATGACTATGTGACTGCAATGATAATCGGGAGCACTTTCCTGAGCGTGTGGGGAACAGCCGTATTCATGTTTCCGCTCGCTTTAGGTATTTCAGGAGTTTTGGCCACAATTGTCGGAGTTTTCGTTGTTAGAGGTTGGAAGAGGGTCAGACCAATAATGTCTTTCAATGCCGGTTTGTTTGTTGCTGCCGTAATCAGTACCGTTGGAGCATATCTATCCTCGATATGGCTTCTAAACGACGTTAGAATCTTCTACAGTGCACTGAGTGGCATATTTGCGAGCATCGCCGTGGGACTTGTCGTGCAATATTACATCAGTACCAACGGAAAACCTGTGAGGCAGATGGAAGAAGCATCAGAACGAGGAGCAGCCATTAACATCATTACTGGCATTTCTTACGCTCTGCAAAGTCCATTCTTCCCATTCATGTTTATGGTCAGTTCAATACTATTCTCCTATATCATAAATGGCCCCATTTACGGCATTTATGGCGTCGTTGCTGCAAACCTTGGAACTGACATTGCTATTGGAATAATCATGTCAGGTGACGCATTTGGGCCGATCAGCGACAATGCACAGGGAATAGCTCAAATGGTCGAAATGTCAGCGAGAACAGACGAGACGTTGCAGAAACTTGATGCCATGGGCAATACAACAAAAGCCTACGCAAAGGCATTTGCAACAGCATCTGGAACCGTGTCAACCGTTGTACTTTTTGCTACCTATGCCCAGAAGGTAGGGCTTTTTTCGTCCTTCTTGAGTCAAGCCTTTGTTATTGGAGTTTTGATGGGTGCCACAATGCCCTTTGCTTTCTCATCCCTAACGGTGGGGGCAACTGGTAAAGCAGCGTTTGAAATGGTTGACGAGGTAAGAAGACAGTTTAAAGAGAACCCGGGCATCCTCGAGAAAAAGGCACTGCCAGACTACGAAAAGTGTGTTGATATCAGCACAAAAAACGCCTTAAGGAAAATGATTTTACCAACTTTCCTAACTCTTGCATCGCCAATTCTTGTAGGTGTCATACTTGGACCACATGCACTAGGTGGCCTGCTGTTGGGGGGAACATGCACAGCAGCACTTCTGGCGTCGTTCTTCACCTTCGGCGGAGCCTTGTGGGACAACACCAAGAAAAGTATAGAGTCTAAGGGATTCTGGATGAAAGGAACCCCAGAACACGCTGCAGCAGTTGTTGGCGACACTGTAGGTGACCCGTTGAAAGATGTAGCGGGCCCCTCGCTTAATATCTATATGAAACTAACAAACATGACAGCGCTACTAATCGTTCCTCTGCTGCTCACAATTACTCCGCTATTGAACTTAGCATAGGAAGATTCGCAGAATGCGTTGACATCACAATGTTCCCGTCTCTCCCAACTGTCTCCAACAAGGCATCAATAACAGTGTCAGCGCCACCCTCGACACGACCGAAACTCTTCAAGGAACTGTGGACACCGATAGAATCCCCTTTCTTTAAGCCAAGTTTCCTCAAACCATCTTTGATGCCCTCCTTATTCACCCAACGCACGATCTTATCACCTGTGCCCATTCGAGGTCACGGCTCTTGCTTCAGCTGGTTCCGCCATTATTAGTGGCTTAACGCGCGGAGTTTCGGGTTGTGTTTGCACTCCATGTCTAAGGTTTTCAATGCTCGTACTTGTATCGCATTATTGTTCTGGTTTTGGAGGTGGAACCACAATCCGTAAAGCCGACCTTCAGGAACATGGAGGCAAGGCCAGTGTAAACAGTTGTATCTTGCTGTTTTTCGCTGGAACGATTTGGATAGCCTTCAATGATCTTGGCCCCTTGCTTTCCAGCGTATTTGACGGCAGCTTCCAGCAGCTTGGTTGAGATACCTTTTTGTCGGAAGGGTTTGGCCACAAAGAAGCAGACCACGGACCAAACTGGTTGATTGTCTATGCGTCTCAGCGTTATGGATCTTTCGAGCCTGTGGAATTCCTCTCTTGGAGATATGGAGCACCAACCAACTGGTTGCCCATTAGAATACGCTATTATTCCTGGAGCCCTTCTCTGGCTTACGATGGTTTTTAGAGCTTCTTTTCTGTCGCTGCCTCTCCTTTTCTTCCATTCAGATGATGATTGCCTCCACCACATGCACCAGCATGATCTGCATATGCTGTCTTCTCCAAAGAGCTTCTCAAGGTCCTTCCAGTTTTCCGAAGTCAAAGGTT
>Ga0209048_10006301_pt1 | contig 11128 bp, 8 predicted proteins | sample FrelakmetCRP12CR_FD_187146 | JGI IMG/M metagenome (GOLD analysis project Ga0209048, IMG submission 187146) | Freshwater lake sediment microbial communities from the University of Notre Dame, USA, for methane emissions studies - CRP12 CR (SPAdes)... | ecosystem: Environmental > Aquatic >... | reverse complement strand
TCCGTTAACGATCTGATTTCAGGACAGTGGGTTGATTCGCTTCAGGGTGTGCTTTTCCAAAGACTTCGCGCGCGGGACCTGACGGATGTTCGCGTGTTGACACATTCGTTGAAGAGGAGTAAAAAAACAACTCCCGTGTTTCGCGTGAAGGAGGACGATCCACCGCGCGCCTGTCAGTTCAAATAGCCCTGAGGATACTCCGAACCAAGGAGGGGGTGGACATGGCAGACCTGAGTCCACCGGGCCACAAGGGCCCGCCGAGTCACGGTCGGGCTTTTCGTCAGTCACGCTAGCCGGTTCTCCATTGGCTCTCGCGTTGCCGCATACGGCAACACCCCGACCGGTGAGCCAGTGTGACGGACTTACGCTGGCATGATGCTTACAGGCGGCGTGGAGAGCGTCGCGGCTCCGCTGACGGGTTGCCTTTGACCCTACCCCTCGTACGGGTCTTCACTACCAACGCACAATAAAGAGACCTTCGGCGTCTACGCACCGCACACAGGCGAACTCCGACCTTGGCGTAGGATCCTCCGTCGTGTGTCTTTCATGATCGAGCCGAACAATCTTCGAAATCCGATCGCCTGGCCCAGTCGTCGTGGCATCGGAAAGGCGTTGGCGCGCAGACGGGTTGTCGGGCGAGACTGCTCAAGGCATTGAGAGAAGGAGGGGACCATGCTTGTCCATGAAGTCATGTCAACTGATCTCGTGAAGGCCAAAAAAACCGATACGGTCAGGGCAGCCGTGGTGAAAATGATAAACCGCGACTGTGGGGCTATTCCTGTTGTCGAGGGAAACAATCAGCTCATTGGAATGGTCACCGTACGCGATGTGTTACTGCCGCTGTATCCGAAACATGGCGACTCCATTATTCCGGATGTAACCATTGTCTTTAATATCTTCCCTCGCGACGACGCACCGAGCCAGAACTTTGTTGAGATGGAAGCGAAATACCCTGAGGCGCTTAGCAGGAAAGTCGAAGGGATCATGAGCCCGAATCCCTTGACGGTGGCCCCCGATGATCCCATTCTGGAGGCCGGCTTGTACATGGGTTTCAAGAACCTTCGGCGCATGCCTGTTGTCGACAGGGGCACGCTCGTCGGGATAGTCAGTATCAGCGACATCAACCGCGGATTATTCTTCAAGAAAGGGGTATGGGGGATGAGCTCGACGTTTGGCTGAAGCACCGCAATAGGGGACCACTCAGTCGCGTGGGCTTCCGAAGTCTGGTACAGGCTGCAGGGCTCAAGTCGGTCCGAGGCGTTGCGGTCGAGGGAGGAGGACGAGAAGAACCGCATCGATGGAGTACCGGCTTCGTTCAGGGAGGCCGCTGGGTTTGGGAAACACGATAACCGTCGCCTCCCCGCTCGATCCTGTTCGTCCTGGGGTCAGCGCGCGGGCGTTGCCCGCAATCTGATTCCCTACGCTGTCCCCGCATAGGGGCAACGTGTGGCAGAGTAAATTTGTGGCCCAGAGGCTCCTAGCTGCGTAGCATCTCGGAGCGTGCCTGCACCGTCAGCGGCGTATCCCCCTCGCGGCGGTTATTGACCCGCACAAAGCGCGGCAACCTTCGCTGACAGGCGGAGGCTCGTGTGTCGTTCTTCGCCTTCCTCCTACAACATGCCCGTCTGGCTTCATCCATCCCGTCGCTTCCCCGTGCACTGCGCCGTCACGTACACGCAGACCTATTCATCAAGATGCCTCTGGCAAACTGGTCATGTTCTGGGTCAGGGGTCAGACTCCATATAATTTAAAATGGGTATCCCCTTCATCCCCGAACAGGCACTGCGCGGAAGAATGATAGGGGGTGCTGGCTCGACAGCGACAGCTTGTTGGGCTGGGCGGTGAAACAGGAGCCCGCGAGCAGGTGAGCGATGGCGGTTGACGCGAAATGTGAATTCGTCGAGATGTAATCGAGAGGTTGATGCTGAATGCCTTCTTGGAGCGTACCGAGCAACCACTGCAGAAGTACCTCATTAGGAAAATCCCATCATGCTCAAAGGACTAGCTTCTCAATCCCATAAACAAGTTGACAGAATGCCATACGGCGTGTAGTGTAGTGCCACATGGCATTTGGAGGGATGTTTATGCTAGAGACAGAAAGAATTGTGGAAACCCTGGGCGGCGCACACACGCTGAAGCGAACAATCGGATCATGGGAAGACTTGCACAAACTCATTCTAGGAGGATTTCCCATTTCCACGTATACGCACTTACTTGCAGCCTTCTCGCTCACGGCGCACGAGGCGACCAACATATTCCACATTCCCACTCGAACTCTCGCTCGACGAAAGAAGGCGCGTCGACTTGGACCAGATGAATCCGATCGAGTCTTTCGCTTCGCCCGTATTGCGACACGAGCGACTGATGTCCTGGGTTCTGAAGAAAAAGCACGGCTCTGGTTGCACCGGCCTAATCGAGCACTCGGGAATATTCTTCCACTCAACCTGCTTGCCACAGATGCGGGAATCGAACAGATCGAAACCGTGCTCGGTCGCCTCGAACACGGCGTGTACAGCTAATGAGAGTTTGGCGTCTTGCCAAGGCAGCGTATACAACTCCGAACGGCGAAGGCGCCAAGAAATATGGTGGCCGGTGGAATCCCCCAGGACTGGCAGTGGTCTACACCTCAGAATCCTTAGCGCTCGCGGCGTTTGAGGCCCTCGTTCATGCGGATAGTGACCTGTTGCCTGACGATTTTGTCATCCTTTCGGCACACATCCCGGATACACTCCTCATTCGGACAATCTCTCCAGAGGACCTTCCCAACAACTGGCAGAACTTTCCTGCCCCACAAACACTGCTCACAATCGGGAAGGACTGGTGGCACACCAACCGCGAGATTGGGCTGCGGGTGCCCTCTGCCGTCATTCCCCAGGAGTGGAATATTCTTCTCAACCCGGCGCATCCGAAATTTTCAGCGCTCGAATGGACTAACGAAGGGCCGTTCCACTGGGATTCACGCCTCGAACGAAATGTGAAACACTAAACACCAGGGACACAACACTCACTACTCCCTTTAAATGAGTATCCCCTTCACCCTCATAACGACCGTGGTCACTATTTAATTGGACGGAACTATTTACCGGGGGTGAACGGGATACCTCATCTTCAGCCAGGAGGTGGCGCCAGGGTCTCTGCAAACGATTTTATTCATACCCGGATCTTCAGCTTCGGGATCATGCTGTTGATCTCCAGTCTTCTCATGGGCTTCGGCACGCTTGTGCAAGCGCTGCTATCTCGGATGTGGGGAGACGCACGTGAGGAGGCTGCGAGCGGCTCGCATGAATGGGACGGCGAAGGAGCCTCCAATCTGTAAATCGGCGAGATCGGGTGACTCAGCCATGTGAGTCTACCAATTGATGTGGGTGTTCTCGACTGGTAGGCCTGTCCCTTCTGCCGCAATGGCACATACGGCAGAAGAAAATGGACGGGAGTCTTTGTGGAATCGACTCCTCCGCCCGCATAATTCTTGCGCCTTCCCTCGCAGGATCCTTGCTTATTACCCTGCCAACTATTTGTCCCCAGTCTTTCCGTTATGCATCGCAAAAAGCTATTTCACGAGAGAAGCCCTACGTGTCCCCGGCGTGTTCATTTTACGGCACACAACGCGTAAAAGGCCTCACTCCACCTGAAGAAAACCACATGGTCACACCGTCGCACAGCCGCTCTCGAAGCGGTGCGCCGCGTTACTGACCATGGGTTGCCTAGCCCTATTGGTTCGGTTCTACTTATTGCCATCCCTGAGTGGCTGCTTGATGCTGACTGCGCCGTACAGCTCTCCGGTCTTGTAGCCCGTCGCCGCATCGAAGGGATACTGCGTCCTCAGCACGGAACGAATCGACTCCGGAATCTGGTCACTCAGCCCGTGACAGAACAGACATTTCCGCTGAATGGCAATTGGCTTCATGAACCGGTAGTACTGACCCGCCGGTTCCGATACGACTTCATGATGGGTCATGTCCGCAAACGCCTCCCCTTTCGCCAAGCGCGTGGCAAATTCAGCCATCACCTTCTGCTCCCAGGCATCCGGCATCCCGAGCAAGGGATTACGCACACGAGTCCCTACGCGTGTCACCCGCCAGCCATGCTCCCGGGACAGCCGGCCAGCGATATCACGGGCAAGTTCGGCATAGAGCTTGATCGTCTCTGTCGGACCACCCTTGGTCATCTCCCTTGTCACGGCCTCGCCCAGCTCTCCCAGGAATGCCTCGGCGACTTCGCTGGCCGCCTGTTCGCGCTCGGTCTGATCGGCATAGGCCATGCTTGTCGCGATCACGAGAACGGCGACGCTTCCTGCCAGGGCTCTCACAAAATGCAATCTGTTCCGTGTCATCATGTCAACGCCTCATATGCCGATGCGAGACATTCACTGTTGGTGTTGTTCCCTGCCCTGCTCCCGGGTCTCGTGATCGCCACCGCTACTTCCTCCGTGTCCACTGCCACCCCTCCCGCCCCTGCCGCCTTTATGCTGTCCCTCGCCACCACAATCCCTTTTCGTACAACTCTCCATCATCTGACGTCTCTCAGATGTCGCGACCGTGAGACGGAGGGAGACGCGATCGACTCCCATTGTTCTTCGCCACAAATCTCGCGGGGAGACATTTCCCTGCGACGTGTCTCAGATATTAAGCTGTTTGCCCACCCATCTCCTTCACTCGCCACAGGGAGCAGTCCTGTACCGGCGCCTTCGCCCATCCTTCCCAGTCACGCTGGAGGTCGTCCTGGCTCACCCCCCGGCAGGAAGACAGGGTGCTGGCCTCAAAACCGATAACTGCCCCCGAGGGAATAGATCGTATCGTGGAAATCTCGTGTCACAACCGTCGAGACGGCCTGCGTCTGTTGGAAGGAGGCCGAGAGGGTCATCGCAGAGGTGAGGCGATAGCGAAACTCGGCCGTACCCTGATGGATATCATCATGCCGGTTGAGATGCGTATCCCCGAGCAACTCAGTGGTAACGTCCTTGCGCCGGTAGATATACCCCAGATGCAGGGAGAGTGACTCGATCAGCGCGAGCTCCCCCCTGCCGTAACGGCCTGCACTCGGTACGAGACATCATCATGGAATTGAGTGTTGCCACGGCCATCGGCCAATCCCCGTTCATCGGAATAGCCCAGCGTCAGTCCTATCCGCGAATTTACAACATACCCCACCTGCGGGCCGAGGGTCCAGAACTTCGTGTCACGCTCCGCAAACGCATCGTTGTACGAACGGAGGCCAGAGCGCCCGATGAGCGTCAGCGTCCACGACTCGTTCACTCGATGTTCGAGCTCCATGCGCCACGTCTGCGAGGAGACGCGCTCCTCTTGGATCAGGTTGTTCCCGGTACGACGCTCAATTTCTGGGCCCAGGAACTGGTCGGGTACATTCCGGTACCGGAGGAGGAGCGACGTGTCAGGGGGAGAGCTCCTGCTTGAATTGTAGACGGTAGTCGCCGTGGTTAAAGATCGGATTATTGGTATAGAGGAACCCCTGTGCTTTGATGGAGAGTTCGTTCGGCCAGCCAGCTACGCCCGAAACCGTCCAGGGTGCGAGCGGAGAACGAGTATGCTCGGAGGGACAAAAACTCCCGGCTGGTCACCGATGATATCGAATCGGTCCGAACGAGAATTGGCTACCGCCCCTCCCCTGAGAAGCGAGAGCACCATGCACATGCCGCCATCTGCGACATCGACCCGACCAACGTGAGCTGTCTGATATGTCGGAATGATTCCATAGAGAATGAGAATGGCCGCTCCGGCAATCCCCTAACCAAGTGGCCGTCCCTGGCGGAACTAGCGCCACACACGCTAACCGCCTCCAAGCTCGCACAGACCGGCAAAACCAGAGAGTCCTACGGATCCCAACATCGGCATCATTGCGCTTATGGTTTGAGCGAGCGCTGCCGGTTGCCACTGATCCGACTGTAGAGCGCCGGAATAACCAATAGCGTTAGGATCGTCGAGGTGAACAAGCCTCCGATGACGACGGTGGCGAGGGGCCGCTGGACTTCGGCTCCCATGCTGGTGGCCACCGCCATGGGAAGAAAGCCGAGGCTGGCGACAAGTGCCGTCATCAGCACGGGCCTGAGTCGGTCCATTGCCCCCTGCGTGACTGCCTGATCAGTGGGAAGCCCTTCGGCTTCAAGTTGCCGGATGTGGCTGACCAGCACCACACCATTGAGCACGGCAATGCCAAACAGGGCAATGAATCCGATGATCGCTGAAATACTGAGTGGCAAACCCCGTAGCCAGAGGGCCACGATGCCACCAGAGAGGGCCAAGGGGACATTGAGAAAAATCAACAGCGCGGGGCGCATGGCCCCAAAGATGACCGACAGCACACCCAGAATCAGGAGGAGGGTGATGGGCACGACCAGGGCTAACCGGCTGCTGGCTTCTTGAAGATGCTGAAACTGTCCGCCCCATGTCAATTCGTACCCTGTCGGGAGCGACACCTCACGCGCCACGGCACGCTGCGCCTCTGTCACGAAGCTCCCCAAGTCCCTTCCTCGGATGTTGTTCTCCACCAGGATACGTCGCTGCACATGCTCCCTGCTGATCTGCGCCGGTCCCGTGTCCACTCGAATGGCCGCCACGCGGGAAAGTGGAACGAGCTCACCATGACTGGTTGGGATGAGCAGATTGCCCAGTGCGGCTGGATCGGCTGATGCACTGTCGGCTAAGCGAACGACGAGGTCAAAACGCCGTGGGCTTTGGACTACGGTGCCGACGACATGTCCCACACGTGTGGTTTGGACGAGGGTGAGCACCTCATCGGCCGTGAGCCCGTACCGGGCGATCTGTTCCCGGTCCACAATCACTCGCAGAAATGGAAGGCCCGCGACCTGCTCAACTTTAACGTCTGCGGCGCCCCGCACGGTTTCCAACACACGCGCTACGGCCTCCGCCTGCTGCTTGAGCACCTCCAGATCGGGCCCAAAGATTTTGACGGCGAGATCAGAACGCGTCCCTGCGATCAACTCGTTGAAGCGCATCTCGATCGGTTGCGTAAAGCCGAGGCCGACGCCAGGTACCGCATCGAGAATGGCGGGTCTTATCTTGGCGATGAGGGCCTCGCGCGTGCTGGCCGTCGTCCATTCTGGCTGCGGCTTGAGAATGACGAACACGTCGGACATCTCCACTCCCATCACGTCGGTCGCCACCTCGGGACTTCCGGTTCTGGTCACCACCTGCACGACTTCCGGAAATGTGCGAAGCACCCGTTCAACGGCTAAGGCATTCTGGACCGACTCGCTCAGCGACACGCTGGGCAATCGCCAGAGTTGAATCGCCATGTCCCCCTCGTCGAGCCGAGGCACAAACTCGATGCCAAGCCACCCGGTGATTCCGAGACTCACGACAAACAATCCCACGGCTGGCGTGACCACCCACGCCGGGCGTGCCGTCGCCCATCTGAGACAGGGTGCATAGGCACGGCGCAGCATGCCGATCACCGGCGTGCTCTCATGTCCAGGGTTAGCCCGCACAAACCAAAAGGCGAGCAGCGGGGTGACCGTCACCGCGAGGAGAAGTGATCCGGCCAGGGCCAGGATGACGGTCAATGCCATCGGACGGAACATCTTCCCCTCGATCCCGGTCAGCGCCAGGATAGGCACGTACACGAGAATGATGATGCTGACGGCGAGGGTCATGGGGCGAAGGACCTCGCGGCCGGCTGCCAGGATCTCACTCAGCCGTGCTTCGGGGCTCATGACGCCTTTCTTCGCCAATCGTCGGAGAATGTTGTCGATCATCACGACCGAGCCATCCACGAGCAAGCCGAAATCGATGGCGCCGAGGCTCATGAGGTTCCCGGAGAGTCCGGCCTGCATCATTCCGCTAAACGCGATGAGCATCGACAACGGAATGGCGGACGCGACGATCACACCGGCGCGGAGATCGCCGAGGAAGAGGAACAGCACTGCCATGACGAGGAGTCCACCTTCAAGCAGATTGTTGCGCACGGTGCGGATCACCTTCGAAACCAACAGCATTCGGTCGTAGTAGGGTTCGATTGTCACACCAGCGGGCAGGGTCACTTCAATCTCTCTCACTCGGGTTTTGACACGCTCGACGACCTGCTGGGCATTCTCGCCCGCCAACATCTGGACCATGCCGATAACGGTTTCGCCCTCGCCCATCGCAGTCGCCGCGCCGATGCGGAGCGCCGACGCCTCCTTCACCTCCGCAAGGTCTGAAATATAGATCGGGACGCCACCAGGACCGTGTGCCACCACAATCCTCGCGAGGTCGGCTACCTGCGTCGCCAAGGCTTCACCACGAATGAGCAATTGCTCGCGTTGATGCTCGATGTACCCGCCGCCGGCGATGGCATTGTTGCGTGCGAGCGCCTCAAACACGTGCCGAAGCGTGAGTTTGAAGGACAGGAGCTTCGCGGGATCCACGACGACTTGGAACTGTTGCGGTTCTCCTCCCCAAATATTGACTTCCACCACGCCCGGCACCGCCCGTAACCGCATCCCGATATCCCACTCAAGGAGCGTTCGGAGCGCCATCGGGCTGTAGCCCTGTCCCTTCAGCGTGAATTGATAGACCTCGCCCAATCCGGTCGTCAGCGGTCCCACGATCGGACGGCCATACTCGACTGGGATACGTTCCATCGCGCGGACAAGCCGTTCGGTGACCAACTGTCTCGCGCGGTAGATGTCCATCTGATCTTCGAAAATTGCGGTGACCGCCGAGAGCCCGTAGCGCGACACCGATCGAAGCTCGCGTAGGGCAGGCAATCCGCTCAGCGAGGCCTCGATCGGAAAGGTGATGAATTGTTCGACTTCAACCGGGCCGAACGCGGGGGAACGGGTCAGAATTTGGACCTGGACCGGCGTCAGATCCGGCATCGCGTCAATGGTGAGGTGTCTCAGCGACCACAGGCCGAGGGCGATCACGAGGGTCACCGCTACCAGCGTGAAGAACCGGTAGCGCAACGAGAGGGTAAACAGCCGTTCCATCTTACTCTCCCTCTCCTGACCCGATGTGTTCTTTGAGGAGGACGTTCTTCAGGTCGAAAACGCCGTCGACCACCACCTGCTCGCCCGCGGTCAGTCCTTTCCGCACTTCAACCCAGCCCCCGCCTTCGCGGCCGACTTCGATCGGGACGAATGCATACCCGGTCTCCCGCGGAACGAAGACGCCACGCACGTTGCCCACCATCGTCAGGGCCGACACGGGGACGGCCAAGGTCGGCGGACTCGCGATGGTCAACTGAACATCGACATACTCGTGTGGCTTCAGGTTATGCTGCTGATTCGCGACCTCGTACCGGACTCGAATCGTGCGCGTGGTCTCGTCCGCGACCGGCGCAAGATATGTAAGGGGAGCCGTGACCGGCTCACCGCCCTTTGGCAGGATCGTCCCCACATCGCCCTCTTTGAACTTTCGAGCCTGTTCGATCGGCAGATTGGCAAAGACCCAGACTCGGCTCGTGTCGACGACCTCGAACAGTTCATTGCCAGGAGTGACGCCCTGCCCCCGCACAACATTTTGCGCAACCACCGTCCCGGTGATCGGCGAGGTGAGGGTATAGAGATGCCCCTCCTGGTGGCTTCCATGCTCTAACTGAAGCAATTCATCGGCCGCCATGCCCATATGCAGAAGCTTCTCACGGACATGCTGATAACGGGCTCGTGCTTCAAGGTAGCGGCCTCGTTCTTCGACCAGTCGTCGCTCCGTCACGATCTGATCGGCAAACAGCATCGCAGTCCGTCGGTACCCGCTCTCAGCCACATCCGCCTGGGCCTTCGTCACGAGATATTCCTGCACCAATTCGTCCAAGCGCAGACTCTCAATCGCCAACAATGGCTGACCGCGCTGGACGCGATCCCCCAACTGGACATGGATGCGCACGACTTGCCCATCAATCCTGGACGTAATTTTCGCAACCTGCTTGAGATCAAGCGACACTTCGCCTGGGGCCGTCACCACTTCTGGAACCATGTGCATGGCGACCGTGTCGGTCCGTATTCGATCCCGCACGGCCGCCGGGGCCTGAACGGTACTTGTGCGAGGAGCGCCTGCCTGTGGGTTGGCTTTCAGCGGCGGAGCCTGCGGTTCACTCCCGCGGTCTCCGCAGGCCGCGACGAACAGAACCAGTGTGAGCACGCACGGTCCAGTCTGTGCTGTCCATCTGATTGTCATGGTCTGGCTCTTTCCGGATCGTTAGATCCCACCGACCGCACGTTCAAGCCGAGCGAGGGCGATGGAGCGGTCCGCGCGTGCCTGGGCGTACTCGAGTAGCGTTTGCCGGTACTCGCGTTGGGAATCGCACATCCAGGAGGCTCGCGGCCCCTGCTGGAAACTGAGACGGGCGACCTTCAGCGTCTGCTCCGCTTGCTTCAACAATCCCGTCTCGAACACCTGGAGTGGCTCGTTCGCCGCACGAACCTCTTCCACCTCCTGCGTGATGGCTGGGATCATTTCATTCGTGACGCGCAGCCGCTCGGCTTCAGCGCGATGTCTGGCCTCGAGCGCGCGCTCGATCTCTCCTTGACGCTGGTACCAGAGTGGACGTGGACCGCTGAGCCCTGCGGGGACAGAGTCATCGCCGGCCTCCCGATGATAGTTGCCGTGCACCGTGACGTTCGGAATTCTCGACTCGCCTTCGAGCGTCGCGCCCAACTGCGCCTGTTCGACGAGGTTGGTGAGCCACCGGAGGGTCGGATGTTGCTCCATTGCGCGGGCAGCCATGGCCTCGGAGTTGAGACCCTGCTGGAGCGGTTGGAAATCACCCTGGATCGAGAATTGACTGCCCAACGTGCCGGCGGTCACCATGTCGAGCTCGGCCCTCACCACCACCAAGGCATTCTGAGCACGTGCGACTTCCTTCGTGGCTTTCTGCACCTCGACGGTGGCCTTCATCGTTTCAACGGGGGTGGCGTCGCCTGCAGCCACACGCGCCTGCACGGTTCGCAGGACCTCTTCAACCATCGTCAGGTTTAGGCCGGCCAACTCGGCATCGCGCTGCGCGAGTAACACCTGGTACAAGGCGCCCTTCGCCTCAGCAATCACGTTGAGACGTGTCGCCTCCATCGCGACGCCGGCTCCTGCTGCTCCTGCATCCGCTGCCTGCTGTCTGGCGCGGCGCTTCCCTTGCCACTCCAGCGGCTGTTCGACGGTCACCGTGTGCTCAGGAA
>Ga0209048_10006300_pt1 | contig 11129 bp, 8 predicted proteins | sample FrelakmetCRP12CR_FD_187146 | JGI IMG/M metagenome (GOLD analysis project Ga0209048, IMG submission 187146) | Freshwater lake sediment microbial communities from the University of Notre Dame, USA, for methane emissions studies - CRP12 CR (SPAdes)... | ecosystem: Environmental > Aquatic >... | reverse complement strand
CGACCATGCGCGATTTGGCGTTCTCGATGTCCTTCTTGGTGAAGAAGTCTTCCGGCTTGACGCGATCGACCGGATAGACTGGCCGCAGGAAGTCGCTCTCGTAGCCGAACGGTACCGTCGCATCGATGCCCATGCCGCCTTCGAATTGGGTATTCGATGCGGTCCACTGCTTGTCGCCCGCGGTCATGCGCTCCGCCGGCATGAACGTCTGGCCGCGTCCGCCAGGGATCGGGTTGAGGATGTCGGTGCGCGGATTTACCCGTGTGGTCATGCACCACATGATGTCATCCATGGAGTAGGGATCGGTGTCCTCACTCACCGCGATCGCAAGCCGCATGCCCTGCGAGCATGACAGTGCCGCGCCGAGGAAGTTGCGCTGCCAACCCTCATCGATTTGGTGGCGCTTTTTAACTTGGATGACGCAGCCGCCCCAGTCGGTCATGCAATAAGGGATAACCACGTCCTGGACGATGCCGGGCTGCAGACGCTCACACAGCTCGAAGATCGCCGCCTCGCGCACTGTCGTGTCGATATTGTGATCATCAAGGGTGTGGACGCCGAGCGCAAAAATGATCGGCTTCGTCTCTGGCTTGCGCATTGTCACGGCGGTAACGTGGAAAGTCGGCGCCTTGTAGGCCTTGCCCATGTAGCCAGCCCATTCAGGATGGAAATGGTAGCGGCCTTGGACGCCGGCGTCTTCCGACTCTTTGGTTTCAAAACGGCGATCACGCGGATGGATATAGCCTTCGAGTACCAGCTCGGCGTCGGCAAGCGTGTAGGCATCGACTGTGCGGCATTTCACCATGCGAATGGGGCTGCCCTGCACCGCGCCCGCAATGCCAATTTCGTCGCAACCCATTGGCAGAATAGCGTAGTCGAAGCCGGCGCCCGCGAGCAACGTACAGGCCGGTGGCACGCCAAAACACACTGATAGCGGGATTGGCTTGTCGTCCTTGTAATATTTGTTCGCCACCTGCCACATATGTGAGCCGGGCGAAATTTGGAAAGTGCCGATATTGCCCCAGCGAAAGTTCATGCGATTGTAGCCCAAGTCTGTACCGCCATCGAACTGATCGAAGCTGATACAGCGGATACCGGAACCAACGGTGAGCTCCGTTTCGTAGGTCGTATGCCGGATCGGCACCATGTGTTTGTTGACGTCGTCGGGCTTGAGCACCACGTGCTCCTGAACCGGCGCCTCGTCCTGGGGAATAATCACCGGCTTAAGTGGTTTACGAAATGCTTCCGCAATTCTGCGAGTGCGCTCGATATCGTTCTTCCAGCCAAACATCTTGTTGATGACGTTCATGTCACCGAACAAATTGGTGATGACCCTGTGGTTCGGCTTGCCCTTGACGTTGTTGAACAGGACCGGGCATCCGCCGTCCATGTGCTTTTGCAGTCCCGTAACCTCGAGATCCGGATCGACCGGCTTGTCGGTTTCGATCAAATCGCCTTGTGATTTCAGCCATTCCAGCGTTTTCCGAAGATCGATAACATCGGCTCTGTCTGGTTGAAGCTTCTCTTTGTGCATCGTTTTCTGCATGACGTCCGAACTCCAATGTTCAAGGGAAGCTGCTTGATTGTCGCTAGATATCGCCGTCGTGAAAGGGCCGGGATTTGTGCTCGTGGTTATCGAGGGCCTTGGGCTCGACAAAAGTTGTTTATTTTAGCTTTAAATCTGCCACCCTCCAATGAGCGCCCGTTCCGGCAGCCCGCGGAAAATTATTATCTCTCTAAGAATTTTACGATATAGTATTTTATGGTGGATGAAAAGTGCCAAAGGATGCAGCATTATGCTGGGTGAGGGCGCATCGACGGGCACGGTTGCGAGAGCCGCCGGGCTCCGTGCTAAAATACTAGGCTATCATGAATTTAGAACTCGGTCAGCAGGTTAACGCCTTTCTCGCGGCGCACCACGTGATGTCGCTCGCCACAATGGGTTCGAGCGGACCACATGCAACGAGCTTGCTCTACGCATGCGACGGGCTGGCGCTCATCTGGGTTTCGGAGCCCGATTCGCAGCATTCCCGAGAAATCGAGGCCGATCCCCGTGTTTCAGCTACGGTGGCGCCGGATTACTCGGATTTTGCAATTATTCGAGGCGTGCAGATCACTGGCGCGGCTCGCCGGGTCGTGGCGGCGGATGAACGAATGCGGCACCTTGCACAACTTGAAGCGCGTTATACTTTTCTCGGGCAGTTGGCGGCGGGGCCGGCGAAATTGCGTGAAGCCTATGCTCGGACGGCGGTCTATCGGCTACAGCCGGCTCGTCTGGTTCTGATCGACAATACGAAGGGCTTTGGCCATAAGGAGACGCTCGAAATTTCTCCATAGACGGCAGGTGGTGGCCGTATGAGAATTTGCGCTTTTTGTAACGACGCATGTGAAGTAGAAGCAGTTCGGCAAAGGAAGGAAGATAAATGCGACGCCTGATTGTCGGTCTGACTGGTGCAACCGGCGCAATTCTCGGTGTGCGGCTACTTGAGGCACTCAAGGATTGCGATGTGGAATCCCACCTTGTCATTAGCAGGTGGGGGCAGCGAACGATCGAGCATGAGACGCCTTACACCATTAAACAGGTGTGCGCGCTGGCCACCGTCTATCATAATCCAGCTAACATGGCGGCGGAGATCTCGTCGGGTTCGTTTATTACCGAGGGTATGGTGGTAATACCATGCTCGATGCGCACGCTGGGCAGCATCGCACATGGTTATGGCGAACACCTTGTACATCGTGCTGCTGATGTCGTTCTCAAAGAACGACGACGACTCGTACTCGTCACGCGCGAGTCGCCATTATCCGAACTGCATCTCGAAAACATGCTGAAGCTTGCACGCATGGGCGTAACAATAATTCCGCCGATGCCAGCATTTTACAACCATCCTAAATCCATCAATGATATCGTCGACCACATTGTAGCGCGTGTGCTTGATCAGTTCGGCATCTCGGCGCCTTTTGCCAAGCGCTGGGATGGACATATGAATACCTCCAGCACGACAGCATATAGTGAAGAAAAGACTGAAACTAATGTGAGAAAAATATAATCCCTGTTTCTACGCCATCATTCCCTGCTCCACTGAAATAAATGGTGGTTATCCGAAACGGGTGATTTTCTGAGGTTATGTGTCGCTCAGTTGGCGGACGCTGGGCATGTTTTTTTGGATGAAAGGGAGAGGGCGCGGTCAGCTGCTGGTCCAAATGCTTTAGGTTTAAATAGTTTATTCTTGTAATATATTACGACTTGCGGCATGCTGATTATGAACTATTACGAGGGAGCCGACGATGCGTGCCGCATGTCTCGGGGGCGGTCCGGCCGGACTGTATTTCGCGATTTCCCTGAAACGCCGCGATCCCTTACACGAGGTGGTCGTGGTAGAGCGCAACCGACCGGACGATACGTTCGGCTGGGGCGTCGTGCTCTCCGACGAGACGCTCGGCAACCTCCAGGCCAATGACCCGGAAAGCGCGGCGCTCATACGGAACGAGTTCGTCTACTGGGACGACATCGCGGTGCACTATCGGGATACGGTCGTCACCTCGACCGGCCACGGATTTTGCGGCATCGGGCGCAAACGGCTCTTAAATATCCTTCAGGGTCGTGCCCGAGATCTTGGCGTGCAGCTCCAATTCGAAACCGAAGCGCAAGACATTGAATCCTATCGCGACTTCGATTTGATCGTCGGGGCGGATGGCGTGAATTCGCGTGTACGAGCGAGCCACGCTGATATTTTTCAACCCGATATCGATGTGCGCGCCTGCAAATATGTCTGGCTCGGCACGCATCAGAAATTCGACGACGCGTTCACCTTCATATTTGAGGAAACCGAACACGGCTGGATCTGGGCGCACGCCTATCAGTTCGACGCCGACACCGCGACCTTCATTGTCGAATGTTCGGAAGCGACCTGGCGTCGCGCCGGCTTCAATCGCATGGGTATCGAGGAGACCATTGCCGCCTGCGAAATGATCTTCGCGCGCAAGCTGGGCGGGCACAAATTAATGTCCAATGCGCGTCATCTGCGCGGCGCGGCGTGGCTCAACTTCAACCGCGTCCTGTGCGAACGGTGGAGCTACCGCAACATCGTGCTACTCGGCGATGCCGCCGCGACCGCGCATTTCTCCGTGGGCTCCGGCTCGAAGCTTGCCATGGAGAGTGCAATTGCGCTGGCGAGCTGTCTGCACACGGAGTCCTCCATGGAAGCTGCCTTTAGGCGGTATGAGGACGAGCGAAGGCTGGAGGTTTTGCGGCTACAAAGCGCGGCACGAAATTCAACCGAGTGGTTTGAGGAGGTAGAGCGCTATCTCCACCTCGATCCGGTTCAGTTTAACTATTCGTTGCTCACGCGCTCGCAACGCATCAGTCATGAAAACCTGCGTCAACGCGATAGTGTGTGGCTTGCCGGTGCCGAAAAATGGTTCGAGAAAAAAGCCACGGGCCGGACACCGCAAGTCAATCATGCGCCGATGTTCGTGCCATTCCGCATACGCGGCATTGAGCTCAAGAACCGCGTCGTGGTTTCGCCGATGGCGCAATACCGCGCGGTCGACGGCAATCCGACCGACTGGCATTTCGTGCATTACGCTGAGCGTGCGAAGGGCGGTGCCGGGTTGGTTTTCACCGAGATGACATGCGTATCGCCCGAGGGGCGAATCACGCCCGGCTGCACCGGCCTCTATCGTGACGAGCATCAGAAGGCCTGGAAGCGCATCGTTGATTTTGTTCATGCCGAGACCGATGCCAAAATCGCCATGCAGCTCGGCCATTCCGGCGCCAAGGGCTCGACCCAGCTCGGCTGGGAGACAATGGATGCGCCGCTCGCCGCCGACAATTGGGAGATCATAGGCCCATCACCCGTGCGTTGGAGCCTCAGCAATCAGGTGCCGCGCGAGATGAACCGCGCCGACATGGACAAGGTGCGCGACGATTACGTGCGCGCCGCTCAATTGGCGGTGCGCGCCGGCTTTGATTGGCTGGAGCTGCATTACGCCCACGGCTACCTGATGTCGTCCTTCATCACGCCGCTGACCAACAAACGGACCGACCGCTACGGCGGCAGTTTGGAGAACCGCATGCGGTTCCCGCTGGAAGTGTTTTATGCCGTGCGTGCGGTTTGGCCTGAGAATAAACCAATATCGGTGCGTATTTCCGCCAACGATTGGGTCGGGCCGGACGGCATCACGCCGCAGGACGCGGTTGCCATTTCGCGCATGCTGGTTGAGGCCGGCGTTGATCTCATTGATGTCTCGGCTGGGCAGACCTCGACGCAAGCTAAACCGGTTTACGGCCGCATGTTTCAGACACCGTTCTCGGACCAAATCCGCAACGAGGCCGGTGTCGCCACGCTGGCGGTCGGAAATATCTACGAGCCCGATCACGTCAACTCCATTTTGATGGCTGGGCGGGCGGATCTCGTGTGCCTAGCGCGCCCGCACTTGGCCAATCCTTATTGGACACTGCATGCGGCCGCCGATCTTGGCTACCAAGGTGCGACTTGGCCGAAACCGTATCTCGCCGGCCGCGACCAATTTTACCGGCTCAAGGCGCGCGCCGAAGTCATGATAGGGAAAGTGTGATGGGCGCGCTCGCCGGGCGGCACGCGTTAATTACTGGCGGCGGCACCGGCATCGGAGCAGCGATCGCTCGTGCGCTTGCCGGCGCGGGGGCGGCTGTCTCACTGGCGGGACGGCGGAAAGCGCCGCTAGCGGAAGTTTCGTCGACGCTTGCAAAGGCAACGGCTATCGTCGCCGATGTGACGCGCGAAGCCGACTGCGAGGCGATGGCGGACGCAGCACGCAGTGCGCATGGGCCGATCGACTTTGTCATTGCGAATGCCGGCATGGCCGAAAGCGCGCCCGTAGCAAAGATCGACCTTACTCATTGGCAGCGCGCAATCGACGTTAACCTCACTGGCGCATTTCTGACCGTCAAATCCGTGCTGGCCGACGTGACGCGCAAGAATCCAGCCGGAACAGGGCGCATTATATTGATGGCTTCGACGGCCGGCTTGAAAGGCTATCCCTATGTCGCAGCCTATTGCGCCGCTAAACATGGTGTAGTCGGGCTCGCCCGCGCCTTGAGCGCCGAGTTCGAGGGGGACGGAGTGACCGTTAACGCCGTCTGTCCCGGTTACACCGATACGCCGATGTTGGCGGCGTCGATCGCCAAGATTACCGCCAAAACCGGGCTTTCCGACCAAGCGGCTCGAATCGGCCTGGCGCGCGACAACCAGCACGGTCGACTGATTACGCCGGAAGAAGTCGCGCATAAAGTGCTGTGGCTATGTTCGCCAGCGGCGGCATCGGTTAACGGCCAGACCATCACGGTTTCGGGGGATGGTGCATGACCGCGGCTGTGCGCACCCGCACGAAAATCGCCGCCCGCTCGCTAAGCAAGCAGCGGCTGCGCCTGTGGATCAGACTGCTGCGCACCGCGCGTGCGGTCGAGGCCGAATTGCGCGAGCGCTTGCGCGTGGATTTTGCAACTACGCTGCCACAATTCGATGTGATGGCGGCGCTAGCCCGAAAAGAAGCCGGCATGACTATGACCGAGCTGTCACGCTTTCTGATGGTATCAAACGGCAATGTCACCGGCATTATCGATCGGTTGGTTGCGGAAAAAATTGTGTTGCGACGGGTCTCTGCTGAAGACCGCCGCGCAATTGTCGTGCGGCTGACGCCGAAAGGCGCATCACAATTCGCTCAAATCGCAAAAGTGCATGAGGGCTGGGTCGACAAGCTGCTCTCGGATTATGACAATGCGGAATCGGAAGCCGTGATCCAACATCTCGACGGGCTCGCCACGCGTATTCGCAATGGAGGATTGCGCGCATGACCCTGGCCAATCTCGATCCAAGGCATTTCGACCAACGCGCCGATCGTAGCGTCTCCGTTAGGTGCTGACATGAATGTACCTGCAACGAAAAATGTGTCACTCGGCCCTTCCGCACATGTAGATACGTTCACACGCGATAATCTTCCACCGTTTGATCAGTGGCCCGATATCATTCTGGAGCGCCCCGAATTCCAGTACCCGGAACAGCTCAATATCGCGGTTGAATTGACTGACCGCATGGTGGAGCGGGGTTTCGGCGATCGCGTGGCGCTGATAGGCAATGGGCGGCGGCGCACTTATAAGGAACTGACTGATTGGTCGAACCGGCTCGCGCATGCGCTGGTCGAGAATTACGGCATTAAGCCTGGAAACCGAATTCTAATTCGCTCCGGCAACAATCCGGCGTTGATCGCGGCTTGGCTCGCCGCCACCAAGGCCGGCGCGGTGGTGGTCAATACCATGCCAATGCTGCGCGCCGGAGAACTAGCCAAGATCACCGACAAAGCTGAGGTTTCGCTCGCGCTAACCGATAGCCGGATTGCCGACGAGCTGGTCGCCGTCGCCAAGACGAGCCGTTTTCTCAGACAGGTCGTCAACTTCGACGGCACGTCCAATCACGACGCCGAGCTCGACCGTATCGCGCTCGACAAGCCGGTTAAGTTCGAGGCGGTGAAGACCGGCCGCGATGACGTAGCGCTGCTCGGCTTCACCTCGGGCACGACCGGCGAGCCGAAGGCCACGATGCATTTTCATCGCGATCTTCTAATCATTGCGGATGGCTACGCCCGGGAAGTGCTGAGGGTGACGCCCGATGATGTATTTGTTGGCTCACCACCGCTAGCGTTCACGTTTGGCCTTGGCGGGCTCGCGATTTTTCCGCTGCGTTTTGGCGCCACCGCGACGCTACTCGAAAACGCATCCCCGGCCAATATGATCGAGATTATCGAAACTTATAAAGCTACGATCTGCTTCACTGCTCCGACCGCCTATCGGGTCATGATGGCTGCAATGGATAGGGGCGCGAATTTTTCTTCATTGCGCATTGCGGTATCTGCGGGCGAAACGCTGCCGCCGCCGGTGTTCGAGGAATGGACGCGCAAGACCGGCAAGCCGATTCTCGATGGTATCGGCACCACCGAATTGCTGCACATCTTCATTACGAACCGGATCGATGATGCCCGCGCAGGTACAACCGGAAGGCCCGTAAGCGGCTACGAAGCCAAGATTGTGGATGAGCAAATGAATGAGGTTGCGCCGGGTACCGTCGGCCGGCTCGCGGTGCGCGGGCCGACCGGCTGCCGCTATCTCGCCGATGCCCGGCAGAAATCCTACGTTCGCGACGGCTGGAATCTGACGGGCGACGCATTCTTGCGCGATGCCGAGGGTAGGTTTTATTTCGCCGCCCGCGCCGACGATATGATCGTGTCGGCAGGTTATAATATTGCGGGTCCCGAAGTGGAGGCGGCGCTACTCTTGCATTCCGATGTGGCGGAATGCGCGGTGGTTGGCGCATCCGACATCGAGCGCGGGCAGATCGTGGCGGCCTATGTCGTGCTTAAGCCGGGCGTCAGCGGCGATGCGCTTTGCATCAAGCGGCTGCAGGATCACGTGAAAGCCGCCATTGCACCCTACAAATATCCCCGCTCGATTATTTTTCTCGACACCCTGCCGAAAACTCAGACTGGAAAAATCCAGCGGTTCAAGCTGCGACAGCAATCGTGAAATTGGACGTCCATGCGCACGAAAGATTTTGAATTCCTGCACCCCGGCAATTGGGTCGCCGCCAAAGGCTATTCCAACGGCATCGCTGCCGACGGTCGACAAATCTTCATCGCCGGCCAGATCGGGTGGAACGCCTACGCCGAATTCGAAACCGACGATTTTGTCGCGCAGGTGGAGCAGGCACTATCGAATATTATACAGGTCCTGCGGGAGGCCGGCGGCGAACCCCACCACCTCGTTCGTCTCAACTGGTATTTGATCAACAAGGCCGACTATGTCGCGCGACAAAAGGAAGTGGGCGAGGCCTATCGCCGGGTGATCGGTCGCCATTTCCCGGCCATGACGCTGCTGATAGTAGCCGGTCTTCTCGAGGCAGGCGCCAAGGTCGAAATAGAGGCGACGGCGGTCATTCCAAAATAATCTGCCGCAACGCGAAGGTGCCGGTGGCCACCAGGCAGCCCCGCACCTCAGCAAGCAACCGGTGCAAATTTGCTCTGCGCCATCGACACTTCAACCTGACGAAGCAGCGTCACAATCTCCTCTGTACTGGACCTCGTCTTCGGTATGACCGGGGCCTTTCCAAGCCATTCTCTCACAACGCTTGGTCTAAGAAAGCCAGGTTAGGTCAACCTATTGCGGCTTGCAATCCTTTGCGTACCCGTCAGCATTATCGGTCAATACTTTTTCGACGATTTCGGTCTGGAATTTACCGTCGGCGCGTTTTGCGACCTTCGTCAGATAGAAGTCCTGAATTGGGTATCCGTTGATGTTGAATTTAAACGAGCCCCGCAGCGACTTAAAATCTGCTTTTCTAAGCGCCGCGCGTACTGCATTTTTGTCCGATAGATTTCCCTTCACCGAACGAACTGCGCTATCGATCAGCATGGCGGCGTCATAGGCCTGCATTGCGTACGACGCAGGTACTGCATTGTAGGCAGCTTCGTAGGCCGCGACGAATTTCTTGTTTTGCGGATTGTCGGTATTGGGCGCCCAGGTGAGTGCACCAAAAATGCCGAGTGCTGCGTCCTGTACCGCTGGAAGAGTTGCTTCGTCCGCTGTAAATGCGGAAAGAATCGGAATGCGATCTTTAAGCCCCGCTTGATTGAACTGTTTGATGAGGCCAATGCCCAAGCCACCTGGCATGAAGGTAAACAAGGCATCGGGCTTTAAGGAGCCGAGCTTGCTCAGCTCCGATTGAAAGTCGAGAGTGTTGAGCGGGATGAGAGATTCTTCGACGATCTCGCCTTTGTAGGTACGCTTGAAACCAGCGCTCGCGTCTTTACCGGCCTGGTAGTTCGGGACCAAAACGTAAACGCGCTTGTATCCGCGGTTTTGCGCGACCGTGCCAATGGTCTCAAAAATTTGATCGTTCTGATAAGACGTCACGAAAAAATTGGGATTGCATGCGCTTCCGGCAAACGACGAAGTGCCCGCATTGGTGCTGATTAAGATTATTCCGGCATCCATGACGGGCTTGTGAATCGCCTGCAGCACATTCGAAAAGATCGGTCCGACGACGAAGTCGACGCGATCCCGGTCGATGAATCCCCTAATTTTCTGAATAGCGACGTCGGGCTTGAGTTCGTCATCGGCAATAAAAAGCTCCACGTCCCGGCCGCCCATTTTCCCGCCGAGATCCTTGAGCGCGAGTTCAAAGCCGTTTTTCGATTGCTGGCCGAGCACGCCCGGCGCGCCGGAGAGCGAATAAATAAGGCCGATCCTAAGCTTTTCCTGTGCGCCAACTGTAGTGGTTACAAGAAAAAATGCTGCAGCAGCCATGAGCGGCGTGAATACTCGGTACATTTCCCCCTCCTTCGGAAAAGAACACTTGGCGCATTTCATTCGGCACTGGGCCCACACGACAGGACCGTAGCGTCGATATGGCGCGAAACCCCTTATTCTAAGTCTATATCAATCTTGTGAAGCCCGTCATGTTGGTTTTGGCACATTATCGGGGCCCTCCGAAACTGCATCGGGGCCCTCCGAAACTGCAAAAGCAGCACTCCCCGCCTTGGGAGATCGTGTAGCGTTGCAGTCTCGCGATTGAGCATCCCATGTTAACCGCCTCCAGCCAAGCCGAGTTCACAACTTCGGCTCGTTCATGTATGTTGCCTCAAGTGAAATTTTGGCTGGCTTAGCGAGGGAGAGTTGCGTGAGTGATCAGGTCAAATTTGTCTTGGACGAAACACATATTCCGAAGACTTGGTACAATCTAACGGCCGATCTTCCCAAGCCTCCACCGCCAGTCTTGCATCCGGGAACCAAGCAGCCGGTCGGTCCTGCCGACCTTGAGCCGCTGTTCCCGATGGAATTGATCATGCAGGAGGTCACGGCCGAGCGTTACATCGACATCCCGCAGCCGATCCGCGACGTCTATCGGATGTGGCGGCCCTCGCCGTTGATCCGCGCGCGCCGGCTCGAGCAGAAGCTCGGCACTCCCGCCAAGATCTACTTCAAGTATGAAGGGGTCAGCCCGGCCGGCTCGCACAAGCCCAATACCTCGGTGCCCCAGGCCTGGTACAACAAACAGGAAGGCATCACCAAGCTCACCACCGAGACCGGCGCCGGCCAG
>Ga0209048_10006299_pt1 | contig 11130 bp, 7 predicted proteins | sample FrelakmetCRP12CR_FD_187146 | JGI IMG/M metagenome (GOLD analysis project Ga0209048, IMG submission 187146) | Freshwater lake sediment microbial communities from the University of Notre Dame, USA, for methane emissions studies - CRP12 CR (SPAdes)... | ecosystem: Environmental > Aquatic >... | reverse complement strand
GGCTTATGGGCCGCACCCGAAAGCGCCGGAGCGCGCTTTTTCGTCAGATCGGCGTCAGGCGAGGCGCGACGAAGGCCGCGGACGCGCATGTACTTGAGACGTACATAAGCGGCCGCGGCCGAGGAGTAACGAAGCATCACGCCGATATGGCGAAAAAGCAAAGAGGGTGGCGAGCCGTGATCCCGTCACTTGCTGGAGTTCGCTGTGGCTGCTTCCTTCCGGACCTGACCAGATTCACGACCCTGCAATGCGGGGCGACCCGCCGTTGATCGGGTGCGCGTTGCGCAATGGTCCACATTATAGCCGCGATTGCCGCCTCGAATCGGCGCCACCCGCGCCACGGCAAACGCGGTGGCTATAATCGTCGCCAAGTCTGCAGTTGTGGCATCCCTGCTTCGCGCAACCGTTGCCCACGCCCACGCCCGCCCACAGGAATCCGTGCCGCATTCGTGCGCTGTGGGCGATATCGGCGTTCGCCGCCGCGTTGGTCGCCGGTTGCCAGCCTGAAGCGCTGCCCCCGCCCGCCAAGGACGCCAAGCTGGTGGTCGCGGTCCGGCCTGGGCCTACGTCGTGGTTCCCGGGGCCGGACGGCCAATCCTCGGGGTTCGATCACGATCTCCTCAAGCGATTTGCCGACGAGCACAAACTCAAGCTCGAAGTCGTGGAGGTCGGCAGCGCAGCGTCGCTTCTGGCCAAGGTGGCCGCCGGCGATGTCCATATTGGCGCGGGCGGACTGTATCGCCCTCCCGCCGGCGTGACGCGGGACGCCAACGCCGGGGACGGATCCCGCGTGCTGTGGACTAGCGGAATTCACGCCGTCGAGCCCGTCCTGATTTACACGACCGACGGCTTCAGGCCGAAGAACTGGCAGGATCTCTCCGGAGCATCCGTCGGCTACGTGGAGGGAACGGGCATCGAGACCTCGTTGGCCAGGATCCGTCAGGATCATCCTGAGGTCGAATGGAAGCCTATGGCGCTGCCATCGGCGGACGCCCTGATTGCCCAGGTCTCCGACGGCCTTGTCGACTACGCGGTCGTCGCGTCCATCGACGCCGCCGCGGCGCGCAACATATTCCTCAACTACGACGTCGGCTTTGCCGTCGGGGCCAAACGCGAACTGGCGTGGGCCGTGGCGCCACTGCAGCAGAAGCTGCGAGAGGATCTCGACGCATTCTTCGCGCAGTCCCGCCGCGATGGCTTGCTCAAGCGTCTGGCCGATCGCTATTTCACCAACACACGGCAAGTCGAACGCATCGACGCCGGCGTGTTCCAGGAGCGCATCAAGACCCTTCTGCCCGAGTATCGCAGTACGTTCCAGCGCGCGCAGGTCGCCACGGGGGTCGACTGGCGACTGCTTGCCGCCATCGCCTACCAGGAGTCGCAGTGGGATCCCTTTGCCACCAGCGAAACCGGCGTGCGCGGCCTCATGCAGATCACCGAGGACACGGCGAAGCATCTGCGGGTCGACCGGCTGAACCCGCTGGACGCCGTGGTCGGCGCGGCCCAATACGTGCAGGACCTGAAGTCCAAATTGCCCCCGCGCATCACCGAACCCGACCGGACCTGGTTCGCGCTGGCCGCATACAACATCGGGCTCGCCCATCTGGAAGACGCGCGGATCCTCGCGCAAAAACAGAAGCTGAATCCGGACCTCTGGAGCGACGTGAAGCAGGTGCTGCCGTTGCTGGCGCTGCCCGAATATCACGAGGGCACCAAGTTCGGCTACGCGCGCGGCGGCATGCCGGTTGCATTCGTCGATCGTGTCCGTGACTATTACGACATCCTGCTGCGCCAGGAGCGTGCCTACGAGCCTCGCCTGCGTGCGTTTCCGTACGCGCTGTCGCAGTGACGCCTATCCGGCTCGATGTCGCCACGATGCTTCGGCACCTGTTCGGTGCGAAAACGCACCAGAAGTGCGCGTTTTGCTACCGTACAATCCATTGCTTGGCAGGCTTGCCGGCGGCATCGAGTAAAGTTTGTCTTTGGTCATGGCTGACGCACAACAACAACTCTAGGCTGGCAGGAATCCTTGGCCCCGCAGCGCCGCAGCGCATAGCAGGGGGCTGATTGGCGCACACCGAGACCATGGACAAACACTATCTCTCTTCGTTGTTGGCGCCCGAGTCGATCGTGGTCTTCGCAGGCCAATCCGATCCCGCCAGCCAGACCATGTATGCCCGCGCATTGCATGCGGCCCTGCGTGCCCAGCGCTATGCCGGCAAGCTCTACTTTCTGGACATCCACACCAGCGGCACACTGGCGGACCTGGCGCAGTCACGCGCCGATCTGGCCATCATCGCGCTGCCGCCTCAGGATGTCGCGGCAGCGCTCGAGCTGGCGGGACGCATGGCCTGTCGGTCGGCGCTCGTGGTCGGGAGCGGCACCGGCCCGGAGAATGCCGCAGTCCTGAAGCGGATCGCGCATCGTGAGGGCATCAATCTGCTGGGCCCGAACTGCCTGGGCTTCCAGTGTCCGCAATTGCAGCTCAATGCCAGCGCGATCGGGCCACTGGCCAAGCCGGGTCCTCTTGCGTTGGTCTCGCAATCGGGAGCGCTGACTTCGTCGATGCTCGACTGGGCAGCCAGCAACGCAGTGGGCTTTTCCTGTGTCGTGTCCCTCGGGCGCGGCACGGCGGTGGACATCGCGGAGGTTCTCGACTTCCTCGCCCACGATGCGCAGACCCAGAGCATCATCGTCTATCTCGAAGGGATTACCAGTGCGCGCCGCTTCATGAGTGCGCTGCGCTCAGCCGCCATTGCCAAGCCCGTGGTCATGCTCAAGTCGGGGCGCAAGCCTGCGGGCAACGAGGCCGCGCAGACGCACAGCGGCGCCATCGTCGGCAGCGACGACGTGTTCGATGCCGCGTTGCGCCGTGCGGGCGCCGTGCGGGTGCGTTCGTTTGTCGAGCTGTTTTCGGCGGCCAAATGCCTGGCGTCCCGCTATCGCCCTGTCGGCCGGCGTCTGGCGATCGTCACTAACGGCGGCGGGCCGGGTGTGCTGGCGGCCGACTGGGTCTGTGAAATTGACCTGCAGCTTGGCAAGCTGTCGCCCGAGTCCGTCAGTGCGCTACGGCCCCAGGTGCCCGAGCACGCCTCGCTGTCGGATCTGATCGACATTTCCGAAGACGCCGGCCCGGAACACTTCAGGGCCGCCGTCGCGACGGCCGGCAGGGACGGCCAAATCGACGGCGTGCTGGCCATCTTCTCGCCGAAGGCGAATGGCGACGCCGAGGCCGTGGCGCGCGAGCTGGTCGAGATCAAGCATTCGATGGGCAAGCCGTTGCTGACTTGCATGATGGGCGACGCGTCGGTCGGCGCGTCCCGCAGTATCCTCAACGACGCGGAGATCCCCAGCTTTCGCACACCGGAGGCGGCCGTCGGCGCATTCGGCAATATCGCCTCCTTCTACCGGAACCAGCTGCTCCTGCAGCAGACGCCGCCGCCGCTGTCCACGCTGGCCAAACCCGACATCGAAGCGGCGCGCTTGGTGATCGAGAGCGTGCTTGCCGAACGGCGCAAGGTGCTGACGGAGATGGAGTCCAAGGCCCTGCTGTCTTCCTTCCATGTTCCGGTGACCAATACCATCCTCGCGCGCAATGCCAACGAAGCGATGATGATCGCCACGCAGCTGGGCTTTCCCGTGGCGCTCAAAATCGATTCGCCCGACATCAGCCACAAATCGGATGTGCAGGGCGTCGCGCTCAATATCATCAATGGCACCGGTGCGCGCGACACCTACATCGACATGGTGGAACGCGTGAAGCGGCTCCATCCGGAGGTGCGCGTCAATGGCGTGACCGTGCAGAAGATGGCGGGCGCGCAGCGCGGACGGGAGATCTATGTCGGGCTCCTGACCGACGATCCGTTCGGCCCGGTGATCGTGTTCGGCGCAGGCGGCACGATGATCGAGCTCCTGAACGATCGCGCGATGGAGCTGCCACCGCTCAACCAGTTCCTGGCACGCCGTCTGATCGAGCGCTCCCGCGTCGCCGAGACGCTGGGCGCGTGGCGCGGCGCCGGGGCCGCCGACATGGACGCACTGGAGCAGGTGCTGCTGCGGGTATCAGAAATGGTGTGCGAACTTCCCCAACTGCGCGAGATGGACATCAACCCGATCATCGTGGACGAAAGCGGCGCGGTGGCCGTCGATGCCCGCATCGTGATCGACAACGCGCCGCAGAGTGTCAGCGGACGCTCGAACAACTACCACCACCTGGCGATACTGCCCTACCCGGCGCGTCACGAGCAGGAGTGGCCGCTGCGTGGCGGCGGCTGGTACACCATACGGCCGATCCATCCCAACGATGCGCAGATGTTGCAGGGCCTGGTGAAGCACCTGTCGCCGGAGAGCCGTTACTCCCGATTCGTTTCCTCGATGCCCGAGCTGCCGCCGTCGATGCTGGCGCGCTTCACGCTGATCGACTACGACCGCGAGATGGCGCTGGTGGCGGTGGTCAAGGACAGAAGCCCGGCCACCAATGGCGAGTTGGTGGAGACCACGCGCATCGTGGGCGTTTCACAGTACGTGACCAACCTCGACCAAACCAGCTGCGAATTCTCGTTGGTGGTCGCCGACGATTTTGCCGGCAAAGGCCTGGGCTCTCGCCTGATGGAGAGCATCATGGAGGTTGCAAGGGAAAAAGGCCTCACCGAAATCGAAGGCCTGGTGCTGGTCAAGAACCCCACCATGTTGAATCTGATGAAGAGTCTGGGCTTCTCCGTCAAGCCGTTTGCCGAGGATCGCGACTTCATGCTGGTGACTCACACCTTGTGACCGCGGGTCGGCGGATCCCGTAAGGCGAATTCGCACGGGAGCTCGAGCTAGTTCGCCCCGACCCCATTCGCGATATGCTACCGGGCTCGCGCCCAGAGCCGCCACTCGACCCGCGCTACAACGCACGCGATCCCAGGTCCGCCCCGCGCTCCAAATGCAAACATGAATTGCAACATCCTAAAAGTGCTCGCGCTGTTGCTGTTGGCCGCTGCGCCGGGCGCGTACGCGGCGTCGCCGACAACGGTGTTCCTCGAGGATCTGACCTGGATGGAATTGCGCGACGAGATCCATTCGGGGAAGACGACGATCATCGTCCCGATCGGCGGCACCGAGCAGAACGGTCCGCATATGGCGCTGGGCAAGCACAATGCCCGGGTGAAGGCGCTTGCCGAGAAGATCGCCCGCGAACTCGGCAACGCGCTGGTCGCACCGGTGCTCGCCTACGTGCCGGAAGGCAGCGTCGACCCTCCGACCGCGCACATGCGCTTCCCGGGGACGATCACCGTGCCGGACGCGACGTTCGAAAAATTACTCGAAGCCGCTGCACGCAGCTTCAAGCTCCATGGCTTCCACGACATCGTGTTCATCGGCGACCACGGCGGCTACCAGAAGTCCGAACAGTCGGTTGCCGACAGGCTGAATCGCGAATGGGCGGCAACTCCCGTCCGCGCGCACGCCATCGTCGAGTACTACCGCGTGACCACGACTGCCTATGCCGACGCGCTCAGCAAACGCGGCTTCACCGCCGATGAGATCGGGACGCACGCCGGCGTCGCCGATACGTCACTGACGCTGGCACTGGCTCCCGGCATGGTTCGCAACGAGCGCCTCGGCAGTGCGCCCAAGCCTGCAGCCCGCGATGGCGTTTACGGGGATCCGCGTCGGTCGAGCGCCGAAGTGGGACAATTGGGCGTAGCCGCCATTGTCAACGCGACGGTCGCCGCCATCAGACAAGCAACTGCCCGTCGCTGATGCGGCGCGAACCTCGACGCGGCCAAGCATCCCGATTGCCAATCTCAATCCAGGAACGTTCGTGAAGCAAATTTCCGTTCGTCATGCCCTCCCCGCAGCCGTGATCACGGCGTTGCTCCTCTGTGCAGGCTTGCGGCCGCAATTCGCGGTCGGCCAGACCGCCGCACCCGCCTCATCGACCGTCGCGACGGTTCCAGGCATGCCGCCGGTGCCGGATCCGAACAACCTGTACAGCGAGACCACCGCGGCCAAGTTGAGCCCGGCCGTCGCCGGCGACCTGCCGCGCGTCTATGTCCCGCACATCCAGTCCAACGACGTCTACGTGATCGATCCCGCCACGTTCCAGGTCGTCGACAAGTTCAAGGTCGGCCTCAATCCGCAGCACGTGGTCCCGTCTTATGACCTGCGCACACTGTGGGTGGCCAACAACGCGGAGAACACTAAACTCGGCAGCCTCACCCCGGTCGACCCAAGGACCGGCAAACCCGGCAAGCCGATCGCGGTCGAGGATCCCTACAACATGTACTTCTCGCCGGACGGCAAGTCGGCGATCGTCGTCGCCGAAGCGATGCATCGGCTGGACTTCCGCGATCCGAAGACGATGCAGCTGCAGTATTCGATCGACGTACCCCGCTGCGCGGGCATCAATCACGCGGATTTTTCGATCGACGGGAAATTTGTAATTTTCACCTGCGAATTCACGGGCACTATCGCCAAGATCGACCTGGTCGAACGCAAGGTCCTGGGCTACATCCAGGTGATCCAGCCGGGTCGGCCGACGAAAATCGTCAAGGGCCCGGACGGCAAGGACGAGATCATCTGCACGACCTGGAAAGGCATGCCGCAGGACATCCGCGCCTCACCCGACGGCAAGCTCTACTTCGTCGCCGACATGATGGCCGACGGCGTGCACGTGATTGATGGCGAAGCCTTCAAACAGGTGGGCTTCATAGAAACCGGCAAGGGCACGCACGGCCTGTATCCCAGCCGCGACGGCAGGAAGCTCTATGTCGCCAATCGCGGCTCGAACAAGATCCACGGAGCGCCGAAGGGCAAGGGCAGCGTCTCGGTGATCGACTTCGCGACGCGCAAGGTCGTGGCCAACTGGCCGATACCCGGCGGCGGCAGCCCGGATATGGGCAACGTCAGCGCCGACGGCAACTGGTTATGGTTGTCGGGACGCTATGACAACGTGGTCTACGCATTCGACACGAGAAGCGGCGACGTGAAGATCATTCCGGTCGGAAAGGAGCCGCACGGCCTCACCGTGTGGCCCCAGCCGGGCCGCTACTCGCTTGGCCACACGGGAAACCTGCGCTGACCGAACCTACCTGCGATTGATGTGCGCAGTACCACCCATGTACGGCCGCAGGACTTCAGGCACGGCGATCGAACCGTCACCCCGCTGGCAGTTTTCGAGCACGGCGACGAGCGTGCGGCCTACCGCCAGGCCGGAACCGTTCAGCGTATGCACGAATTCGGTCTTGCCCTGCGCATTGCGAAAACGCGCCTGCATCCTGCGCGCCTGGAAATCCTCGCAGTTCGAGCACGACGAGATCTCCCGATACGCGTTCTGGCCGGGCAGCCAGACCTCGATATCGTAGGTCTTGGTGGCGGCAAAACCGATGTCACCGGTGCATAGCGCCACCACGCGATAATGCAATCCCAGCCGCTGCAGGATGGTTTCCGCATGCCCGGTAATTTCCTCCAGCGCCGTGTAGGACTGGTCCGGGTGGACGATCTGCACCATTTCAACCTTGTCGAATTGATGCTGGCGGATCATGCCGCGCGTATCCTTGCCGTAACTGCCCGCCTCCGAGCGAAAGCATGGCGTATGCGCGGTCAGCTTGATCGGCAGCGCCGCAAGCGGAACGATCTCCTCGCGGACCGTGTTGGCCAGCGTGATCTCCGACGTGGAGATCAGATATTGCGTCTCGGCCTCGTCGCCACCGCGCCTGACCGCAAACATGTCGGCCTCGAACTTCGGCAATTGTGTGGTCCCCACCAGCGTGTCGGCGTTGACGATGTAGGGCGTGTAGCACTCCGTGTAGCCATGTTCGCGCGTATGGGTGTCGAGCATGAACTGGGCGAGCGCGCGATGCAGGCGCGCGAGATCCCCACGGAGGAATGAAAAGCGCGCGCCGGACATCTTTGCCGCCGTGGCAAAGTCGAGCAGCCCGAGACCCTCGCCCAGGTCGGTGTGGTCCTTCGCTGGAAAGTCGAATGCCGGGGGCGTTCCCCAGCGCCGGATTTCGACATTGTCGTCAGCCGACTTGCCGATCGGTGTGGACGCATGCGACAGGTTCGGCAGGTTCAGCAGGAAATCGCGCAATTGCGCCTGCACGACCTGCAACTCGTCTTCCTGGCGCTTCAGCTCGTCGCCCAGACCGGCCACTTCAGCCATCAGCGGCGCCACGTCGGATCCCTTGCCCTTGGCGATGCCGATCTGTTTCGACAACGCGTTGCGCTTTGCCTGCGCGTCCTGCGTGCGCGTCTGGATGTCCTTGCGGCATGCCTCGAGCGTTGCAAAGCGCGCGGTATCGACCACGGCGCCGCGTGCGGCAAGTCCGGCGGCCACGGCTGCAAGGTCATTCCGGAATAGATTGATGTCAAGCATTTGTTAATTATATCAGAGACTTGCGCCATAATGCCAAGCGCCGACTTCAAGCGTGAGCCGTCAGCTGGATTCGTCCTCGCTGGCCTTGCGGTCCTGCAACCTTAGCCCTTCCAGTTTTTCGCGGATCCTGGCCTCGAGCCCACGATCGGTGGGCGCGTAGAAATTCTGCGGTTTCATGTCGTCGGGCAGATAGTGCTCGCCGGCGGCGTAAGCGCCCTCCTCGTCGTGCGCATAGCGATATCCTTTGCCATAGCCCAGACTTTTCATCAGTTTCGTCGGCGCGTTGCGCAGGCGCAGCGGCACCGGTCGCGAGCCATCGTCCGCGATGAACGCCCGAACCGCATTGAACGCCGCGTACGCCGCATTGGATTTGGGCGCGGCGGCAAGATACAGCACACACTGGGCGAGCGCGAGTTCGCCTTCAGGTGTGCCGAGCCGCTCGTAGGTTTCGGCCGCATCGAGGGCAAGCCGCAGCGCGCGCGGGTCCGCCAGACCGATGTCCTCGCTCGCCATCCGGATGAGCCGGCGCGCGACATACAGCGGGTCGGCACCGCCGTCGAGCATCCGGCACATCCAGTACAGCGCGGCATCGGGGTCGGAACCGCGCACCGATTTGTGCAGAGCGGATATCTGGTCGTAGAACGCCTCGCCGCCCTTGTCGAAGCGGCGCAGGCTGCGTGCGATGGTCGCCTCGACGAAACTCAAGTCAACCGCATCGCGTCCGGCCTCTTTCGTCGCGACAGCCAGCTGCTCGACCAGGTTGATCAGGCGCCGGCCATCGCCATCGGCGTAGGCGATCAAGGCGTCGCGCGCCGGTCCGGCCAACGCGATGCCGGGCATGGCGGCGGCAGCGGCACGGTCGAGCAGAATGGTGAGGTCGTCCGGCGACAACGGCTCCAGAACGTACACGGCGGCGCGCGACAGCAATGCGCCATTCACTTCGAACGAGGGGTTCTCGGTGGTCGCGCCGATGAAGGTCAGGAGGCCCTGCTCGACGAATGGCAGGAACGCGTCCTGCTGCGACTTGTTGAAACGGTGCACCTCGTCGACGAACAATATCGTCGCGCGGCCGGACGTGGCCAGCGTCGCCTCTGCGCGCGCCACGGCTTCGCGGATTTCCTTGACGCCCGCCAGCACGGCCGAGATGGCGATGAAATCCGCATTGAATGCGTCCGCCATCAGGCGCGCCAGCGTGGTCTTGCCCACACCGGGCGGCCCCCAGAGAATCATCGAATGCAGCTTGCCGGACGCGAACGCCACCGCGAGAGGCTTGCCCGGCGCCAGCAGGTGCCGCTGTCCCGCCACGTCGGCGAACGTCTTCGGCCGCAGGCGTTCCGCCAATGGTGGTGCCGCGCTGGCCTTTCCGGCGGTGGCGAAGAGGTCGTTCATCGGTGCATTAGAATGGTCGGCGCGCGATCCCTCGACACACCGGTGCAGGATCGGATTATGCGGCCTGGCGTGGTGCAATGTAAGCTGCGCCCGCAGGCGGTGAACCGATTCCCGATCGATACCAAGGCGAACTCACGATGCGCGACAACCCGGTGAAGGTCAAGCTGGCGGCAGGTGGCACAGCCTGCGGTGCAATGGTATTCGAGTTCTTTTCGCCCGGCTTGCCCCAGATCTGCCGCAATGCCGGCGCCGAGTTCGTCCTGTTCGACATGGAGCACACCGGCCTTTCCTTCGAGACGCTCAAGATTCAGGTCGCGCTGTGCCGGGGATTGAGCATCGTGCCGATGGTGCGCGTGCCTCGCGGCGAATACCACTTCATCGCCCGCGCGCTCGACGTCGGTGCCATGGGCATCATGGTGCCGATGGTCGCCACTGCCGCGGAGGCTGCGCATATCGTGTCCTGCACACGGTATCCGCCGATGGGACGGCGCGGTGCGGCGTTCGGCTTCGCGCACGACGACTACCAAGGGGGAGACGTCGTGGCCAAGATGGCCGCGCTGCACGAGCGCACGATGGTCATCCCGCAGATCGAGACCGCCGAGGGCCTGGCCAACGTCGAGGCGATCGCCGCAGTCCGCGGCGTGGACGCGTTATGGCTGGGTCACTTCGACCTGACCAATTTCATGGGGATTCCCGGCGCTTTCCAGCATCCGGACTACCTTGCCGCCGTCGCGCGCATCGTCGCGGCCTGCGAGTCCCACGGCAAGGCGGCCGCGTTCATCGCCATGGATGACGACTGGGCGCGCGATTACGTGGCCAAGGGCTTCCGGCTGATGGCCTACGGCATCGATCAGCTGATGCTGCAGAACGCGCTGAGGCACGGCCTCGACGTCATGCGCGCCGCAAGCCGCTGAAGGAGAACGCCGTGGCAGAAAAGTTTCGTGTCGGCATCACCCGCGACATCCTCGATTCCCGCGGCGAACCCTCGTTCGGCCGGGCTGCGTTGAAAATCCTGGACGAGGCACCCGGCGTCGAGTGGGAATACCTGCCGGCGATCGTCAGGGAATTGACGCCGGATCATGCGGCGCGCTATGACGCCGTCTACGTCAACATGGCGCGCACGCCCGGCACCGCCGTCGGCCGCGCCGATTGCCGGCTGCGCGTGGTCGCCCGCCATGGCGTCGGCTACGACTCGGTCGACGTTCCCGCCATGACCCGCGCCGGAATCGTCGTCACCAACACGCCGATGGCGATGCCCCGCCCGGTCGCCACGATCGCGCTGACTTTCATCCTGGCGCTTGCCGGCAAGCTTGCGCTGAAAGACCGGCTGACCCGCACCGGGCGCTGGGACGAGCGGATGGACAACATGGGCATGGGAC
>Ga0209048_10006298_pt1 | contig 11130 bp, 8 predicted proteins | sample FrelakmetCRP12CR_FD_187146 | JGI IMG/M metagenome (GOLD analysis project Ga0209048, IMG submission 187146) | Freshwater lake sediment microbial communities from the University of Notre Dame, USA, for methane emissions studies - CRP12 CR (SPAdes)... | ecosystem: Environmental > Aquatic >... | reverse complement strand
AAGTGGACGCGCGTCTTGCGCCGGATCGCGACGGTCGCGAAGAACGCGTCCATCAGGAAGCTCTTGCCGCGCCCGACGCCGCCCCACAGGTAGACGCCCCGCGGCACTGCGGGCGGCGAGAACAGCTTCCTGAGCGGCGACCGGCGCGCGGCGCGGAACGCCTCGAGCTCCGCGGCCAGGGTCTGCAGCCGTGCGAGCGCCGCGGCCTGCGCCGCGTCGAGCGTCGTGCCGCGCGCGGCCAGGATCGGCGCGAGCCATGCTTCGAGCCCACCGCTCCCCACAGCAGGTCCGCCCGGCGCAGCGGCGTCGCTCATGGCCGGCGCAGCGGCGCTCACAGATTCAACGAGCGCCCTTCCACCGCGAGCGCCGCCTCCCGCGTGGCCTCGGACAGCGACGGGTGCGCGTGGCAGATCCGGGCGAGGTCCTCGCTCGCGGCACCGAACTCCATCGCGACCACGCCCTCGGCGATCAACTCCGACGCGCACGGGCCGATCACGTGCACGCCGAGAATCCGGTCCGTCGCGGCGTCGGCGAGGATCTTCACGAAACCGGTCGTATCGCCCAGGGCGCGAGCGCGGGCATTTGCCGAGAACGGGAAGCTGCCGGCACGATACGCGATCCCCGCCGCCTTGAGCTCCTGCTCCGTCTTGCCCACCCACGCGATCTCGGGCGACGTGTAGATGACCCAGGGCACCGTGTTGAAATCCACGTGCCCGTGCTGGCCGGCGATGCGCTCGGCGACGGCGACGCCCTCGTCCTCCGCCTTGTGCGCGAGCATCGGGCCGCGGACGACGTCGCCGACGGCCCAGACGTTGGCCAGATTCGTCCGGCAGTCGTCGCCGACGGCGATGAAGCCGCGCTCGTCCTGCTGCAGCCCGACCGTTTCCGCGCCGAGCCCCGCCGTGTGCGGCAGACGGCCGATCGCGACGATCAGCCGGTCGAAGGTCGCGCTCTGCGGCGCGCCTGCCGCGTCGGTGTAATCGACGGTGACGTCGGACGCGCCGACCGCGACGCGCGAGATCGCGACGCCCGTGCGGATCGCGAGGCCCTGCTTCGCGAACGCGCGGCCGGCCTCCTTCGCGACGGCGGCGTCCGCCATCCCCAGCAGCGTCGGCAGCGCCTCGAGCACGGTCGTCTGCGCGCCCAGCCGGCGCCAGACGCTGCCCATCTCGAGGCCGATCACGCCGGCACCCACGATGCCGAGCCTTGCGGGCACCTCGGTCATCGCGAGCGCACCCGCGTTGTCCAGCACGCGCACGTTGTCGAACGCCACGCCGGGAAGCGCGCGCGGCTTCGAGCCGGTGGCGACGATCACGTGCGTTGCGGTCAGGTCCGCGGGCTTCGTGCCCGTCACCTTCACGTTCCAGCCGGTGCCGGCGCTCCCTCCCGCGAACGAGCCGATGCCGTGGAAGAAGGCAACCTTGTTCTTCTTGAAGAGGTACAGGATGCCGTCGTTGCTTTGCGCGACGACCTTGTCCTTGCGCGCCAGCATGCGCTGGACGTCGATCGCGAGCCCCTGGATCGCGATGCCGTGGTCGGCGAAGGCGTGCCCCGCGTGCTCGAAGTACTCGGACGACTGCAGCAGCGCCTTCGACGGAATGCAGCCGACGTTCGTGCAGGTGCCGCCCGGCGCGGGCTTGCCGCCCTGCCGCGTCCAGTCGTCGATGCAGGCCGTCGAAAGGCCAAGCTGCGCGCAGCGGATCGCGGCGATGTAGCCGCCGGGGCCGGCGCCGATGACAACTACGTCGAATTTTTCAGCCATGATCGCTTCCGAGTGTGCCGCCGCCCGCAATACGCCGCGAGGTTGCTGCGCACACGGGGAGCGCGCGAGCGGGCCAGGGGGCGCGCAGCCGCGGGGGCTACAGGTCGAGCAACATCCGCGCCGGATCCTCGAGGGCTTCCTTGATGGCGACCAGCGACAGCACCGCCTCGCGGCCGTCGATGATCCGGTGATCGTACGACTGGGCCAGATAGTTCATCGGCCGCACGACGACCTGACCGTTCTCGACCACCGCGCGATCCTTCGTCGCGTGCACCCCGAGGATCGCCGACTGCGGCGGGTTGATGATCGGCGTCGACAGCATCGAGCCGAACACGCCGCCGTTGCTTATCGTGTACGTGCCGCCGGTCAACTCGTCGACGGTGAGCTTGCCTTCCTGTGCGCGCTTGCCGAAATCGGCGATCTTCGCCTCGATCTCGGCGATCGACATCTGGTCGGCGTCGCGGACGATCGGCACGACGAGGCCGCGCGGGCTCCCCACGGCGATGCCGATGTCGAAGTAGCCGTGGTAGACGATGTCGGTGCCGTCGATCGACGCGTTGACCATCGGGAACTTCCTGAGCGCGTGCACGGCAGCCTTGACGAAGAATCCCATGAAGCCGAGCTTGACCCCGTGCTCCTTCTCGAACCGGTCCTTGTAGCGGTTGCGCAGGTCGATCACCGGCTGCATGTTGACTTCGTTGAACGTCGTCAGGATGGCCGCCGTGGATTGCGACTGGACGAGACGCTCCGCGACGCGCTGGCGCAGCCGCGACATCGGCACGCGCTGCTCGGGGCGCTGCGTGAGCCCGGACGGGAGGGTCACGGTCGGCGCGGGCCGCGCAAGCGCCGCGGGGGCCGTGGGCGCAGGGGCAGCGACCGGTGCGACGGGCGCCGCCGCCGTCGAGGCGATCACGTCGCCCTTGGTGACGCGGCCGCCGCGGCCGGTTCCCTGAACATCGGCGGCCGCCATCCCCTTCTCGGCCATCATCTTGCGCGCCGCGGGCAGCGCTGCGGCGGCGGCCGCAGCGGACGTCGCCGCCGTGCCGGCCTGGGGGGCGACGGGTTCGGCGGCCGTCGCCGCCGCCTCCGGATCGATCACGGCGACCACTTCCTGCCCGGCAACGGTAGCCCCGTCGGCCCTGAGGACGCGGACCAGCACCCCGGCCACCGGCGCGGGCAATTCGAGGACGACCTTGTCGGTCTCGACGTCGACCAGGTTTTCGTCGCGCGCCACCCGCTCGCCGACCTTCTTGTGCCAGCTGACGAGGGTGGCCTCGGTGACCGATTCCGGGAGCTGCGGAACTTTGACTTCGACTTGCATCGGTGAGCTTTCCTGTCAGTACCCGCCCGGCCGTCCGAAGGGTACTGACTGCGCCCCCTCGGGGGGCAGCGAACGTAGTGAGCGTGGGGGTCGTTTCATCCTAGTACCCGCCCGGCCGTCCGAAGGGTACTGACGGCGCGGCCTCCGCGACGTCGTGCCTGACGCGTCTTGGTGTGGAGTCGGCCGCCCCCCGCGCTCGCAGACGCGCCCTTCGGGCCTGGGCTTCGCCCTGCGCACGCGGGCGTCCCTCGGGGGGCAGCGAACGGAGTGAGCGTGGGGGTCGTTTCATCCTAGGTACCGGTTGCGGGCGGTCGCGCGACGAGCTGCCGCCGCTCTTCGATGCAGTCGCTACCGCCCACCGGAAAATCGCGGCAGACGATCGGCCGCCGCGCGTAGATCGTGCATCGCATCGTGTTGCGATCGAGCGCCGCGCACCAGCCGTCGGCCTCGCGACGCATCACCCATCCGCCCCACGCGTCCCGAGCGGACAGCTCGGGCGGGACTTCATCGTCCCCCATCAGCAGGACTTCCAGCCGGCAGCAGCAGGCTTCGCAGGACGCGCACGATATGGCCGAGGCATCGTCCACATCGTTTGTTGCGCGCATGTCGCGCATTGTCCCATGCGCCGACGGGCGCGGTCCACGAACCCGGGACGCGGACTTTGCAGTGCCTGGCCCGTCTGCCTCGCAGTGGCGCGCCACCATGCGGCGGGCCCGCACCGACCGCGAAACGGATCAACGCCGCTTGAAGTCGACCCGGCCTCCGGAGGCCCGATCGAGATCGGCCTTGACCTCCGCGCGCCCTCGCTCGTACACGATTTCCCGTCCCATCGCGCTGCCGGCATAGGCCATGCCGTTGCGGGTCGGGTTCAGCTGGCACCGCACGCTGTGCACGCCCTCGCCGAGGACGACCTCGATCGCCTCGACGCGCTTGTTGAGGACGACGACGTCCAGCACCTGCCCGGTCTGGGTGACGCGGACCGCAATCTTCTCGGGGTTCATGGAATTATCGGTGCCCTGTGGTCGGTCGGACGCGCGGACGCGGCCCGGGTTCCGACGGACGTCGGGAGACGGCAGGAGCGCGCTTGTCCGTGACATTACACCATGGCCGCCCGGGCCCGCTCGATCGACGTTCGGCCGGACCGGCCGGGGCGTCCCGCATCCTGCGGGCGGTTGGCAGAAAATGCACGCGCGAAACCGAACGCCGTGCACCAGGAACGGCGGGATTGTGATGAAATGGATCGGCTCTTCGTGGGGCTCGCGCGACCGCGCGTGCCCGGTCAGGGGCCGGCCCATCCGAAACGGGACACTCCAGTGCCGGGACACTCCGGGAAGCGCTCGCCGCGCTACGTCATCACCTGCGAGCACGGCGGCAATCGCGTGCCCCCGCGCTTCCGGAGCTACTTTCGCGGGCACGAGGGCCTGCTGACGACTCACCGCGGCTACGATCCCGGTGCGATCACGCTGGCGCGGGAGGCCGCCCGCGCGCTGTCGGCACCGCTGCTCGTGTCGACCACGAGCCGGCTGCTCGTAGACCTCAACCGCTCGATCGGGCATCGCGGCCTGCACTCGGAGGCCACGCGTCCCGCGCCCGCGACCGTGCGGCGCGAGATCGTGGAAGCGTATTACCTGCCGTACCGGAAGCGTGCGGAAGCGCTGATCGCGGACATGATCGCCGGCGGCAGCCGGGTGGTCCACATCTCGTCGCACAGCTTCACGCCCGAGCTCGACGGCGTGGTGCGCACCGCCGACATCGGGCTGCTGTACGACCCCGCACGGCGCGGCGAAGCGCGGTTGTGCGCTCGCTGGCAGGCGGCGCTCGAGCTGCGGGCGCCGCAGTTCCGGGTGCGCCGCAACTATCCGTACGCAGGCAAGGCCGACGGCTTCACCACGTACCTGCGCCGCCGCTTTCCGGCGAATGCCTACGTCGGGGTCGAGATCGAGATCAACCAGAAGCACGTCTTCGGCAGCGCGCGGCGCTGGCGCGAGTTGCGCACGCTGGTAATCGACGCGCTGCAGGACACGCTGGCCGGTCCGGAGCAACCAGGCGGACGCGCCGGCGCGAGAGGCCGGTGATGACCGCGAGCCGATGATTGCGCGGTCCGGCCTGCATCGCGGCGCAGAACCCGTTACCATCCGAGGGTAACGCCGCCGTCCTTGGCCATGCGCTTCACCGTCGCGACCTACAACATCCACAAGGGGTTCACGCAGCTCAACCGGCGGGTCGTGATCCACGAGCTGCGCGAGCGGCTGCACGGGCTCTCCGCCGACATCCTCTTCCTGCAGGAAGTCGTGGGCGTCCACCGGGGGCACGCTGCGCGCCACGTCGACTGGCCGGTCAAGCCGCAGCACGAGTTCATCGCCGACACCGTCTGGCAGGAGGTCGCGTACGGCAAGAACGCGATCTACCGTCACGGCCACCACGGCAACGCAGTGCTGTCGCGCTTCCCGATCGTCACGCACGAGAACCTCGACATCTCCGCGCACGCGTTCGAAAGCCGGGGACTGCTCCACTGCACGATCGCGCTCGGTCCCGGCGAGCCCGAGCTGCACTGCTTCAACGTCCACCTGGGCCTGTTCGAGCGCGGGCGGCAGTGGCAGATCCGCGCGCTGTGCGAGCGCATCCGCGCTACGGTGCCGAGGAACGCGCCGCTGCTCATCGCCGGTGATTTCAACGACTGGCGGCACAAGGCGAACCGGCTGCTGACCGAGGAGCTCGGAGTCGTCGAGGTGTTCGAGGCGGTTCGCGGGAGGCCGGCGCGCACGTTTCCGTCGGTGATGCCCGTCTTCCGCCTCGACCGCATCTACGCGCGCGGCCTCGCGATCGTCGATGCGCGCGTCCACTACGCGTTCCCGTGGGGCCGCATTTCCGACCACGCGGCGCTGGCCGCGACGATCGAAACGGCCGGGAAGACGAGGTGAGCCGGTTCCTCCCGGGGAACAGCATCGCGCTCCTGCGCAGCGGCGGCGAGTACTTTCCCGCGCTCGTCGGCGCGATCGATCGTGCGGAGCGCGAGATCTGGCTCGAGACGTACATCTACGCCGACGACGACGTCGGCCGTATCGTCACGGCGGCGCTCGTCCGCGCGGTGCAGCGCGGCGTCACGGTGCGCGTGCTGGTCGACGGCTGGGGTGCCCGGCACTACCTGTCGGCGGCGCTCGAGGGCGACCTCGTCCGCGGCGGAGTGATGCTGCTCAAGTACCGGCCGGAGGTCGCGCCGTGGCAGTTCCGCTCGCACCGGCTGCGGCGGCTGCATCGCAAGCTCTGCCACGTCGACGCGCGGATTGCGTTCGTCGGCGGCATCAACGTGATCGACGACGTCAACACGCCCGGGCAGAAGCCGCCGCGCGTCGATTTCGCCCTGCGCATCGAGGGTCCGCTGCTCGTCGGGATCGTGCAGACGATGCAGCGGGTGTGGGCGATCAACGAGCTCGTGCAGTACCAGCGCAGCGTCGTACCGCTGTTTCCGTCGCCGCGGCGCGCGCAGCGGGCCGGTGCGCAGACGGCGAAGTTCCTGATCCGCGACAACCTCCGCCACCGCCGCGACATCGAGCGGGCCTATCTCGCGGCGATCCGCACGGCGAAGCGGGAGATCCTGATCGCCAATTCGTATTTCTTTCCGGGCATCCGCTTCCGCCGCGCGCTGATGGCCGCCGCCGGGCGCGGCGTCCGGGTGACGCTGCTGCTGCAGGGGCGCGTCGAGTACCTGCTGCTGCACTACGCGACGCGGGCGCTGTACGGGCAGCTGCTGTCGGCCGGCGTCACGATCCAGGAGTACCACCGATCCTTCCTGCACGCGAAGGTCGCGCTCGTCGACGACCGCTGGGCGACCGTCGGCTCGTCGAACATCGACCCGTACAGCCTGCTGATGGCGCGCGAGGCCAACGTCGTCGTCCGCGACCCGGATCTGTCGGGGCAGCTGAAGAGCGAGCTGCTGCGGATGATCGAGGAGGGCTCGCGGCGCGTGCGGCCCCAGCACTGGGCGCTGCGCCCCCGGCCGTACAAGGCGCTGGTCTGGATCGCCTACGGCATCGTCCGCGTCGGGATGGGACTGCTCGGCTACGGCGGCAACGAGTGGTTCCGCGGCGTCCGCCGCAAGCCCCGCGTCTGGTTTCCGTCGCATCGCACCGACGACTGACGGAGACGGTCCCGGGGGTCGGCGCGGCATCGGGCTGCTAGAATCTTCGTCGAGCCGCGGTGCCGGACGCCGCCTCCTCCTGCCATGCGTCACCACTCCTCCTCGTCGCTGCCGCTGCCGGGTCCCGCCCGGGGCGGCGACTGGCGAGTGATCGGCCGGCTGCTGCCGTACGTGTGGGCGTACCGGCGCCGCGTCGTCGTCGCGATGACGGCGCTCGTCGCGGCGAAGCTCGCGAACGTCGGCGTCCCGATCCTGATGAAGACGATCGTCGACAGCCTCGACGCGCGGACCGCGACGCTGTCGGTACCGCTGGCGCTGCTCGCTGCGTACGGCCTCCTGCGCCTGTCGACGACCGCCTTCACGGAGATCCGCGAATACCTGTTCGCGAAGGTCACGCAGCGCGCGGTGCGCACGATCGCGCTCGAGGTGTTCCGCCACCTGCACGCGCTGTCGCTGCGCTTCCACCTGGCGCGGCAGACGGGCGGTCTCACCCGCGACGTCGAGCGCGGGCAGCGCGGCATCTCGACGCTGATCAGCTTCACGCTGTTCTCGATCCTGCCCACGCTGGTGGAGATCGGGCTGGTGTCGGCGATCCTCATCGTCCGCTACGACTGGACGTTCATCGCGATCACGGCGTCGGCGCTCGCGCTCTACATCGCCGCGACGATCCTCATCACCGACTGGCGGACCAACTTCCGCCGGCAGATGAACGAGCTCGACTCGAAGGCCAACACGCGCGCGATCGACAGCCTGCTCAACTACGAGACCGTCAAGTACTTCGGCAACGAGGAATTCGAGGCCCGTCGCTACGACGAGAGCATGCAGCGCTGGGAGACGGCGGCGGTGCGCAGCCAGACCTCGCTGTCGCTGCTCAACATCACGCAGAGCGCGATCATCGCCGTCGCGGTGTCGCTGATCATGTGGCGCGCCACGGTGGGCGTCGTCGCCGGCACGATGACGATCGGCGACCTCGTGCTCGTCAACGCGTTCATGATCCAGATCTACATCCCGCTCAACTTCCTCGGCGTCCTCTACCGCGAGGTCAAGCAGGCGCTCGCGGACATGGAGCGGATGTTCGCGCTCACCGCCGAGCACACCGAGATCGCGGACGCGCCGGGCGCGCCCGGGCTCGTCGTCGGGACCGGCGAGGTCCGCTTCGAGCACGTCCATTTCGGCTACGAGCGCAACCGCCAGATCCTGTTCGACGTGAGCTTCACGATTCCCGCCGGCAAGACCGTGGCCGTGGTCGGGCCCTCCGGCGCCGGCAAGAGCACCCTGTCGCGGCTCCTGTTCCGCTTCTACGACGTGACCGGCGGGCGGATCACGGTGAACGGGCAGGACATCCGGCAGGTGCAGCAGGGCAGCCTGCGCGCGGCCATCGGCATCGTCCCGCAGGACACCGTCCTCTTCAACGACAGCATCGAGTACAACATCGCGTACGGGCGTCCCGGCGCGACGCACGACGAGATCGTCACGGCGGCGCAGCTCGCGCAGATCCACGATTTCATCGCCAGCACGCCGGAGGGTTACGCCACGCCCGTCGGCGAGCGGGGCCTGAAGCTCTCCGGCGGCGAGAAGCAGCGCGTGGCGATCGCGCGCGCGGTGCTGAAGGGACCGCGGATACTGATCTTCGACGAGGCGACCTCCGCGCTCGACTCCAAGTCGGAGAAGGCGATCCAGAGCGAGTTGAAGCGCATCGCGCAGAACCGGACCACGCTCACCATCGCGCACCGGCTGTCCACGATCGTCGATGCCGACGAGATCCTCGTCCTCGACCACGGCCGGATCGTCGAGCGCGGGACGCATGGCGCGCTTCTTGCTTTGGGTGGCGTCTATGCGCGGATGTGGCAGCTGCAGCAGACCGAGGCGGGCGAGGAGGCCGGCGGGGGTGCTTCGCGCGCGCCACGCTCGCCGGCGCACGGGGTCGGCGCGTTCGACCCGGATGCCGCTGCCGAAATCGCCCCGGAAGTCGCTTCGCCGATCGCCCGGTAGCACGTCGAACGAAGGCTCGCGCCGATCGCGCGGGGGCCGCCCTTCGCCGCGCCCGGCCGATCGCGCCCGCTCTCCGGCCGGACCCGTCGGCCGTCGCGCCCGATTCTCTGATCCGGCAGGGGTGTTGGCGGATCCGGACCGGCCGTGCTATAAAGCCGCCTGAACCTCAGGATCGACTTCATGAACCGACGCTTGATTATTGTTTTGTTGGGTCTGCTGGCTGGCATCGCCGCGTGGCCGGCTGGCGCGAACGGGCCGGTCGCGCTCGACCCGGCGAAGCTGCGTCTCGCGTCGGCGAGCGCGCTCGTCGTCGATGCGTCGGCCAATCATCAGGTGTTCGCCAAGGGCGCCGACGAAGTGACGCCGATCGCTTCGCTGACGAAGCTCATGACCGCGATCGTGACGCTCGACGCGGACCTGCCGCAGGACGAGCTGATCGCGATCGACACCGACGATTTCGATTACCTCAAGGGCACGCGGTCGCGGCTGCGGATGGGTGCCCTGCTTCCCCGCAGCGAGATGCTGCGGCTCGCGCTCATGTCGTCGGAGAACCGCGCGGCCGCGAGCCTCGCACGCACCTATCCGGGCGGAACTCCCGTGTTCGTCGCCGCGATGAACGCGAAGGCGGCCGCGCTGGGCATGACGCGGACGAGCTTCGCCGACCCGACCGGCCTGTCGGCGCAGAACGTGTCGACGGCGAGCGACCTCGCGACGCTGGTCGCGACCGCGGCGCAGTACGCGCAGATTCGCGAATTCAGCACCACGGCGAGCCACTACGTCGCGGTGCAGCCCACCGGCCAGGTGCTCGGCTTCAACAACACGAACGGGCTGGTGAAGAGCGCCGACTGGAGCATCCAGCTGTCGAAGACCGGCTACATACGCGAGGCCGGCAAATGCCTCGTCATGCTGGCGACGATCGCGAGCAAGCCCTTCGTGATCGTGCTGCTCGATTCGGCCGGCAAGTACACGCGGCAGGGCGACGCACAGCGCGTGCGCCATTGGCTCGAGACCGGACAGGCGCTTCCCGTCGCGGCCAAGGCGCAGACGCGGACGAAGCCGGCCAAGGCGAAGGTCGCCGCGGCGCGCGCGACATCCCACTCGAAGATCGCCCTCGCCGGCAAGGGCGCGCGCGCGGCCTCGCCGCGCGGCGCCTGACCCGCGCTGGCGGCGCCGGCCGCTTCGCGCGTTTCCCCGGGCCCCGCCGCGGGCGGGCCTGCCCTCAGCGTTGCGCAGGGTGGCGCGCGGTCGCGCGCCGGTGCTGCTCGAGCATTTCCCTGGCGTGCGCGCGCGTCCTGGCCGTGATCGTGCTGCCGGCCTGCATGCGCGCGATCTCGTCGATCCGTGCGTCGCCGGCGAGCGGTTCGACCTCCGCGCGAACCCCCGTGGCGTCGGCGAGCTTGGTCACGCGGAAGTGCGTGTCGGCGAACGCGGCCACCTGCGCGAGGTGCGTGACGCAGAGCACCTGGCGCCCCGCGCCGAGCGATTGCAGCAGCTCCCCGACCGTTGCGGCGACCGCGCCTCCGATCCCGGCGTCGACCTCGTCGAAGACGAGCGTCGGCACTTCGCCGACTTCGCTGGTCACGACCTGGATCGCGAGCGCGATCCGCGACAGCTCGCCCCCCGACGCGACCCTGGCCAGCGGCCCGAGCGGCTGCTTCGGGTGGCTCGCGACGCGGAACTCGATCTGCTCGGCGCCATAGCTCGCGGGCGTGGATAGCGGCTCCTGCGCGATCTCGAGCCGCCCGCCCGTCATCGCCAGGCGCTGCATCACTTCGGTCGCGCGCGTCTCGAGCTCGTGCGCCGCGAACTGGCGCTTCGCCGAGAGCTCGCGGGCGAGTCCGCGGTACTGCGCCTCGGCATCCGCGGCGCGCGCCGAGAGCCGCGCGGCGTCCGCCGATTCTTCGAGTGCGGCGAGCC
>Ga0209048_10006297_pt1 | contig 11131 bp, 9 predicted proteins | sample FrelakmetCRP12CR_FD_187146 | JGI IMG/M metagenome (GOLD analysis project Ga0209048, IMG submission 187146) | Freshwater lake sediment microbial communities from the University of Notre Dame, USA, for methane emissions studies - CRP12 CR (SPAdes)... | ecosystem: Environmental > Aquatic >... | reverse complement strand
GTTGTACCAGGCCTTGGGGATCCTCTCCTCGTCAAGGACGAACTTCTTCTTGTACTCGCTCATGACCTACCTCCTCTCGAATGACGCTCTGGGTGACGATCGCTTGCGTTGTGACGATGCACTGGTCCTGCGCTCCGGTTCGGGGACGGGACGACCACGGGATGCGGTCAGAGGGTGTGGGCGTGGCCCACGCGGGATGTCGACATGGGCGCGCTAGGCGCGCCAGAGCCAGCGACGCCGGGGGCGCGAGGAAGTGCGACTGTTGATGTGCGGTGCGCCTGCGGCGCCCCACACGTCAGCTCCGCTGCGCCGGCTGATGTCGGTGGTCGTCATCGTGGGCGGGATTCTACCACGCACGCGCTACGAAAGTGCAAGCGAGGCCTCGGGCTCAGTCGTGCGCGCCGTTCGCGCCAGGGAGAAGCGCCGGCGCCGCGTTCGCCGGCCAGGCTGCGTCCGCCGGCCAGGCCGCACCCGCCGGCCCGGCTATGTCCGCCGGCGGGCAGGTGGTGATCTCGGGATGGGGCGGGCCGGGGTGGGCGAAGAGGAAGCCTTGGCCGTAGTCGATCCCGAGCGCCACCAGGGCATCGAGCTGCGCGCGCGTCTCGATGCCCTCGGCGACCAGCGTGATGAACGCCTGCCGGCAGAAGTCACGCAGCGTGCCCACGAGCTTCTGCTTGACGATCGAGCTCTCGATGCCTCGCGTGAGGCTTATGTCCAGCTTGATGAAGTCCGGCTCGATCTCGACCATGGTCTGCAGGCCGGAGTAGCCGGCGCCGGCGTCGTCGATGGCGATGCGGAAGCCGCTCTCACGCAGCCGCCGCACGACTTCACGCATGTGCGGGAAGTCGTCGATCACGGCGTTCTCGGTGATCTCGACGACGGTCTGCGCGCGAAGCGCGACCGGCGTCGCCTCGACGAACTCCCGCACGAAGACGTCGCTGTGGGGGTGGAAGAAGAGGTTGATGGGCTCCGCGTTGATGAAGCGCAGGCAGTGCGGCGGCAGGGTCGCGGCGGCGCGCGCCGCCATCATGCGGCAGATGCGGTCGAGCTCGGGGACGCGCGCCTCGGCGCGCGCCACCTCGAACAGCGCGTCGGGCCGGTGCAGCTCGCTCTCCTGCGGCCCGCGCGCCAGAAGCTCGTAGCCGCGCACCACGAAGTCGCCGAGACTCACGATCGGCTGGTACACGCACGAGATCTCCTCCGCGGCCACCACCCGGCCGAACTCCTGCGAGAGGCGGTGGCGCACCTCGTTCCTCTCGCGCTCGATCCCGCGGGTCGCCTCGTCGATCGCGCCCATGAGCGCGCGTTTGAAGCGCACCTTGGGCGACTGCGTAAGACGGGCGCAGCCCACGCGCAGGTCCACCTTCGCCAGCAGGGCCACCTCGAGGTCCTGCTCGATGTCGGCGAGGAGCTGCCCTTTGAGGCGCAGCCTGACCGCCTCGAGGTCGTCGTCGCCGGCGAAGGCCTGGTCGCGGGCCGGCGCGAGGATCACGAGGAAGGCGTTACCCAGGCTCGAGATCGAGACGAAGTCCTCGTGGCGGATGAGCCGGCCGCGCGCTTCGCGCAGGCGCCGGCCGATCGCCCGGAACATGTCGTCGACGACCTCGAAGCCTTGCATCTGTTCGAGGATGTGGACGCTGTCGACGGTGACGTAGAGGATGCCGAGCTGGCTGTGATCCCGCATCGAACGCTGGACCTCGACCTGCGCCTGCGCGAGCGTGGGTAGCCCTGTGATCTCGTCGAAGTACGCCGAGGCGTCGCGCAACACGTCGCGCACCGTCTCGAGCAGGTGCTGCGTGCGGAAGGGCTTGGTGATGTAGGCGGAGGCGCCGGAGCGGTTGGCCTCGATCATGTCGGAGAGGCCGGTCTTGGCGGTGAGGAAGACGACGGGGATGTCCTTGGTATATCCGAACTGGAGCTCCCGGCAGACCTCGTAGCCGTCCATGCCCGGCATGGCCACGTCCAGCAGCACGAGGTGGGGGCGGCGCGTGTACGCCAGCTCGAGGCCGTGTTCGCCGCTGTTGGCCACGAGGACGTCGTAGCCCTCCGCCTCGAGGGCAGCCCCGAGCGTGAGCGTCAGCTCGGGGTCGTCGTCGATGACGAGGATCGAGATCCTCTGCTCGCCCATCTTCCCCCTCGGTGGTCGCCCCAGCACCACACCCGCCGCAGATGCAGTATCGGCGCGAAGGCGGGAAACGTTTACCCGATAGACTAGCGGCGTCACGGCACGCACGCGCGAGGAGGACAGGATGAAGGGGTATGGCCCTGCCGATCCACTGCAGTCGCCGCGGTTCGCCGGCATCTCGACCTTCCTGCGGCTGCCGCACACGCTGCACCTCGAGGGAGTAGACGTCGCCTTCGTGGGACTGCCGTTCGACACCGGGGTCGCGTTCCGCGCCGGGGCGCGCTTCGGGCCTAAGGCGATCCGCGAAGGGTCGCTCGCCATCAGGCCCGACTACAACCCGGCGCAGCGCGTGGCCGTCTTCGAGCGCGTCTCGGCGATCGACTACGGCGACGCGCCGGTCGTCCCGGGCTTCACCGACCGCTCCTACGACAAGATGGCCGAGGTGCTCGGCGTCGTCCACCGGTCGGGCGCGGTGCCGATCGGCTTCGGCGGCGACCACAGCGTGCTGCTGGCGGAGCTGCGGGCCGCGGCCGCGACGCACGGCCCGCTCGCGCTCGTCCAGTTCGACTCGCACAGCGGCGCCTGGGACGAGTACTTCGGGGAGAAGTACACGCACGGCACTGTGGTGCGCCGGGCTCTGGAGGAAGGCCTTCTCGAGCCGGCACGCTCGACCCTGATGGGCATGCGCGGCGGGCTCTACGGCCCCGGCGACCTCGACGACACCCGCGAGATGGGCTTCACGGTCCTGCCGTGGGACGATCTCGCGCAGCTCGGCACGGGCGCCGCCGCGGCCGCCGTGGACCGTGCCGGCGGCAAGGCGTTCCTCACGTTCGACATCGATTTCGTCGATCCGGCGTACGCGCCCGGCACCGGTACGCCCGAGTGCGGCGGCCCCACGTCGATGCAGGCGCTGGCGCTGCTGCGCGCCTGCCGTGGCCTCGACATCGTCGGCGCCGACGTGGTCGAGGTCTTGCCCGACCTCGACAGCTCCCACCTCACGGCGACGCTGGCCGCCACCGTGGCGTGGGAGATCCTCAGCCTCATCGCCGTGCAGCGCGGGGAGGACGGCCGGTGACGCTCCGCGTGGCCTGCGTGCAGCTCAACACGCGGCAGGACACGGCCGCGTCCGCGCGTAGTGCCGGCGATCTCGTGCGCAAGGCCGCCGCCGAAGGCGCGCGGCTCATCGCCCTTCCCGAGACGTGGGCGTACAGGGGCGGGCACGCGGGGATAGCGGCCAGCGCCGAGGCCGTGGACGGCCCCAGCAACGCGGTTCTCTCCGAGCTCGCCGCCGGCCTCGGCGTCTACGTGCTCGCCGGCTCCACCTACGAGCCCTCCGCGGTCGCCGGCCGCGTCTACAACACCTCGGCCCTGTTCGGCCCTGGCGGCGACCTGCTGGCGGCCTACCGCAAGATCCACCTGTTCGACGCTCTTGCCGGGAGCACCGTCTACCAGGAGTCGGACGACGTGGCGCCCGGCTCCGACGTCGTCACCGCCGACGTGGACGGCGTCACCGTCGGGCTGAGCATCTGCTACGACCTGCGCTTCCCCGAGCTGTACCGCGCGCTGGCGCTGCGCGGCGCCGAGCTGCTGCTTGTGCCCTCGGCGTTCACCGTCTACACCGGCGCGGCTCACTGGGAGGTGCTGCTGCGCGCCAGGGCCGTGGAGAACGGCTGTTTCGTCGTCGCGCCGGCGCAGGTGGGCGAGCACCTGCCGGGGCGCGACTGCTGGGGGCACAGCATGGTCGTCGACCCGTGGGGCGTGGTGCTCGCCGAGCTCGCCGAGGGCGTGGGCATCTGCGTCGCCGATCTTGACCTGGGGCGGCTCGCCGAGGTGCGCGCGCAGATCCCGCCGCTTGCCAACCGCCGCCCGGACGCCTACGCGCTGTAGCGGCGGGCGGGGCGGCGGCGCGGGGTGCGTCGGGCGGCCGGCGCCGCCTCCGGCCTTGCCTTCAGGCGCCGCGCACGCGGCGGCGGACGAACGCGACGATGACGCCCACGACGAGGCCGGCGAGCGCCCCGACGGCGACGTTGAGCGTACGGCTCGGACCGCTGGGCGAATCCGGGACCTTGGCCTCGTGGAGCAGCTGCGGCATCTCGACGGTCTTGGCGACCTCGAGGCGCAGCGCGGTCGCCTGATCGGCGACCTGCAGCGCGGCGAGCTCGCTGGCCGCCGATTGAGAGATCGCAACGTAGGGAGCCGCCGCGATGGCCTTCTCGCTGGCGGAGCCGCCGCCCTTGGCGATGGCGGCGAGCGCCGTCTGGGCGGCGGCCGAGCGCGCCGTCGCGGCGGCCTCGGCCTTCTGCCCCGCGGCCAGCTGCTGCTCGAGCAGGGTGACCTTGGCCTCCACGCTCGGGCTGAGCTTCGCGACGAGCGCATGGGCCAGCGCGTTGGCAGCGGCAGCGGCCCGCACCTTCTTGGTGTCGGTCACCGTGATGACCACGATGTTGACCGCGGAGACGGTGGTCTTGATCGTCTGCGACGGCGTCTCCACGGTGACCTCGCGGCGCAGCTTGCCGGGGGTCATGCCCATGCCGGTGACCTTGGCGGCTTCGTCGAGCAGCGCCTGGCTGGCGAGGAGCTGCGTGGCCGCCTTGGGGTTGGAGTTGAGGCCGGCCATGGCCTGGCCGAGGGCATCCGTGGTCTGGCCGATGTAGACCGACGAGGTGGCGCTGTACTGCTTGGGAGTGAGCATCGTGATGATGCCGCCGACCACGGCGCCGAGCACGACCAGGGCGAGGATCACCCACCAGTTGCGCGCCAGCGTCCTGAACCAGGAACCTACGTCGATGGTCGTGTCGTCGGACGCCGTCATGCGCTCCTCCGGAGTGGCTTCATCGTGACATCCTAGCGCAGGCGCCCGTGGTCTGCGCACACGCGTTCGAGCAGCGCGAGGTAGTCGTGCGCGAGGCGCCGCCGGTCGAAGTGCTCGAGCACGTACCGGCGGCCGTTGGCGCCCAGGCGGGCGCGCTCCGCGGGATCGCCGGCCAGGGCCAGCGCGGCCGCCGCGAGCTCGGCGTCGTTGCCCGGCTCGAAAGCGATGCCGCAGTCCGCGTCGCGAAGCAGGGTGCGAGCCTCCCCCTCGAAGCCCAGGAGGATCGGCCGTTCCATGGCGGCGTCCTCGAAGAGCTTGCTCGGCAGGATGGTGCCGAACAGCGGCTGCTTGCGGAAGTGTACGAGGCAGGCGTCGCTGCTCGCCAGGTAGGCGGGCAGCTCGACGCGCGGCACCAGGCCGGTGAAGACGACGTTGTCGAGGCCTTCGGCGCGCGCCTGGGCCTCGAGGTCGGCGCGGACCGCGCCGTCACCGACGAGCAGGAAGGCGACGTCGTCGCGTCCCTGCTGCCTGAGACGGCGCGCGGCGCCGAGCGCCACCTCGAGGCCGCTGGCCATGCCGATGGTGCCGGCGAAGGCGACGACGAAGGTCCGCGGCGTGAAGCCGAGCCGGGCGCGCAGGGCATCGTCCCGCTCGCGCGGCGTGAACAGGTCGGCGTCGACGCCGTTGGTGATCACGTCGATCTTGCTCGCCGGGACGCCCTTGGCGACCATGTTCTGCTTGTAGCCGTCGCCGACGGCGACGATGTGGTCGGCCGCGTCGTAGAGGGCGCGCTCGAGCTTGCCGAGCGCGCGTACGACGCGGCCCTCGCGCAGCGCCCCGACGGCGGTGATCGAGTCGGGCCAGATGTCGCGGATCTCGAGGACGAACGGCGCGCCGTGAGCGCGGGCCACCGGGTAGCCGGCCCAGCCGGCGAAGAACTGCGGACTCGTCGCGACGACGACGTCGGCGCGCGGCCGTAGCAGCGGGCCGGCCGCGCCGGCCGTGGTCAGGTACGAGAGGAAGTTGAGACCGCGGCGCACGCGGCCGCGGTTGGCGGCCAGGTACGTCCACACACGCACGGTGCGGATACCGTCGATCCACTGCTCCTGGTACGGCCGGTTGACGTAGCCCTCGAACGGGACGCCGGCCGGCACGTTGGGCACGCAGGTGAGGACGGTCACGCGGTGCCCGAGGCGCGTCCACTCGCGCGCCATGGCGTGCACGCGCGCCGCCGGCGCGTTGTTCTCGGGCACGAAGTAGTGGCTCAGGAAGAGGATGTGCACGGCGCTGTGCTCCGGCTCAGACGGCGCCAGCGGCTGGGGCGGCGGCGCCGGTCATTCGTCCCAGAAGACCTGGTCGTAGTAGCGCACCGACCGGCGCGAGAACCGCACGCGGGACTGGGCGAGGGCGACGCCTGCGGCGTCCAGCTCGCCCAGCGCGTACTTGATCCCCAGGTACGGGATGATGAAGTCCTCCTGGTAGACGAACGTGGAGACGCGCGGGTTGATCTCCAGCAGCTTGCCGCCGATCCACTGGAGGCTCTGAAAGTAGTCCAGCTCGAGGTGGCGGACGACCTTGCGGGTCAGCTCCACGAGGTCCGGTCTGTCGATGGTCTTGAAGCTCATCGCCAGCCCGGTGAGGAACTCCTCGCGGGTGCGCACCTGGTGGAAGACGACCTCACCCTTGTCGGCGAACAGGTCCACGGTGATCTCGGGGCTGGCGACGTACTCCATGAGCATGAGGCGCGGGAACGGCTCGACGCCGCGGAACAGTGCCTCGAACTCCGCCAGCGTCATGTACCTGTTGACCGGCCGCTCGTGCAGGAGCTCGTGCACGCGGTCGACCTCGGCGGAGAGGATGCGAAAGCCGCGCGAGCCCTTGGCGACCGGTGGCTTGAAGCACACCGGGACGCCGGGGTAGCCGAGCTCCCCGGCCCCGGCGACGAACTCGTCGAGCGTCGCCGGCGACAGCAGGCGCGGCTGCGGAACGGGGATCTCGCCGCAGGCGGCGTGCATGCGCGCCTTGTCAGAGGCGATCTCGATGCCGGGCACGCCGTCGGCGAGCACCCTGGCGCCGAGCCGCTCGAAGACCTCGCGGTGCCGCGCCACGGTCTCGATCTCGTGCGACGACTGCACGAAGAGCAGGTCCGGCCGGACGGCTTCGACGATGCCGGCCAGCGCCGCGATGTAGTCGGGCGCGGCGCCGGGCGGCACCAGGTCGAAGCCGTCGCAGAGGAAGCGCCCCACGGCGTCCGGCCGCGTGTCCACGCCGTGGATGTGGATCTCGCGCTCGCCGTTGGCCTTGAGCATGCGGACGAGCGTGCTCGCGCCGGGGCAGCCGGCGGCGGTGAGGACGATCTTGAGCGGCGGCCTCACGCTACAGGATCCAGCGGTAGACCTCGAAGATCTCGGCAAAGTCGCAGCCCACGTCGATGCCGCGCGTGAACGCCATGTTGCGGATGTAGTCCTCGCGCGTGTAGTTGCGGTGGCCCTGGCTGGCGTAGCAGGCCAGAGCCTCCACCTTCTTGCTCACGTGGCGCTCCTCCAGGCGCACATATGCCTGGTGCGAGAAGTTGAGGTTGTTCCAGGGGATCTCGTAGGCCAGGACGGTGGTGCGCTTGAAGGCGCGCAGCCCCTCCTCGGCGATCGTCTTGTGGTCCTGGTGCAGGTCGACGAGCGCCGGCATGAGCACGCAGTCGGGGTCGATCTCCTGCTGGAGCACGATCATCTCCTCGAGGATGTCCTGGCGCATCGTCGGGAACGTGCGTACCTCGAAGTCGTACACCCGAAGATCGGACTCCGGGATGCCGAGGACGCTCGTGGCGGCGCGCACTTCGTATTGGAGCACGTCCTTGGGGAAGCCCTCGGGGACGCTCTTGGCGGCGGTACTGAAGGCGACGTAGGTGACCTTGACGCCGCTCTCCATAAGCCGTGCCATGGTGCCGCCGCAGCCGAACTCGCCGTCGTCGGTGTGGGGGGCAAGGACGAGGACGTTGCTGAACCGCTCGATGGTCACGTTGCGCTCTCCTCGGTCGGTCGTTGCGCCGGGTCCGTCAGGGGAGCCCGGCGCAGAGCGAACCGTAGAAGTCTACCAAATCGCCCTCGACGGCCTCCCAGGAGTACCGCCGCGCCACGGCGCGACGGCCGCGCTCGCCCATCGCGCTGATCGCGCGGCGGTTGGCGAGGAGGCGTCGCACGCCCGAGAGGTGGCCGTCGACGCCGGAGGGCGCGGTGAGGCCGCACTCCTCGAGGCGCACGACTTCGCTGCGGCCCGGCAAGTTCGTGGCGAGCACGGCCAGCCCGGAGGCCATGCCCTCGAAGATCTTGGTGTCCACGGTCGGCAGCTCGTACTGCGGGCTCGCCAAGCTTGGCGACCACACGACGTCGGCCGCCGCCAGGTAGTGCGGCAGCTCCGGCGGCGGGATGCGGCCGAGCAGGACGACCCGGTCGTGCAGGCCTGCCTCGACCCGGGTCCGCACCTCGGCCTCGAGCTCGTCGCTCGTGTAGACGCCGCCCAGGTAGAGCACGGCGTCGCCCGGCTCGAGCTGCTCCATGACGTCCAGCATCAGGAGGCAGCCGCGGCTGCGCGAGAGGCTGCCGACGTAGATCAGCTTGAGACGCGCGTCGGGGCCGAGGCCGGGCACCGGCTCGGCACCCTCGAAGCGCGCCAGCCGCGGGTAGTTGGGCAGCACGCAGCGGAGCTCGGGCTTGCCGCCCAGCGCGTCGAGCTGGCGGGGCGTGACGACGACCACGCCGCCGGCCACGGCCGCGAGGTTCTTCTGGGCGACGGCCGTGGCCTGCGACGCATACGGCCGGACCTTCTCCGGGATGTACTCTTTGTTTGCGACCTGTTCCGGCAGGTACTCGTGCATGTCGTAGACGAGGCGCGGGATGAAGGCGCCGGCCGCAGGCAAGAGCGTGAGGAGCTCCGGGTCGTGCACGTGCAGCACCTGCGGCCGGAGCTCGCGCAGCGCCTTGACGATCGCGACCGTGCTCAGGAAACGGGTGCTGCGCGGGCGCTCGGGGAGCGGCGCCGTGAGCACGCCGTACTCGTCGCGGCGCCGCTCCGCCCCTGGCGCCAGGTACATCACCTGATAGCCGGCCTCGACCAGCGTCCGGCACTCGCGCTCGTAGATGCGCGGGTCGTCCGGCTTGTGGACCACCGACAGGTGGACGACGCGGATCATCGAGCCTCCTCACCGGTGCGCTCGACGAAGCGCTGCACGACGGCGTCGGCGCGGCCCACGAAGGCGCCGTCCGCGCGCGCCTTGTCGACGAGCGCGAAGTAGACGCCGTCGTACCCGTCGGCGGTGCGCCGGTCGAAGCGGTTGTTGTGCCAGAGGATGCTCACGCCGCCGCCGCCGGTCGCGACGCGCTCGAGCACGGCGCGCGACGCGTCTTCGCCGTCCTTCGCCGGCAGCGCCCGATACTTGGGATTCTGCAAGGTGTTGTCCATGAGCGCCAGCGGCAGCTCGACGAGCTGCAGCGGGCGGTCGCGAGTGATATCGAACGGCCGGAACGGCAGCGTTGTGCCGCAGCGGAAGCCCTCGTGCTCGGCGAACGCGAGGCTCGTGTCGTAGGTGAAGCCCGCCCGCTCGAGAAGCGGCAGCGTCTCGTGGTAGAGGCAGCGCAGGTAGTGGTAGCGGACGCCGTCGACCTGGGTGCCGGCACGCGACGCCAGGTCGTCCCGGTCGGCCCCCAGGGGCTCGGCGCCGAGCCGGTCACGGTCGTTGCCGTGCAGCCCCACCTCCCGGCGGCCGTCGCGGAGCATCGCGAGCGCGTCGGGGATCCGCCGGCGGTAGGTGTCGGGCTGGTTGCCGTCGGTCGGGTGCGCGTGGCTGGCGATGACATAGAAGGTCGATGAGACGCCGCGCATATCCTCGCCGCCGAGGAGCTGCGGGAACGTCCAGTAGGGGTCGCTGCGCCGCGGAAGATGCACCGTGAGCCACTCGCGCAGATCCCCGAGTTCGCCGCGCAACGCGGCGCCGTCGCGGCGGCGCACCGCGCGGGCGCTGCGGTAGCCGCTGGCGGCGAAGCCGCGCGGCGTCCACCGCCAGAGGTTGTCGAGGTCGTGGGTAAGAGCGACGGCGTAGCCACCAGCGGCCGCGCCGCGTCCCTCGCCTCGTCCGCGAGCATCGCCGCCGTCTCGCCACAGCCAGCCCGGCGCGGGAAGCGGCTGCAGGCCGAGCTCTACGAGGCGCGGCGCCAGCGAGGCCCGGAGCAGGCCGGTGTAGGCGTCGACGATGGGCTCATCGATATGCAGCGCCGGCTCGCCGGCGAACACGCTCGCGTCATAGGGCAGGCGGCCGTGCTGGTCGCGCTCGGCGCAGGTGAGCTCGTCCCAGCAGGCGAGCAGCAGGAAAGCCGAGGCGAAGAGGTCGAACGGCGCCGCGAAGCCGGCCGCGGCGTCCGCCGCGAAGGCTCCGGCGAGGGCGGCGCCGGCCGCGGCGGAGCGCGGCGCGAACGACCCGGGCGGGAGCGGTCGCCGCTGCAGCAGCAGTTCGGCGGCTTCGCTCGTCCAGGGGATCGTCGGCACGCCCGGCAGCGGGGCGGTGGAGTACGCCAGCGCGGCCACGCCGGCCTCCGCCGGGTCGCGCGTGAGCGCGGCGCGGCGCCCTAGCGGGGCGAGCATGGTCTGCAGCGTCCAGGCGACGCGCGCCGTCAGAGGCTCGGGCGCGTCGGTGAAGACCCGGAGGGGAGGGAGCGCGCTCACACGTCCACGCGCGCCCGCGGCTGGCGCGTGACCACCTGGCGCGCGACGCGGTAAGCGTTGATCATCCCCGGGAGCGGGTCGCGCAGCGAGTGAAGCCCGTCCACCTTGGTCCCGTTCCACGAGCGCGCGTACTCGAGGGCGTTGCGCTCGCGCAGCGCGATGTCGCGCAGCGCCAGCGGGACATCCTTGTTGAACACGACCCACTTGACGCCGTCCGTCTGGCGGGGCGTCAGGAACGGCCGGCCGATCGCGTCCGAGTAGGCGGCCAGCGACAGGTTCACGCCGCAGGCGGTGGCCAGGCCGTGCCACTTCCAGTGCCGGGCGTTGACTTCCATTAGGCGGAAGGCGCCGTCGCGCGCGTCGCGCTTGAACTCGACCTGGCTGACGCCGTGAAAGCGCAGCTCCCGAAGCAGACGGAGGGCGGCGTCGGCGAGGTCGTCGCGCCAGGCGCTCTCGCCGGCGAGGCAGCTGCCGCCGGCGTG
>Ga0209048_10006296_pt1 | contig 11131 bp, 10 predicted proteins | sample FrelakmetCRP12CR_FD_187146 | JGI IMG/M metagenome (GOLD analysis project Ga0209048, IMG submission 187146) | Freshwater lake sediment microbial communities from the University of Notre Dame, USA, for methane emissions studies - CRP12 CR (SPAdes)... | ecosystem: Environmental > Aquatic >... | reverse complement strand
ACAAGCACGCGACATCGAACCGGAAAGACGATGACCCAGCCGACCCGGCACGCCTCGGCCGCATCCGCCTTCGGGCGTCACGCCGATCTCGCGCGCAAGGCCAATCTCTGCTCGAAGGTGCTCGCCGAGGGACGGCGGCACGTGCAGCTCGGAAGATTCGAGTCGACGCTGCACCAGCTGGTCGCACGCGCAGCCGAATTGCTCGAGGAGATGGACGAGCTGCTTGTCGGCTTCGACCCGACGAGCGAATGGCGCGAATTCGCGATGGCGGCCTCGCTGCACAGGGACATCGAGTCGCTGCAGGCGGCCGTCACGGCCGCACGACAGAAATCCGGCGCCGCACCGCGCGCAGCCGACGGCTGACCAGCCTGCATCCGCTGGACGTTGCGACTGACGGCGCGCTGCCCGGCGTCGCAACGCCGCGCGGCCACCCACCGCGCTTCGCCGCAGCACCGTCGACGTACTGTAATCGAACGGTTAGATCGCCGTAACACGGGTGGCGTACAAGAGTCGCTGGCATTCAGCGAGGAGGTACACCATGACATTGCGCAACTTCGATCTGCGTGCGGTCGCTCTGGCGGTGAGCGCGGGTGCGCTGCTCGCCGCCTGCAATGGCGACTCGACCCACACGCCGGCCGATACGACGAAGCAGGTGCTGGACAAGATCGACACCGTCGTCGTGATCTACGGCGAAAACCGCAGCTTCGACAATCTGTACGGGCTCTATCCCGGCGCGAACGGCATCTCGCGCGCGACGCCGGAGACGTATCGTCAGACCGACCGCGATGGCACCCTGCTCGCGACGTTGCCCCCCGTGTGGAAGACAGGGACCGCGACCGCCGACCTGGCGTACCCGACCAACCTTCCCAACATGCCGTTCCGGATCGACGCGCCGCCCGTCAGCATGCCGCTCACGACGATCACGCGCGATCTGGTCCACCGCTTTTACAACAATCAGGAGCAGATCAACGGTGGCAGGCTCGACCAGTACGCCGCACTGTCGGACTCCGGCGGACTCGTGATGGGCTACTACGACGGATCGTCGCTGCCTCTGTGGAGCATCGCGCGGCAGTACACGCTGGCCGACAACTTCTTCATGGCGGCGTTCGGCGGATCGTTCCTCAACCATTTCTGGCTCGTCTGCGCGTGCTCGCCGACGTTCCCGGGCGCGCCGTCGACGCTCGTCGCGCAGCTCGACGCCAACGGCACGCTCGTCCGCAAGCCGACCTCGCCCGCGAGCGCGCTGAACGGTCCGCCGCAGTACGCGCTCGACGGCAGCGTCACGCCCGACGGGTTCGCGGTCAACACGACACAGCCGCCCTACCAGCCGAGCGGCGCCGCGCCGGCCGCCGGAGGCAACCTCGCGCTCGCCGACCCGACCAAGTTCCCGCTGCCGCCACAGTCGCAGACGACCATCGGCGACACGCTCAGCGCGAAGGGCGTGTCATGGGCGTGGTACGCCGGCAGCTGGAACGCCGCGGTGGCGGACGGGGCGCAGGATCCGGCCGCGAAGCGCAGCGTCATCTACAACAGCGCTCCGGGTGCCCCGAATTTCCAGGCGCACCATCACCCGTTCAACTACTTCTCGCGCTTCGCGCCCGGAACGCCGGACCGCGCCGACCACCTGAAGGACGAAACGGACCTCGTCGCCGCGGCGCAGTCGGGAACGCTGCCGCATGTCGCGTTCTACAAGCCCCAGGGGAACTTCAACGAGCATCCGGGTTACACGGATGTGCTGTCGGGCGACGCGCACATCGCGGACATCGTCGCGAAGCTGCAGGCGAGCCCGCAATGGAAGTCGATGCTGATCGTGATCACCTACGACGAGAACGGCGGATTCTGGGATCACGTCGCGCCTCCCAAGGTCGATCGCTGGGGCCCCGGAACGAGGATCCCCGCGATCATCGTCTCGCCGTACGCAAAGAAGGGCTACGTCGACAGCACGTCCTACGACACGACGTCGATCCTCAAATTCATCACGCGGAGGTTCGGGCTCGATCCTTTGCCCGGCGTGCGCGCCGGGGCAGGCGATCTGACCAATGCGCTCGACACGGCGAACTAGCATGGCCGCGCATGCGGCGGGCTGCCGAACCAAGGCATTCCGCCGCCGGCAGTGCGAAGTTGTGACCCCCTCGACCGCGTCCTCGCGGCGAGGATGGGGGCCGAGCTAGCGCTTCATCCTGCCCCGAATTTTCCTGAGTCCATCGATGAGGCCGTTTACGCCGGCTTTCGACAGCCCTTTGGCGTCGCAGTCGAATTCGATCAGGAGGCGCTTCGCGCTTTCCGACAAGTGGAAGACGACTTTGCCATCCCGACCGAGGTCGAGCTTGTCCTTCGTTCCCTCGGGCATTTCCGTTCCCCTGATTGCGGTGCTGAACGGATCATACCGAAATACGGCATGCGGATTGTTACAGGCATCCCGGCGCCTGGCGAGGGTGCTCGCGTGAGGTCGTCGACGTCACCGTCCCGTCAGAACTACAATCCTGCGCGCCGGAATCCTCGACTGCGCGTGATTCGGCGGGCTGTTGAGCAGCCGCGCTGCAACCGCGGCGGCGGCGCGCCGGCGTTCGCTGCGTGAGCTTCGACTGGCCCGGGCTGCTGAACGAGTTCGGCTACGCGGCGACGTTCGCCGGCGTCATGCTCGAAGGGGAGTCGTTCCTTGTCCTTTCGGGCGTGGCGGCTTCGCGCGGCATCCTGGTGCTGCCGTGGCTGATCGCGATCGGCGCCGTGGGCGCGTTCGTCACGGACAACCTCTTCTTCGTGATGGGCCGCCGATTCGGCCCCGGCCTTCAGGCGCGGTTTCCGTGGCTGGCGCATTCCGCGGGGCGCGCGAAGTCAATGGTCGATCGCTCGCCGGTGATGGCGGTCATCGGCATGCGATTCTTCTACGGGTTGCGCACCGTCGGCCCGGCGATCGTCGGCGCGAGTGGAATGAAATGGGGGCCTTACGCGCTGCTCGACGGGCTGGCGGCCACCGTGTGGAGCGCATTGTGGGTGTCGGTCGGCCGAGTCCTGGGCGAGGCGGCGCTTCGCTCGCTCGAGGTCCTGGGGCACGCGGGCGCATGGCTCGCGGTGGGTGCCACGGCCTCGGTGGCGATCGGATGCGTGGTCCTCCGGGCGCGGCGCGAATCGCGGGTGCGATCGCGCCCGTCGGTCCGTTTTCCCAAGCCGCGCGTCCCGTGATCCGTCGATCCGGAACTGGCGGCGGGGCGCGCGGCGGACCGCGGCCGGAAACGCGCACTGCCGTCATACCAGGGTCATCGAATCCGCCGACGATTCGGGATTCGGCGCTCGCCTCGGATGCCTTCCCGGCTGGATCCGCGGGGACGTCCGGAGCCCTCCGAGCCGGTGGCGATCCCGATGAAGAAGAAGCGCTACGTTGTCCGCCGTTCCGAAATCCACGGCACCGGAGTCTTTGCGCGAAGGGAGATTCGCAAAGGCTCGGTCATCATCGAATACAAGGGACAGCGGATCACCTGGGACGAGGCTCTGTCGCGCCCGGACAGCGATCGCGACGATCCGGCGCACACGATGCTGTTCGATCTCGAAGACGGCCGCGTCATCGACCCGTGCGTGCGCGGCAATGCCGCGCGCTGGATCAACCACTCCTGCGATCCCAATTGCCGCACGTTCGAGGACGAAAAAGGACGGATCCAGATCGAGGCGCGGCGGAGGATCGCCGCGGGCGAGGAGCTTTGCTACGACTACCGGCTGACGGTCGAAGGCCCGCTCACCCGACGCGAGCGCGCGAGGTACACCTGTCGGTGCGGCTCCGCGAAGTGCCGCGGATCGCTGTTGCTCGAACCGCGCTGATCCGGCCGCCCGAGGAACCGGCCGGTCGCGTCAGCGAAAGGTCGGCAGGATCCACATGCCTTCGCGACTCTCCGCCTTCAGCGGCGACGGATCGCTACGCCGGGGCCCACAGGGCCATCGGCGCGAGGTGTGTGGTGCGTGCGGGATCGGGCACTGACGTCGCGCTTGGCGGCAGATGCGGTTGGAGGGCAGCGCCGCTTCCGCAAGCAATGCGCAATGCGGCGTCAGCGTGCGCGCAGCGGGTGACCCTGCGCCGCCCACTCGGCACGTTCCTTGGTGAGCAGGTGCATCGTCAGCGGGTGCGACTTCAGCCAGCGCGCGGGAACCTGCAGCGCGCCGCCCCTGCCGACTTTCAGGACGATGCGCGGACGGTCGATCGGGCGCCTCGCGTGATGGAACAGCACCGCGAGACGCAGCGCGATGACGCGCGCGCGGAACTGCGGGTCCGAGAGCGCGGCCGCCACCTTCGGCAGGCCGCCGCGACACCCCAGCACGAGGAGCGCGACATCACTTTGCTCGCGTGCCGAGAACCCGGGCATGTCGGCGTTCTGGAGGATGTACGCGCCGTGCTTGTGAAAGCCGGTGTGCGACACCGAGAATCCGGTCTCGTGCAATAGCGCCGCCCATTCGAGCCGCTGCGCGGCGGCGGGATCGACGTTGCGGACCGCATTGCGGTAGAGCGCGACGGCCATCGCCGAGACCCGCTCGGCGTGCTCGCGATCGATCCGGTAGCGCGAAACGAACTGCTCGACCGTGGCGACCCGGATGTCGCGCTGCACGCTGCGCCCGAGCAGGTCGTAGAGCACGCCGAGACGGAGCGCGCCGCCAACCGGATTGATCCGCTGCACGTCGAGTTCCGCCATGGACGCCGCCATGATCGCGAGCCCGGCGGCCAGCACGGGCGCGCGCTCCGGCTTCAACGCGGCGAGCGAGAGCCGGTCGACGTGTCCGCAGCCGATCATCCGCTTGCGCAGCCGGGCGAGGCCGTCCGGCGTGATGCCCGCGGCGGAGAGACCGTTCTGCTCCAGGATTTCGGCAAGCGCGAGTGCCGTTCCCGACGATGCATACGCGGCACTCCAGTGCTCCTGGCCGAAATCCTTCGCGATCACCTCGATCTCGGCGCGTGCGACCGTGTCGGCCGCGGCGAACGCGGTCGCGGTCAGCCGACCCTGCGCGAAGAAGCGCTGCGTGAGCCCGACGCAGCCGATCTTCAGCGATTCGAGCTTCTGCGGCGCGAGTCCGCGGCCGATTATGAATTCGGTCGAGCCGCCGCCGATGTCGACGACGAGGCGCGGCTCGGTCGTGGCCGGCAGGACGTGGGCGACGCCGTTGTAGATGAGCCGCGCTTCCTCGTGGCCGGTGATGACGTCGATCTCGAAGCCGAGCGCGCGCTCGGCCTGCGGCAGGAAGTCGGCCGCGTTGGTCGCCAGGCGAAACGTGTTGGTCGCGACGGCGCGCACGGCCGACGGGTGCAGCCCCCGGATCCGCTCGGCGAAGCGCGCGAGGCAGGCGAGCGCGGCGCGCCGGGCTTCCGGCGTGAGGCGGCCGCGGGCGTCGATGCCGGCGCCGACGCGCAACGTCTCGCGCCAGGTGTCGAGCCGGTAGATCTGGTCGCCCTCGACGCGACCGATCTCCAGCCGGAAGCTGTTCGAGCCCATGTCGACGACGGCAAGCGTGGCGGAGGTTAGCGGCGCGCGCGGCATGGCGGAGGAAGGGTAGCAGATTCGAATGCGACAGGAAAAGCGAAGGGAGGTCGCGAACGCCGGGATGCGTGGCGGGTGCCCGGACGGCGTCGCAAAAGATTCGAACCGGCGCGCCACCTGCATCGCGCCACCTGCATCGCGCGAGCAAAATCACGGCGTGTACGGGGTCGGACGCCGCATCGACGGCACCCGGCGCATCGACACGCATCCTCGATCGACCTCGGCAGCGAGCGATTCGCAATCATGCGGGACGGGGGTTCGCCGGTTCCCGCTGAATTCCTTTGGTCGCCGTCGCGTTCACCGCGGCTCAAGGGTTTGATCCTGATGGCTTTCCTGCTACTCTCGAAGGCTGTCACCGCGCACCCGCCGCCATGCCCATCGACTACCTGCAGAAAATCCTGACCGCCAGGGTCTACGACGTCGCGATCGAGTCGGCGCTCGATCCCGCGCCCACGCTGTCGCGCCGTCTCGGCAACCGCATCCTGCTGAAGCGCGAGGACCAGCAGCCGGTGTTCTCGTTCAAGCTGCGTGGCGCGTACAACAAGATGGCGCACCTGACCGCGGCCGCGCGCGCGCGCGGGGTCATCGCGGCGTCGGCCGGCAATCATGCGCAGGGCGTCGCGCTCGCCGCGCAGACGCTCGGCTGCAAGGCGACGATCGTGATGCCGGTGACCACACCGCAGATCAAGATCGCCGCGGTCGAGAGCCGCGGCGCCCGGGTCGTCCTGCGCGGCGACTCGTACAGCGACGCCTATGCCCACGCGCTCAAGCTGCAGAAGAAGCTGCGCGCCACGTTCGTGCACCCCTACGACGACCCCGACGTGATCGCGGGGCAGGGGACGATCGCCGTCGAGATCCTGCGCCAGTGCCAGGGGCCGATCGACGCGATCTTCGTCGCGGTCGGCGGCGGCGGCCTGATCGGAGGCATCGCCGCGTACGTGAAGCGCGTGCGGCCGGAGATCAAGGTGATCGGCGTGCAGCCGGTCGATTCCGACGCGATGACGCGCTCGCTCGCGGCGGGCCGGCGCGTGACGCTGCCCCATGTCGGGCTCTTCGCCGACGGCGTCGCGGTGAAGCAGGTCGGCGTCGAGACGTTCCGCATCGCGCGCGAGCTCGTCGACGAGATGGTCGTCGTCGACACCGACGCGATCTGCGCGGCGCTGAAGGACGTCTTCGAGGACACGCGCTCGATCCTCGAGCCCGCCGGCGCGCTGTCGATCGCGGGGATGAAGGCGTGGATCGAGCGGCACCGGACGAGCGGGCGCACGTACGTCGCGATCGCCTGCGGCGCCAACATGAATTTCGACCGGCTGCGCTTCGTCGCCGAGCGCGCCGAGCTGGGCGAGGCGCGCGAGGCGATCCTCGCGGTGACGATCCCCGAACATCCGGGAAGCTTCCGCGAGTTCTGCCGGCTGCTGGGCAAGCGTTCGGTCACCGAGTTCAACTACCGCTACGCCGATCCGCGCGTCGCCCACCTGTTCGTCGGGATCGAGGTCGCCAACCGGCGCGAGACCGAGCAGCTGCTCGCCGTGCTGAAGCGGCACCGGATCGAGGCGTACGACCTCTCCGACAACGAAATGGCCAAGCTGCACGTCCGCCATCTCGTCGGCGGCCACGCGCCGGCGGCCGAGCACGAGAGCATCTACCGGTTCGAGTTTCCCGAGCGGCCCGGCGCGTTGATGCGCTTCCTCAACAGCATGAGCCGCGGCTGGAACATCAGCATGTTCCACTACCGCAACCACGGCGCCGACTATGGCCGCGTGCTCGTGGGAATGCAGGTGCCGCCGTCGGACCGGCGCGCCTTTCGGGCGTTCCTGGACGAGCTCGGCTACGACTGGGTCGACGAAACCGCGAATCCGGCGTATCGGCTTTTCCTCGGGCGCTAGCGGGCGCCCGGACCGGGGCGCCCCCGAACCATCCGGGAAGGCCCGCGCCGCCGACCCTCGCGCCGCCACGACCGTTGCCGCGGCCGCGACGCCACCCCCGTCGCGCGGACGCCCTGACGAGGAGCGGCACGGCGCGACGCCCCTCGCGTCCCCTCGCAGCGGCGAACGGACGCAAGGCGTCCGTCATTGCCGCGCCACGGCAGGTTTCGCGGGAAAACTTGCTTTGCTGTTGCAAAAACGGGCGGATCATGCCGGCGAAGCCGATTCCGGCAAGGTTTATGCTCTAGTCAACGGACTTCGGTCATGGCAAACTTGCCCCGGGACGCGAGGCGCGCAATTGGCATGGCGCCGGCGCGGAGGGGCCCGAACGGGAGAATACGTTGGCGGAGCCGAATACACTGTCCGGCGTTAAGGTAATGGTGATCGACGATTCGAACACCATTCGCCGCAGCGCCGAGATCTTCCTGCTGCAGGCGGGCTGCACGGTCATCCTCGCCGAGGATGGCTTCGACGCGCTCGCGAAGATCACCGATCACCAGCCGGCGATCATCTTCGTCGACATCATGATGCCGCGCCTCGACGGGTACCAGACCTGCGCGCTCATCAAGAAGAATTCGACGTTCCACGGCACGCCTGTGGTGATGCTGTCGTCGAAGGACGGACTCTTCGACCGCGCGCGGGGGCGCATGGTCGGCTCGGATCAATATCTGACCAAGCCGTTCACCAAAGAAAGCCTGCTCAAGGCCGTGGCCGCGCACGTGAAGCGCGCGGCCGCCGCCTGAGATGCAAGGCGGCGTTGCCGGCGGGCGCGGGTCCGCCGCGGTGGAAGTGCGAAACAGGGCAGGAGCAATGGCAATCAAGAGAATTCTGATCGTCGATGATTCGCCGACCGAGAGGCATGTGCTGAACGACATGCTGTCCAAGGCCGGCTACGAGGTCGTCGCCAGCGACAACGGCGAGGACGCGATCCTGAAGGCGCGGCAGGTGCATCCCGACCTCATCCTGATGGACGTGGTCATGCCCGGACTGAACGGGTTCCAGGCGACGCGCGCGATCAGCCGCGATGCCGAGACGAGGACGATCCCGATCATCCTGTGCACGTCGAAGAGCCAGGAGACCGACAAGATCTGGGGCATGCGCCAGGGCGCGCGCGACTACGTCGTGAAGCCGATCAACAAGGACGAGCTGCTGGCGAAGATCGTCGCGCTCGGCTGATCGCCCACCCACGCGAACCGCCTCATGGCCCGTGCCGCCAAGCTGGATCTCCGGTCGTTCCAGAAGGAACTCGCCACCCGCCTCGCGAGCAAGACCGCGGCGCAGGTCGAATCCTCGCGGCTGGGGCTTGCCTGCGCCGGCGCGCAGTGGCTGATCCGGCTGGCCGACGCGGGCGAGGTGATCGCGATGCCGCCGGTCGCGACGGTGCCGCTCACGCAGGCGTGGTTCATCGGCATCGCGAACATCCGCGGCAACCTTTACAGCGTGATCGACTTCAGCGGGTTCCTCGGGCACGGCGCCAACCCCGCCGCGACCAGCCCGGGACAGGCCAGGCTTCTCCTCTTCGGCCCGCGCGTCGGCGATTTCAAGGCGGGGATCGTCGTCGAGCGCGTGCTGGGACTGCGCAGCATCGCCGAGCTCGCGCCGGCTTCGCCGCCGGGAGAGGCGCCGGCATGGTACGGACAGCGATGGATGGATGCCGACGGCGCCGTGTGGCAGGAGATCGACCTCGCGCGGCTCGCCCAGGACCCCAATTTCTTGCGCGTCGGACTCTAGCCTGATGTCGAGCGAAAACAACAACCCCGCCGCGCTGCGTACGCGAATGCAATCCCCGGAGGAAAAATGGCGCTCAACCTGAAGTTGCCGAAACTTTTCGGCGCCGGCAAGAACGCCGATCAGCCGCTGGACCTCGACATGCCGACGACGCAGGTGCGGGCCGGCACGTCCGCCTACGACCCGCTGGCGTCGGTCTCGATCATGGACCAGCTGCGCGCGGCGAAGAACGAAGTCGCCGTCCCGTGGCGGATTCCGCTCGTCGGGCACCTCCCGATCGTCCGGCAGTTCCAGGTGCTGGGCGGTCTCATGGTGCTGTTCCTGATCCTGGCCGCGCTGATGGTCGTGCTGGACGCGCGGGTGGCGTCGCAGGGCTCCGCGATGGCGTCGACGGCGACGGAAATGCAGATGCTCTCGCAGCGGCTCGCGCGCGGCACCGCACTGGCCGCGCAGGGACAGAACGCGTCCTTCGTCGCGGTGAAGGACAGCCGTGATCGATTCCGCAGCGACCTGGAGCCGCTGCTGACGGGCGGCACGATCAAGGGCGTGTCGCTCGACGCGGTGCAGGACGATGCGACGACGCGGCTGCTGCAGGCGATCAAGGACCGCTGGACCCGCGTCGACCAGAATGCCGGGCGCGTGCTCGAGAACCAGCAGGCGCTGACGTCGCTCGCGAAGGGCCTCGAGACCATCAATCAGGGCAACACGGCGATCCTCGAGCTCGCGCAGCAGGCGGCGCAGCAGATCGGCCAGGGCAACGGCAGCCTGCGCGAAGTCGAATACGCGAATCAGCTCGCCGTGCTCTCGCAGCGGATCGGCAAGAACGCCAATGCGCTCGCCTCGTCCGAGGAAATCGACCCGGAGGTCGCGTTCCTGCTCGGCAAGGACGCCGGCACGTTCCGCGACATCCTCAACGGGTTGCTGAAGGGCAGCGACGCGCTGCGGCTGCCGGGCGTGCGCAACGACGAGGCGCGCGCGACGCTCGTCGAGCTGCAGAAGCGCTTCGTCAATTACGACGCCGGCGTAAGCGCGATCCTGCAGAACATGAACCGGCTGGTGACGGCGAAGCAGGCCGCGCGCGCGGTGAACAGCGAGTCGGAGGCGCTGCTGAACGAGACGACGCAGCTTGCCGACCAGTTCGAAGGCGGCGGGCGAATCCGGACGCTCACGCTGTGGGCCGCCATCGTGTTCGCGGTGCTGGCGCTCGCAGCGCTGGTCCTGCTCGGCAAGGTGTTCCTCGACGACGCGCGCATCCGCGCGCTGGAGAGCGAGCAGGAGAACAAGCGCAACCAGGAGGCCATTCTCCGTTTGCTGAACGAGATGGGCAACCTCGCCGACGGCGACCTCACCGTGCAGGCGTCGGTGACCGAGGACGTGACCGGCGCGATCGCGGACTCCATCAATTTCACGATCGAGGAGCTGCGCACGCTGGTCAAGGGAATCAACTCGGCGACCGACCAGGTGGCCAAGGCGACGCAGGACGCACAGGCGATCTCGAACCGGCTCTACGAGGCGTCGCAGCGGCAGAACAAGGAGATTCAGCAGGCGTCGTCGTCGGTGCTGCAGATGGCGCAGTCGATCAGCGAGGTGTCGCAGAGCGCGGCGCAGTCGGCGCGCGTGGCGCAGCAGTCGCTGGCCGCCGCCGAGAAGGGCGCGCAGTCGGTGCAGAACCAGATCGCCGGCATGAACGAAATCCGGACGCAGATCCAGGACACGTCGAAGCGGATCAAGCGGCTGGGCGAATCCTCGCTCGAAATCGGCGAGATCGTCGAGCTGATCTCGGACATCACCGAGCAGACGAACGTGCTTGCGCTCAATGCGGCGATCCAGGCAGCGTCCGCGGGCGAGGCGGGTCGCGGCTTCACGGTGGTCGCCGAGGAGGTGCAGCGGCTCGCGGAACGTTCCGGCGAGGCGACGAAGCAGATCGAGGCGATCGTGAAGACGATTCAGGCCGACACGCAG
>Ga0209048_10006295_pt1 | contig 11132 bp, 4 predicted proteins | sample FrelakmetCRP12CR_FD_187146 | JGI IMG/M metagenome (GOLD analysis project Ga0209048, IMG submission 187146) | Freshwater lake sediment microbial communities from the University of Notre Dame, USA, for methane emissions studies - CRP12 CR (SPAdes)... | ecosystem: Environmental > Aquatic >... | reverse complement strand
GGATTAACTGATAATAAAGAGTCAGGGTGTCGGTAGCATCCTGGTCGTTAGCCGAGGCTTGCAACTTTATGGTGGAAGTACTTATCCAACCGCCATTAGGCACTAAAGCTAAAGTTGCTCCTTGATATTGTAAAGTAGAGGTAGCGTTTTGCGGAGCATAATCCGTAGCCGCAGACATCTGGGTAGAACTTGATTTATTTCCCACATTGTCGTAATCCCAGATATTAAAATAATAAATGACGCCAGGCGTGAGTCCGGTTATGGTAGTGGTGGTGGCGCCACCATAATCTATATAATTTAAATTAGAATCGATCTGCTGGATGCTAGATTCACTGACCGGAGAAGAGGTGGAATAGAAAATCTTATAGTTGCTGAAGCTGGCATCGGAGCCCTGGGAGCCGAAATTCAATTTGAGGGTAGAGCTGGTGCGCGAATTCAAAGTAAGCGGCCCCGCGGCAATAGGCGGAGTATTATCCACGATGATCATCTGCGTGGCCGTGGCTATATTCTGTGCCAGCGTCCCGTCCCAAAGCGATATCATCACGCAATAAGTGCTAGAAGCGGCGGGAATGTCCGTCTTGGACAGCCAGTGGAAAAATACATCGTCTGGCCCCAAGGAGGTCATAATGAAACCTGTAGTGGTACCGACCTGATAATAAGAGGAGTTGTCTACTTTGGGATCGCCTTCGGGATTATATGTGCCGTGTATATAGGCATAGGTGCTGGCATCAGCCGTATCAATAAAAGATTTCTGGTAAGAATACATAGAAGAAGAGGCGCAGGGATTGCCGTTATAAAGAGCATAAGCAGTCCTGGCCCGCAAAGTATCGTCGTTGTCCGGGTCCGAAGCCAAGATGGAAATATCTATGGCGCCAGAGCCGTTGGTTTCCTGGGCCAGAGAATTTATGAAAATTGTGGGCGGGTTAAAACTGCTATTAGTGGAAAACACTAATTCCGTGGTGCCGCTCGCTTTGTTTCCGGCCTGGTCATAAGCCCAGATGTTAAACACATACTGGGTGCCGGCGGAAAGCCCGGTAATGGTAGTGGTGGCGTGTCCGCTATAATTTATATAACCAAGGCTCGGGTCATCGCCGGAATCAAACTGGTTGTCCGCTTCGGTTACGCCTGAAGCGGCCTTTTTATAAAATATCTTATATTCCTTAAAATAGGTTTCCACGGTGGAAGAGCCGAAATTGACAGTAACGCTCACCGCCGTCTTGGTGTTCAAAGTAAGCGAACCGGGCTTGCTCGGTGATATGGTATCAACTTTAAAATTAGGAGGGGCTCCGAATAACACCCAGCCGGAACAGGCAGCGGATTTGTCGCAGGCCATAGCCTGCCATATATAGCCGGTAGAAGTAGAAATATTATCAGGCAGGCCGGTTATAGTGGTGGAACCGACAAAAGGCGTGGTGCGATAATCGCCGATGGTTGAAGACGCCCGCCAGATCTTGGAAGCGCAAGCATTGTAGGCTATGGTAGAAGTGCAGTAACTGCCTGGTTCAATCGTGGAGGTGGCAAAAGTGGAGGTGCTATAAATCAGTTGGAAATAAATTTTAAGTCCTTCGTTTATATTTACGTCAGTCGCGTTCGCGGATAATTTTACCGTGGAAGTGCCTATCCAGGCGCCGTTAGCGATGGCCGTGCTGGTACTCGTGAATTGCCCCAAAGAAGAAGGATTGTTAGGCGGGGTATTGGTCGGCGCGGTCACGAGATAAGGATAGCCGTCCGCATTATAAGTCAGAAGCGTGCCGTCCGATTTGGTCATGCGGAAACAATACTGCTGGCTGGAAGTGGCAAAATTATTATAAAGCACCCAGTCCCATTCGCCCTGGTCTCCCACGTTCAAACGGGTCAGATTGGAAACCGAAGGGTTGTCTTCTTCATAAGATTCAACCGCGGTTGAAGAAGCCAGAAGGATAGTGGAAGCGCTAGTGCCGTCGGTGACGCTCGGATTATCATAAGAACGCCAACTGGTGTTTTGCGTGGAAGTGCCCACATCTGTCCAATTGGTAGTAGTAGCACAGCTGGGGCCCCAGGCGAATTGGAGTTTGAACGCCTGGGAAGATGTGGCCAGATATCTTGCGCCGTCTGCGACATTCATCCTCAGCCTGATAATATCCGCCAGATTCACATTGCTCGTCTGGGTGTTTTCAACAGCCCGCGGCGAGGTCGGTATGGCAGAATCAAGGTTATTATACCAGCGCCAGTCATTCTCGGTAAAAGTCTGGGGTGGGGCATTGTTCTGATAAGTATAGGTCAGGATGCCGTTCATCTTGGCGCCGCTATTCCCGCCGCCGCCGCCGTCATTGGAATAACAAGCATTATATGCTTGTTTGTCGGTCGCTACCAGTACGCCAGAAATATCTTTATAAAATTCTCCGAAATTATTGCGGGCGTCAGGACGGATATTATAAGCATTCGTACATGTCGGATTGCCCGTGGATAAATTCGCATCTTGCATCCACCAGGCGTTAGTAACAACTCCACCGCTGTCTTGCTGTAAATAAGATGCTAACAAGTCTCCTCCTATGATATAATTCGTGCCTGTCAATTCCGGCAAGACCATCAGCGCCGTCGGCGTGGTCGTGCTCTGGGCATTGCCGGTTACTGCCGATTGTCCGCCGAATAGGCTTAGAGTGTCCAAATGGCCGTTTGACTCATCGGTGTAGGCATAAGTAATGACCAGCTCGGCAGAAAGTCCGCCGGAATTGTTTATGCTGTTCAAGGTGCCGAGATTTACCGTCTTGGAAGTAGAGGCATTTGCTAAAGCTAATTCGCTATAATCTGAGGAAGGAATAATGTGGTTAAACTTAAAATTGCTCTGCGCCAGGGTTGCGCCAGGGTTGTAATGATAAAAATACGATGAAGAAGAGGCATTATTCCCGGTCTTAGAGGTGATGGCGATGGTGTAATCGGTGGTAGATCCATTGCCAGGATCATTTCTGTTGCTATTTAAAATCCTGAACCAAGCTTTCTTGATGGTAACATTCCCCGAAGCCAAGCCGTTTTCCGGAAAATAAACATTAACTGATTTAGACCATTGAGCTACGGTTCTGCCATTATTCACTACCCCCATAGGGAACGTTACGGTTCTGGTTTTGGTTGCGGCGGATGTAGAAGCGATATAGGTTTCAAAATTCTCTCCCCCCAAGAGATAATAAGTAGCATTAACATCCGGACACAGAGGATGATATTCCAGCTGTTGGGCGCTATTTTCCGTGTAACCGGTTATGCCGGAAAAAATCATAGTCATAGTATTGCCCATGGTTCCGCCGATAGAAGCTTCATGCCTCCATACCGCGCTGTCACTATTAAAGGTCTGGATATTTGCGTCCGCATAAACGTCCGTGGTGTTATGCTGGTCATCCTGGTTATCTACGGCAAACCACTGTGAAAGCCGGTTAGCGCTGCCGGAAAATTCCGGGATGGCCATATTATAATTGAAAATTGGACAATTAAAGTCCTTCTGGCAATTATTCGCCTGTGCAACCAGCCTGGAACCGCTGTTATTCGTGTCAGTAGACTCCAGGGGATAGCTCACAGTATTGGTAAAAGAATCTGACACGTCTTTGTTATAAGCATAGGTCAGCACCAGATAGGCTTTTACTTCCGAAATTGAGTTTACCGAAGCTGCCTCGTGTACCATATAAGCAATTTGCCCGGTCAGGTTCTGGCTTCCCCCGTGATAATTTTGGATGACCGGATCATTGGTCACGTCTATCATCACCCGGGCCATATCGGAATATGTAGTTTCGTTATAAGCGATGCCGGTGGCATCATAATTAACTATCCCGGAAGTGGCTATGGGCGAGCAAGATCCGGAACAGGAATCAAAGGACAAGCTATAGGCGTCATAGGTGGCATTGCTTCCTACGTAAGCCGCGAAGTGTATTTCCAGGACAATATAGGCGTCGCGTATCTGCGCTTCTTTTTCCGCCAGTTGGAAACTAAAATTGGGCAAAGTGCTCGTGACATTGGAATACTGCCCGGTGAGGCCGTCAGCAGACGAATAATATCCGCCTAAAAATTTTACCGTATTGGCCCTGATCTCCGCCGAGGGCGTGGTCAGGGTGACGGGCGTGGAGCTGGCGGAATTCCCGGAAGTGTCATAAGCCCAGATGTTTACCGTATAAGTGGTATTGGGAGCAAGATTCCAGATTTTGGTATTACTCGCGCCATTATAATTGGCGTAGTTCAGATTAGAATCTACGAGCTCGGTGTCTGTTTCCGCGGGAGACGAAGTGCCGATCTTATAAAAAATCCGATACTTGGAAAAATGATTATCATAAGACGAAGAAGCGAAACTGAGATTTATGGTGGTGCCGGTAGTGGTGCCGGTGAGCGGCCCTGGCGTGGTGGGAGCGACATTGTCCAAAGTCACCAGAGTAGTGGTCGGGACATCCTGGTCATTCCTGCCATCATTCACCGTGAGCCTGACGCAATATACTCCGTCCGCCGCCGGGATGTCAGTTTTAGACCGCCAGTCAAAATTTACCGTATTGGCTCCGGAAGTGGTGATTATCCAGCCGGAGGTGGTGCCGAGCTGATAGGCGTTGGTGTTGTCCACCATAGGCTGTCCGTAAGTAGCTACTATGGTAGAGGTGGACGGGTTTAAAGTAGAGGCTAAAGGCACGGCAAAATTACAGCTGGAACCGGCCACGTATTCAATCTTGGCTCTTAAGTTTTCCTGGTCCAGATCATTAGCAGTTATGGAAACGTCCACATCGCCCGAGCCGTTCATCTTCTGGCCGATAGAATTGAAAACGCCGGTCGGAGAATTGTCGTTAAAGGAATAGGTATAAAGCAACTGGCCGTTCATCTTGGCGCCGGTGGTTCCGCTCCCGCCGCCGTCAGTGGAGTAGCAGGCGTTATAAGTTTGGTTGTTGGTGGTCACTAAAGCGGCAGTGACATTCTTGTAATATTCAATGAAAGAATTCACCCCATCAGCGTGGCCGTTGAAAATGTTGGAGCAAACAGGAGTGCCTGTAGAGAGATTTGTATCAAAGAGTGTGGTAGCACCACCGGGAACTCCGCCGCCGCTATCCGTTTCCAAGAAGCTCGGCAAGAGCGCTCCGCCCAAAATCTTTTTACTGCCGTAGTTTTCCGGCGTGACCATGATTGCTGTCGGCGTAGTAGTGCTCTTGGCGATGCTGGATGTCGCAGACTGTCCGCCGTAAAGATTGATTGAGGTGAGGTAGCCAGAACTTTCACTGGTATACGTATAAGTGATCATCAGTTCGGCGGCAGTTCCGCCTTGGTTCACGCCGTCGCTATTTTTGGTTTGAAGAGTAACAGTCTTAGACGTTGAAGCATTAGCTAAAGCCAATTCGGCATAATCGGAAGAGGGGATCACATGGATGATGTTGAATGACGGCTTGGGCATGGTGGCGCTAGAGTAATAAGTGTAAGCCTTTACCGTGGAGGAAGCATTCCCGCCGGTCTTAGATTGGACGTAGACAGTGTTGGTGGCATTGTTCAAATAATTATTGGAAATGATCCTGAACCACGCTTTTTTGATAGTTACTGTTCCGGTAGCAGTCTGGCCGTTTTCCGGAAAATAAACATTGACAGAAGCCGTGGAAGAGGCGGCGGTAGGTATGTTGCTTAGAACTCCGATGGGGAATGAAACAGTCCTGGTCTTAGTGGTTGCCGAAGAAGACGCGGTATAGGTTTCCGCCACCTCCCCGCCCAGGAGGAAATAACGCGAAGTCGCTGCCGAAGAAGAAGCGCGATAACCTATGGTCTGGCTGGTGTTTTCCAGATACCCGGGCACTCCGGAAAAATATTGGACCGGCATATTGCCCATATCGCCCGGGGCTACCGTGGCTTTCAAGAGGAAAGCTGAGCTGGTGGCATTGGCCCCTATCTTCATCGTTGCCCCCACATCATTGGTCAGGTTATTATAATTTTGGTCATACGTTTCAAACCACTGGGAAGTGCTGGCTGATCCGGAGGCAGTGTTATATTCTCCGATGTTCATATTGTAAGTGAACGTCGGACAATTGGTGCCGAAAATACAATTAGTAGAAGTAGCTGCTTGGCGGGAACCGGTATCGCCAGAAGCTGTAGATTCCAAAGGATAAAAAACCGTATTGGTTATTGATGGCGAAGTACGATCATAAGCATAAGTGACCACCAGCTTAGCCTTGGCGTTGGCAATAGAATTAGGGATAGATGCACCGTAATTTATACGGTAACCCACTTGGGCGTTGAGAGCTCCGCCGCCGGTATACGCCGCCAGCTGCGCTTCATTAGTAACATTAAAAAGCAGCCTGACGTGATTGACAGCGCCACTAGTACTAGTATAAGCCAATACGGTGCTATCAGTAGTGGAAGCGGTTGAGGTACCGGTAAAAGCATTGGCTGTACAAGGAGCATTGCAGGTGTCAAAAGCCAAAGTATAGCCAGTATAAGGACTGGCATCATGGGCATAAGCTTCAAACTCGGATTCAAAAACTATGTAGGCGTTCTTGATGGTCACTCCAGTTTCTGCTAACCGGAAATTGAAGGCATTAAAAGTATAATTTGTGTTAACAGCTTCTCCGGCAGCGGAAGTTCCGTTATAAATTCCAGCCAGATATTCTACCGTGCGGGCGCGATTATCCACCGCGTCCGAAGCTATCTGCCAGTTGCGTATTTCCACAAAACCGCCCACTTGCGCCGGACCCAGAAGGAAAAATTCCGGGGAAATATCCGGGGCGTCAAAAGAATACGAAATTTCCACCAGATCGCCTTTCTTGATATCCAGCCCGTGCCAGACCAGAAGCTGGTCAGAAGTATTTGATGTTTGGGTGCCAAAAGTAGCATTAACCGGATAAAAATCTTCACTGTCCGTTGGTTTGATTTCCGCTTTAGCGCCATAGATCTTAAAATTTATCGGAGCGTAATCCGTTATATCGCCAGTATAATCCTGATTGGCTTTGATGAGCATTTTCATCTGATAATCAGCCTTGGGGGAAATCCTGGTCGGTCCGATCCTTTCTATATCAAACGGAACAGCGTTGCGCACTTCAAATTGATCAGTGATTTCATGTATGCCATTGGCCGTTTCCGCTGTCAGCTTTATCCTGTATGTTCCCACGCCGGCCAATCCGTAATGGGCGTAATAATCCGGGACCTTGATGACATTATCCGGTCCGCAGGATGGATCTCTTATGATCAGGCCGTTATCGGTATTAAGATATGCCACACCTCCGTCCGGCGCGGTAATCTCCAGATTCATCTTGGCGTTGCATACCGTATGCCCGGCATCGTCTACCACGCCCATCTGTAGATAAGCGGTCTCGGCAGGTGCGTATATAGACTTACTCAGGTTCAAAGCCAGCACGCCCCAAGAAAAATCCTGGTCAAAAGACACGCTCTGTCCTGCGGTCAGAGTATCATCGTTAACGGTTATCTCCACCCGTTGCTTGCCCGGCCTGAAAGCGCGGGGCATCTTGGGCAGGCTCACGGAAAAGTCGCCATTGCCCAGATAATTGACGATAGGACCAGCGCCGTTTTCCTCGCCGATTATTTTAGCGTCTATCTTCATATTCTGGTATTGGTCATAAAAAACGCTGAGTAGTTTGGAACTGATCTTGCCTAAGAGGCTTTGTTTTTTTGCAATATTAAATCTAAGCAGAGGGTTTTCGTCAAACTTGAAATCTGTTTTATCGGAAGTCAGGTTGAAATCAAAATCTTTGGCCGTGATCCTATTGGCATCGGAAACATCTTCTTCCACTCCTTTGACCTTGCCCGGGTCCTCGGTCAGATCCTTGGTGTTCACTTCCAGCCAGATGGCATCCAGATAAGCTTTTATCTGATTATTCTTGGCGGCGTCAAAATTGTCGCTTAAGTAGCTCACCTTGATTTTCAGTTTGGAAATATCATCCCAATTTTCAAAAATCGGCAAAGCAAAAAGGAAATACCCGCCGTTAGTGGCATTGGATATTTCCTTATTGATGTCCACGGTTCCGGAATTAACCCAATCCGTATCATTAATAGAATATTCTATATTTAGCCTGTCTCCCGGTACTAAGCTTTTGGCCGCGAGTGACAGGCGCAACTGAATATTATCTATGGCGCTATTTTTAGTTTCTAGCGAGGGGACGCTAAAATTTTCAAATACGATGCTTTGTTTTATCTTGGGCTGGGTGGCCGCTTCGTCCGCCCGGGCTTGCCCGAAATGAAGCATTGAGGCCAGCATTTTTTCAACGCCTTTTTTTGCAAGGTCTAACCTATGTAAAAATGAAGTAGGCGCAGAGCCATTATCAGACGATGGGGTGTTTGCCGGAGGATTGCTGTCTGTTGGCTGTGTAATCGCCGGAGGGTTATTATCCGTGTTAACAGGCGCTGGAGCCGTTTCCGGAGCAGGCGCGACATCTGGTCTCGTTTCAGTTTGCGGAGCAGGTGGAGTTTTTACCGAATTTTCCGGAGCTGGCGGATTAACATCAACAGGAGCAGTAGTAGAGTTATTCTGGCTTTCCACGCTCGGAACTATTGTGCCTCCTCCGCCTCCGCTGGGCGATACCGGAATTAACCCTTGAGTTCCAGAAGCAACCTCTAGCGACGACGGCGCTATATTTTCGGTTGAGGAAGAGGTTGTTGTGGTTGAGGTCGCCTCATTTCCGAAAATTATGGATGCGGAATTCAGCTTATTGAACTCGGAATAATCCGCTTGCGGAGACAAATCCTGTAAAAAAGCATTATTGATTCCTTGCCACTTCGGCACTGTGTCATCCTGGCTCACGGAGAAGCTTCCCGGAAAAATATTTATCTGATCGCTTGCCGCTCGGGCAAAAATAAAATGGCCGCCGACGTAAACGACAAAGGCCATCATGATGATAACTAAAAAACCGAACCTGAATGATTTTCTATCAAAAAATTTTCTAAATAATCTAGGCATGGGGTACTGTGATTATTTAAAACCCAAAAATCTTTTATTAAATTATTTTTCTAACCTTAGCCAACCAGAAAATATTTTCTGGCTCTAATATTTTGGCTAATTTTAAAACAAAACTCGCTGTGGAAAAACCCACATTTCTGAGGTTATTATAACATTTTTTTAAGGTGCGGGGCAAGTGGATAATTTACAAAAAAACAAGTCCGGCGACCTGTATTTTTTATCAATTTAATTTTAATAAATTTATCCGAACTTCCTGATATAAAACCTGTCATATCCGATGAGCTTGTCGGAAAAACTAAGTTCATTCTTATCCGTCCATTCTTCGCGCTCTTGGCATAATTCCAAAAACTTATTTAATTTTTCTTCCCCCCCTTCCGCTTCAATATGCAGAGTGCCGGTCGGCAATCGTTTTATATAGCCGGCAACGCCCAGTTTTCTCGCCGCATCCTCTGCAAATCGCATCACGGCCAGACCCTTAAGCCCTCCGTAAAAATTTATTTCCAGATGTTTTTTTCCACCCGAGGCGGAGATATTTTTATTCATGCTTCAATAAATATTTAGTTATCTTTTTATAGCTTGCAGTCCTTTTTCAGCCATTTCCCGGGCAAAGCCGTCCAGGCCGATTTCTTTGATACGGTTGATGCCTGCTTTCCGGTCTGAACGCAAAATAAAGCCGATGGCTTTAGAAAAAAAGTTATTGAACTTTTTACAGGCCATTATATCCGTGAATTCTCTGCAGTCGGCACAGCTGGAATAATTATTAGCCAGATTGCAGGCGCGCACCGAGCACCAGGTCGCTTTTTCATTTTTGGCGCATCCTGGACATTTATCTGCCAAGAATTTCTTGCAAGCTCCGCAATAAAGCCCGCAAAAAGCGACCGACTTAGGATCATTGATGATTTGTTTCATAAGTTTGGATTAATATTTTAATTTTCTGATCAGTTTCTTGTATTCCGGAACCGCAATCGCCACCAGGTCCCAGAACTTTTTGGAGTGGTTGAATTCTTTAAGATGGCAGAGCTCGTGCACCACTATGTAATCCGCCAATTCCGGCAGCAAAAAAATCGTCTTATAGTTAAAACTCAGATTCCCCCGGCGCGAACAGCTGCCCCAGCGGGTCTTCTGTCTTCTTATGGTTATCTTGTCATATTTTAATTTATAAATGGCATTAAAATATTTAAGTCTTTCTTGAATGATTAGTAGCGCCGCTTTTTTATTTTTAAGATACTCATCCTTGGTGCCGGTGCGTAGATCAACAGCCGGCTTGGGCCGAGAGAGAAAATAATCCAGACGGCTAAAAATCCAGGCGGATTTTTCCCGAATGAAATGTAGGGCCGTATTTTCATTTGCCCAGTGAGGCAAGGTGACTACCACGCTGGCGTCGCAATGGACAGCCAGCCGTACGTTGTGAGCCCGCCGGCTCCTCTTCAACTTGAATCTTAATTCTTTATTGTTTATAAGAATCTTCTTTTCCATTTTTTTATTATAGCACAAATAATAAAAACCGCTCCGGTGTTTGCCGGAGCGGTTTTATGGGGGGGGGATTACCTCTACAACCCTTAGGCCGTATTTTTCATCTTGCCCATTCCGAAAATCATATAGATCGCGGACAATCCGACCAGAATGTAGATAATCCTGGATAAGACCGACATGACGCCGAAAATGGCATCTACTAGATTAAAGCTGAAAATTCCGACCAAGCCCCAATTAAGCCCTCCGATGATTACGAGGACGAAAGCGGCCCAGTCAATAGCGTTCATTTTCATATGTTTAGAGAGATGGCCGTAAAATTGCCCTTAAAAAGCAAAAACGGCCATTCAAATTAATTTAATATTAGATGATTTTATGATAATATCTAAAAATTAAAAAATCATTAAGAAAATAGCAGATAAAAAAACCTGCCTAAGCGGCAGGTTTTTTTGTTTAAAAATTTATCTTAAAAAATAATAAACACAGCCAGCAATCCCATGAGCCCCAGCGTGGAAAATATGATATGCGGATGTTGTCTCCTGATCTCTATGAATATATTCAATAATAGAGAAATGATCAAAAATATCAGAAGACCCTTGAAATAAAAGGAGCTGACGTTAAAAAGCCCGGCCATAGCTTTTGACTGATGGGCTTTAAAAAATAAATATTGGTCCAGAAGCTGGATTTTATTGGGCACCAGATTTTCTATGCGGATGTCGGTCTTTCCCGCATTGCCGTAATAATCCACCATGGAAAGTACCGGGAGGACTATCGG
>Ga0209048_10006294_pt1 | contig 11132 bp, 11 predicted proteins | sample FrelakmetCRP12CR_FD_187146 | JGI IMG/M metagenome (GOLD analysis project Ga0209048, IMG submission 187146) | Freshwater lake sediment microbial communities from the University of Notre Dame, USA, for methane emissions studies - CRP12 CR (SPAdes)... | ecosystem: Environmental > Aquatic >... | reverse complement strand
CGAGATCGCGCAGCGCATGGCCAATCATGAATCGGCGCGCACCACCGGGCTGTATGACCGGCGCGACGATCAGGTGTCGCTGGATGAGGTGGAGCGGATATTGATTTAGGCGGGCAAGCCTCCCCTGCAAATCTGGCAGCCGCGTGCCGGCAGGCCGAGATCTCATGCTTATCACTCTCAAGCACGATCGAAGCGCCGCAGTGGCGCGAGCGACGATTGATTCAGCCTGCGCCTGAACGAATTCGCTTTGGGAGCGTTGAATGGGCTCCATGCCCTCGGCCGCCGGCGCGGACTTCCGCGCGCTGCAGGCGCCCGATCGTCTCGAAGAAAGTAGCTATCAGCTCGGAGTGGAGAGTCTTAAAGTGTGTGCGGGAAGCCGCCGTAATATACAACTTGCCGCGACCCTCTTCGCGCACCCACTGCTTGCCGATGAGCCAGCTAATTTTCCGCCGAACCGTTTCCCGCGGAATGCCGGTCGATGAACTGACCGACATCGCGTTACACGGCCTCATATTCGACAGATGGGCGCCTCGGGCGACCAATTCCTCCAGAGATTCCGTCGAGTGGAGCACGATCTCATCATAGAACCAGCGGAGGTTGTATTGGCCGATCGTGCCCAGGACGATGGCTCGGTCGAAGTCACCATCAAACGCTTGGTTGACCCGAACAAGGTGTTCGACCATGAAGCGGTTTACAAGATACGAGCACTCCGCTGGGTGCTCGCGAACGAACTTCCGGTCGAGCATATTCGACTGCCACCGACGATCGGCTCACGATTAATGAAAGACGCCCTTCTTAGTCTAGTATTTGCTGAAGTACCTCTTTCGGTCAACCCGGAACGATTTCAATGTCTTGCGCGCGCCGGAGGCTTCCATAGGCGCCAAAATTCGGCCCCACCATTGACTGGCCGATCCCATAGCAGCCCGAGTCCCTTGGGCTGTTTCGTCTGCACACGGGGTCTACGTGATACCCCTATCGGGGGCGGATGGTGCAAGCCGTCCTTCCCCCCCTTGGCCACGCAAGACCGAGTTCCTCGGGTCGGGACTCTGCGGTCCGCAACCGCTCCGACCAGATGGCGGGCCTTGAACCGCTCAGTCACCCTTACCGCAATTCCGTACCGCGACCCGCACGCTTGCAGAACGCGCGCACGGCCTCGGCGAAGAATCTGCAGTGCGCTGCGACCTTCCCCGTGGCTGCGAACAACCTTGGGCGATGTTACGCATCGGTTATCCGCTGCCATACCTTCTACGGAGATGACCGCGGCCGGTTCGACTCTCGCGCTTCAGGCCGACTCTCGAGCGCCCCCAATGGGCAGTCCATGCCAGAACCCGCGCCCCAGAATTGCGAGCATTGCTCAAACGACGGCCAGTTCGGCCGAGTGTTGGAGAAGACCAATTGCTGACCGCGCAAACCGGACTTCTGCCCTGCTCACATGCATCGTGCTTAGTGGCAGCAGTGCGAGCGCCTCCGCGCAACCGGCCGAGTCGGACGCGATACGCGGTGCAAAGCTATTTGACGCTACCTGCGCAAGCTGTCACGAGAGCGCCGCGTTGAGGGGCGATGCAGGCGCGGCGTTCGGCACCAAGACACAGCAAATGGCGGGCGGCAAAGCGAAGCATCGTCCCAAGCTGAAATTGAGCGCAGAAGACGCCACGAGCATGGCAGCCTTCCTCGCGACCCAGAAGTAGTTCGCCGGTCGGAACACGCCGTTGAATGCGACTATTGCACGGATCCGTGTACCCATGGATACCCGTTGCGCGCGAGCGCGAAACCGCGCTCGAAAAGCTCTCGCATGTACGCAGGGTCGAACATCTCTGAAGGATGCGTCGAAAAGTCGGATGGTACGCGCGCCAGATTGAAGCCCAAGCCGCTGTGCTCGGCTGCGATATAGATCTTTGCCAAGTCACCGATGCCCTGAGTGCGGATCAGTGACGAAATCGTGCGGCTGACGATCGGGCCCAGCCGTGGCTCAACCGCCTCCCATTGCTCGACGAGCCTTGAGTTCCGGATGATGTAGATCTGCGGCGGGCCCTGCACATGCAGGTGCTCAGCGACCTGGCTCCAGTCGAGGCCTTCCGGTCCGAGGAACACCTGCGACGTGACACCGCCATCGACATGCATCTCATCGTAGTGCCTCCCGTTTGCCTGCACGTCGAGCAAAACCGGCGGGAACGCCCCGGGGATCGACGCGGACGCCAGAACGATGTCCCGAATCGTCTGCGCCGCACCCGGTGCGCCGCTTGCCGCGATCCTCGTGAGATCCCAGATGACTCCTCGTGCCGAATCGAGGTTGGTCGTGCCGATCAGCAGCGATCGACCACGACGTCCCTCGGCTGCAATTGCCGCGACCTCCGCATCGCCGATGTACCGCTGAAGCAGCTTGCGCAATGGCGCGGTATCGAACGCTGAATCGCCAGTCAGCAATTGCATGATCGGTCGAGGCGTCACGAGATCCTTCGTTGCCAGTCTCGTATACAGCTCGCGAAGTCGCGAGTCATATGCCGCGCCGAGGAACGCGAACGGTGCGATCAGTGCACCCGTGCTGATGCCCGTGACAATCTGAAATTCCGGTCGCGTGCCGTTCGCACTCCACCCGACCAGCAGACCCGCGCCGAAAGCGCCGTCACCACCGCCCCCGGAGAGCAACAGGTACGCGTGGGGCCGGTCCATGATGCCGCTGAACCGATCACGGAGTCCCTCTTCGGAGAGACGCAGCCAGTCGTTGAAGGACGCTGGTGGCCGATCCGCCCAGTAGCGCGCGTCCTCAATACCCGCGACCGTCGCGACGGCCGCCAAGTCGGGCGGCAGTGGGCGCCGAGCGGGCGGCGCTGCTGCGCACCCCGCCAATATGAGCGCAACCATCACGCCGACTAGCGGCGCCTGCGCCTTGCGCCACCACCTGGCCGCGCTTCGACTTGTACCGCTTGCGCTCAGAACTCCAGAATGCGGCGACCCTGCAGCGATCGACATTACCTGCCAGCCTGCGAGGCAAAGTAGTCCGCGATCGCGCGATTTTCGGCGTCGGGCGCTTTGCGGTGCTTCTGCAAGAACTCAAAGAGTGCCGGGGCGCGCGAGTTACCTGGCTCTGCGGACTGCCACTCCGAAACATCGCTTGGCTCGTGACACTTGGCGCATCGCTTTTCGAACGCTGCCAGGCCCGACCCATCTGACCGCGCGGCCGAACCGGTCGAGGCCAACGTCCCGTCCGGTGCTTGCGTGCCGTCGGCCGGCGCTGCCGCAAGCGCCGGCGGCCCCAGCGTCGCGGCGGCCGCCTCGTACTGTCGCTCCTTGAAATTCGCGCCCCACGCGAACGCAGCGGCGGCCGCGATGAGCAGGAACGTTACCGCCCAGGCCATTCGAATGATAATCGTGTGCTGCATGTGACCTTCTCCTCAGACGACGTCGAATCGTTCACTGTGAATCCGCGCACGCGGCACATCCACTGTCGCAAGGTGCTCCTCGACGGCATCCATCATCCGAGTCGGGCCACACATGAAATACTGATAGCGGCGAAACTGTGCAGGAAGATGGCGCCGAATGAGCTCAGGCGTCATGAAGCCGCGCTCGCCGGTCCACGCGTCGTCCGGCTGCTCCAACACGTAGACGACTTGCAGGCTCATCTCCTTCTGAAGCCGATCGAGTTCCGCAGCATAAATGACTGCCCGGCTGTCGCGGGCGGCGTAGAACAGAATCACAGGCCGCACATCACCGCGGTCGCGCATCGTCAATATCATTGACCGCAGTGGTGTGATTCCGATGCCGCCGCCGATCAGTACGAACCCCTGACCTGGCTCGCGGTCCGACGAGAAGCCTCCGAACGGTCCGTTCAGGTACATCGTGGAGCCCGGCGCCACGGCCGGTACGCGGCGGCCGGACCAGTCCCCAAGGTTGCGAATCGAGAACTCGACGCGACGTTCGGGCCCTAGTTCCGCGGAGGAGGCAATCGAGATTGGGTGGTGCTCGGTCGCAACCGGATGGCCCGTTGAGAGCCACGCGAACTGCCCTGGATGGAACTCAAAACCAGCGTGCGCGATCGGCTCCAGCACCAGAGTACGAACGCCCGCACCTTCCTCACGATTATCGACGACCCGCCAAGGGCGCGACGTCATCTTGAAATACTCCCAGAAGCGATAACGGACCATCGGGATCAGAAGTCCGACGAAATAGGCAATGAGCAGTCCGTGAACGATGCGGTTCGACGTATAGCCGTTCACCGCGAGGATATGCGCCAGGCCGACCGCTCCGATCGTCAGAGCCAACACGTAGTGGAGGAGCATCCACCAGCCGTATGGGATCTTCAGTCGCTTTCGGTACAGCGAGGTCACTCCAAGCAAGACCACCGCCCAAAATGTCCAGGCGCCGTAGCGCACCATGAGCGGCCCGACAAATGGGTTGAACTGCCGGATGTTGCCGGGTGAAACCAACACCGGGTGTGCGACCACCAGTACGAGCGCTGCGATGCCCATGTACTTGTGGAAGAACATCAGGACATCGTTGCCGTAGAGTTGCGAGATCGTACGCAGCCGGCCGACGAGAACGAACTCGGAGGTCATCAGAGGATATGCGATGAATCCCAGGGCGACGCCCATTTCGAGATGGAACGGCCTGACGATGTTGATTGGGTCCACGAGCAACGCGACCCCGAGCGGAAGCAGTATCGCCAGCAGATAGAACGTAAACCAGAAGATCGCACTGAACATCGGGCCCATGTTCCGTCCCTCGAGGTGTGCCGCAGCAAGGCGGGCAGATTATCTGCGCCAACGGCGCGATTGCGTTGCTTCCGAACGGACGGTACTGCCCAAATCGGGCACTCGCGCCGGCTTTGCTTCCGACATGAGCAATTGCCGGTGCTAGATTGACAACGCAACGGTGCTTGGCACGAGCGACCGAGGGAGCACGGTTTGTGGAGAGAGCTGAGGTTACGCGCCGGGTAAACCGCTTTGCTCTTCAGGATGCGGCGTCAAGCCTCCTAGTGAATGCCGTGCTGAACGGGCTGGCGTACCGTGCCGTCGCCGCCGTTCCAATGACGGTCGACAGCATTTCTTCACGGGAACCAACGCTGTTCAGTCGCTCAATCCCGGGAGCGCTGCTGCTATGTGCGCTGCTCGGCAGCGTCACTTGGTTCAAATTCAGGAAGCGCGGCCGAACGCTGGCGGGGGTTGATCACGCGCTGCTTGACCGCCCCTACTTCTTCGTGGGCCTCCGCATCGTCGCGTTTTACACCGTATTCGTGTTTGGATCGATCGTCACGATCGGCATTCTGTTGCAAGCGTGGGCCGGAACGCTGATGGTGTCGAGCGTCGCCGCAGTTGCGATAGCCACCGCCATTGCGGCGCTGTCGGCGTGGTTTATCACGGCATCGACGATGCGCGCACAGCTTCGCGCAAGCTGATGCGTCTTCGGATTTTTCTCGGAGGAACTGCAGATGGGAAAGCTTGATGGAACGGTCGCAATTGTTACCGGGGCGGCAGGTGGAATTGGTCGCGGCATTGTCGCTGCGCTGCTACGTCAGGGTGCAAGAGTCGTCGCCACCGACCTCCGGCAGGAATCGCTCGATGCGGCGGTCGCGGAGCTCGGCGCGGGAGAAGCGCTCTTCGCCGTGCCGGCAGACATCGCGAATCGAGACGACGTGCATCGGGTCGTAGCGGCGACGATCGGCCGGTTCGGCCGCCTGGACGGCCTCGTCAATAATGCGTCGGCGTCGAGGAACAAGCTGCTGGTCGAATGTACGGACGATGATATGGCTCTGGCGTTGAATACGAGCGTCTGGGCGACGTTCTATTTCATGCAGGAGTGCTATCCCCATTTGAAGGTTCGGGGCGGGTCGATCGTGAACTTCGGCTCCGGGGCGGCAATCAGCGGCCAGCCCAAGAACGGAACGTACGCGGCCGGCAAGGAGGCTGTGCGTGGCCTGACCCGCACCGCTGTTCGCGAATGGGGGCCGGACAAGATCCGCATCAATGTCGTTCTGCCGTTCGCCGCGTCGCCGGCAATGCTCCAGTGGGCGAAGGATTTCCCGGACCTGTACAAGAACTCGCTGGCCAGTCTCGCGCTCGGCTATGCCGGCGATCCCGAGGACGACATCGCTCCAGTCGTGGCGTGGCTCCTCAGCGACGAATCCCGATATGTAACGGGTCAGACGATCGCTGTTGACGGCGGCCAGATCGTCAGGCCGTGAGCGCCGAGGCGCGAGGCCCGCTGTGCGCAACGACAAAGGCGAGTTGGCTCGTTCCTCGGCTCCTTGCCGCGGTTCTGGCGAGTTCGGTCCCTTCCCTTTCGCAGGCGCAGCAGCAGCAGGGCACCGGCTGGCAGGATAGCGGCTCACGCATCGACTCGGTGCAGGTGCATATTCGCGGCCTTGAGCAGGATCCCCAGGGCGAGGCGAGACTTGCCGATCAGGTCCGCCGCACTCTGTCGCTCTTTCCGCAGGGGGGTTTCGACCGTTTCTTCGCCAACGCCAACATGGAGAAGGTCAGGCGCCTCGCTGGGGTTGCGAGCGCGAGCTACAGCGTCGCGCCCGGCATTGCGGGCGGGCTTGAGATAACCGTCGACGTAACAGCCACGTCGGAAGCCGCTGCGGCCCCCGAAACCGCCCGCGCAGCGCCAAGTCGGCCGACGACGCCACCCTTTCCGACCCTCTATTCGCGCGACGGCACGTACGTGAAGCTTGGGATCTCAGGCGCCGTCAATTTCAACGCCAATGACCATGCGTGGTACGGTCATGCTGACGAGTTGCTGGCCGGCAATCCTTTGGTCCACGGCGCTCCGGGCCCTGGTGTCTTTGCTGAGCGCAGCGCATTCGTCGAATTGGGGCTATACGGGATCACGCCGATCACGCAGTCTCTATACGGCTATGCCGGCCTGAGTTACCTGACCAGTGCCTCGAGCGGCCAGGATATGTTTGAGAATCGTGACCGTGCTTACGGCGCCGTGGAGGACGCCTATGGGGGCCTGATCGGCGGCTTCACGACGGATCGTGGAGACAGGCTCGTTTGGAACGTCACCGGAGGCCGCAAGAAATTTTCGATCGGCGATGGCTTTTTGATCGGCGCAACGTCCGGAAATGGCGGCGAGCGCGCGATGATCAACTACTCACCGCGCTGGGCCGCCGACCAGTTACTGCTCGGTGAGGTCCGCTTCAACATTGCGAAGCTCCAGGTCTTCAGTGTCGACCCGGACGAAATGCCGGAAGTCGACAGTCATACGCGTGTCGTCGGGGCGAACCTGGAGATACAGTGGACGCCGCGGTTGCTTGTCGCCGCCACGTACTTGCACGTACCTGAGTCAAACTTCAGCTACTTCCTCCCTGACTTTTCGCAGCGCCCCCGCGAGGGCCTGCGCGTCTACGACGCGCGGTTCAATTGGTTGCCGCCTCCAGGGCGATCCGGTCCGGTGGTGCGTGGCGAATTCGCGCAGCAAACCAATGCCAATTTCCCGATGCTCGCTACGGGAGGTTGGGCCGAAATCGGTTGGGCTTTCGCGCCAGCACGATGGTCCCCGCGCGTGACATACCGCTATGGCTATCTCTCGGGCGACGATCCGCGGACGACGCGATATGAGCGCTGGGATCCGCTGCTGATGGGCACCAGTCCGTGGGACTGGGTACAGGGCATGAACCATGGAAAGGTTTTTGGCAACTCGAACCGCATCTCTCATCGCCTTCAACTCGAAGTGCGGCCGCGGCCTGACGTGCAGCTGATTTCCCAGTACTGGCAATTTCGGGCCGACGAATTCAACAACACCGGCGGGATCGGGCCGCTTACCACGCTTTCTTCCAAGGATCTCGGGAGCGAATTCAACGTGATGGCGCGGTGGTTCGTTTCGAGCAACCTCATGTTCCAGGCCCAGGTGGCATTCACGCAGCCTGGCGCGGCACTTAACACCGCGCTCGGTGACACACAGGCCCCGTGGACGTTCTTCAATACCTTCGTGCGCGTCAGCTTCTAGCGGATCTCTGCGACGGGCACGGTACTGCGTGCCCCGTCGCGTAGTGCCGCATTCGTGGGCGACACGATTTCAACGCCGGCGTCGGCGTCGCCTCTGGCGCCCTGCCGCACCGCTTCGTTGGGCTTCAGGCGATTGGCGGCTCATTGAAACCCGCCGATGAACAGATTGACCACGCGAGACAGTGGCATCTGTACGACAAGCGCCGGCAGCATCGGTAGTGTTGCGACGGCGAGCAGTTGCGTCACAGCGCTACGTGAGACGAGCAACGGGCGAATTTCGGTGGCGCGATCGAGAACCGAGTTCAGTGCATTCAGCGTCGAGACACCTTCGTACTTTTCGGCCGATGTGGACTCAGCGCTCGTAGGCCGCGACGTCCAGTAATCCCGATGTGCTCGCGCCGCCACAGCGCTGGCGTCGAGGAGAGCTTGGTCGCGAAGGCTGTTAAGGACGCCCCAGACAATCAGCAAGGGTCCGACGGTTACAATCAGAACGACTAGCAACCAGACGCCGACGTCGGTGGCGATCCGATCCAGACCGGCGCCATCGTGCAGCGCAGCATTCAGCAGTTTGGCGCCCACGGTGGCGCCAGCGCCTAGCGTCAGACCGTCGAACAACGACGGGTAGGCGCGCAGGAAGCCAAGTCCACCCGCACGATCTGGATGCGTCGGCACCAGCTGCAGCGGCAGGCGCGCCAGCTTGCCCAGCAACAGCGCCCAGCAGACCGACCGAAACAGCCAGCGGAACATGAGAAAGACAAGGGCAGTCCCCACCCCGATCTGCAGCCAGAGCGCCTCCCAGCTGAGCGCGCCTCCGGAGTCCGCAGCGACTCGGATCCCGGCATTCACACGATCATCCTGCGAAGCGAGCGTGAACTTCACGCACAGGCTCGCCGCGCCGACGAGCATCGCAGCTTCGACGATGGCCGAACCTGAGCGCCAAGCCGCCGTGCGAGCAGCGTGCCGATAGGCACGTTCGGCCTCGCCCGTGACAAGTCCTCCCAGGATGGGGTATCCGATCAGTGCGCGAAGCCGGGCATCGGTGAAGCGCTCGGCCCCGATCAATACAGGCAGCGCGACGAGGGCATGCGCGGCTGGATTGACGTCCACCAAGTATTTCAGCAGGTTGGGGACACTTCCCAGGACAGGCTGCAGGACTGCCAGCACTGCGCCGAGAAGCCAAGCGCCGAAGCCGACGAGCATCGCCACCTGCACGCTCGGATAACCGTCCTCGGACAGCATGCCGATCCGCCGCATCAATCCGTGGAACGGACCACAGGACAGCAGCGGTGGGAGTTCCGATTGGGTCACTTCGCCACCTTGACGCGGCCTGCATGGCTATACATTCGGTGAGCATACTGGCCGCGCAATGCTTGCGCCGATGCTCGTTCCCAAATTGGGCGCTCGGAAACCACTCGCGAGGAGCGCGGCGGCGGCGCACGCTGCTACAGCATCGCCGTCACGTGCATCGGCGGACAAAGCGGTGGCTGGCGGCATCGGCAGAAGCCGAACCAGCCATGCCACGCAAAGTCCAGGTCGGCACATCAATCGAGCTGCACAACTCCGTCGCACACAATCCGGAAGCAATGGCACAGACGAGCCCCGTGCGCTGAACCGATCGAGGTTCCGCCGGCGACCGGGCTCCGACCTGCAATGCCCATGCCCGAATTGGGCAGTCGCGTCCGCTGACAAGCCGTTGGCAATTGCATACTGCTGCACAGGGTGTCGTTGTGATGGCCTGCGCTCGGGTACCAACCAACGGATGCGCTTCCGACAGTCGTCGGTCTTAACGACAGGCGAGGAAGAAGCCTTCTCTATGCCCATACGCGACTAATCTCGCTGAGGTCGTCGAATATGCTGCAGAGTGCGTGGAGCTGGGTCTTGATGCGCGTCACGCCTCGGTGCGCCGCGCCGGTACGGCTTGCGGTCCCACTGCGTGTCAGAGATGGCCGCCGTGTTGAAGCGGGTACGCATCGCGGACTACGGCTTGCCATTCGCACGAGCGATGTGCCGGTGCGCGCGAACGATGCCTTGGTTCGAGGCTGGTTACGGACCTCGCTTTTGCAGTTCAGTTGCGCGCTCGCGGCTGCGTCGGCACACGCCGAGGCTCCGACGGACCCGTCGCAATGCATCCGAGAGGCGCAGAAGATCAGCGGGTACCACGCCCAAGAACGCAAGAGTGCGCTCGGCTGGGCCGTCAAGGGTGGGCTCGGCGGCGCGGCGGTCGGCGCCGCCGGCGGCTGGGTCACGGGCGGCGACTCGGGAAAGGCAGCGAAGCGCGGTGCTGCACTCGGCGCCGTGATTGGCACCGTCAAGGCGGCCTCTGAAAACAAGGATCTTGATCGCAAACGGGAGACGTATGAACGGGCACTCCAGGCTTGCGAAGCTCGCCAGCAATTGAAGCAGCCCTGAGGAATCGATTATGTTCCGTATCGCATCGCTTTTGCGCCGCACCGCCGGCTTCGCGGCGCTCATCACCTGCATCGGGGTCTCGGTAGCTCACGGGGCGGAGCCGACCGGCCGAGGTGCTGACAGCCCGAATACACCGGATGACTTCACGAAGACCAGCTGCGCGGAACTCGCCAGCGAAAGCACAGAGAATCGGTCATTCGCGCTTATGTTCTACTACGGCTACATGGCTGGCCGGTTCGGCGCGACGACGATGGATGAAACGCAGTTGCCGAGCCAGCTCGCGCACGTTCGCGATTACTGCAACGTTCATCCTGAGTCAACGGTGGTCGACGCCTTCATCCAGGCATTGAAGCCGACGATGAGGCAGTAGCGCTGCGGCGCCGACAGCAGCGCGCCCTCGTGGCCGCCTGTGGCGTACCGGTTCGATGTTGGGCGGCTATTACAAGCGTTTCGCCGTGCTCGTGATCACCCAGCGCGCCTCGTTGATGAGGCGTCGATCTCCGATCAGAAGTTCTCGTAGAGGACGCTGGGGAAACTAGAGTTCGGGATCACGGTCGCGCGCGTCGGTGCGGTCATCAGGATGCGCTCCGAGGATGTCTATGTGCATGTTCGGCGCACCTGGGTGCGGCTGCACGAGAAAGGCGGCAAACGGCATGAGATGCCCTGCCATCACTCGCTCGATGCCTACCTCGCCGAGTACATCGAGGCGGCCGATGTTGCGGACGAGCCGAAGGGCTGGCTGTTTCGCAGCACTCGGGCCCGCACGGGCGAGCTGAC
>Ga0209048_10006293_pt1 | contig 11133 bp, 9 predicted proteins | sample FrelakmetCRP12CR_FD_187146 | JGI IMG/M metagenome (GOLD analysis project Ga0209048, IMG submission 187146) | Freshwater lake sediment microbial communities from the University of Notre Dame, USA, for methane emissions studies - CRP12 CR (SPAdes)... | ecosystem: Environmental > Aquatic >... | reverse complement strand
TGGCCACTCCCCCTGGCGCACTCTCGAACGCGCCATCGCCGACCGCCGCGCCGGCCTGCCTCTGGCCGCCTTACCCCAGTAGGGGGTCTGAACGGCTACATCTTTAGATATTCAGTTATAAAATCTCTGACTTTCCGTCTTACTCGGCGATAGTTTGGTCTTTTATAAAGGATAGCGATCACTATCACCAGTTCTTTTTCTTCAAGGTATTGAAAATCTCAATAGAAGAAAAATTAATAATTTTAATTAAAAATCAAAATGTTATTGATTGGCTTATTTGGATTTTTCAGAGTGTCTCTGAATACACCCGCTCTTGGATGAGGCTCATGTTTAAAGCCTTCTAGCCAGGATGAGCTCGCTGGATCACTCACTCTTAATGGTGGGATTGTTTGATTTGACGGACCCGGGTAATCTGCGCGAAGATGCTACCCGGTTGAGAAACTTGTAAGATTGACAAGCCTCACACGTTTTTAACAGTAATCGACGCCGCTGGATAGTCCCAAAGGAGGTTATCGCCATGCCTACCAAGCTCTTGTTGGATAGCCTGCCTTACGGGCTAAAAACAAGCCACAGAGGGGTGGAAATGCATTCCTTCCAGTTGCCTCGCCCGGAAGATACGTTATCCAGTTCGGATTTAGAGACAGTCCAAGGTATCTGTTGGGGGCTTTTAGGTGGAAGCCTTCTGTGGCTCGCTCTCTTTAGCGTATTCTGGATACTCTCCTGAAGGGGCCGGGGCTCTGTTGCAAATAGCAACGCAGACCAAAATCTCGCTGCTGCGAGAGCCTTTCTGCTCAATAGGCTAGTGTTTCACCCGCTCTGAATTGACGGGTAGAGGCGCTTGAGCTTGATGCGGGCATGGGTCAGGACCGAGGTGGCCCGCTTCCCGGTGCGGATCAACTCCTCAAGTTGGCAGCGTTCTTCGGCCGTTAGGCGGGCAATATACTTGCGTTCTGGCATGCGGGCATGCAGAAGGTCAAAGCGTTTGCCACCGCCTTCGAGGCCCGCCAAGTGACTTACGCCGAGGATGGATAACATTGTGGGTAATCGGGTGTTTTCAAAAGGGAGAACTGCATGACTTATCCCTTCACGCACACCACTTGCTTCAAGGTATGCACCACCTCGACCAGGTCATTCTGGTTGGCCATGACCGTATCGATATCTTTGTAAGCCGAGGGGATCTCATCAACGACCCCTTTATCCTTGCGGCAGACGACGCCTGCGGTTTGCTGAACTAAATCATCCCGTGAAAAACGTCTCGTGGCCTCGGTCCGGCTCATCCGCCGCCCCGCGCCATGGGCGCAGGAATCGAAACTCTCCGGATTGCCTTTGCCACGCACGATGTAGGACTTCGCACCCATGCTGCCGGGAATGATCCCGAGATCTCCCACCCGCGCCCGGATCGCTCCCTTACGGGTGACCCAGACGTTGGCCTCGAAGTGATTTTCCTTTTCCACGTAATTGTGATGGCAGTTGACCACCTCACTGGTTACCTCAAACAGCGGTAGATGGCGCTTCAGCGCTTTCAGCACCAACTCCATCATGCAGACCCGATTGGTCGCGGCGTACGCCTGCGCCCAGGAGACCGCCTCGACATAGTCGTCGAAGTGCTCAACGCCCTCCGGAAAATAGGCAAGATCTCGATCCGGTAACTGAATCATCCAGCGCTCCATCTCGCGCCGGGCGAGCTCGATAAAATAGTGGCCGATGGCGTTGCCGATTCCCCGACTGCCCGAGTGGAGCATGATCCAGACACGGCTCTCTTCGTCGAGACATACTTCGATGAAGTGGTTGCCGCCACCCAGCGTTCCCATCTGATAAATCCAGTTCGAGAACCTACCGAAAGCCTTGAGGAGTTGCGGATGCCGCTCGGTCATAGCCTTCAGAGGCAGCTCGAATGGCAGCACGGCATCGACGAGCGCCCGCGCTTCCTTATGCTGGGCGCGACCAACCGGCACGTCGCGGCTGATCTGGTCGAAGACTTTTTTTAGATTCTTTTCGTCGAGTTCATTCGCCGTGAGCGAGGAGCGCGCAGCGATCATGCCGCAGCCGATATCCACTCCGACGGCCGCCGGAATAATGGCCTTGCGGGTCGCGATAACACTGCCCACCGTGGCGCCAATACCAGTATGTACATCCGGCATCGCGGCGACGTGGTGATGAATGAACGGCAGCTTTGAGAGGTTGGCGAGTTGCTGGCGGGCAGCCGCCTCCAATTCATCCGTCCACACCTTGACCGGGACCCGACCCTCCGTGATGACCTGCATAATCGGCATCGTGGTTGTCCTTCTCTGGCCCCAGACAGCAGTATACTGCCCAGGCACATATCGTTATCGGCTCAAGTAGCGAAAAACCTGGCGCCTTGCCGGGTTTGTCCGGCGAACTGGCGAGAAGTGAGCGTCAAGTCTAAGGAGAGCATTGAATGTACGGTTTGCTTGATTCCCGCCAGTTTCGCTCTGGCGGGCAAAGTGCGGTAGCTCAACCGAAGTAGTTCGGCTCGTTACCGGGTCTCCACTTGATATTGCAGCCCATGCTGGGTTTTTGCTCGGCGGTAATGGCGCGTCCGTCCAACAAGGCGTTCACGGCGGCGCGCAGGTCTGCGCCGGTCACAGGCCGGCCGTTGCCGGGCCGGCTGTCATCAAATTGGCCGCGGTAGACGAGCTTGCGCTCAGCGTTGAACAGATACAGATCCGGCGTGCAGGCGGCTTGATAAGCCTTGGCTACAGCCTGGGTCTTATCGTAAAGATACGGAAAGGTGTAGTTGACTTGCTTGACCTCCTCAGCCATCTTTTCAGGATCGTCATCCGGATACTTAGCGGCGTCGTTAGCATTGATGCCGACAACCGCCACCCCCCGGGACTGGTACTCGCGGGCAAAAGTCGCCAGCGCCTGGCTGATGTGTTTCACGTACGGGCAATGATTACACATGAAAATCACCAGCAGGGCGGCAGCCTCTTTAAAATCGCCGAGGGATACCGTCTTGCCGGTAGCGGGCTCCGGTAGGCTGAAATCTGCAGCGGGGGTACCCAGTGCGAGCATGGTGGAAGGAGTCTGAGCCATGGAAATCTCCTCGGCGATAATTAGCGAGTGGAAATTTGCATCATTATAGGCCTTGGAACACCCATCACAAATCCTGGTTCATAATGCAAACGCCGGTACCCCGACCCGTCCAGCAAAAAGGTGCTGTGCTAATAATTGCCGACATCCCAAACGAACTAAAAACTTGGATGAAGGTCCATCTGAGCGACGAAAATGGCCATCTAAATTGCCATGCCCACCGCCCGGGATTAGGTTTGGGGGAATGCGTATTTTCCAAAAAATGCCTAAGATGGTCGCGTGACCGCATTGATGAAGAGGTAATTTTATGCAACGTTCAACACCGCTAACGTGGTTAGTCGCCATCGTGGCAAATCTGCTGTTGTGGGGGTCGGGCGCCCAAGCCGCGGAATTCCCGGATTTTACCAAGCTGGTCGAACAACACAGCGCCGCGGTAGTCAGCGTCAACGCTACCGGCGAGCAACGTGCGGAAAGGCCGGAATTGCCGTTCCCCATCCCAGAAGACAATCCTCTTTACGATTACTTCAAGCGTTTCTTCGAACAGCGCCCTGAAGACATGCCGCAAAAGCGACCGCTCTCCTCCGTCGGTTCCGGTTTTATACTCTCCAAAGATGGCTATGTTCTCACCAACGCCCACGTCGTCCAGGGTACGGACAGCATCACCGTGGGTATGAGCGATCGCCGGGAACTGCCCGCCAAGGTCATCGGCAAGGACACCCGTAGCGACATCGCTCTCTTGAAGATCGAGGCGGATAACCTGCCGGTGGTCAAAATCGGAGATTCCAGCAAGCTCAAGGTAGGCCAGTGGGTATTGGCCATCGGCTCGCCCTTCGGCTTCGAGCGGACCGCCACCCAGGGCATCGTCAGCGCCCTGGGGCGCAGCCTGCCCAGTGATAACTATGTGCCTTTTATCCAAACCGATGCCGCCGTGAATCCGGGCAACTCGGGCGGTCCGCTGTTCAACCTGGATGGCGAGGTGATCGGCATCAACTCGCAGATCTACAGCCGTACCGGTGGTTACCAGGGCGTTTCTTTCGCCATCCCGATCGATGTGGCCATGGATGTGTTTGAACAGCTCAAGACGCAGGGCAAGGTTTCGCGCGGCTGGCTCGGCGTCCTGATCCAGGAAGTTACGGCGGAACTGGCCCAGTCTTTCGGCCTGGACAAACCCCGTGGCGCTCTGGTGGGACAGGTGCTGGCGGACAGTCCCGCCCAGAAAGCTGGCATAAAAACCGGCGATATCATCGTTGCTTTCGGCGGCCAGCCCGTGAGCCACTCCAGCGACTTACCACCGATGGTGGGACGCATCCGCGCGGGCAGTCCGGCAACCGTGACCGTCATTCGCGACGGGAAGGAACAGACTCTAACGGTGCAGATTCAAGAGCTTCCTGACGAACCCCAGCGCCAGACCGCTACTGTTGCGCCAACGCGCAATCGCCTCAACATAACCGTTAAGGAACTGCCCCCGGAGAAAGGCGCCGACACCCAGGGCGTGCTGGTAGGTGATGTCGATAATGGCCCTGCCGCCAGCGCTGGCATTCAGGCCGGTGACATCATCGTCAACCTGAATGGGGAAGACATCATCAATGTCGCCCAATTCGAAGCCCTCGTGAAGAAGCTTCCCGCCAGCAAACCTCTACGAGTTCTGGTCCAGCGCGCCAACGGGCGGTTGTTCCTCGCCCTGACCATTCCGCAAGGGCAATAAACCTACGGCTGCCGTCCGCCATGGTGGGCGGCAGCATTCCTTTGTATGTTTGCCAGCCATTTAACAGCGGTGGAAATGGCTGTTTGCCACGACGATCACGGTTGGAACGCGGCTCCCACGGCGGGTTTATTTCCGCCGACCGTACCAGAAGCGGTCCAGCGAATGCCCGTAAAACCAGTAGCAAAGCCAACCGGTCCAGCCCTGACCGGGTACCCTGATGTTCGCCCAACCGCCTCATGGGTAAAGATTTGCTGCAGGTGCGATTACCCTGTAAATTTTAGATTTTTGGTAATACAATGAGTTGCTTTTCGCCTATCAGCCCCTGACAGCGGCCTGCTTCGAAATCCGCCTGCGACGTCACTGTTTTACTTCGCCGCCCGCGCCGAAGTCCGTCATGCCTGGAGTTTTTCAATGAGCGAAAAAATTCCAACCCTCCTCAATCCACGATGGAGTGACAATCGTGACTTACCAAGCAAACGTAAAGAAAGTTGAAAAGGTGGAGCCGGTATATCCGAGCTACGTAAAAAACCAGAAGCTGCGCGAGTGGGTGGCTGAAATCGCAACACTCACGCAACCGGAAAGTATCTCCTGGTGCGACGGTTCCCAGGAAGAATACGATCGGCTGTGTGCCGAGATGGTGAAAGCCGGCACCCTCACCAAACTCAACGAGGCCAAGCGCCCGAACAGCTATCTGGCCCTCTCCGATCCCAGCGATGTCGCCCGGGTCGAGGACCGCACCTTCATTTGCAGCGTGCACAAACACGACGCCGGCACGACCAATAACTGGATAGCCCCGGCGGAGATGAAGGTTACCCTTGGCACTATGTTCAACGGCTGCATGCGTGGGCGCACGCTGTATGTGATCCCCTTCAGCATGGGGCCTTTGGGTTCCCCCATTTCCCATATTGGCATCGAACTCAGCGATTCCCCCTACGTCGCGGTCAACATGCGCATCATGACCCGGATGGGCCGGGCCGTGCTCGACACGCTCGGGGAAACCGGCGACTTCGTGCGCTGCCTGCATTCGGTGGGGGTGCCGCTGGCGCCCGGCCAGAAAGACGTGCCTTGGCCCTGCAATAAGGACAATAAGTATATCGTCCACTTCCCCGAAGAAAACGCGATCTGGTCCTTTGGCAGCGGCTACGGCGGTAACGCGTTACTCGGCAAGAAGTGCTTCGCCCTGCGCATCGCCTCCAGCATGGGCCGGGACCAGGGGTGGCTGGCCGAGCACATGCTAATCCTCGGCGTGGAGTCCCCCGAAGGCGAGAAGACCTATGTGGCGGCGGCGTTCCCCAGCGCGTGCGGCAAGACCAACTTTGCCATGCTGATCCCGCCCAAGGCCTTCAAGGGCTGGAAAGTGACGACGGTCGGTGACGATATCGCCTGGATCAAGCCCGGTCCCGACGGCCGCTTGTACGCCATCAATCCGGAAGCGGGCTTCTTCGGCGTTGCCCCGGGCACCTCGGAGAAATCCAACCCCAATGCCTTGGCCACCCTCAAGGCCAATTGCATTTTCACCAATGTAGCCATGACCCCGGATGGCGATGTCTGGTGGGAGGAAATGACCGACACCCCACCCGCGGAGCTGACCGACTGGCAGGGCCAGCCGTGGACGCCCGGTTGTGGCCGGGTAGCCGCCCATGCCAATTCCCGCTTCACGGCGCCGGCGTCCCAGTGTCCGTCCATCGATCCGGCTTGGGAAGATCCCGCGGGCGTGCCCATCAGCGCCTTCATTTTCGGTGGCCGGCGCAGCACGGCGGTGCCGCTGGTGGTGCAGGCGACCAACTGGACCCATGGCGTTTACCTGGCGTCCACCATGGGGTCCGAAACCACCGCCGCCGCCGCCGGCAAGCAAGGCGAAGTTAGGCGCGACCCGATGGCGATGCTGCCGTTTTGCGGCTACAACATCGCCGATTACTTCGACCATTGGCTGGAGGTCGGGCACAGCCTTTACAATCCGCCGCGGATGTTCTTCGTCAACTGGTTCCGTCGGGATGCCGACCGGAAGTTCCTGTGGCCCGGCTACGGCGAGAACATGCGGGTGCTGAAATGGGTACTGGACCGCACCCATGGACGCGCCGGCGGCATCGAAAGCCCGCTCGGCTGGATGCCCGCCTATGACGACATCTACTGGGAAGGACTGGAGGAAGTCTCCCGCGCCCAGTTTACCGAATTGATGTCGGTAGAACGCGCCGCGTGGATCAAGGAACTACTGTCCCATGAGGAACTGTTCGTCCAACTCTACGACCGCCTACCCAAGGAATTCGTGCTCCAGCGTGAGCTGCTGCTCGCCAACCTGTGGCGCTCGCCGGACAAGTGGCAGATTCCCCAAGGCTAACTCGACTACGGTGGGGGTGTGCTGACGCGCGTCCCCACCCACATCAGCTTGCCGGCGCGCCAGTTGCATGGTAACCATCCCGGCCCTGGACCATATCGAGAAACAGGGCCACTTCATCAAAGCCCTGTAGTACCTCGGTGACCTCAGCCCGGACCGCCGCTTCATCATGCACTTCCCCGAGGAGCGGAGCCAGTTAGCGGTCGGGCTGCCTGCCCGTTACCTCCTTCCCCGCAAACTCCACCGTAGCACACTCGCGGAAAATACGCCGCGGACAACGCCGGCAACGCTCCTCATCCAGGCGCTGGAAGATGAGCCGAATGGCTGCTTCCTTGCTGGTAAACAGATTCTCCTCTCCGATAAGGTTCACATACCCGCCGCGTTGCAGGATCTTGCAAACCGAGCCCTTGAGACGGCACAGATACAGCCCACCACCGCGCTTGCGCAAGCGGCGCGCTTCCTGAGCAAGCAACTCGGCCCCCGCCACATCGATGAAATTGATACTGCTGCCAACGAGCAAGACATGCTTCCAGCCCGGATTTTGCTCAGTCAGCTTATGGAGGGCATTTTGCACATGATCCACGGCGCCGAAGAACAGTGAACCGTCCAAGCGGATGACTTTCAGTTGTGGACACTCCGGAAGCCTATGCTCCGCGACATTGGTTAGATGCCGCTTGGGCCGATCGGGATCGGGAGCGAGACTGATTACCCTGGGATGCGAAGTGCGCTGCAAGTACATCACCAACGACAACATCACACCCGCGTAAATGGCGAATTCCAAGGCAATAAAAAGGGCGGACAGGCAGGTTATCGCCAGCACCGCCGTCTCTCGCTTACTGGCGCGGGCGATCAACCGAATACGGCGGGTATCGATGAGATTCCAGGCCACCAGCAGAATTACCCCAGCCACCGCCGGGATGGGCAGGTAAGCGGTAAGGGGGGCCACAAACACCAGCATCAGCGCGACCAACAGCGAAGCGAAGATGGCCGACAAGGGCGTGTTGGCGCCGGCGTCGTAGTTAATCCCGGTACGGGTAAAGGACCCCGAACCCGCGTAACTGGAGAAGAAACTACCTACCATATTCGCCAGACCCTGGCCAATGAACTGCTGGTTGCCATCGATGCGTTGCTGTGAGCGGGTCGCCACTGACCGGGCGATAGACACCGCCTCGATCAATCCCAGCATGGCCACCGCGAGCGCGCCGGGGGTCAACTGGCGAAACGCCGTCATGGAAAACTCCGGCAGGGACAGCGGCGGCAAGTGCCCGGGTAGCGAACCCACCAGGGAGACGCCATGCTGCTGGCCATCCACGAGCAGGCAGACCAGGCTACCAACGATCATGGCAATCAGCATCCCCGGCCAGCGTGGACGGTAATGGCGCAACGCCAGCGCCGCGCCCAGGGTAACTGCCGCTATCAAAATAGTATAGGGGTTGCTGTTGCCCAGTTCGCTGATCAACTGTCCCAAGGTATGGAAAACCGATATTCCGTCTTTAAGAGAGATGCCTAAAAGATGCTTGATTTGGCTGACCACGATTAGGACAGCCGCACCCGTGGTAAAACCGACCACCACGGTATAGGAGACGAAATTAACCAGGCTTCCCATGCGCGCCAGTCCCAGCAGGAACTGGAACAGCCCGGCCATGAAGGTCAGAGTGAGCACGTAGGAGATGTACTGAGGGCTTCCGAGCGGCACGAAGCCGCTGACTATACCCAGTACCACGATGGAACTGGACATAGTGGGACCGAATACCAAGTGCATGGACGATCCGAATAAGGCGGCGATGATAGGGGGAACGATGGCGGCATATAGACCATATTCCGGTGGCAACCCGGCGATCAGAGCGAACGCCACGCCTTGCGGCAGAACGATAATGGCCCCCGTCAAGCCGGCGATGAGATCGGCGCGCACACTACGCCGGCTAATTTGTCTACCCCAACGCAGAAAGGGAAACAGCCTGACCAGCGTTCCCCGCCGCGACGCAGGCCGCGTTACGGGAATTTCTTTATAGCGTTCGCTGGAAATAGCCATTGCTCCCTCACGTTGCACACAGCATAGCAAAAAGAAATCAGGACATAAGGGATGGCATAAGCGCACCTGCCAAAGCCTACCCTTTTTCGCTATAGTGAAAAGTGTAGCGGTTAATTGAACGTGTTTCGGTTGTTACTACCTTGCAAAGATGACTCCAGCTTAATCAATAAAGTTCTGTCACCCGGTTGGGCAAGCGGCAAAATCCTCCTAAACATGGCGGGCAACGACACCATGATGAAAATATTCGGTTTTCCTAATTCGCGCTCGGCGCGAGCAGTCTGGGCGCTGGAAGAAGCAGGGGCCGCCTATGAATATATCAAGGTCGATCTTTTTAAGGGTGAGGGGCGGCAACCGCCTTATCTGGATCTCAACCCCGGCGGCAAGGTGCCTACCCTGATCGATGATGACCTCGTGCTGACCGAATCAGCAGCGATCTGCACCTATCTCGGCGATAAATTTCCTGCGTCCAGCCTGGTTCCAAGCGCTGGGACGCCGGAGCGCGCCCGCTATGAGCAATGGTGCTTCTTCGTGATCGGCGAACTGGAGCAACCGCTGTGGACGATGGCCAAGCACCGGTTTGCGCTTCCCGAAAAACGCCGCGTACCCATGGTGATCGATACGGCTATTTGGGAATTCTCGGTTGCTGCCAAGGTGCTGAACACGGGGCTTGGCGACCGGGAGTTCATGGTGGATGGGCGCTTCACCGCCGCCGATATCCTGGTCGCGCATACGCTGGGCTGGGCAAGAGCGTTTGAAGTCTCCCTCGGCCATGAACGGCTGGAGGCTTATGCCGATCGACTGTTATCCCGCCCTGCCTTGGCGCGGGCCAGAGCGCGGGAGGAGAAGGACATTGGTTAAGTTACAGGAATTTTCCCATGGTCCCGCGATAGGAATCGCTCCGTCCAACTGTAACCGAGGATAACCTTGGAAATGAATTTAATGCCTTTGGGAGGGCTGCTGAAAGGCTTGGGCATTGCGTCACTGCTCGTCGGTTGTGCCACGACGACGCCTGAACAACCGCCGGTAGCCAGCCGACCCAGTACGAAAGCTCCTTATAATCGTCCTTACACTGTTAACGGCCAGTGGTATTACCCCCTGGCCAGCGCTTCTGGCTATAGGAAACGCGGGGTGGCTTCATGGTATGGTTCGGAGTCGGGTAACCGTACCGCAATGGGAACGCATTTTAATCCTCGCAGCCTAACAGCAGCCCACCGGACCCTGCCTTTACCCACCCGAGTGCGGGTGACTAATCTGGAGAACGGGCGCAGTGTCAATGTCTTAGTCAACGATCGCGGTCCATTCGTCGCTAACCGCCTTATTGACCTCTCTTATGGCGCGGCCAAGGCGCTAAATATAAGAAACCTTGTGCAGGTGGAGGTGGCGACCATAGGCGAAGATAGAGTCGCCTTTCAGGGTGAGCTTCCCTCCTCGCCCTGACCCTGCCCCACCAGGGGGAGCGAGAATTGTCCCATTACCCGCCCCTTTCAACCCCTTAAGGCGGAGAGTAAAAAAACGAGTGTTTACGGTATGGGGTGTTATGCGGCGATGTTGGGCTTTCGGCGTCGCCGGTCATGCGGATTTCTCCAGCGCCGGAGACAAGGCTTCGTGCAACACGGCTTCCAGCAGGCGGCGGCTGTCGGTCTCGGTGGTGTTGAGCTGAACTTCCAGTTGGTCGCACAGCGCCATCAGTTCGTCCACCTTGGTGACGATGCGGTGTTGTTCGGCGAGGGGTGGAATGGGAATCAGAGCGGGCGCCATTCTCTTCAGCGTGACACGTGTAATAGCTACCCCCTTCATGAAACCGCGCATTTGGTCATAGAAGAATGGCGAGCGGAGAAATTCGACGATCAAGCGATTAAAGAGACAACTCGGCAATTTCAGTAGAGCCACACTTGAAAGCATGCTGAATGGCTCGTCAAGGTCGTTGATTGTCACAACCCCGGTTGTTGCCCCATCCTTGATGTAAAGAATGTCACCCTTGTCTGGATTGCAACGCGCATAAATCTC